>Ga0306926_10005527_pt1 | contig 13449 bp, 10 predicted proteins | sample flu12Cox44000178_FD_203759 | JGI IMG/M metagenome (GOLD analysis project Ga0306926, IMG submission 203759) | Lab enrichment of tropical soil microbial communities from Luquillo Experimental Forest, Puerto Rico - flux8day.12C.oxic.44.000.178 (v2)... | ecosystem: Environmental > Terrestrial >... | reverse complement strand
CGCATGATGGGCTTCTCCACCGACGAGCCTTCGACGGCCCGTGATGGCGAGACGCGCCAGAAATTCCGCAAGATGCTGCGCGAGCACGAGCTCGACGACCGCGAGATCGAGATCGAGCTGCGCGCCGTGCCCGCCGGAGTCGAGATCATGGCGCCGCCGGGGATGGAGGAGATGCAGCAGCAGCTGCAGGCGATGTTCCAGAATCTCGGCGGCCAGCGCACCCGCACCCGCAAGGTGAAGGTGCGCGAGGCGCTGAAGCTCCTCACCGACGAGGAGGCCGGCAAGCTCATCAACGAGGACGAGCTCAAGATCCAGGCGCTCGCGAGCGCCGAGCAGAACGGCATCGTGTTCATCGACGAGATCGACAAGGTGACGCGTCGTCAGGAGACGATCGGTGCCGACGTCTCGCGCGAGGGCGTGCAGCGCGACCTGCTGCCGCTCGTCGAGGGCTCCACCGTCGCCACCAAGTACGGGCCGGTGAAGACCGATCACGTGCTGTTCATCGCTTCCGGCGCCTTCAGCCTGTCAAAGCCCTCGGACCTCATCCCGGAGCTTCAGGGGCGGCTGCCGATCCGGGTCGAGCTCGACTCGCTGAAGGTCGGTGACTTCGTGCGCATCCTCACCGAGCCCGACGCCGCGCTTACCGCGCAGTACAAGGCGCTCATGGCGACCGAGGGCGTGCAGGTGGAATTCGCGCCCGATGGCGTACGGCGCATCGCCGAGATCGCCTTCCAGGTCAACGAGCGCACCGAGAACATCGGCGCGCGGCGCCTGCACACGGTCATCGAACGGCTGCTGGAGAGCGTGTCGTACGACGCCAGCGAGCGCGCGGGCGATGGCGAGCGCAAGGTGACCATCGACGCCAAATACGTCGACGCGCACCTCGGGAAACTGGTGCAGGACGAGGACCTCAGCCGCTACATCCTGTAAGGGCTGACGCCTGCGGTCGCGGCGCTCAGATGCCGACGTACCAGGCAATCGTCGCGTATCTCAACCAACAGTTCAGTCTCCATTCACTTTCACTTCGGCCTGGTTGTTGTCGTTGCATTGGGTCTTGCCCACTGCAGCCGGAGCTCTCAGCGCACTGGGAGATTGGTAGCGACCCTGCTTGCAATGACTGCTCGACTCTGTCGCAACTGTAATACGTTCGTAACATAACCTGCCTAGTGTCGCGCGCTCCCCGTTCAAACTAGGAGCCTCCCCATGAGTCTCAAAAAAACGAGTGCAGCGCTGCTCGCAGCCCTCGCACTCGGCATCAGTGCCCAGGTCCCTGCAGACGACGACGGCGGAAAGGGCACCCGCCACGTACTTTTGATCAGTATCGATGGCATGCACGCGCTCGATTATGAGAACTGCGTGAACGACAATACCTGCCCGGCGTTGGCTGCACTGGGCAAACATGGCGTGACTTATACGCGCACTTCGACATCCAGGCCCTCGGATTCCTTCCCGGGCTTGATGGCGATTGTGACGGGCGGTTCTCCCAAGACCGTGGGCGCGTTTTACGACGTCGCGTACGATCGCATCCTCGCGCCGCCGACCATCGAGACCGGGAATGGAAACCCCCCCGGACCGTGCGTGGAGGGACACAATAATGGCGCCACCACGGAGTACGAAGAAGGCAACGAGATCGACCAGACCCAGCTCAATGGCGGGGGGAATTTCACAGGGTCGCCTAACCCACTAATCGACGGCGGAATTCAGTCCATCGATCCCCGGAAGCTGAATCGCGATCCTTTCAACCACTGCAATCCGGTGTATTCGTGGAATTTCGTCCGGACGAACTCGATTTACGGCGTGATCCACAAGGCCGGCGGCTACACCGCCTGGTCCGACAAGCATGCCGCCTACGCGTCCGTTAACGGCCACACCGATGGCACGTTGCCGACCAACGTGGACGATTATTATTCGCCCGAAGTTAACTCAAATGTCATCCCGCTGACGGAAGCGGGCGGGGCTCCCTTTCGCACGGTCTTCGGCGACGATTGCTCCGTCGTCGACCCCCTCGCAGGCGATTGGACTACAAGCTTCAAGGAGATCAGGTGCTACGACCAGCTCAAGGTCAATGCGGTGGTGAACTGGATCAACGGCAAGACGCACCTGGGCGGTGGCTCGCTTCCACAAGGCGTGAGGGCGCCGGTGATCTTCGGGATGAATTTCCAGGCCGTAAGCGTTGGTCAGAAGCTGATCGAGAACGGAGTGAAGGGCGGCTACAAGAATGCGGCCGGTGATCCCACGACCGACATGCAGAACGAAATCACGTTCGCAGACCGCGCGATCGGCCAGATGGTGGCGGCCCTGAAAAATCGGGGTCTACTTGATTCGACGACCATCATTATCACGGCCAAGCATGGCCAATCCCCGGTCGACACGCACCGTTTCTTCCCCATCCCCGGTCATTCGGGATCGAACGGCACCACGCCCAGCACCATACTCTTCAATGCGGGCTTCCTCGCCCAAACCCCGTGCGAGTTCAACGGTGGCACACCGCCCTGTCCGGCGGGCGTGGGGGGCGGCCTGGGCGCGACTGAGGACGATATCTCCTTAAATTGGCTCAAGGATTCGAACGACACCGTAGCTGCGGTGAACTTGCTGGAACAGAATGCAGCGACGGCAGGGATCGGGCAGATCTTTTATGGCGCCTCGATCACAACGGACTATAACTCGCCTCTGATCGATTCGCGCACCCCGGATATCATCGTCGCGCCGAACGTTGGTGTCGTGTACACGGGGAGCACCAAAAAGCAATCCGAGCACGGTGGCTTCGCCAACGATGACACCAAAGTGATGCTTCTGGTATCCAACCCGAGCATCAAGCAAAGGACGAGTTACCAGTTTGTGGAAACCAAGCAGGTGGCGCCCACGATCCTGCGGATCCTGGGACTCGATCCTAACAAGCTCGATGCAGTTCAGAAGGAAGGCACGGCGGTTCTGCCGGGATTGAGCTTCGGCGGAGAAGACGACTAACCGCCTCGGGTGAGCGGCAACAGGCGGGCCGGCTCTCAGCCGGCCCGCCCTTCGCACTTCCAATAGCGCCGTTCCGGCGCTGTCCTCTCCTTCGCAACACCGAAACCTCTGCACGGCGCGCCCTCGCTCCTCGTGCTCGGTGCCCCGCGCAGTCTCCGCTCCGCCCTCAACGCGTAGCTCAACATCTCACCGAATGCCTCAGCTCGGCCTCCGGTCGGAAGGCGGCGGCCAGCGCACCCGCACCCGCAAGGCAAGATCCAGGCCGGCGCCTTCAGCCTGTCAAAGCCCTCGGACCTGATCCCCGGAGCTGCAGGGGGGCTGCCGATCCGGGTCGAGCTCGACTCGCTGAAGGTCGGTGACTTCGTGCGCATCCTCACCGGGCCCGACGCCTCGCTTACCGCGCAGTACAAGGCGCTCATGGCGACCGAGGGCGTGCACGTGGAATTCCCGCCCGATGGGGTATGGCGCATCGCCGAGATCGTCTTCCAGGTCAACGAGCGTGTCCTACGATGCCAGCGAGCGGGGGGGCGATGGCGAGCGTAAGGTGACCATCGACGCCAAATACGTCGACGCGCATCTTGGGAAACTGGTGCAGGGCGATGACCTCAGCCGCTACATCCTGTAAGGGCTGACGCCCCGTGGTCGCGGCGCTCAGATGCCGACGTACCAGGCCCAACCCGCCTGCAGGGGGCCGAGCTTGCCGGGGTCGTAGAACTCGTCCGTCACGCTGATGCGGTGGATGAACTTCACGCTCTTGTACCCGAGCTGTCTTTCCACGCGAACGCGCAGCGGCGCCCCGTGCGCGACCGGCAGGTCACGGCCGTTCATGCCGTAGGCGAGAATCGTCTGGGGATGCAGGGCATCGAACATGTCGATGCTGTCGACGATCGCATCGAACGCATGGAAATTCACGAACCGTGCGCCCGGCCGGATCCCGGCGGCTTCGAGCACGCGGTGCAGAGGCACCCCGGTCCACTCGGCGATCGCCGACCAGCCTTCCTCGCAGGTGTGCCGGGTGATCTGCGTCCGGGCCGGGAAGCGCTTCAGGTCGCTCAATGAATAGCTGCCCGGCCGGGTAACGCTGCCTTCGATCCGCAGCCGCCAGTCGGCGAAGTCCCCGCGCTGCAGGCGCTCGTAAGCGGCGCCCCCTGCGGCATCGAAGAGGCCTTCGTGGGGGTTAGCGGGATTGGTAGTGCCGATGGCGGGAATCGAAGTGATGTCGCGCCGATCGTATTCCCGGGCGAGGGAGTTTCGCGGCAACAACAGGCGCTGTGCCCGGTAAGTGAGGTTGTCCGCCATCCGCAGCACGTTGCCGTAGGTGGGCGGTAGCGGGTCCGGACAACCGGCGAGCAGCAGCCCCGCGCCCGATGTGAGTCCGGTGAGGATCGTGCGGCGGCTGGTGATCACGTGACCGGTCTTCATGTGAGCTTTCCAAAGGTCATGGCACGCATCTGCCGCCGGAATCCGGAGAGGCTCACCATGACGAGGTGGATGACGACAAACAGCATCAATGCGACGAACACGCAGAAGTGAATGGTGCGGGCGGACTGGGTTCCGCCCCACACCCCGGAGAGGAATGGGTAGGCGGCAGTCATGGCCGGAGACATCGCGAGGCCGGTCAGCACCATGAGCGGCAGACCGAGAAATACGACCGCGCAGTAGGTGCACTTCTGCAGCAGCCCGTAGGGCGGGCCGCCCTGCGCCGGGCGCGTACGCGGGCGCAGGTGAGCGGCGAGGTCGTTGCGCAGCAACCGCCCCGCTAACTCGCCGCGACGCGGTACCAGGTCGCGCCGCAGGTGACCGGAGAAGAGCCCTGCCAGGAGGTAGATCGTGCCGGTGACGAGCAGCAACCAGGCGGCGAGGAAGTGCAGGCTCCGCGCCCAGCCGTTCTCGTTCAGGATGTCGTAGGTGCGGATCGCGCTCAGCGCGCGCCCGCCATCCGGAAAAGCAGGCGTGCTGACTTCCCAGCCGCCGTGCCGATAGTTGCGGCTGACGGGCAACTCGATGAGCGCGGGAGTCAGGTCGTTGCCGACCGTACCCCAATAGAGCCGCGGGTGTGCCATGAGGATCGTGAAGCCGGTGACGGCGAGCGTGAGAACGCTCGCGGCGAGCACCCAGTGAGTCGCTCTCACCCAGCGCGTGTGACCCGATGACATCGATACCTCTGCACGGCGCGGCCTCGATCCCCGCGTTCCGTGCCCCGCACAGCTTCCCCTTGGCACCCGAGAGTAGCTCAACCTCGCACCGGATGCCGGCGCCCTGACTGCAACGGATTACTGCAGGCCGGCGGATGCTTGTGGCAACAAACAGACGATGAGTTGTATCATCCTGTGAATCGCTGACGGTCCGGCGGTTCACAACAAAGAGCCGGGATGCAGCCTGCACGGCTGCGACTTAGTGTTTTCAGGAGGGAAACATCATGTCGTCTGCTCGACCGCCCTTCACCAGGGCCCTGATCACAGTCGTCATACCCGTTTGTTCGTTGTTAATGCCAACTGTTGTAAGCGCGCAACAGGAACAGACTCCGGGCGCCTTGCTGCAGGAGGTCATCGTCACGGCCACCAAGCGCGAGGCGAACCTGCAGAACGTGCCGTTCTCCGTCTCGGCGACCAGTCAGTCACAGATCATCAATTCAGGCGCCCAGGACCTCGTCGGCCTGTCCCGCAACATCGCCTCCTTCACCGTGGCTGACCTCGGCCCCGGCCAGAGCCAGATGGCCATCCGCGGCATCAGCTCCGGGCAGGTCATCCGCGATCAGCCTGGCGTGAAGGAGCAGGTCGGTGTCTATCTCGATGAGTCGCCGATCTCGATCGCGCTCTTCACACCCGACCTCGAGCTCTTCGACCTCGAGCGGTTCGAGGTGCTGCGCGGCCCGCAGGGGACGCTGTTCGGGGCCGGATCGGAAGCGGGCACGGTGCGCTACATCACCCGCCAGCCGCAGCTGGGCCGGGTCGAGGTGGTGACGGATGGCACGATCGAGGGCGTGCAGGGCGGCAGCACCGGTGGAAGCGCCCGCGCTGCATTCAACGTGCCGCTCGGTGACACCGCCGCCATGCGCCTGGTGCTCTACTACCGTCACCTGCCGGGGTTCATCAATGCGATCCAGCCGGGCGGTGAAACCAACCAGTCCGTCAACGACGGCGATCGCGCCGGCGCACGGCTTTCGTTTCTGTGGAAGCCCAACGATTCGCTCTCGATCACCCCGCGCGTCGTCTACCAGAACCTGACCACCAATGGCTTCCCGCGCGTCGATCTGTACAACATCCTCGCCAATCCCTACACCACCGTCGCACCCGTCACCATCGGCAACCTGCAGCAGTACACCCAGCAGCGCGAGGGACTGCTCGATCAGTTCCTGCTGTCCGATCTCGATGTCAACTGGAACTTCGGTGCTGCGACGCTCACCTCGATCACGTCCTACACGCATCGCAACGTACGTGTGTTGCGCGATGCCACGCAGCTCACGGGCAGCGTGACCTTCGACGCTTTCAAGATCCCCGGTCAGGACGCCGTGCGGCTCGACTCGCCGTTGTACGACCGGACCGGACTCAACGTGATCTCGCAGGAGCTGCGCGTCGCGTCGAACGGAGCCCAGCTCATCGATTGGCTGGCCGGCGGCTTCTTCCAGCACGTGGACCGTCACTACGGTCAGAATCTGCCGACGCCGGGTTATGACGCACTGGTCGGCATACCGAGTGTGAGCCAGGGCACGCCGTACCCGGATACGCCCTTCTACTCCGATCTCAGCTACACGCTGAAGCAGTATGCCGCTTTCGGTGAGGCGACCTGGCACATGACGAGCCAGTGGGCACTCACTGCGGGCCTGCGCTACTACAAGTTCACCGAGGACAAGAACCTGAAGTTCGCCGGCGCCTTTTCGGCCCCGACCTGTGTGCCGGGGACGGGCGGCACCGGGGAGCCTGCCTGTGTTTTCGGAGTGGTACCGGCCTCGACGGATTCCAGCGGCACCTCGCCGCGCGTCATCGTGAGCTACAAGCCCACGGTGGATGCGCAGATCTACGCACAGGCCGCGCGCGGCTTCCGCCTCGGGGGCATCAACGATCCCATCAACCTGCCGCTGTGCTCACCGGCCGACAAGGTCGTCTTCGGCAGCAATCCGAACTGGAAGGACGAGACGCTCTGGAACTACGAGCTCGGAGCCAAGACGCAGTGGTTCGACAGGCGGCTGACGTTCAACATCGACGTGTTCTACTCCGACATCAAGGACCTGCAGGCGACCACTACCGCCGGCACCTGCTCCTCGCGCGTGGTGTTCAACGTGCCGACCGCGCGCAGCGAAGGCATCGAGATGGAGCTCTTTGCGAGACCCAACACGACCTGGGACTTCGGTCTGTCCGCCTCTGTGATCGATGCCAAGCTGACTTCGTCCGTGACGTCCACGCTGCCCGATGGCACGACGGTCGTGGTCGGCGGTCTGCAGGATGGCAATCAGTTGCCCACCGCGCCGAAGGTGCAGGGGGCGGCCTACGCGGGCTACACGCTGCCGCTGCCGAGCGGCAGGGATTTCTTCGCCAACTTCACCGTGCAGTACGTCGGCTCCTCGTTCTCGCAGTTCGAGAACCAGCAGCCCGGCTGGGGCAACATCTGCACGGGCTGCCCGAACGCGGCGAACCCGTATGCGGCGCGCCTGGACGCTTTCGGCGGGCCGCTCTCCGTCACCTCGTTCACGTTCAATCCGGAGCTGCCGAGTTACACGCTCGGCAACCTGCGCCTGGGTCTCAAGACCGACCACTGGCAGGCCGCTGTCTACATCAACAACCTGTGGGACGAGACAGCGCGCCTGGCGCTCGACTACGAGCGTGGCCGCACTGCGCGACTCGGTTATCTGACCAACCAGCCGCGCACTTTCGGCCTGTACGGCAGCTACAGCTTCTGAAAGTGCGGTCACGCGGCTGCGTGCCGCAGCGGATCTCGGGCCGGCTGCCACCAGGGAGCCGGCCCGTTTCTCTCAGATCCTGAATCGCTCGCGCAGCTCGCCTGCCATGCGGCGGCTCACCTGCAGCGGCGCCTCGCAGCCGCGCAGGCGCACGAAGTACTGGCCCTCCGCGCTGCGCTCGATGCGCTCGAGGTACTTCACTGCGACCAGTGCGTTGCGGTGTACGCGCACGAACGCCGCGCCGAACTCGCTTTCGAGCAGCCGCAGGGAATCCTCGATCAGGTCCTCGCCGCCCACGTGCCGCACGGTGGTGTATTTCTGATCGGCGAGGAAGTACTGCACCTCCTCCAACGGGATCAGGCGCAGCCCGTCGCGCCGCCGTGCGGCGATGTGGCTGCGGCGCGCGCCGGCCGCGGCGAGCGTCTGCAGCTGCGCACGGGTGAGGCGGCCGGCGCGGGCGAGGGAGGCAGCGAGCTGCTCCTTGCGCACCGGTTTCAGCAGGTAGCCGACGGCGTGCGCGTCGAAGGCTTCGACCGCGTACTGATCGTAGGCGGTGGTGAAGATCACCGCCGGCGGCTCCTCCAGCACGTTCAGGTGCCGCGCGGCCTCGAGCCCGTCCATGCCGGGCATGCGCACATCGAGCAGCACCACATCGGGCGCGAGGTCGTGGCTGTGGCCGAGCGCCTCGGCGCCGTTGGCGGCCTCGCCGATCACCTCGACATCACCGATCTCGGCGAGCAGGGCGCGCAGCCGCTCGCGTGCCGGCGGCTCGTCATCGACGATCAGCACCTTCAGCCGGAACGCCTCGGGCATGGGCTCAGGCGCGCGCCGCGGCCGCAGTCCGCGCCGGGCTCTCGATGAGCGGGAAGCGCAGCGTGACGATGTATTCGGCGTCGAAGCGCCCGGATTTCATGAGCGCGCGCTCGCCGTACATGAGGCTCAGGCGCTCGCGGATGTTGGCAAGCGCCAGGCGGTTGCCTTCGCGCAGTCCGGGGACGGGGTGGAGCGGGTTCCTCACCACGATGGTCACGAGCCCGCCCGCGACCTCGCCGCTGATGGTGACGGTGCCCCCTTCGGGGCGCGGCTCGATGCCGTGGTAGATCGCGTTCTCGAGCAGCGGCTGGATCATGAGCCCGGGCACGAGCGCTTCCGGCGGCAGCGACTCGGTCTTCCACTCGACCTGCAGCCGCGTTCCGAGTCGCAGCTGCTCCATGCGCTGGTAGGTGCGCGCCACCTCGAGCTCTTCCGCCAGCGTGATGGTGTCGCGCTTGTCGCTGAGCGCGGCACGGAACAGGTCGGCGAGGTCCTGCACCGCCGCCTCGGCGCGCGGCGGGTTGCTGCGCGTGAGCGCGGCGATCGTGTTCATGCTGTTGAAGAGGAAGTGCGGCCGGATGCGTGCCTGCAGCGCGTGCACGCGCGCCGCCGCGCGCAGCTCGACACTCCGGCGCCACTCGTGCGCCACGTAGAAGTACCGCAGGGCGAGCCCCGTCACGATGAGTCCGATGGCGACGTTGCGCAGCACGAACACCCAGGGCGCTGCCGGGAAGAGCCCCGCGCCGCCCGAATCGACCACCAGCGCCGTGCGTCCGAACAGGTACGCGCACAGCGAAACCGCGGCAATCACGGCGCTGATGAGCGCCAGCACCGCCGCGGAGCCCACCGCCACCGTCATGTGTGCGAGCCGCGGGCGCAGGGCGCACAGGAGCGCCGCGCCGGCGAGTCCGATCCACAACAGGAAGAGCGACGTGCGTCCGAGGTCGGTCCAGAAGTCGATCGTGGCGTTCTGGCGCGCGAGGGTCAGCAGCAGCGCGGTCAGCTGCACTATCAGCACGATGCCGAGCGTGGCGCGCGAGGTACAGAAGTCCGGCAGGTAGAGCGCATCGCTCCCTCCGGTGGCGGTCTTCATGCGTTGCCGCGGTTGGGTGCGCGCATGATGTTGGTGCGCTCGAAGAGCTCCTCCTTCAGGCGGAAGGTGGCCGAGACGTCCTCATCGCCGTAGCCGCGCGCGATGAGCTCGGCGTATTCCTTGCGCATGCGTTCCACCACCGGCAGCGCGGTGCCGAAGCGCGCCGCCATGTCGTGACAGATGCCGAGGTCCTTGTCGTGCAGCCGCACCCGGAAGCCCGCCGGGTAGCTGCCGCGCGCCATGTTCGGCGCGCGATGCACGAAATACCAGCTCGATCCGGCGCCCTTGCCGAGCGTGGCGATCAGCTTGTCGAGCGGCAGCCCCTCGGCGTGCGCGAACGCCATGGCTTCGGCGATCGCCTCGACGATGCCGGCGACCATGATCTGGTTGGTCGCCTTGGCGGCTTCGCCGCTGCCGACCGGGCCGAAGTGTGCAATGGTGCGGCCGAGCGCCTGCAGGATCGGCTGCGCGCGCTCGTAGGCTTCGGGCTTGCCTCCGACCATGATGGCGAGGGTGCCATCGCGCGCCCCCTCGACCCCGCCGCTCACCGGGCAGTCGAGAAAATCCGCGCGGCGCGGCTCGATGTGCTCCGCCGCCTGCCGCGCGGTCTCGGCGCTCACGGTGGAGCAGTCGAGCACGAGTGCGCCCTGGCGCAGCGCCGGCGCGAGCCCGCGTGTCACCTCGAGCACATCCGCATCGGCCGACACGCAGGAGACTACCGCCTCGCACGCCGCGGCGAGTTCGGTCAGCGTCGCCGGCGCTTCGACCCCGAGCTCCGCGGCGAGCGCTTGCGCCTTGCCGCTGCTGCGATTCCAGACCGCGGTCAGGAGTCCTGCGCGGTGCAGGTTGCGCGCCATGTGCGTGCCCATGGCACCGAGCCCGACAAAACCTGTGCGCATGGCAGATGTCCGGTTGACGGCCGGGCGGCCGCGGCCGCCACTATAGGGCTTTCGCAATCGAGCTGCCGCGGCCCGGCGAGGACCCGTGCGCGGCGCGCAGTGCCGGTGCTATCGCGAGGTCGTGGAGGACGGATTGACCTTCGGCTCGGCGATCGGCTGCGGCGAGACCGGTGCATTCGGATCGAACTGCGGGACGCTGCCACAATAATCCTGCACCTGCTTGCGCAGCTGCTCGCGGTACGCGTCGGCGTCGGCGTCGGAGAGGTAGCTGCGCTCGCCTTGCGCGCCTTCCTTGTAGACGCGTCGCGAGGTGATCGCCCTCATGTAGTTGTCCTTGGATTGCTTGCACAGCACCGCGTGGCGGCTGGCGAGGTCCTGCTGCACGGCGTGGGCGTTGTCCTTGTCACCGGCCTGCTCGGCGATCCGGTTGTTGGATGCGGTCAGATTCTTCTGGTCCGCGGCGCGCGACGCACTGTCCCAGCCGGCTGGATGCGCTTTGCTGGTCTTGACGACCTCGGATCCCGGCACCCACTGATCGCTGTAGTGGGGCTGACCCTTTTCATCGACCCAGCGATAGACATCCGCCCGGGCGAGGGTGAACGCACCGGCGATGATCAGGGCGCTGATGGACAGGCGTTGCAGCATAAGGGTGCCTCCGGCAATGCCAGTATGGCGGCTCCCGGTCAGGGCGACCCTTGAACTCTGTCACACTCGCTCAAAGGCCGCCTCCGGCACGGGCCTCACACCCTGCAAAAACCCGCCGCAGCCTGCCATGGCGGGCGTGGCTGCCATGCGGGTTCGGCAGGGCCGGTGGGCGCGCCGGCACTGCCTCACAGATCGTAGGCGCGCTCCCCGTGAGCGGTGATATCGAGTCCTTCGCGCTCCTCTTCTTCCGGCACCCGCAGGCCGACCACGAGCTTCACGACGTAGAAGGCGACGAAGGCCACGGTCGCCGTCCAGACCACGACCAGCGACACCGCCTCGAACTGCGCGAGGAACTGCCTCCACACCCCGGGGTACCCGGAGGTTCCCCTCACCCAGTCGACCGTCGAGCCCGGTCCGCCGAGCGCGGGCCAGTTGAAGATGCCGGTCATCAGAGCGCCGAAGGTGCCGCCCAGGGCGTGAATCCCGAAGACATCGAGCGAATCGTCGGCGCGGATAAGGCGCTTGAGGCCAGTGACGCCCCACAGGCAGACGACGCCCGCCCCCAGTCCGATCACGAAGGCCCCGGGGATGCCCACGTTGCCGGCAGCCGGCGTGATGGCGACGAGTCCTGCCACCGCGCCGGAGGCCGCACCGAGCATCGAGGGCTTACCCTTCAGCAGCCACTCCGCCAGCATCCACGAGAGCACCGCGCAGGCGGTAGCGAGGTAGGTGTTCAGGAAGGCAAGCGCGGCAGTCCCGTTGGCTTCGAGCGCGGAGCCCGCGTTGAAGCCGAACCAGCCGAACCACAGCAGCGAGGCGCCGATCATGGTCAGTGTGAGGCTGTGAGGCGGCATCGGCTCGCGGCCGAGGCCGACGCGCTTGCCGAGCAGAAACGCACCGACGAGGCCGGCAACGCCGGCATTGATGTGCACCACGGTACCGCCGGCGAAGTCGAGCGCGCCCCACTGCCAGATGAGGCCCGCCGTGGCGTTCGCCGCGTCCACCTTGTCGGGCGCGGAGTAGGCATCGGGGCCGGCCCAGTACCACACCATGTGCGCGATGGGGCAGTAACTGAAGGTGAACCAGATGACGAGAAAGAGCAGCACCGCCGAGAATCGGACGCGCTCGACGAGCGAGCCGAGGATCAGGCAGCAGGTGATGGCGGCAAAGGTGCCCTGGAACGCCACGTAGACCAGCTCGTAGAGCGGCGTCCCCTTGCTGAAGGTGGAGGCGAGCGAGAAAGCACCGCTCTTCGCATCGAAGGTGCCGCTGAGGAATGCACGGCTCAGGCCGCCGATGATGGCGTTGCCCTCGGTGAAGGCGAGCGAATAGCCGTATACGCACCACAGCACGCTGATCAGGGAGAAGCCGACGAAGACCTGCATGAGCACCGACAGCATGTTCTTCGTGCGCACCAGCCCGCCGTAGAACAGCGCGAGTGCGGGCACCGACATCAGCAGCACCAGCGCCGTGGCGGTGAGCATCCAGGCGGTGTCGCCCTTGTTCGGCTGCGGCGCGTCGGCGGCGAGGCTGAGCGCCGGGGCAAGCGCTGCGAGCGCGGCGGTCAGCCGCGTGGCCTGCCTGCGCGTGTTGGCAACGGTGGGCATGATCTGTTTCCTGTGGTTTGCGCAACGAACACCGGCTGCACGCACCGCGGATGACGCGTAAGCTGGTGAGCGCGCGGAAAAGGTGCAGATTCCATGCCATGGCGTAAGGCGCGGGGTTTCCGCGACTTGCGTAGCCGGCGCCGCCGCTGCTGCACCATGTTGGAGCCGATGTCATCAACCCTGCCCCGAATCGGGGCAGCTGCACACGAGGCCCGGACTTATGGATACCTTTCGCATCGATGAGATCGCCCGCAGACTGCTCGAGCGCGTGCCACCGGCGCTGCGCAGCATGCAGGCGGACCTCGAGACCAACTTCCGCGCCGTGCTGCGTGAGCGGCTGAGCAAGCTCGACCTGGTGAGCCGTGACGAGTTCGACGCCCAGACCCGGGTGCTCGAGCGCACGCGTGCCCAGCTCGAGGCGCTCGAAGCGCGCCTCACCGCGCTCGAGAGCGGCGCGCCCGCCCCGGGCAACCCCACCCGCTGACCCGCCCGGGGCGCCCCGGGAGCTAGCGTGACGGTGGCGAGGGT
>Ga0306926_10005521_pt1 | contig 13456 bp, 6 predicted proteins | sample flu12Cox44000178_FD_203759 | JGI IMG/M metagenome (GOLD analysis project Ga0306926, IMG submission 203759) | Lab enrichment of tropical soil microbial communities from Luquillo Experimental Forest, Puerto Rico - flux8day.12C.oxic.44.000.178 (v2)... | ecosystem: Environmental > Terrestrial > Soil... | reverse complement strand
AGCTGCATTCAGCGTGTCGATCGCCGGGATTGTCGTGCCCTTTCTCTGCGGTGTTCTGCTGGGTGAGCTGCTGCCCGAGACAGTGCTGCCCAATCCAGAAAAGCGCTTGATCACAACACTCTTTTTAGGCACCGCCCTGTCAATCTCCTCGGTAAAGATCGTTGCGATGGTCGTGCGCGAGGTTGGCTTCCTTCGCCGGACCGTCGGCCAGGTCATTGTTGCGGCCGCGATCATCGACGATACGATCGGCTGGATCATCGTATCGGTAATTTTTGGGCTTGCGCTGCATGGCGGGGTTGACGTTCCGGCGCTCGCGCAGAGCCTCGTCGGTACTGCGATCTTTCTCGTCCTGAGCTTCACGGTCGGACGCCGTCTCGTGTTTCGGCTGATCCGCTGGGCCAATGACAGGTTTGTCAGCGAGGTCCCCGTCATCACGGCGATCCTCGTGGTAACCGGATTGATGGCGCTGACCACCCACGCGATTGGTGTGCACACTGTGCTAGGCGCCTTTATCGCGGGCATTCTGGTCGGCCAGTCGCCAATTCTGACAAGACACATCGATGAGCAGCTGCGCGGGCTCATCACTGCCCTTTTCATGCCGGTCTTCTTCGGGCTGGCGGGCCTGACGACCAATCTCACCGTCCTCGCCAACACCGATCTCCTCTTCCTGACCTTCGGATTGATCGTGATCGCCAGCCTCGGCAAGTTTAGCGGGGCATTTCTAGGCGGTCGGCTGGGCGGGATGACTTGGGCGCAGTCGCTGGCGCTCGGCTGCGGCATGAACGCGCGAGGGTCGACCGAGGTTATCGTCGCGACGATCGGTCTGTCGATGGGGGTCCTCGATCAGGACCTGTTCACGACGATCGTCGCGATGGCCGTCGTGACGACGATGTCGATGCCCCCAATGCTGCGATGGGCACTGGCCCGGCTGCCGATGAGCTCCGAGGAGGCAGCTCGATTGGAGCGTGAGGAGTTCGAAGCAAGAGGCTTTGTATCCAATATCGAACGACTGCTCGTCGCGGTGGATGCGAGCCCGAGCGGGCTGTTTACTTCCCGGCTGGTGGGGCTCCTGGCTGGCGCGCGCCGCATTCCTGCGACCGTCATTCATTTCGACTATGAGACACCGGGGCCGCTCCGCGAGGGGACCTGGCAGGCCGAGCGCACCAAAGCCGTCGTGAAGAAAAGCGCCGAGGAAGCCGACGACGCCGGTCGCGAGAAGGCGGGGGGCGATCCGGTTGAGATCGCCACACGGGTCGAAAGCCCCCACGAGGAGGCGATCGGCGCCGAAGCCAAAAAAGGTTACGGGCTCCTATTCATCGGCCGCGAGCCGGCTTCCGAAGGGGGCTCCTTCCACGAGCAGATCACCCGCAGCGCAGTAGAATTCGCGGGGCCTTTTGCGATCGCCATCGCTCGCGGTATCGATCGGCGGGAAACCTTGGGAGCTTCACTCAAAATCCTGGTTCCGGTCACCGGAACCACTGTTTCGCGGCACGGCGCTGAGCTGGCGATCGCGCTGGCGCAAGCCTCGCAAGGGTCTGTGACCGCGCTCCACGTGGCCAGTGGGGAGAGAAGGGCTCGTTCTTGGCAACGCCATGTCGGCGCCGCACTCGCTCCGGCATCGAGTGCCGACGCTGTCATCCGCGAGATTGTCCGGCTGGGCGATCATTATGGGGTCGAGGTGAAAGGTGCCGTGCGCAGCGTTTCTAGGCCGCAGGAAGCCATCCTTCGCCAGCTCGAAGTCGGTGGTAACAATCTATTGGTGATGGGTGTCAGCCCGCGGCCCGGCGACCAGCTCTTCTTCGGCGAGGTGCCGGCAGACCTGCTGGAACAGGCAGAATGCTCGGTTCTCTTTGTCGCAAGTGAGCCGCCCATCTCAGAGCCCGAGCCTCGCAACACCCCGGCAGCGCAAGAACATCCGGCGGCGTCTCTTGTCCTCCGCCAACCCTAGCAGGCGACCGGCGATGATCACGGAATGTCCCTTGTTGTCACGCTACTCATCCAACTTTCCGGCCCGACGGCTAGCTCGAGTTTTGATTTGTCTTAGACGTGCGCGGGTTCGCTCGATAAACTCCAGGAGTGCTGCGACCGCCTTCCGGTCGCTCGTGAGCCGTAAAACAGCGCCATGGCGCGCCATTCCTGCGCAGCTTGCGAATCGTCAGGACGGGATGCCGCATGCCGGCTCAGCGCGCACCGACGGTCAGTGGCGGCCGCAAGCCACCCCCCGCAGAACCGGCCGCAGTTTTCATTAGAGAGCGCAGCACTTCCGCGACGCTCCAGGCCTGGGCAATGCAGCCGCGCGGCGTGAACGGCGGCTCGGCGTCGAAGACCTCGCTGATAAAGCCGATCCCAGCTTCGTCAAGATGCGGCTCGAAACCGTCGACGAAATGCCGCGCCGCGGCGCGATCGTCGGGGAAGACCTTGAGCCAGGCATCAATAAACGGGCCGATCAGCCAAGCCCACACTGTCCCCTGATGGTAGGCGGCATCGCGGGCGCGTAGATCGCCGAGATAGCGCGGCTTGTAATCGGGCTCGCCCGGCGCCAAGGAGCGCAGCCCAACCGGGGTCACCAGCTTCGCGCGCACCGCGTTCACGACCGCCTCCCAATAGCGCCGGTCGAGAACCGGGTGATCGAGCGCGATCGCAAAGATCTGATTTGGCCGGAAAGCCGGGTCGTCACCGTCCTCTCCATCGACGACATCATATAGATAGCCGCCATCGTGCCAGAAACGGCGATTGAACGAGTCGCGCGCCTTGTCCGCGTGAACTCTAAGTTCGTCTGCATCCGGGTCCTGCGCTTCACGCAGCCAATCCGCCAGCAGGCAAAGCGCGTTGTACCACAGGGCATTGATCTCAACCGCCTTGCCGCGGCGCGGAGTCACCACCCAATCGTCGACTTTTGCGTCCATCCAGGTCAGCGCATAGCCCTCCGCCCCCTGGGTGAGCAGCCCGTCATGCGGGTCCACCTTGATGCCAAAGCGCGTGCCCTTCAAATGATGGCGCACGATGTCCTTCAAAATTGGCAGGAGGATCGTCAAGGTCGCCTTGTCCTGGCAATTCTCGACGTAGCGGTGCAGCGCGTGAAAGAACCACAGCGTCGCATCGGCGGTATGGTAGAGGCCTTTATGTTGCCTTTCCGGGAACAGGTTCGGGATCAACCCGTCGCGCACGTAGTCAGCGAAAGTGCGCAGGATCCATTGTGCCTCGATGGCTCGCCCGGTCGCCAGAGTGAGTCCTTCGAGAGAGATCATCGTGTCCCGGCCCCAATCGGTAAACCAATGGTAGCCGGCGATCACGGTACGCACTTCATCACTCTTGGCGCGCGCCTGGGCGCGGTCGGCAATGCGTCCCACCGGGCTGATGACAAAGCTGTCGGCGGCGAGGACGAGCTCGGCTCCGAATCCGGTTTGCCCGGGCGCCGCCACCGTCTTGACGAGGCGCCGACGGCGGTCGCACTCGGAGGTCAGCGCATCCTCGGGGCTCAACGCCAGTACTGTGTGCCAAGCCTCGGTCGCTGCGATCAGGGTTAAAGGGCAATCCTTGCGGATCTCCCCAGAAAAGTAACCGGGGCTCCACAGCCAGCCGCGCGAGTCGTAACCGCGCCGAGCCTCGATGTCATAAAAACGCTCGCGGCACGAGCCGCCATCAGCGGTAAATGTCGAATGCTCGGAGCCGTCAATGGCCAGCCGTAAAATAGGCAGATCCGGCCCAGCACTAACCTCGTATCGGTTGCCGCGGACGGTTAGCGCATAGTCCGAAGCAAGCGCGTTGCTGACGGGTGCCTCGAGCGGACGAAAGTTGATCAAGGGTCTGAGCCGCAGACGGATCCGTCTGCCGTCGTCGAGCGAGCGAAAGGTGCAATGGACGATGTTTTGGTGCCAAGGCACGACAATCGACCTCTCGATGACAGCGCCATCCATCTCATATCGCCAGCTCGGCAGACCCATGTTCAACGTGAAATCGAGAAATCGACCGCTCTCCCGCAGGTCCGCGACACTGCCGTCTGTCCGCTCGATGTCGACCTCGAGATCGTTGAAGACCACCATACGGCCGAGTGGACCCGGTTGGGCGGCAATCAGAAAACCGTGGTAACTCCGGGTGATCATCCCGTCTGTTGTTGCTGAGGCGTAGCCGCCCAGTCCGTTTGCCACCAGCCATTCGCGTGCAACCTCCGGTAAGGGGCTCACGTCGCGGACAGCGCGGCGAAGATCAGCCATTGGCTTCGTGCAGATCTTGCACGCTCCAGGGCTCCGCTATTGGATAGAGGGTGCAGCGGCCAGAACAATGGTACACTGGCCAGCGACCAGCCATTCTCCCTCGGCATCCTGCGCCGGTCCGCCTGAACCACCGTAAAGAGGGGCTTCGCTCGACCATAGGAGTCGCCAAGCTTGCCCTTCAACCGGTGCAAGTAGCGGCTCAGGCGCCGGGCAGAGAACAAGGTCACGGCCGAGATTGACGATCAGCAACCGGTCGGCGCCGGTTTCCGAGAAAAAGCGCAGCACCCAGGCTTCATCCGCAAGCTCCGCCCCGTCGACCCGGCAAGGCCGTCGGCCGAACACGGGATCGGTGCGTCGTAGCGTGAGAAGGTCGCGATGCAGTGAATAAATCGACGGATGACGATGCCGCTCGCCGAGATCGAGCACCGATCGGCGAAACGTGTCGACGTCACCGGGATCGGGCAGCTTGGCCCGCATTTCGCTCGTCGCGAGACTGGGAAATTGCGCAAGAAAGCCGTGGCGCCCTTCGCGGACATCGCGCGACAGTTCGCTCCGATGATCGGCAAAGAACAAGAACGGGCTCGACGCGGCGAATTCCTGGCCCTGGAACAGCATCGGAATTCCCGGCATCAGCAAGAAATAGGCGGTCATCGCACGAAAGCGGCCGGGGCTCGTCAACAAGTGACAGCGCTCGCCGGTGCCGGAATTGGCGATCTGGTCGTGGTTCTGCAGAAAAACGACAAAGCATTCTGCCGGCAGATCGAGCGCCGGTGTGCCGCGGGCTTTTCCTTGCCACTGATTACGCTGCCCCTGATAAAGAAAGCCGTGCCTGGCGGCAGCGACGAACTCGCGCGAGCGGCCGTGATAGCCAGAGTAGTAGGCTTCACGACGTCCGGTCAGTGCCACCATTGCGCTGTGATGGAAGTCGTCGTTCCATAAAGCGTCCAGTCCGTAACCACCACGATCGGGCGCACGCGCCAGTCGCGCTTCCTGCGTCTCGTTTTCGCCGACAATGAAAATCGTTCGACCTCGTCCCGCCGATCTCGCCTGTCGAACGATGGCGGCGAGAATATGATCCTCGGATCGATCGAAAATCTCCTGTGTCGCGTCGAGCCGCAATCCGTCGAGGTGATATTCGTCGATCCAGTAGCCGGCATTAGCAATAAAGAATTCGCGCACCGGACCTGAATCCGGGCCATCGAAATTGATCGCGTCGCCCCATTCGCCGTCGTAACGATCGGAGAAATATGCCGGGGAGAAGTTTTTTAGATAGTTTCCGTCCGGACCGATGTGGTTGTAGACCACATCGAGAATGACCGCGATGCCCAAAGCATGGGCGCAGTCGACGAAACGGCGGAAATCAATCGGCCCACCGTAGAGGCGGGTCGGCGCGAACAGTCCGACGCCGTCATATCCCCAGCCGAACCGGCCCGGGAATTCCGCTAACGGCATGATTTCGATGCAGGTGATGCCAAGCTCGGCGAGTGCCGGAAGCTCGCCCATGGCGGCACCCCAGCTGCCCTCAGCAGCGAACGTCCCGATATGCATTTCATAGATGACGAGGTGCTCGCGCGCGACACCACCCCAGGCACCGTCGGTCCAAGCGATTTCCCCGGGATCGATGATCTCCGAAGGTCCGTGCGGGCCCTCAGGCTGAAATCTCGATGCCGGATCAGGCAATGCTGCCTCGGCCTGATCGAGGCGAAAACGATAATGCATGCCGGCCCGCGCCAGTGGGCTCCAGAGGGAGAAGTAGCCGTCGGGCTCGGCGTGCAGTGCCGTGGTCTCCAGGCCATCGATTTCGACCAGAACCTCACGACAGCGAGCTGCCCAGACGCGAAAATGGACGCCGCCTCCGGGCTGCGGCTCGGCACCGATGGGCAGGCGTCGGACGGCTCCAGGCCAAGTCGGACGCTTATCAATGAAAAGATCGGGTGGCGTCACAGTCCCCTCGGTCATCGGTATGTCGGTCAGATGCGAACGCGGGCGCACTCATTCTGGCAGCGCCGCTTGCCGGCGGACAACTCCGGGCCCTTGCGGCGGTATAATTCTGCGCTGGACGGGTTCGATAGTTACTTCCTCCGGGCTCAAAGGATTAATCCTGCCGCAAACGGTGGTATGTAGCCTGCCGTTCCGCCAGGCTTGCGGTCGACCGCCCTAACCCTAACTAACGATTTTTGGGGATCGATAACCAATCGGCTGCGCGCTCGAACACCCCGGAGATGGCGCACAACCGAGCCGCAAGATTAGACCTACGATCGATTTGGCGAACGGTTCAGCCGGGACGAAATCACAGGCGCTGGACTGTAATACCCTTTCTGTTTCTGCCGCCTTACGGGGCTCCCCGGCCGCACTGTCGAGCACGCGTTGAACCTTGCCGGCCAGCTGCTCGCGCCGGTGAGGCTTGCCGAGAAGCTCGACGCCGGCATCGAGGCACGATCCTATTCTGATCCCGTCGACATGTTTTCCGATGCGCGCCGGGGCGTTCGAGCATGCGCGAACGATTGTTGGCGCACTCGTCGCTGGGGGTTGCAGATGGTGTCGTCGTCTTCGGAGAGAGCAAAAGGGAGTTCCTGTGATGAAGACATCGGACCCGTACGCCCGATGGCAGGCGGTCGAACGCTGGCTTCTCGACCGCCGGGCGGTTGAGCTTCGCCTCGCACCGAGCCACCACCGCTCGAAGTCACAGCTTTTCACTGCCAGCAGTCCGCCGAGAAATTGCTGAAGGGCTTCCTGACGCGGCCAAAAGATTTCGCAAAACGCACTCGCTGGCGGAGCTCGGTGCGGCGCCCCTGGACGCCCGGCCCTTTCGGGCCGTTCCGGGGTTTCCGACATAGCCGATATCGTTGCCGTGGTGGAGAACTGGAGCGATTGGGCGACCGCCGACCGGTATCCGTCCAGTCGACAGCTTGCCGCGCCCGACAATCGGCGATTGCACGGCGCCCTCGGAGTAATCGATGGGCTTGCCGCGCGCCTGCGAGCGGCGCGGCCGCAAGGTTGGGGAGTGCAACCTTAAAGGAGGTCTATGAGCTGGGGGAGGCTGGGTGGCCGCCATATTTGCGCCCACATCGAAGCGTATGCTGTAAGTTGAATCGAGCCACCGGCACCACCCCAAATAGTGATCGCCGCTCGATGCCGGGCAAGCGTCCTTCAAACTGTCAAGATTCCGCTGCCGAGGCGTCTGATCCGCGTCCTGATTGAACTATAAGATATTGATCTTCAAGAAAAAATTTTATCGGGGCCCGAATTTTTGCGGGTATTTCCGCTGTCTCGAAGAAAAACTCCAAGGGTTCCAAAGGCTTGCCGAATGGGGATCAACTCTTATATTCCGCTGTCGCCTGCACCGGACATACCTATCGCCAGCTCATGACACCAGCAAGCCTCGACGTCGTCGGCATCGGCAACGCCATCGTCGACGTCATTGCCCACGCCGATGACGCGTTTGTCGCGCGCGAAGGGCTCGTCAAAGGGACGATGACTTTGGTCGACGCGCCGCGCGCCGAGGCGCTCTATCAGACCATGGGCCCGGCGGTCGAGATGTCGGGCGGATCGGTTGGCAACACGATGGCGGGCCTCGCCTCGCTCGGCGGCACGGGTGCGTATATCGGCAAGGTGCGTGACGACTTCCTCGGGCAGGTTTATCGCCACGACATCACGGCGGCGGGCATCCGTTTCGACACACCGGCGGCGACGAGCGGCCCGGGTACCGCGCGCTGCCTGATCCTAGTCACTCCCGACGGGCAGCGGACGATGGGCACCTATCTCGGCGCCTGCGCCGATCTCGGACCCGCCGACATCGACCCCGACGTGATCGTCGCCGGGGAGGTGACCTATCTCGAAGGGTATCTGTTCGATCCGCCGCAGGCGCAGGAGGCGTTTCGCAAGGCCGCGGCGATCGCTCATGCCGCCCGCCGCAGGGTGGCACTCAGCCTCTCCGACCCGTTTTGCGTCGGCCGCCACCGCGAAGCCTTTCGCGACCTCGTCGACGGCCATGTCGACATTCTCTTTGCCAACGAGGCCGAGATTTGCTCGCTCTACGAGACCGCCGATTTCGCCGCCGCCGCCGCGGCCGTGCGCGGCCATGTCGCGATCGCCGCGTTGACCCGCAGCGCCGAAGGCAGCGTGATCCTGGCCGACGGCGCCGAGCACGTGATCACCGCTGCCCCGGTGGCCCGCGTCGTCGACACGACCGGCGCCGGCGACCTCTACGCCGCCGGGTTTCTCTATGGCTTGACCCGCGAGCGGCCGCTCCCCACCTGCGGCGGTATCGGCAGCCTGTGCGCTGCCGAAATCATCAGCCATGTCGGCGCCCGCCCCGAGACGTCGCTGTCGCGTCTCGTCGCCGAAGCCGGTCTGGCCTGATCTCTGCAATCTCTTGGGTCGCCGGCGGTCGAGCCGGCGGGTTCGCATGGATATCCGCAACATCGCGATTATCGCCCATGTCGACCACGGCAAGACCACTCTGGTCGATGCGATGCTGCGCCAGAGCGGCGCCTTTCGCGCCAACCAGCAGGTGGCCGAGCGCGCGCTCGATTCGAACGAGCTCGAACGCGAGCGCGGCATCACGATCCTGGCGAAATGCACCTCGGTGGTCTGGCGCGACGTGCGGATCAACATCGTCGACACCCCGGGCCACGCCGATTTCGGCGGCGAGGTCGAGCGCATCCTCAACATGGTCGACGGGGTCCTGGTGCTGGTCGATGCCGCCGAGGGCCCGATGCCGCAAACCAAATTCGTCGTCGGCAAGGCGCTGCGTCAGGGGTTGCGGCCGATCGTCGTGATCAACAAGATCGACCGCCCCGACGCCCGGCCGCATGAGGTCCACAACGAGGTCTTCGACCTGTTCGCCGCACTCGACGCGAGCGAGGCACAGCTCGATTTCCCGACCCTCTTCGCGTCGGGCCGCAACGGCTGGGCGGCCGCCGATCTCGATGGACCGCGCCAAGACCTGGCGCCGCTCTTCGAGCTGATCCTGGCGCACGTCCCGCAGCCGCGCGCCGAGCCCGACGCACCCTTCGCGATGCTGGCGACGACCCTCGACTACGACCCCTATCTCGGCCGGGTGTTGACCGGGCTGATCCATTCCGGGACGGCGCGGATCAACATGCCGGTCAAGTCATTGTCGCGCGACGGCCGGGTCATCGAGCAGGCAAGGCTGACCAAGCTCCAGGCCTTCCGCGGGCTCGATCGGCGGCCGATCGAAGAGGCCCATGCCGGCGACATCATCGCCGTCGCCGGCCTCGCGCTGACCACGGTCGCCGACACGATTTGCGCGCCCGAGGTCGCCATCCCGCTGCCGGCCGATCCGATCGACCCGCCGACCTTGGCGATGACCTTTTCGGTCAACGACGGCCCGCTCACCGGCCGCGAGGGAACCAGAGTGACCTCGCGGATGATCGGCGAGCGCCTGTTTCGCGAAGCCGAGGGCAATGTCGCGATCCGCGTCGGCGAGAGCCAAGAGAGAGATGCGTTCGAGGTCGCCGGGCGCGGCGAATTGCAGCTCGGCGTGCTGATCGAGACGATGCGCCGCGAAGGCTTCGAATTGTCGATCTCACGGCCGCGCGTGTTGTTCACCAACGATCCGGCGACGGGGCGCCGGCTCGAGCCGATCGAGGAGGTCGTCGTCGATGTCGACGAGGAATTCGCCGGGATCGTTGTCGACAAGCTTGCCCGCCGCAAGGCCGAGATGCAGGAGATACGGCCCTCAGGCGGCGGCAAGCTCAGGCTCGCGTTTCTTGGCCCGACCCGCGGGCTGATCGGCTATCAGGGCGAGTTTCTCGCCGATACCCGCGGCACCGGGGTGATGAGCCGGCTGTTCCACGGCTATACGCCCTACAAAGGGCCGATCGAGGGGCGCCGCAACGGTGTGCTGATCTCGAATGCCGACGGGTTCGCCGTCGCCTATGCGCTGTGGAACCTCGAAGATCGCGGGCCGATGTTCATCGAGCCCGGCACCCAGGTCTATCAAGGCATGATCATCGGCGCCCACACCCGCGGCAACGACCTCGACGTCAACCCGATGAAGGGCAAGCAGCTGACCAATATCCGCACCACCGCCAAGGACGAGGCGGTGCGGCTGACCCCGCCACAGTTGATGAGCCTCGAGCAGGCGATCGCCTACATCGCCGATGACGAACTCGTCGAGGTCACGCCGAAATCGATCCGCCTGCGCAAGCGGCTGCTCGATCCGAACGAGCGCAAGCGCGCCGCCCGCGCCGCCGCTGCCGCCGAATAGCCTCTTGCCCGCGGCCCCGATTTGACTTTGCGGGGCCGACGGCAGTAACCTTATGCTTTGTTAAATCCGGATTTTGGACCTGATGAGCAGCAAGCGCGACGAAGCAAAATACAAGATCAACCGGCGCCTGGGGGTGAATTTGTGGGGCCGGCCAAAGAGCCCGCTCAACCGCCGCGAATACGGGCCTGGCCAACACGGCCAGCGGCGCAAGAAGCCGTCGGATTTCGGAACCCAGCTCGCGGCGAAGCAAAAACTAAAGGGCTATTACGCCAATATCGGCGAGCGGCAGTTTCGCCGGCTGTATGAAGAAGCCGTGCGCCGGCGCGGCGACACCGGCGACAATCTGATCGAACTGCTCGAACGCCGGCTCGACGCCGTAGTCTATCGCATGAAGCTGGTGCCGACACCGTTTGCCGCGCGTCAGCTGGTCAATCACGGCCACGTGCTGGTCAATGGCCGTCGCGTCACGATTCCATCCTACTCGGTGCGCGATGGTGACACGATCGAGCTCAAGGCGAAGGCGAAGCAGATGGCGCTGGTGCTCGAGGCTGCGAGCTCCGGCGAGCGCGACATCCCCGACTATGTCGAGATCGACCACGAGCGGATGAGAGGCCGGTTCGTCCGCGCGCCGAAGCCGACGGACGTGCCCTATCCGGTGACGATGGAGCCCAGTCTCGTCATCGAATTCTATTCGCGCTGAGCGCGTCCACAGTCTCGGTCAAAGCCGCGCTTCGGCGCGGCTTTTTTCGTCAGGCGATTTGCTCGACACTGCGGGTGCCAGCGTCCGCGGCGGACGCAACCTCGACAGGCGGTTGCGATGCTGACCCTGCACTTTTCGATCATCCTTTTGCTGATCATCGTGAACGGCTTTTTCGCGATGGCCGAGATCGCCCTCGTGGCATCCCGGAAGGCGCGACTTCAGCCGCTCGCGGACGCGGGCAATCCCGGGGCGGATGCGGCTCTCGAGCTGAAAGCGGACCCATCGCGACTGCTCGCGACCGTCCAGATCGGGGTCACCGTGATCGCGATCCTCCTCGGCACCTTTGGCCAAGCGACGTTGGGGGAGACGTTGCAAGAGCAGCTCGAGACTTACGAGGGGTTTATCGCGCGCTACGCCCACATCATCAGCATGGCGGTCGTCGTGATTGGCATCTCGTATTTCTCGCTGATTTTGGGCGAGCTCGTACCCAAGCGGATCGCGCTGCTCCATCCCGAGCGCATCGCCGCGGCACTCGCCCGGATCATGGGGGTGATCGCCCGGATAGGTGCACCGATCGAGTGGTTGTTGAGCGCCTCGACCAATCTGGTGCTCCGCCTGCTGCCGTCGCGCGGCCAGCTGACGGCACCGGTGACCGACGAAGAGATCAGCTTCATGCTTCGCGAGGGTGTAGCGACCGGCCACATCGCCGAGGCCGAAACGGCGATTGTCGAGATGGCGCTGCGGCTTGGCGACCGGCGCGCGAGTGCGGTGATGACGCCGCGGACGCGGATAGAATCGCTCGACCTCGACGACCCGGACGAGGAGAACCGGCGCAAGATCCGGGACAGCGCCTATTCGCGCTTTCCCGTGGTGCAGGGCGGTTCGCAGCAGGTGATCGGTATCGTGCAGGCCAAGGATCTGCTGATTGCGGCACTTGCCGGCCGGCCTTTCGATCTGCGGGCGGCAACCCGGCCGCCACTCTATTTGCCGAACACGGTCACCGCGCTCCGCGTCCTCGAGGCGTTCAAGACCTCGGGCGAGCCAATGGCTCTGGTGGTCGACGAGTACGGCGACCTCGAAGGGCTGGTGACGCAGAGTGATATCCTCGAGGCGCTGGTCGGCGACATCCCCGGCTCGGCAGATGCCGATCAGCGGGTGGTGCGGCGCGAGGACGGGACCTGCCTGATCGACGGCATGGTCGGGCTCGACGAGCTGAAGCAGGTGCTCGGGGTTGCCCATTTGCCCGGCGAGGATGCCGATTTTCACACGCTCGGCGGCTATTTGATGGCACGCCTCAATCGCGTGCCGATGGTCGCCGACCGCATCACCGCTGCCGGCTACCGGTTCGAAATCGTCAAGATGGACGGCCGCCGGGTCGACCGGGTCTTGGTGTCACCCGTCAGGGCCAAAGGCCGGTGATGAGCCGCGGTTTTCTTTGAGGGAGGGAGCGATGACGACGCTCGAAGTGAGGGCGGTCGAGCACCTGTTGGGCAGCGGGATTCCGTACGCCTATGCGGTCAAGGCAGGGCCGTGGATCTTTCTGACCGGGCACGAGGCCTTCGATTTCAAAACCGGCGTCACCGAGGCGGTGGCGGGAGCGCTGGGGTTCCCGTTGTTCGGGCGGCCGCGCTGGCGGCGCGAGGGCGATTTCATCCTAGAGCGGATGCGCCGGATCCTGCAGGAACTCGGGTCCGATCTCGGGCATGGCGTGCGCCTCGACCAGTTTTACCCGACCCCGGCCGCGGTCGACCCCTATCACCTGGCCCGCCACGCCGCGTTCGGCGATTACATTCCGCCGAGCACCTCGGTCGTCATGGAAAGCTGCTTTGGTGCCGAGAGCGGCATCTCGGCCTCGCTGATCGCCGTGGCGCCGAGCCCTGAGTACGCGATCCGCAAGGTTTACCCCACCGGTGTCACCACCTCGGCGACCTCGGGCTTTGTGCCGGCAATCGTCTGCAACGACTTTGTCTTTGTCGCCGGACAGATGGCGAGCGGGCGCGAGCACGGGCTCGATCCGCGCGCCCACGTCCCCGACCACAGCCTCTGGGGCGGCACCGAGATCCGCAAGCAGACCGAATTCATCATTCAGGAACGGCTGAAGCCGGCGCTCGAAGCGGCAGGCTCGTCACTCGATCGCTCGGTGAAGGCTCAGGTCTATCTTAAGAACCTCGCGGATTTCCCCGACTTCATCGATGTCTGGAGCCGGCACTACCAGAACATCCCGTGCGCCCTGACGGTCGTGCCGACGAAAGGTTTTGCGATGGTCGGCGGCATCATCGAGATCAATCTGATCGCGCTGACCACTGG
>Ga0306926_10005516_pt1 | contig 13460 bp, 10 predicted proteins | sample flu12Cox44000178_FD_203759 | JGI IMG/M metagenome (GOLD analysis project Ga0306926, IMG submission 203759) | Lab enrichment of tropical soil microbial communities from Luquillo Experimental Forest, Puerto Rico - flux8day.12C.oxic.44.000.178 (v2)... | ecosystem: Environmental > Terrestrial >... | reverse complement strand
GCCGATTACAAGCAAGTGGGCGACAAGATGGAAGTGACGCTTAAGCCGGGGACGGTGGAAGCCTACCAAAAGGCTATCGAACTCGATCCCAACGGTACGTGGGGCGCGCAAGCAAAACAAGGACTCGAAGGTGTGCAAACGCTTACCGGTGGGATTGACACGAAAGTCGGCGGAAAGAAGAAGAAGCCGTAGGCCGAGAGGGACTCGTCTGGCTAAACGGTTTGGGGAGCTTAGCGAATCGAGCCGGCTCTGAGCTGGGCCGGTTTTGTCCTGACGATTGGTTCAGGGAACGGGAAGTCTCAGCGGTGCGTAAGAGTTCCCGTGACCTTGGTGCGGCGAAGCGTCCAATTGAATGCCAGCAGGGAGACAGGCAGGAGGATGGCCGCAAAAAGCATCAGAATGAGAATCGGCTTGGCTAGCGAGGGTACCGCCGCGTGGTCCAGGAGCGCGGCACGCATCGCATCGAGCGCGTAGGTAATGGGGTTGAGGTAAGCAATCACCTGTAGCCAATCAGGAAGGATACTCACGGGAAAGAGCATGCCGCCGGCCACGCTGGAAACGCCCAGGATTAGCCACTTCGCGGGATTGCCGCGCTTAAAAAGCAGCAGATAGGCAGACGAAAGAATTCCCAAGCCCGAAAAAGCGAGAAGGCTGGCCAGAAGCACGACGAGAACCGTTGGCCAGTTCGCAGCCCCCAGCGGAAAGCCGAAAAGGAAGGCACCCCAGGCGAGATAGACCGCAATGCGAAGCGTGGTGACAACGAAGGGATAGATCGCCGAACCAATCAGAATGGTGGTCAGCGAGACTTGGGTTGTAAGCAATGGTTCGAGCGTGCCGGCGTCGCGTGCTTCTATGATACTGCGGTCGAAAGTATCGAGCGCGGCATTCAAATAATCGAAAAATACAAAGCCGACCAGCGAATAGGCAAAGTAGGAAGTGCCGTAAGGCAAGGCCTGGCGCAATTCCGGCGAGTCGACAAAGCGAGCCGCGTAGTAGAACAATGCCGCGCCAAAGAGCGCTTCGACCAGTTCGAGGACGAAAGGACCACGGTAGGTCCGCGCAATCTGGAGGTCGCGTTCGAAAAAGAGCAGCAGGTCGCGTAGCGCCTGGATCATGCCGGCCGCGGCTCCTCCGGGGGGTGAACGGCTTGGCGGGTTAGACGAGCGAAGGCTTCCTCGAGAGAAGACGATCCGGTCCGGCGTTTTAGCGCGGTGGGAGTGTCGAAAGCAACGAGCGATCCCTCTTTCAGGACAACCACGCGGTCGGCGAGGAATTCAATCTCGGGAAGAAGGTGGGAAGCAAAAAGAATCGACGTACCGCGATGCAAATGGACTTCTGTTTTGAGAAACCGGCGAAATTCGGAAGCGGCGATGGCGTCGAGACTCCGCGTCGGTTCGTCGAGAAGCAAGACCTTGGGCTGGTGGAGCAGCGCGCGGAGAAGGCTGAGGCGCTGGAGGGTGCCGGAGGAAAGAGTGCGCACCTGGCGATCAAGGAAGCCGCCGAGTTCGAAGCGTTCTGCAAGTTCCGGGATGCGAGCTTCGAGAATGGAATCGGAGAGATAATTCAAGCGGCCAAAAAAGCGGAGATTCTCGCGTCCGGTAAGACGCGCATAGAACCCCAGGTCGGTTCCGGCGTGGTAACCGAGGTGGCGGCGGACTGCGGCCGCGTCGCGCACCGGGTCGCATCCGGCAAGTAGGGCGGAGCCGCTCGTGGGGATTAGGAGCGTGGCCAGAATGCGGAGGAGCGTCGTCTTTCCGGCGCCGTTCGTTCCGAGGAGCGCCACAGACTCTCCCTCGCCAACTTCGAACGAGATCGCGCGGAGCGCCGGGCAAGTCGATGCGGCGAAGGGTTGAAGGAAAGCCCGCCAGCCGCCATAGACCGGTGGAAATGATTTCGCAAGTGAATCGACCTTGATCGCGCAAGCGGGCACTCCGAAACTTATAACGTGTCTACGGGAAGAAAACAATCTGGCGAGCCGCTGGGGGCGGAGCAGAAGCGTGGCAGCGGAAGGGATTCCCCGGTAAGATAGTGGCTTAGCGGTTTTGCCAAGAACTTCGAGAAACCGCCGGGAGTCTGGGAATGGTGCGGTTTGAGAATCGAGCCGTGGTTCCATCGCACGTGCTGGTGCGGCATTTGGACGGAGAGTCGGTGCTCCTGAACCTCGAGACAGAGCGGTATTTCGGACTGGACCCGACGGCAACGCGCATGTGGGAGTTGGTCACCACTTCGACAACAATCGAGGTGGCGTACGAAAAATTGATGGAAGAGTTTGAGGTAGAACCTGCGGTGTTGCGGAGTCACTTGACGGATTTGTTGAGCGAGCTGAAAGAAAACGGACTGCTCAACGTCTTGCCGGCCGATGTGGAAACAACTCCAGCGGTATAGAGCGCTGGACTCGGAAACTCGAAAGACATTTCACCACGCCGCGTTGTTGCTTCCGGCGGTGAAAGCGTCGCTTCGCCTGCGAGGCTTCAAGAAAACAAGGGAATCACTCGAAAAACGCCAGTCGCGAGGTTCGGCTGAGCCTTCAGAGACGGGCGCCCGCTTGGAGGCTGTGCTCGGGATAAGCCGCATGGTTCGTGCGGCGGCGCGTTACGGATTTGTTCGGGCGACTTGCCTCGAAGAATCGCTGACCTTATGGCATTTGCTCCGCAAGCAAGGGCACGGGGCGAAATTGCGCATTGGGGTTCGCAAGAGAGCGCAGAAATTTGAGGCCCATGCGTGGGTAGAACACGACGGCAGGGCGCTCAACCAAGCAGAACAGATGCATCGGCACTACGCTGCGTTCGAAAGCGAATTCGTCGAACAGGGCAGCGAGGAAATATGAACGGGTTTTTTTGAAATTCTTCGTGATCCAGAGCAATCGGCTCAGATATTGGTGCGCACGGAACTGTGTTGCTCTTGATGCTTTGCAGGGGCCGGCAACTCTATCGTCAGAGTGAGCGCGCTCTTGTTGCGGAGGACACCGAGCTTTACGGCTTTCTGGTCCTTAACGGCGACCATCTTTTCGCGCAGCTCGCCGATCGTCCGGATGCGTTCGCCGTTCAGGCTGGTGATGACGTCGCCGACCTTGAGTCCAGCTTTGGCCGCGGGCGAATCCTCGAAGACACCACGGACGAGAATGCCCTCCCCTTCTGGTGCGCCAAAAAAGTGACCGAATTCGCCATCTAGATTCTCTGCGTCGATGCCGAGCCGCGGCTGGCCGAGGAATGAAAAGGCAAAATCGCCAAGGCCGGAGAAAGAAGGCATGGGGGCCACTTCGGGCAGGTGAAAGCCGAAAGTGCCAGGGCGATCGGAGAAGGAGAACTGATGCTCGTCGGACTTGCCAAGCGTCACGCTGAGGGTCTCGGAATGGCCATCACGCCAGATCGTGAACTGCGCCGTACGTCCAGCAGGAATTTCGCGAATCATCCGCCGAAACTGCTCGGCGCCTTCTACGCGTTGACCATTGATTTCGGTTACGACATCATTTTCCTTCAATCCAGCCTTGGCGGCCGGACTGTCCGCAACGACCTTGCCCAGGAGGGCGCCTCGCTCGGCGGGAAGCTTGAGTTCTTTGACTTTTTCGGCATCTACCTCGGTGACGCCAACGCCGAGCCAGCTACTGCCGGGGCCGAGGACAACCTGCATGTTGTCCTCATCTCCAATCGAAGCAAGTCGAGAATCAAGCGCAACGCGGACCCTGCTCTGGCCTTGATCTTCATCTCGGCAATCGAACACCTGGGCTTGTTGCGGTTCACACTCGGGGAGTATTTTGACTTCCGCCTTGGGAGCCTTGCTTTGCGCACCGCTCGTAGCCGAAGATTGGCGATCCCGCCGCGCAGACGCTCCTGGAAGTGCAATCAAAGCGCTGCCGAGCGCACTAGCACCGATAATCGTTAAAACCTGTCTGCTATTCATAGCTATGCTCGTCTCCCTAAGATCTTAGACGAACGAGAACGCTAAACAGTTGGGCGCAAGGCAACGACACGTATAACGCCATTCACCGTACCGAGATGGATCGGTGCTCCGCCGTGGCCCAGCTTGCCGTATAGCGTCCGGGGCTGCGCAGAACCGCGCATCACGACGGGCAGCTCCGTCGAGAAGCTGCCGTTCATGCAACGAGCTTCAAGGTCGGCGGGCAGATCCGGGGGAATAGCGAGCAAAACGGAACCGTTGGTAGTTTCGGCGAAAGCCCCGCGGGTATCGCTGGGGTGCTTGAGTTCCAGGTAAACGTTACCGTTGGTCGTGTGCGCGTGGACGTTTCCGCTGCCTTCATAGACTTCAATATTACCGTTGACGGTATGGAGCTCGCCAATGGACTCGGAACTGGTCACGCGCAGGGTTCCATTGACGGTGTTGACGTGGTTGAGCTGAACGCGGCGCGGTACGTGAATTACGTAATCCACGGCAACCTCGACGCCTTCTTCCTGCGGATAGCGGGTGGAAACGGAAACCGCGTCGGGGCGCGAATCAATATCGATGGAGACGCGGTCAAGAGCGGATTCCTTGTCGGGGGTTGTTTTGACGACGTGAATCTCGACTTCGTCCTTGTCCCAGCCTTCGATGCGAACGGTGCCGTTCACATTGCTAAGCTCGAACGAGCCGTCCGCGCGGAGCGGGAAAGTCCGCGTGATTTCGCGGGTGACGGCGGAATAAACCGGGGTAGAGAGCAGGCAGGCGATCCAGAGTCCCAGGGCCGGGCGACGAGAAAGCATACATCCTCCTTCGCAGCGAAAGACTCGAAGCAATTCCCCGTGGCAACCAACCAGCTCAGGCCTGCAAGGAGCGCAACGCCCCGCTTCAATGTGGCCTAAAATTAAAACTCACCGTGGAGATGACGTCTACATTCTTCCCTTCAATTTGCTCGGGAGTCGCCCGCCACTGCTGCACGGCCGCGGTGGCGGCGTCAACGAGAGCAGGTTGACCCTCCAAAACCTTTTCAACGCTCAAGGTGCCATCAGCCTTCAATCGGACCTGCAAGCGCACCGTGCCCTGAATCCCGGCGCGCATGGCCAACGGAGGGTAGTCCGGTGAAGGATAAAAGACCCAGCGCTTCTTGAAGTCCTTCTCGTCCTCGTGGATGCCTCCGTAAATCTTGGCCTCGAGGATGTGCTTGACCTCGTCAAACCAATCCCCTTTCGCCTCGTTCGCAACCGGCACCAAGTTTGGCAACGGAGCGGTTGGCGGGGGGTGCGCGTTCCCCTCCGCAAGGCCGACGTCGCTCAATTTCTGGGCGAGTCTCTGCTTCTGCTCATCGAGCAGAGACTGGCGGAGAGAAGCCTCTTCGTCCAGGTACTTCAGGCGAATCTTGCCACCGGCTGTATGTAGTTTTAGGACGGCACCACCGCCATTGAGGTTGCCCACAGCATGCGAGGGACCAACGGCATGAGCCTGGACATTCAACGGCAAGGCGGGATCAACTTCAATGCGGTTCGGGCCTCCGTTTTCAACCGTGGCATCGACCGTGAGCGCAAGATCGCGAGGCACAAAGACAACGATATCGCCCGTGCGCGAAGAAAGCTGAGATGGGCCGGGTAGGCGTACAGGCCTGTGAGAGTCCCGTGCATCGGGAGTAATCCACGCGGTGATGGTCCCCTCGCCGGTTTCGGCGCGAACGGTGTTGGCTACCCGCGTGAGGCATATGCTTCCTCCCCTGCTCTCGACTTCCATGGGCCCTGCGACATACATGACGCGAATGCCGCCGCCGGCTGTTTGCGCGTGGACCGAGCCGTGCACTTCTCCAAAATCAATCTGGCCGCCGCCGGTGCGAACCGCAACGAAGCCACCGGCTTCCCCGACAGCAATATTGCCGCCGTCGGTTTCCAGGCGAGCCGTGCCCTTGATCTGAGAAGCGCGTACGTGACCGCCGCCGGTGCGGAGCTTTGCGTTGCCGGAAATGATGCCGGCCTGAATGTGGCCACCCGCGGTGTAGGCATCGACGTCGCCGGCAACAGCAAGCAAGAAAATATGACCGCCTTGCGTTTCGAGCTTCGCAGCCGGCAAATCACCGGCGTTTGCCTGCATGCCAGGTGAGCCGATCCGGCCGGCGCGAATATTACCGCCCTGGGTCACCAAGCTCACGCGGCCGGCCAGGTCTCCTGTTTCGATGTCGCCACCGCCCGTGTTGATGTCCACGCTGAAGTTGTAGGGCACTGTGACCGCAATTTGTACCCAGAACTGGATGTTGCGCCCTACAGGCATGTGCGCCACGCCCTGTGGGTGCACACTTGGAAGTGCGCCGGTGAGGAAAACGCCATCCAGCGTTTCGCGCGTCGTCAAAGAGTATTTCTCGAGCAGTTTCTGCGCCAGTGGCTCTGCCGCTTCCGTCTCGACATGGACGCTGTAGCGCAACACGGGAGGGGCGTTGAGCGGCAAGGTGTCAATGCGCACGGAACCCCAATCGGCGTTGACGTGGAGGGTCATGCCACTGCTGACGCGCAATTCGCCGTTGCGATCGACCGAAGCGTGCAGCGGCGCGTTTTCCGCCTCCAAACTCAGCGGAAGGAATAGCAGGGAAAACACCAGGAGGAATATCCCTCGGCAGACGCAATCGTTAGCCTTCTGTGCGGAAGAAAACGCCGGACTGTTGGAAAAGCCGCGCATAAGATAAAGACACTCGCCCAGGACCTGGAAAACCTTATTGTTCGTTGCGCGCGTTTATCTCGCGCAAGGCCGCAGCACTCCTCAGACGGACGTAGCGGCTTGGATCACTGCTTTGAAGATCCTGAAGCGTGCGAATAACGCTCCTCAGAGACTCGTCCGAGGGAAACTGACCGGCAGCCGACGGGGGCAAATGGCCAACCTGGACCATGGGAGGGGCAGGGGGAGGGGCAGGCTCCGAGGCGGTGAAAATCTCAGCGGATTGGTTATCGAGCGAACGCACCAGCAGGTTCACAGCCTCGACACGGACACCCGGGTTGGAGTCGTGTTTGAGCGCATCGAGCAAAGTCTCCTGGACATCGCGGTCCGGGGCTGAATCACGGAGCGCTTCGAGGGCCTTCAAGCGCACTGCGGGATTCTGGTCCTTACGTGCGGCGGTCAAAAGCGCCTTGCGGACCTGTAAGTCGGCGGCGCGGGCCTTCAGAGCGTCCAGGCAATCTAGGCGCACGCCCGAATCGAAGCGGTCGCCGCTTTTCACAACATAAGTCAGGACGCTACGCACATCGTTGTCATCGAGGCTCCCGCTCAGTTCGACGGGCTGCTCGGCGCTCATTTGAACTCGGACGTTTTGGGAACCGCTGCCGGCGGCAGGCGTGAAGTTGATACCGGCGACTTCCATCTTGGCGAGTTGGTCTTCGGTGAAGCGCGGACTTGGGCGGACGTTGACGGGCTCGACAGCGGTGACGTCACCTGAGGGTGAGAACCACTGGTTGGACTGCACGCCGGCGGCAAGTCCAAGAACAACCAGGGTCGCGGCGCTCCACGCCGGGTGCAGCACCATCCATCGCCGCATCCATCCCAAACCGAAAGCGCGCTCCCTTGACGGAGGCCGGGCCAGGTCATCGATCTTTTCGGCGAGCTCACTGCGGCAGTGCGAGAGGAGCAGTCCAGTGGGATCAAGCAAATCCGACGCGGAAGGCTGGTCGCTGAGGGTTCCGTGAAATTCACGCTCCTCGGAGAGTTGTGCGCGACATTCATCGCAGGCCGCTAGATGCTTTTCGACCTCAGCGCGTTCTTGTTCGGTCAACTCGTCGCAGACGTAAAAGACAAGCAGTGGAGCGATTTCGGCGCAGGGTGTGGTTTCACCGGAGGGATTCATCGGAGTTCCCCCAATTCATTGCGGAGCTTTCGAGTTGCGCGAAAGAGCGAGTTTTTCACGGTCTCTTCGCTGGTGCCAAGTGCGTCGCCAATGGCCCGGAGTTTCAGGCCCTGATAGTGTTTCATTTCGAAAACGATGCGCTCGCGCGCCGAGAGACGCTCCATTGCGCTCGCGAGGCGCTTTTTGATTTCTTCGCCGAGGAGATGGCGCTCCGGATCAAGCGTGGGCCGTTGCTCACGCTGACGCTCGAAAAAGTCTGTGCTCGCGTCTTCTTGCTGCGCGGCGCGAAGTTCCGGCGCTTGGTCTTCCGGGCGAGCCTGACGGCGGCGGATATGATCGAGGCAGACGTTGGTAACAATGCGGTAGAGCCAGGTATAAAAGCTGCATTCAAAGCGAAAGCGATGCAAGTTGCGGTAGACCTTAAGAAACGCCTCTTGATAAACGTCTCGGGCATCTTCGGTGCGCTTCATCAGATTTAGCGCCAGACGAAGGACATCGCGGTCATAGCGGTGAACCAGCTCCTCGAAAGCGGTGCGGTTGCCGGTCTGGGCCTCGCGCACAAGCGCAACGTCATCGGAGTTGGCGAGGGACATCACGGTTGCCAACGCCGAACCGGGGTTGCTGGTGTGACCGGATTCATTAGCCAAAGCCAAGGCACAGCGGGGTAATGGCATTTTCGATTTCTCTTCGCAGCTTCCGGTCTATTTCACTGTACCCAACCAGGTTGAGGAATCTGCGTCCACAGAAGAGGACCGCGCCCTCTCCTTACCTCAAGCGCGTTAGACGCTCATTTGGCCCATCGGTGAGCACACGCAGGAACTCAGGATGGGCAAGACCGGAACCACACGTATTCAAGCCCGCGAACTCCTTTCCGCTCCTAATCTCCAGGCCAGCAGCGGCCACGCCAGCAGAGCGACCAGCATAGCCAAAATGATATACCCGTTGGCTCGATAAAAGAGATCGACTTGTGACAGAAGTTCGGCGGCCGCACCCAGGAGGCCGAGCGTCGCAACCACGAGAAACCAGCCGAGCATGTTGAATCGCGCCACATGGCGGATTCCCAAGACGACCACAGCCATCAGCGCCAGCAGGGCCAGAAACTGCTTCAGAAAATCGGCGGGCGAGCCCCAGTCTGAAATGAACGCGGCCGGGATGGCAAGAAAGAGAAGCAGACGCAACCAACGGACGCGCAACTCCGCGCCCAGAAATGCGCCGGCCAGGGCCAGTATTCCGGTGATGAAGAGTGCGCGTAGAATCGCACCGCCCAGAACGCCGAGGCCGGGGAAGACGGCGTCGAAGTGGTCGCCGATGCTCGAAGGCACGCCGCGGTGCAGCGTGGGCCACGAGCGCGCGAGGGCTTCGAGGATGTGTTTCAACGCGACGAGAAGCGAGGCGCCGCCTATTCCGATGCAAAAAGCGTCGCGATAGTAGCGGCTGGGCATGCCGAGCCAAGTGGGAACGCGATCTTCGTCGAAAGCCCGGGCCGAGAAATACCACACCAGGCCAAAAAGCAGCACTAAACCGCCGAATACGGCTGCGCCACGGAAGACGTAACGAACGGCCAAACCGGCGTAGTAGATCTTCAATGGGAGTGCGGTCGGGTACCCGCTCAGATCCCGCGCGAAGTCGTTTCCAAAGAGAAGTCTGAGGGCAAACGCGGCGAATCCAACGCTGCCCCACAAGAGAATTCGACGCCACGGGACGTTCAGAGCTGGCGAGCTACGGAAGCTTCTGAAATAAAACACCAGCACAGCGATCGGCAGACCGATGCCGAGAATCAGCCTTGCCACAAAAAACAGAGTGCGCGGCAGGGTGCCTGCCTCCTGCTTGCGCGTGAACTCCTCGGGAATCTTGATGTAGGTGCGAAAGCCGGACGGTTCGTCGCCCAGAACTCTCACCTCGATGCGCGCGTAGGCGTGGTCAGCCGCGTCCTTGCTGGCCGTATGGTCCGAATCGAGGGCGCTGTTTTGCTGCCAGGTCAGCGTATGGTCAGTCCTGTTGGGGCGCTTGTCCGAATCCGATACCACCAGCTTCCAGTCGCTGAGGTCGACGTGCTTTTGGTCGGTCAAATACCTTTCAGCGATCGACACGGCCTCTTCCTTCGAAACAGACGCACCCTTCGCCGCTTCCGGCAGCACGTGCCAGAACGAATGGAGCGCACCGTCGGGTCTCAGAACGATCGCAAATTCCTCGGGCTGTGAATCGCGGAAGTAACGAACGCGCCACAAGGCCCCCGGAACGCGCGTGGCATAAATCTGGTTGATTTCGGAGATCGGCATCCGTCGGCGGAGGAACTCGTTGACCACGGGACTGGTGGCATCCCGGAATTGCGTGGTTCTGTGGAAGGTGGCGGGATCCAGCGAGCGCTCGCGCATGATCGCGTCGGCCCGCGCCCGCACGGAGCGCGGGTTGGTCGTCAGCTGGAGATAGTCGCCGATATGTTCGGTTTTGATGCGCCAGGCCAACAAGGCGCCTGCGATCACGCAGAGAGCAAGAAAGCCCACGCTTCCGGGACTGAGTGCGTCGTAAAGCCGCGTAGAAACAGGGACGTGCGCGGCTGTCCCGTGCCGGGCCATGCTGACCTCTATCGGTTCTGCCGCGTTCAGCAGATCGTCCACGGGTTCGAACCGTCCCCGCAGCAGGTAGGAGATTCCGGAGACCGCCAGAGGCGCGACCGCCGCCAGCCCGACGACTATGCCGGAGACCTTGAAGTAGAGATTGTCCGAGCGGATCAGCAATATGCCGACAAGCGAAGCGTCCACGGTGTAATGCCAGATCAGGGTCGCGACAATTCCCCAGCGAAGCATTACCAGTCCCGCGACAATGCCGATCAATCCAACTTCGATGCCACGAATGTAGCCGGGCTCCTGCGGATAATTGCTGTGCAGGAAGCTCCACAGGAACGCCGGCAGGATAACCGCCGCGATGCGGGAACGCGTCACTTTCTCGAGGAAAGGAATCGCGAACATGCGAAACAGAAATTCTTCCGATGTTGCTGCCATCACGCCGATGGCGACACCCGCGATCCACGGGAACGACGTGTTCACCACGTCCGAGTAGTTGAGGTCCTGTGGCGCCCAGACCCCGAAGCGACGGCCCAGCATATAGAAGGCCACGATGAAGCCGATATGCGCCGAAGCCAACGAGAGCCCGACGACAGAGGCGCAGAAAAATTCCTTTGAACGCAGGCCGCGTGCCGTGAAGGCCTTGTAAAGTCTTAGGCGTTCGGGCTGCGATTCACGATACAAGGCCTCGCCGCCGGGAAGAACCAGGCTCACCGTGAGGGCGGTGCCGAACGCGCCGAGCAGGATTACGACAAACCGCTGTAGGACGAAGCTGCTATAGGACTCGTGCGTGTCATAGCCGGCACGCAACAGGTCCCACTGATTGAATTCCATCAGCGCGAAGAGAAGAGCCACCAGCAGGCCGATCTTTAGCGCTGCATTCCAGGTGACCTTGCCCTGCCGGGTGAGCGCGATGCCGATCCAAAGGGCAGCGCCCAAGAGCAAGACGTACGGAATGGTGGCAATACCGGTGTACAGTTCGTTGGTCGAACGGAGATGCTTGTAGTCGCGGATCCAGGCTTCCGGAAGCTGCAGAAACTCTTGGCTGCTCCCGATGCGATCACCTGCGAGCCCGACCACCAAGCGGTAAGGCGCTTGGCTCGCGCGGAAGCCTTTGCGTTCCCAGGTGAAGGACCAGTCCATGCGACGCGCGCGCGCGGTGGAATTGGATTCTTCGGGAAGGAATCGCCACTCAGCGAGGTCGTAGCCCATTTTTGTCTTGAGGAAACCTTCTGCGGCGGAGAGGGCCTGCTCGCGTTCCAACGATTTTGCCGCGCGAGCTTCCTCAATCCTGTGCTCATAGCCTACGACGTTGCCCGAGGGGCTGACCCGGACTTTGAATTCCTCTTCCTGTTGCGGGCGGAAAAAGCGGACTTCCCAATACCAGATGTTGAGCGGGCCAGCCATGAGTCGGTTGGCCTGTTGGAGGCCTAATTCGCGCTCAAGATAGGTTTTTGCGTCTTCGTCGACTTCGAAAACGATGGTGGATTGATAGCCGGCGATGTTTTCGCCAAGTCCTTCGACAAACTGCTTTGCGCGCTGCCGGGCAGCGGAGCGCGAAATCTTAAAGTCTACCGAAGCCTCAGGAAATGCGCGGAAATAATACCGTGCGGCGAAGAAGGCGCCGAAAAGCCCGCAGGCGATCCAGAGAAGCAGAACGCGCTTGTCCGAGCCGCTTAGCCCCGTATCTGCCAAAGGCGCCTCCCGTCGAGCCTCGATGCTCAGACGCCCACTCTATCGATACCGGTGGCCGCGACGCAAGTTTCACGAAAAGCAGCGCTTACGCGAGGATGGTATAAAAGGATAGAGATGAGTGTAAGCCTAGAGACAGAAGTCCGCATGGTGAAGGGCGTGGGGCCGCAGCGCGCCGAGGTGCTGGCCGAAAGAGGCATCTACACGCTCGAAGATTTATTGAATTACCTGCCATTCCGATACGAGGACCGCATCCATTTTTCGAAAATCCGGGATGTCGAGCCGAAGGGAACGTACACGCTGCGAGCGCGCGTGATGAGCGGGCAGGCCGTGCGTGGAATGTACGGCCGCGACGCCATCTACCACCTGTTGGTCCAGGATGATAGCGGTTCTCTGCCTTGCAAGTTTTTTCACGGCGGATATCTCGAAGGTCGGCTGAAGCCCGGACAGCAAGTCATCCTGCACGGAAAAGTAGAAGTGGATAAGTTGCGCCCGGCCAGGCGCGAAATGGTGAATCCGCAGCTGGAAATTTTGAGCACCGAAGAGATCGATTCCGCGGAAATGGGACGCATCGTCCCGGTATATGAAGCCGTGGGAACATTCGGGACGAGGCAGATTCGCCGGGCGGTCTACGCGACGCTCCAGAACCTTGAACCGCACATTCCGGACCCCTTGCCTCGGGAGCTTTTGGCCAGGTTCCGCTACCCGTCCAGACGCGAGGCATTAATCGCCGCACATTTTCCGCCCCACGACGAATCACTCGAAGCGCTGAATCTGTTCCGCTCGCCAGCGCAACAACGACTGATTTTCGAGGAGTTTTTTCTGTACCAGCTGAGCCTTGCGCTCAAGCGAAAAGAGACGCGGAAGGAAAACGCGGTTCAGTTCCGGGTTCGCGAAGAAAAGGTGCGGGAAGCGCTAAAGCGAATTCTGCCGTTCAAGCCAACCGGAGCGCAAAAGCGCGTGCTTGCGGAGATTGCCGGTGATCTTGAAAAGCCAGCGCCGATGAACCGGTTGCTGCAAGGAGACGTCGGCAGTGGGAAAACGATCGTGGCACTAGAAGCCGCGGTCATCGCGATCGAAAACGGCTGCCAGGCCGTATTGATGGCGCCGACGGAAATTCTCGCCGTGCAGCACTACCTATCGGCGAGGAGGGTTCTGGCCCCCGGCGGATACAGGGTCGAGCTGCTGATTAGCGGCCTGAAGCCGGCGGAGAAAAGCGCGGCTAGAGAACGAATCCGCTGCGGGGAAGCTCAACTGGTCATCGGGACGCACGCGCTCATCGAAGAGCAAGTTGAATTTCACCGGCTGGGTTTCGTGGCAATTGACGAGCAACACCGCTTCGGGGTCTTGCAGCGGAAAAAGCTCATGGACAAAGCGGCCAGTCAGGGGCACGCGCCGCACGTGCTCGTGCTGACGGCTACGCCGATCCCGCGCACGCTTTCCCTCACGCTCTACGGTGATCT
>Ga0306926_10005515_pt1 | contig 13462 bp, 14 predicted proteins | sample flu12Cox44000178_FD_203759 | JGI IMG/M metagenome (GOLD analysis project Ga0306926, IMG submission 203759) | Lab enrichment of tropical soil microbial communities from Luquillo Experimental Forest, Puerto Rico - flux8day.12C.oxic.44.000.178 (v2)... | ecosystem: Environmental > Terrestrial >... | reverse complement strand
GCGAAGGTCGGCACCATGGTCACGCCGCGGGTGGCCGACGTGACCATGCCGATGACGCCGCGGTCGGCCGCGATCCGGGAGTAGCAGCCCGCGGCGCCGAAGTGGTGCGAGTTGAACACGTCGACCACGCCGACGCCGACCGCGAGGCACTTGTCGACCGCCAGGTTCATCCCGTACGCGGCGGCCGCGTGACCGAGCGACGCGTCGGCGTCGATCAGCGCCGTCGCCGCCGTCTCGCGCACCTTCTTGAAGGTCGGCCGCATGTTGAGCCGGCCGTTGCGAAACTCCTGATCGTAGGTCGGCAGCATGCCGATCCCGTGCGAGTCGACGCCCCGGAGATCGGTCTCCACCATCATGTCGGCGGTGGTGTCGGCGTGGGCCTCCGACATCCCCCACGCCTTGAACACGGACACGAGCTGCTGACGGATCCGCTGGGCTGGAACGCGCATCGGCGAGCTCCGGGTCGGGCGATCAGCCGCGGCCGACGAACGGCATCTTGTTCGCCATGACGGTCATGAACAGCACGTTCGTGTCGAGCGGCATCCGCGCCATGCAGACGACCGCGTTCGCGACGTTCTCCACCTCCATCGTGGGCTCGATCATCGTGGTGCCGTTCGGCTGCGGCACGCCCTTGGCCATCCGCTCGGTCATCGGCGTGGCGGCGTTGCCGATATCGATCTGGCCGCACGCGATGTCGTACTTCCGGCCGTCGAGCGACGTCGCCTTGGTGAGGCCGGTGATCGCGTGCTTGGTCGAGGTGTACGGCGCCGAGTTCGGCCGCGGCGTGTGGGCCGAGATCGAGCCGTTGTTGATGATCCGCCCGCCCCGCGGGTTCTGGTCCTTCATGATCTTGAAGGCCTCCTGCGTGCACAGGAACGAGCCCGTCAGGTTGGTGTCGACCACGGCCTTCCACTGCTCGACGGTCAGGTCTTCCAGGAGGCCGGCGGCGCCGATCCCGGCGTTGTTGAACAGGAGATCGAGCCGGCCGAACGCGCTCTTGGTCTGCGCGAACAGCACGCGAATGGCGTGCGGATCGCAGACGTCGGTGGGCACGACCAGGGCCCGGGAGCGCGCCTCGCCCGCCTCGGCCGCCACCTTTTCCAGCGCATCCTTGCGCCGGCCGGCCAGCGAAACGTGATAGCCCTCACGCAGCAACGCGAGTCCGACCGCTCTGCCGACTCCGCTCCCGGCACCCGTCACGATGGCGACCTTCTTGTCCATGTCGATCTCCTGATGGCCTGTGATGTCGATGCCGCCGACTCTACCACCGATGCGGCGCTTTTTGCCGGGCAGACCCGCGGGGTCTCGGGCATCATGGCGTGCGGTGCGCGCTGGCCGTCGCGGGGCCGCAGTGCGAGCTGCAGGGCCGGGGGCTGGGGTCCCGGGCTCGAGGCGAGCGAAACGAAGGAACCCGCCGGCCGAGGCGCGCCGTCGGATTGGGAGGAACCGATGGGCCGGATCGTGTACGCGGCGGCGATGTCGCACGTGCTCTACCCGGACTACTACGGCCAGAACGTCGGGCCTCACGGCCGGCGCATGGTCGAGGAGCTGATCGCGGTGGTCCGCGAGATGGGCCGCATGCTCGCCGCCGCGGCGCCGGACGCGCTCGTCGTGATCGCCGACGATCATCTCAACGTCTTCTCGTTCGACGCGATCCCCGCGCTCTGCGTCCGGGTGGGGCGCACCGTGAGCCGCATGGTCCAGCACGACGCGATCGAGTTCGACCGCGCCCTCGACGGCCTCCCCGAGCGCTATCTGGTCCATGAGGATCTCGCCAACGCGATCCTCGAGAAGGGCGTGCAGGCCGGATTCGACTTCGCGGCGTCGTGGTCGGCGCCGCTCGACCACGCCTTCCTGAGCCCGGTCGGGACGCTCTACGGCGAGCGGCCCGTTCCGCCCCTGGTGCCCTTCTGGGTCAACTGCTTCGTGTCGCCGCAGCCGACCGCGAAGCGCTGCTTCGAAGCCGGCCACCACATCGCGCGCGTGGTGACCGAGGGGCCGTGGAGCGTCGCGGTGATCGCCACCGGCGGGCTCAGCCATTTCCCCGAGCTCTCGCTGGCGCGCATCGGTCAGTCCGATCCGGCGTTCGATCGCCGCATCGTCAAGCTGATGGAGGCAGGAGACCACGGGGCGCTGGCCGCGCTCACGGCCAAGGAGCTCCACGAGAGCGGATCGCATGAGCTGCTCAACTGGCTCGTGCTGCTGGGCGCGGTGAGCCCGGCGCGCGCCCGCGTCCGCTTCTATGGCGAGATGGGCCGCGTCGATCTCGCCGCGCTCGAGTGGGACGTGGCGTGAGCCGCTACGAGACCAACGTCGTCCTCTACCGGCTGAAGAAGGACGCGGCGTTCCGCAACCGGTTCCGCGCTGATCCCCGCCGGGCGCTCGCCGACGCCGACCTCACCAACGAGGAGCGCGAGGCATTCGCGCGCTGGGACACGCGCAAGCTGAATGACCTCGGCGGCATGCTCCACCTCTTGATCTCGATCCCGGGCCTCGGCACGCACTGAGCGGCCCGCGCCCGCCGTGCCGCCCGGCGCGCGGGGGGGACGTGCGCGGCGCCTACTTCGCGGTCGCGTGATACTCGCGCATCAGCCTCGCGTGCTGGTTGGCCGCCAGCTTGACCTCGAGGTACGCCGCCGCGGCCACGACGCAGACGAGCAGAGTCAGGATTGCCTTGGTCATCGTCCCCTCCCGTCGCATCTCGTGTCTCCAACGCTCGGCCGTGGCAAGAAGGATGCCGCACCCGAGGTCTCGACGAGACCTCCGCGGATTCAGGCGGTTAGCGCGCGGCACGACCGGAGGCGCGCCCGGCTCCGGGCGTCACGGGATCGACGTTCGGGCGAGGATCGGGCGCGATGCCCGACATGGTCGATCGGAGGCGCTAGAGCTCGCGCAGGGCGAACGCGATCTGGGCGCGCGCCGCGCGGACCGCGGGCGGCACGCCGCCGATGAGCCCCATCAGCAGCGCGAAGGCGAGGCCCATCGCGAGGAGACCCGGCGTGACCCGGAACGCGAAGGCCAGGTGCGAGAAGGTCTGCCAGTTGATCGTGCCCGTCGTGAGGCCGTTCAGCGGCAGGACGACGACGCAGCCCAGGACGCCGCCGACGAGCGCGATGCAGAGCGACTCGAGCACGAACGACGCGACGACGCTCCCGCTGCCGAACCCGAGCGCGCGGAGCGTGGCGATCTCGCGCGTGCGCTCGGATACCGCCGAGTACATCGTGTTCAGCGCGCCGAAGACCGCGCCGATGCCCATGACGACGGCGATGATCGACCCGAGCACCGTGATCAGGGTCGTGAGCTGCCGCGACTGTTTGGCGTAGTAGTCGATCTCGCGGTCGATCTGCACGGTCACGCGCGGATCGGCGGTCAACGCGTCCTTGAACCCGGTCAGGGCGTCGGGCGACGTGAGGCGCGCGGTGGCCGACTGGTACATGTTGAGCGGGCGCTGGTAGACCTGGCGCAGCACGCTGTAATCGCACCAGAGCTCGGAGTCGTAGGCGGTGCCTCCGCTGTCGAACACACCGACCACGGTCCAGGTGCCGCCGCCGAAACGGATGGTCCGGCCGAGGTCGAGGCCTTCGTAGGCCGCCGCCACATTGCGGCCCACGAGGAGCTCGGATAGCCCGGGCTGGAACGCGCGGCCGGCGACGATCTTCACCGTCGGCCTGACCGCCAGCGCCTTGAGCGACACCCCGCGCACCTGGGCGTTGCCTTCCACGCCACGACCTCTGAGCGGGAACGACGCGATCACGACGACCTCGGGGCTGACCAGCGGGCCGCCGTCGCCGCGCTCGACGCCGGGCGCGTCCTCGACCACGCGCACCTGCTCGAGCATGACGCTGCTGTCCATCTCGGACGTGGCGCCCGCCCGCCGCACGATCGCGTTGCGCGGCGACCCCGAGGCCGTCAAGGTCGCCTCGAACCCTCGTGCCAGCGACAGCATGGCGACGAAGACAGCGACGGTCCCCGCGATGCCGAGCACGGCTACGACGGTGGACGTCCACCGCGCGCCGAGGCTCCGGACGTTGTAGACGATCGGGATGGCCACGTCAGATCCGCCTGAGCGCGTCGACCACGCGCAGCCGGCTCGCCGACAGCGCCGGGAGGATGCCGGCCGCCAGGCCGACGGCCAGCGCCAGGCCGAAGCCGGTGGCGATCGACTGCGGCGAGACGTAGAAGAACGGCATCAGGCCGCCGGTGGGATCGCCGCGCAGCGTGAAGAGCTTTGCCAGCGCCAGCCCGACGCCGCCGCCGGCCGCCGCCACCGCCATCGTCTCCACGATGACCAGCGCCAGCACGAAGCCGTCGCGGAAGCCGACCGCCTTCAGGACCGCCAGCTCGCGCGTGCGCTCGCGGACCGCGATGGCCATGGTGTTGCCGGTCACGAGCAGGAGCGTGAAGAAGACGACGCTGCCCACGCTCATGATCAGGAGCTGGATATTGCCCATCTGCTTCACGAACGAGGCGGCGAACGCCTTCTCGGTGTCGGTCTTGGTCTCGGTCGGCGAGTTCGCGAACTGCTCGTCGATCACCTTCACCAGGCGCACGGCGTCGTCCGGGTTCGCGATGCGGATGACGTACCAGCCGACCACGCCCTTCGTGAACGTCTTCCGCTCGTCGAAGTAATCCCAGCGGAACCAGAACTGCGTAGTGTCGTCCTGCGGGCGCCGTCCCCGGTAGATGCCGCGGATGTTGAACTCCCAGCTGCCCGGGAAGATGGCGCCCTTGATCGGGATCCGGTCGCCGAGCTTCCACTTGAAGCGCTCGGCCAGGGCCTCGCCCACCACCGCGCCTTCCTTGTCGGCGAGGAACGCCTGCCACTGATCGTCGGGCACGATGAACTCCGGATACATCTCGCGATAGCTCTCGCGGTCGACGGCGAACTGCGGAAAGAAGTTGCGCTCGTCCTGGTAGACGCCACCGAACCAGTTGGCGAACGTCACCTTCGACACGCCGGGAATCCGCGCGATGCGGTCGCGATAGGCGAGCGGCAGCGGCTGGATGATCGACACGCGGTTCAGCACCACGAGGCGATCGACGCCCGCCACGTCCACGCCCTGCTGGAAGGCGCCGTCGACGGCCGACAGGATGCCGAACAGGAACAGCGCGACCGCGAACGACCCCGCCGTGAGCGCGGTGCGCGTCTTCTTCCGGAACAGGTTGCTGACGACGAGGTGGAGGTACTTCACCGGGCGCCGCCCGCCGTCACGGACTCCACGAGTACGCCCTTCTCCAGATGGAGGACGAGGCGCGCGCGCTCCGCGGCCAGCGGGTCATGCGTCACCATCAGCACGGTCTTGCCGTGATCGCGGACGAGGCGGTCGAGCAGGTCCAGGATCTCGTCGGCGCTCTTGCGGTCGAGATCGCCCGTCGGCTCGTCGCAGAGCAGAAAGGTCGGATCGGCCACGATCGCGCGCGCGATGCCCACGCGCTGCTCCTGGCCGCCCGAGAGCTGGCGCGGGTAGTGGCGCATCCGGTCGCCGAGCCCGACCACGGCCAGCGCGGTCTCGACGTGCCGGCGGCGGTCCGCCTTCGACAGGCTCGTGAGCAGGAGGGGCAGCTCGACGTTCTGGAACGCGGTGAGCTCGGGGTTCAGGTTGTACATCTGGAAGACGAACCCGACGTGGCGCGCGCGCCACGCCGTGAGCTTGGCGCCCGACATCCGCGTGATCTCGTCGCCCGCCACCGTGACGCTACCCTCCGAGGGCACGTCGAGACCGCCCAGCAGGTTGAGCAAGGTCGTCTTGCCCGAGCCGCTCGGCCCCATGAACGCGACGAAATCTCCGGCGTCGACGTCGAGGTTGAGCCCCTGCAGCACGTGGATCTCCTCGCCACCCCGCCGGTAAGTCTTTCCGAGCCCTCGCGCCCGGATCAGGCCCTTGCCGTCCCCACGCCCATCGATGCTGACCATGAGTCTCCCGGTATGTGTACGCCCCGCCCGGCGGGGGCCGATGGTTTGCAGCGCACTGCTGTTAGATGCGTGCCTCGGGCAAGGAGGTTCCGGGACTAGCGCTTCACGCGAACGGACTGGCCGTCGCGCAGCTGCTTGGCTCCGGTGGTGACCACCTGCTCACCGTCCGAGAGGCCGGCGACGATCTCTTGATCGCTCCCTCGCGCCTGGCCGATCCGCACCGCGCGCCGCTCCACCTTTCCGTCGCGGTGCACGAAGACCGCCGTCGTGCCGCCGTCCTCGACCAGGGCCGCGCGCGAGACCAGGACGCGTCCGGCCTCGGTCGGCGCGCTCCGCTCCTCGCCGAGGAAGGTCACCTTGACGCCCATGTCGGGCAAAATGCGCGGATCCAGCCGATCGAAGGTCGCTCGCACCTTGACCGTCGCCTTCTGCCGGTCGGCCGTCGGGATGACGGTGCGCACCTTCGCCGGGATCTGCCAGTCCGGGTAGGCGTCGAGCACGGCCGTGACCGGCTGGCCGGTCTTCACCCGCGCAATATACGACTCGTTCACGTCCACCTCGATCTCCAGCGAGGCCATGTCGACGATCGTGGCGATGCCGGTGCGCGTGAAGCCGCCGCCGGCGGACACCGGCGACACCATCTCGCCGCGCTGCGCGTCCTTCGAGACCACGATGCCGCCGAAGGGCGCGCGCACCGTGCAGTTGTCGAGGTCCTGCTGGGCCACCTTCACGCGCGCTTCGGCGGCGCCGACCTGCTCCCGCGCGAGCGCGATCCGCGCCTTCAGGCTGTCGACGGCCATCTTGGCCTGGTCGCGGTTCTGCTCGGCCACGAGCTTGCGGTCCCACAATTCCTCGACCCGCTTGAGCTCGCGCTCGGCGTTGTCGAGGTTCACGCGCAGATCTCCGAGGGTCGCCGCGGTCGCATCGCGCTCGGCCATCGCCGACGCCAGCCGCGCCCGCGCGTCCGAATCGTCGAGCCGCGCGAGCACCTGCCCCGGCTCGACCTGCATGCCCTCGTCGACGTAGATCTCGTTGACGCGCGCTGTGATCTTGGCGGCGATGGTGGCGCGCTGACGCGGGGTGACGTAGCCGCTCGCGTTCAAGAGCGCCGCTCGGCCCCCTTTGTCCGCGCGCGCGGTCGCCACCTCGACCTCCGGGGCCTTCTCGTGCAGCGCGAGGAACAGGCCGACGCCGACCGCCACCAGCACCGCGAGCGCGACGGCAAACGCACGCCATCCCAAGCGCCGCGGCCCGCGCCGGGCGCGCTCGTCGATCCGGAGCGTCGAGAGATCAGGCGTGCTCATCCAATCCAGGGTAGCAAGTCCGCGGGCATCGCGCCCGACGGGAGACATTGTCGGATACTCTACCGGCAAGGGGGCGCCACAGTGAAGCAACAGTCCGGGCTGGTCCGTCTCGTCCTGGTACAGCTGGACAAGCTTGGAGAGATGGGCTTGGCCCGCGACGTGCTCCTGCGCGAGGCGAAGGTCGACGAGCGCCAGCTGAGTGATCCCGACGGGCGCATCTCGCTCGACGCGGTGACACGCCTCTGGCACGTCGCGGCGTCGCACGTGGCCGACCCCGCGTTTGGTCTGCGGCTCGGCGCCGAGACCTCGGTGCGTGACTGGGGCCTCGTTGGCTATGCGGTTGCCTATAGCAGCACCCTCGGCTCCGGGCTCAACCGTTTCGCGCACTACAGCCGGGTCGTGTCCGACGCGCTGGTGGTCCGGATCGACGCCGAGCGCGACGCGGCCTGGGTGCGCCTGGACGTCCAGCCGGCGCTGCGCGCGTTCCGGCCCGCCGTCGACGCGCGCCTCGCGGCGATCCTGGCCGCGTGCCGGGAGATGGTCGGCGCGCCGGTGACGCCGCTGCTCGTGCAGCTCTCGTACAAGCAGCCCGGAGACGTCAAGGAGTACGAGCGGTTCTTCGGCGCGCCGCTGGAGTTCGGCGCGCTCGCCTCGTCCTTTCTCCTCCGCAGCGAGGACCTGGCCCGACGCCTGGCCATGGCCGACAAGACGCTCGTCGGCTATCTGGAGACCCTCGCCGACCAGAAGCTGGCGAGCCTCGGCGCGGAGCGCTCGCTTCGCGAGCGAGTGCACCGCGCGCTGTGGGCCGAGCTGAGCGAGCGCACGCCGACCCTGGAGGCGGTGGCGCGTACCCTGGGGTTGAGCGCCCGCACGCTCCAGCGCCAGCTGCGTCAGGAGGGAACGACTTTCGCGAAGCTCCTGACCGATCTCCGCCGGGAAATGGCGCCCGCGCTCCTGCGTGACGGCCGGTACGGCGTGTCGGAAGTGGCGTTCCTCCTGGGCTACGAGGATCCGAGCGCGTTCCGGCGGGCCTTTCACCGGTGGTTCGCGCGCTCGCCCCGCTCGTTCCGCAGCGCGGCCGGGTAGCCGCCGCCGCTCCCCCGCCGTGCCGCCTCGCTCTCCGCTGAGCCGTGTCGTCCGCGGCGCGAAACTTGTCGTCCGCGACCTCGGTGGAACGTCGACCTCGTGGCTAGCATCTATGAGGATGAAGACTGGATATCGACACATGACCACGGGACCCATGGCCGAGCTCCGCGGAATTCACGTTCTGGTGATCGACGACGATCAGCTTGCCCGCCACTTCCTCCGATCCGTGCTCGAATTCTCGGGCGCGATCGTCACCGCCGCCGGCACCGCCGACGCGCTCCGGGCCGCGCTCATCGCGGACGTCATCGTGTGCGATCTGGCGTCGGCGGAAGCCGCGGGCGGCGAGTTCCTCTCCCAGCTCCAGCAGCTGCACGTCCGCCTGGGGCGCTCGGTGCCGGCGATCGCGCTCGTGCCCGCCGGCGCCCGCGGGGCCCGCGCGCGGGCGGCCGGCTTCCAGATGCACCTGATGAAGCCGGTCGACGGCGACGAGCTTCGCGCCGCGGTCCTCGAGATGGCTCGCCGCTAGCTCGGCCGGGTCTCGGCTCGTCACCCGGCTCTCGCCTGGTCGGTTGCTCAGAGCGCGATCAGCCCGCGTCGTACGCCGAACGTGACCGCCTCGGTGCGGCTCGCCGCTCCGAGCTTGGCGAGGATCGAGGCGACGTGGAACTTCACGGTCTGGCTCGAGATGCCGAGCCGGCCGGCGATCGTCCGGTTGCTCATCCCTTCCGCCATCATCTCGAGGATCTCGATTTCCCGCGGCGTCAGGGCGGCCGCGCCGCCGCGCGGCGCCGCGCGCGCCGCGGCGGCGCCGGAAAGCGCATCGGGATGGAGCGCGACCAGACCGGCCCTGGCGGCGGCGATCGCGGCGGCGAGCTCCTCGGCCGTCGCGTCGTCGCGCAGCACCGCGCGGACCCCGAACCGGCGAGCCTGAGCCGTCCACGCGGCTGCTGGATCCGGCGCGAGCAGCACCACGGCCTCGACGGACGACAGGCCGCGGACGATCTCGAGCGCTCGCGCCGCCGCGCCTGACGGGAGCGCCAGCACGACGATCGCCGCCGCGTGATCGTCGAGGCGCCGCCCGAGCTCCGCCGGGCCGCTCACGGTCACGCGCAACCCGGATCGGCTCCGCAGCATCGCCTCGAGACGGGCGGCGGTCAACGCGCTGCCGGCGACCACGGCGACCGCCGTCGGCGGCTCGCGCTCGCCGGCAACGGGCGGAGGTCGCCGCCGATTCGCCACGCTCACGCCCGGGCGGCCTGAACGAAGTGCGCGACCACGCTCATCGGCACGGCGAGGGCCAGCGGGCCCGCCGCCCTCGAGTTGATGCCAACGACATGGCCGGCCGCGTCCGCGAGCGGACCGCCGGAGTTGCCGGGCGCCAGGTGCAGATCGGCCTGGATCCACGCGCGCCCGTTCCGCTCGATCGGGCCGATCGCGCACACGATGCCGGTGCTCAGCGCGCCGCGAACACCGAGCGGATGGCCGACCGCGGCGACGAACGATCCGACCCGCACGGTGTCGGGCTCGGCGAGCGTCGCGGCCGGCAAGCCGGGCCCAGGAATGTCGAGCAGCGCGAGGTCGACGTCGGGGTCGTGCGCCACGACTCGCGCGCGCACGGAGCGGCCGTCGACGAGCCGCAGGCTCACCTCGGGCCGCCGCACCACGTGCGCGTTCGTGACGACCCGGCCCGCCGGCCACAGCACCCCGGAGCCCAGGAGCTCTCCGCCGTCGGTCACCTCGACGGTGACCCCGCGCAGATGCTCAGCGAGGGCCGCGATATCGGCCAACCCGAAGCCGCTACCCGCGTCGCGGACGCTCACCGACCGTCACCTGCAAGTCCTTCGGCTCTCCCCCGCGGAGCACGGAAGCCGTGATGTTCTCGCCGACCCGGTCCGGTCTCAGCGCCGACTTGAGATCGGTGGGATCGGTGATGCGGGCCGCGCCGAGCGAGACAATGACGTCGCCGATCGTCAGCCCCGCGGCGGCAGCCGGGCTGCCCGACTGGACCTCGACGACGATCACGGCCGTTTGCTGATCCAGGTTGAGCCGCTGCCGCACCGGCTCGGGCAAGCGCACGGGCTGCGTGCTCACGCCCAGGTAGGCGCGCGGAATGCGGCCGCGGCGCTGCAGCTCGTCGACCACACTGTTCACGGCGGCCGCCGGGATGGCGAGCTGCCAGTGGCGCGAGGCGCCCGAGGTGTTGATCCCGACGACTCTCCCCTGGGCGTCGACCAGCGGACCACCCGAGAAGCCCGGGTAGAGCGTGAGATCGAGGTGGAGCATCCGGCCCTCGCCGAGCGAGCTCACCACGCCCCAGCTCGCGCGCGGCCCCGCGCCCAGCGCCAGCACGATGTGGCCCACGCGCACGGCGCTCGAGTCCGCCACGTCGGCTACCTGGACCCCGGGGGCGTCGACCTTGAGGACGGCGACGTCGATCGTGGGATCGCGGCCGGCGACCCGCGCGGTAAGCGCTCGACCGTCGGGCCCGGTGATCGTGACCTCCTCGTCCACGTGCACCGTGTGGTCGGCGGTGACCACCAGCCCCGGCCGCCAGTGCACGCCCGTCGACCCGAGCCGGGCGCGTCCGGCGACGCTGAAGACCGCGCGCCCCGCCCGCTCCACGGCGGCGGCGAGATCGTTCGAGAGACCCTGCAATCCGTTCATTCGATCCTCCATCGATAAGGCTATCGTTCACCGCCAGGATGCCGGGCGGCGGGTGGAGGGGGAATCGCCCGAATGGGTGGGGCGGGGCTCAGTGGCCGGCGCCGGCGACCGAGACACCCTTGAAGGTCGCGAGGCGCTTGGCCATCGGCGTGTTGCGGCTGCGGCCGACCCGCACCTGGCCGTCGACGACGACGCACGAGATGCCAGGGATGTCGCCGCGCGCGATCGCCGTCAGCGCGTCGGGAGCGAGCGACGCCGAGGGCGCGTCGCACACGACCAGATCGGCTGGGGCGCCGACGGCGATCGTCCCGGTGCCGGCCGTCAGGCGAAAGGCCTGGGCGTTGTTCCCGGTGGCGAGCGCGATTACGACCGCCGGTGCCAGATCGCCGAGCGACGCGATCTCGCAGACACTCTTCATGACACCGAGCGGCATCACGCCGGTGCCGGTCGGCGTGTCGCTGGCCACGCACACGCGGGCCAGCGCGTCGGCCTCGCGCGCCCGCTTCAGAATGTGGAGCGACGAGCGCAAGTTGCCGGCCTGGACGATCTGCAGGGCCATCGACGACTCGGCGATGATCCGGTCGATCCCGGCCTCGTCGAGCGAGGTCGTGCCGCCGTTGACGTGGCCGCACACGTCGGGCCTGAGATGCAGGAGCACCTCGTGGCTGATCGGGCTCGAGCCCGGGATGGACGAGCCGCCGCTGTGCGACATGACGCACAGCCCGTGCTTCTGCGCCAGGCGCACCTCGGGCTCGCCGTCGCGGGGCTGCGCGTAGCCGCCGAAGCCGTACTTGGCGTGGCGAACGCCGTGCCGCGCCATCTCGGCGAAGTCGGCGTCGGTGAGCCCGGGCTCGAGCACCACCGAGCCGGCGTTCACCTTCATCCCGTTGGGATGGAAGTGCTCGAAGCACTTCGCGGCCGCGATCGCCAGCGCCTTCGCCGCCGCGGCATCGTGCGGCCGCCCGGGCGCGTGCACGCCCTCCCCCGCCGACACGACCGACGTGATCCCGCCGTGCACGTAGGAGTCCAGAAAATCCACGGTCTTCTGTCGTGGTGTGTAATCCCCCAGCACCACATGACAATGCGAATCGATCAACCCCGGAATCACCGTCGTCCCCACGCAATCCACGATGACATCGGCCCGCCCCGCGCCCGTTCGAGAAGCCGAGCCGATCGCCGCAATCCGTCCACCCTCGACGAAAATCGCCTCGGCCTCAAGCCTAGGCGCCCCAAGCATTCCGGTCGCGAGAGCACCGATGTTCACCAAACCCAGTGTCGTCGCCACAACGCCTCCTCAGATTGCCGAAGCGAGGACTACGTTCGCGCGCGTCAACAGGCGAGGGGCGGGGCGAGTGGGCGCGGTCGGGGTCGAAGGGACCCGTTCCCTCCAAGCGGCTGCGGACGAGGCGCGCCCGGATGGAGCCCAGCCGCCGCGGGGTAGCGCACGCGTGCCGCGTGGTCCTCTCGACCCCGGCCGCGTCCGCTCGTCCCGCCCCTCGCCTGCCGCGACGCGGCCTGCCGCAACGCGCACGCCAACGATCAATACTCGCCGAGACAACGATCGACCAGGCGCTTGGCGGACGACCAGTCGTACGACCGGAACATGCGGCGATTCACCACGGGCTGCGACGCCGAGTAGAACATCTCGTACTGGAGCTGACGGCCGCCGAACTCGGTGCCGACGAAGTCCCAGATGAGCTTCACCAGCTTGATGCGCTCGCGCGCGCCGATCGCCGCCGCCTGGTAGTAGCGCTCGGTGTCGGCGCGGGTCTCCGGGCTCGTGAACGCGGCCTCCGACGACGGCACGTTCTGGAAGGCGCCGCCCGCCAGCTCGCGAAGCGTGCGGTGCATGTCCACGATCAGCCGCCGCTGGAGGCCCATGCCCGCGTAGATGTACTGCGGGTGCGGGCGCGCGTAGCCGTGGGAGATCAGCGGGTCGCGCTCGGCGGCCTTCACCAGCGCGTCGAAGGCCGCGCACAAGGACGCGATGTCGCCGCCGAGGGTGGCCTGCACGGAGGCGTCGCCGTCGGCCGTCTGGATCTCGGCCAGCCTCGCCGCCAGGCCCGCCATGAACTCGAGCTTCACGCCGAAGCGGACGAGCGCCTGGAAGTTCGCGGTCGTGTGCGAGGGCGAGTCGTGGAACTGCGCGTTGACCAGCTCCACGTTGCGGTAGATGAAGACCTGCTCCCACGGCACGAAGACGTCGTTGAAGACCACCGTCGTGTCGACCTCGTCGAACCGGGACGACAACGGGTAATCGAAGACGCTCGTGGCCACCGACGCGAACGGCCGCCGCGGATAGAGGCGCAGGCCCTCGGCATGCATCGGCATCACGAGCGAGATCGCGTAGTCCTCGTCGCCGGGCACCAGCGGCGTGATGTAGGAGACGAAGAGCCAGTCGGCCATCGTGGCCGACGTGGCGATCGCGTGAGCGCCGCGGATCACGATGCCGGCCGACGTCTCGCGCACCACGCCCGGGTGCAGGAACGGCTCG
>Ga0306926_10005509_pt1 | contig 13472 bp, 10 predicted proteins | sample flu12Cox44000178_FD_203759 | JGI IMG/M metagenome (GOLD analysis project Ga0306926, IMG submission 203759) | Lab enrichment of tropical soil microbial communities from Luquillo Experimental Forest, Puerto Rico - flux8day.12C.oxic.44.000.178 (v2)... | ecosystem: Environmental > Terrestrial >... | reverse complement strand
TATTTCGAGCCCGCAACCTGGTCGCTGGTGATGATCGATGAGGCCAGCCAGGAGCCGTATTTTGCGGCTTCGGTCGGAGAGGGCGCGGACGCCTTGGCGGCACTGCAATTAACCGATGGCGCGACTCTGGCCGAGTGGGTGATCGAACATGGCGAAACCCTTGTTATCGCTAATGTTAACCGGGACCCGATGATTGATCCCCAGAGTCGCCAGGATTGGTTCGACCTCAGTTGCCCGGTCGTTTGTGTGCCGGTTCGCACCGCCGGCAAGGTTCTCGGCATCATCCAGCTGGTGAACATCGACATGAGCGTGTACGCCCGGAGCGAGCTGCTGTTGCAAACCCTCGCCGATTACGCGGCTATCGCCGTCGAAAACGCTCGGGCCGTACGCAGAATACAGGAGTTGAGCATCACCGATGATTGCACCGGCCTTTACAACGCCCGTCATCTGTTCACTGTCCTTGGTGAAGAATTTCATCGGTCCGAACGTTTTGGCTTCGAGTTCACTCTGTTATTTCTGGATCTCGATCACTTCAAGCGGGTAAACGACGAGTACGGACACCTTGTCGGCAGCAAGTTGTTGGCCGAGGTGGGCGCCTGCTTGCGAGAGAACTTGCGCCTGGTCGATGCGGCCTTTCGTTATGGCGGAGACGAATTTGCACTCCTGTTACCGCAAACCTCCCAGGATGCAGGCTTGCGGGTCGCGCGCCGTATCTCCCGCGTATTTCATCGCCGGAAATGGCTTGTCGAACGCTCGTCTCCGATCGCCCTCGAAGCCAGTATCGGAATCGCCACTTATCCATCCGACGCCAGTTCGCCGCAGGCGATCGTCCAGCGCGCGGACGAAATGATGTATGCCGTCAAGCAAGCGGGACGGAACAACATCGCCGTTTGCGGCCTCGGAATTGTCGGCTTGGACGGCGACTGAATCGTGGCGCTCGCACCAAGCAATTAGTTTCGAGAGCTGGAGGCGGTGACCGGACTCCAGGTGTTCGAATTGGCTGGAGCCTGCCGATTCACCCCGAAATCCCATACATACAGGTTCATCTCCCCCGGTCCAAGCATTTCCACCACCGCATATTCGCCAGGTTGGAGCGGCTGCGCCGGCGTCACCTTCACCCACTCACCAGTTCCGATTTTCTCTACTTGCGTGGCGATGAAGTTTCCCTCTTCCGCAGTCTTGCCGGTAAACGAGACCTTCAAATCACCGACAATGCGGGTGTCCTTTTTGACTTCTACCCGCGCGATGCGAAACCTTCCATTCAGCGGCACGTCGTTCAGCGCTCCTTCGTCGATGTCCACATAGATGGCGGGACCGGGAAGGTGGGACTGGATCTTGGCATGCGCTCCTTTCAGTTCAAAGGAATGCTTGGAACCGCCGACAGGGTTAATGGCGCTGCGCAGCACACTCTTTTTGTTGGCGTTCTGATTCAGCTCGCTGCCGTTCTGCATTATCTCGGCCAACTCGGGCTTGCCATCGAATTCGTCGAGCAGAAACACGCCACCTGCCCCCGGTAATCGCAAACCCGGCAGGATTTCGGGTGAGTTGGCCTCCTCCTTCTCGCGCTCCTCTTTTTCCTCCGGTGTCTCCAAGTGCACGCGTAATTTGCCGCTCGCGAAATCGGCGGCGTTCTTTTTGGTCGCGTCCCAATCGACCAGCGAGGCCGGAATGTCCTCCCACTCGTAGCGTTCCGCACTTAAGTAGTGGACCCGGTCGCCTTGAATTTCATATTTCACAACCGACTGGTATGAGCCGTCCTTCAGGATGAGCCGCTGTGTCTTCTGTTGCCCGGTGGACTCAGCTGCGGCCTGGGACGCACATGGCGGCGCGGAAATGACAGACAAGACCAGCCCGAACCAAATGCTGAATGCAATGCGGATCATCACTGACTAGTTTAGACCCATACCACAATCAAAGGACTCTGCCGTGGATCAGTCTCGAGCGCTACACTTCTAAACGGTCGGCAACCAATGGGGTGGGCGGCCACCGCCCCCTCCCCAGGGCCGATGAACCGCCGTCTCAGGGTATCCTTTCATCGAGATATTGGCATGGATAGCGCACTCTTGATCCATAGGCTTCAGTTTGCATTCACGGTTACTTATCACTACCTGTTCCCGCAATTAACCATGGGACTTGCGCCGCTGATCGTGATTCTGAAGACGCTGGCGATCAAGAAGAACGACGAAACCTACAATCAGGCCGCCCGTTTCTGGGCCAGAATCTTTGGCATCAACTTCGCCATCGGGGTGGTAACCGGCATTCCGCTGGAATTCCAGTTCGGCACCAACTGGTCACATTTTTCGCGCTTTGCCGGCGGGGTCATAGGGCAGACCCTCGCCATGGAGGGTATGTTCGCTTTCTTCCTGGAATCGACCTTTCTCGGGCTTTTCTTGTATGGGGAGAAACGTCTGAGCCGTGGAATGCACTGGTTCGCCGCCTTCATGGTGTTCGTCGGCTCTTGGGCTTCGGGATACTTTATCGTTGCCACGGATGCCTGGATGCAGAACCCGGTCGGCTATCAAAAGTCGGTTGACGGATCCGTGCAACTGGCCAGCTTCTGGGCGCTGGTGTTGAACCCGTGGGCCGCCGTGCAATACGCCCACAACATGAGCGGTGCCGTCATCACCGGATCGTTCGTCATGGCTGCCGTCGGCGCCTTCTACCTGCTCAGCAATCTCCACATCGAGCAGGCGCGCATCTTCGTGCGGATCGGGGTTATGGCGGGCTTGGTTGCCAGCGTGCTCCAGCTTTTCCCAACCGGCGATTGGGCGGGCAGGATGGTGGCGGAGAGACAGCCGGTAACGCTCGCCGCAATGGAGGCCCTCTTTGATACTCAGCATGGGGCGCCGCTGGTAGTTATCGGCCAGCCCAACATGGCCACCCAGACCATCGATAACCCCATTATGGTGCCGAAAATGTTGAGCTTTTTGACCTACCGGCGGTGGAATGCCCGAGTGCACGGGCTCAACGAGGTTGCCCAGGCGGACTGGCCGCAAAATATTCCCCTGCTCTACTACGCCTATCACATTATGGTCGGGCTGGGGACGATGTTTATCGCCGTAATGGCGTTGGCTACGTTCTTGCTGTGGCGCGGGAAGCTCTACCAATCGCGCTGGATGCTCTGGATCCTAATGCTCATGTTCCCCTTTCCCTATGTGGCGAATACCGCGGGTTGGGTGACGGCTGAAATCGGTCGTCAGCCCTGGCTTGTATACGGCCTGATGCGCACCGAGGAAGGCTTCTCCAAGATGGTCTCTGCCGGTAACGGTTGGTTTACTTTCCTGGGCTTTGCCGGAATGTACACCATCCTCTCGTTCTTGTTCCTGTTTTTGATTCACCGGGAGATCGAACGTGGTCCCTCCCATGGCGTTCCTCTCGTGCATCCGGGGCCGGCAACGCTCACATCGGCGGAGGTGAGATAGTGCCCACGATTTGGTTCATGATCGTCGCACTTATGGTCTCCATTTATGTGCTGTTGGACGGCTTCGACATTGGCGCCGGCGCCGTCCATCTGCTGCTCGCAAAAAATGACGTCGAGCGCCGCACCATCCTGAGAGCGATCGGACCGGTTTGGGACGGCAACGAAGTCTGGCTCATCGCTGCAGGCGGCACCCTCTACTTCGCATTCCCGCTGCTTTATGCGTCCAGTTTTAGCGGTTTCTACCTGCCGCTCATCATGGTCCTGTGGCTGCTGATGCTGCGTGGCATCGGAATTGAGTTTCGCAGCCACCTGGAGCACGGCCTGTGGACGTCGGCCTTCGACGTCATCTTTTCGCTGGCCAGCGTCCTGTTGGCAATTTTTTTCGGAGCGGCACTGGGAAATGTGGTGCGTGGCGTCGCGCTGAACTCTGAAGGGTACTTCTTCGAGCCGCTATGGACGAATTTCAGGGTCGGCACCAACAACGGGATTCTGGACTGGTACACGGTGACAATAGGAGTGGTCGCTCTGGTGACGCTGGTGGTGCACGGTTCGCTCTATCTTGCCACCAAGACCGAAGGTGACCTGAACGCACGCTCCCGCAGAATTGCATCGGTGCTGTGGCCGGTGCAGGTTCTGTTGACCGGACTAAGTTTGATCGCCACGATTTATGTCCGCCCGGGCGTGTTAAATAACTTCCTCAGATGGCCGATTGGATATTTGATACCACTTGTTGTTGTCGCCAGCCTGCTCTACTTATTCGTTGCGTTACGACGCAAGAATGACAAAGGCGCATTCCTGGCTTCGTGCGGATACATTCTCGGCATGCTGGTAGGAGCGGCGTTCGCCCTTTACCCCATGGTGCTGCCGGCGAGCACGGAACCCAACTTCAGCCTCACCATCTACAACACTGCCACAGGGCCACATGGAATGCAGGTCGGATTCGTGTGGTGGGGAATCGCGATGGTGTTAGCGGTCGGGTATTTCGTGTTCGTGTACCGCATGTTTCGCGGCAAAGTGCGAGTAGAGGACGGCACTGGCGGGCACGGATACTAGCGGACTTGTTGTCTGCTCTGAGGTTCGGCGCGCTCGTGGAACGCCACCCATAGCCCTAGCAAGGGGGAGCAAATAAGCGCACGGGCTGCAGCCACGCCCTTTCAAAGCATCCAACCGGATGAAAGTTGCGACACGGTCCGTCTGCAGGGACGAATGCCCACCATTTTACTCAGCGTTTTTCCCGCACCGCGGCCGCGGTTTCGCTGCCGGTGCAATGTTCGATCTCGTGTGCCACCGCGATCGACAAACGCCGGATGCCTTCGCGAATCTTTTGCGGAGTGGCATTCGAGAAATTCAGCCGCATGTGCGAGCCGGCATCGCCTTCTGCGAAGTATGGGTGCCCGGGCACGAAGGCCACCTTTTGACCGATGGCCTCCTCGAACATCCGCATGCAGTCAACGCCTGCGGGCAGCGTAACCCACAGGAACAATCCTCCCTGTGGGTGCGTCCATTTGACCTCGGATGGGAAGAAGTCGTCCAGCGCTGCGAGCATGGCATCGCGCCGCTCCTTGTAACACTGGCGGATCACCTTCACGTGTTCCTCGATGAACCCGTCCTTGGCGACCTCGTAGGTGACCATTTGCGCAAAGGTGCTGGTGTGCAGGTCGGCGCCCTGCTTCAACTGCACCAGGGAGGTGATGACGTCGGACGGAGCGACGATCCATCCCAGCCGCAAGCCCGGAGCCAGCAGCTTCGAGAACGTGCTGAGGTAAATCACGTTCCCGAAGTGGTAGCCGTCGTCACGCAGGACATTCATGCGATCGAGGACGATCAGCGGCTTAACGTGTTCACCCTCGTAGCGAAGCTGCCCGTAGGGGTCGTCTTCGATGATGGGGATGCCATACTTGTCTGATAGCCACACCAACTGCCGGCGACGGTCTTCGGAAAGAGTGACGCCCCCAGGATTTTGAAAGTTCGGCAGGATGTACATGAACTTGGGCCCGGAGCGGAGCGCAGCCTCAAGCAGCTGTGTCTGCAATCCCTGGCCATCGACGGGAACCGTGACGTACTCGGCGCCCATCAGGTCAAAAGCTTGCAGCGCGCCAAGGTAGGTGGGCGATTCCACCAGAATGCGATCTCCGCGATTGATCAGCAGCTTGGCAATCAGATCGAGCGCCTGCTGCGAACCCGAGGTGATGAGCACGTTGTCCACCGTGGCGACAATGCCGTACCTCGCCATCTGCGCTACGATGAGTTCGCGCAGCGGCTTGTAGCCTTCGGTGGGGCCGTACTGCAACGCAGTGGTGCCTTGGGTTGCCAGTACGCGGTCAGAAGCTTTGCGGAAGCGTTCCACTGGAAAGACCTGCGGTGCGGGCATTCCTCCGGCGAAAGAGATGATCTCTGGATTGGTAGTGAGCTTCAAGAGTTCGCGGATGATCGAGCTTTTCACCGTTTTGGTGCGTTGCGCATAACGATGGGCCCAGGGCGCAGCCATATTGTCCTCCCGATCAAGCCTTATTGTCGTATGTCGAATGGACTAGCGTCTGTGATGGCCGACACTGGAGTGATGGTTATGTTTCATCACCCTATCGAGGGTGAATCATTGGTTTCAGCGGGCTGGCGGTCGTAGGTTTGTACCATCTGGCTTAGCCGGCCGGCCGTTCCGAGCGTCAATTCTTCGGCGCGGTAACGCCAGCGCCAGTTTCCCGACGACGTACCAGGCAGATTCATCCGTCCTTCGCTGCCCACGCCCAAGACATCTTGGAGTGGAAAGATGACAGTGTCAGATACCGATGCCATTAGGGCCCGAATCATCACCCAATGAATATCGCTGCCGTCGGTGTCGAGGTAGCGCTTCGCGAAAGCCATCTCCTTGGCAACGTCTTCGGGAGTGCGTGTGCTGTCGCCGGTTCCCGTACTGTTCCACCACCCCACCACGGTGTCATTGTCGTGAGTACCGGTGTAAGCCACGCGATGGCGCGGGTAATTGTGCGGCTTGAAATCAGGAGCCTGCGGATCTTTGCCGAAGGCAAATTGCAGAATCGCCATCCCCGGGAAGCCGAAGCGGTTGCGCAGGCCCTCAACTTCCGGCGTGATGACACCGAGGTTCTCCGCCAGAATCGGCAAGCCCCCTAACTCGGCCTCCACCGCGTCGAACAAGGCTGCTCCCGGACCTTTCACCCATCTGCCGTGCACCGCGGTCGTCTCGGTTCCAGGAATTTCGTAGTACCCCTCGAACCCGCGGAAGTGGTCGAGCCGGATCACGTCCAACATCTCGAATGCACGCCGGAAGCGTGCGATCCACCATTTGAAACTGGTTTCGGCATGCACCCTCCAGCGGTAAATAGGATTGCCCCAGCATTGCCCGGTGGCGCTGAAATAGTCCGGAGGGACCCCGGCGACGACACGCGGCCGGCCGTCGGGCCCCAGATCGAAGAGGCCGGGCTGCGCCCAAACATCGGAGCTGTCTTGGGCCACGTAGATCGGCACGTCGCCCATTACGCGAATTCCGTTGCGCGCACAGTGCGCCTTCACATCGGACCATTGCCTGTCGAACTCAAACTGGATAAACTTGTGGCCCTCGATTTGCGCATGAAGGTCATGGCGCGCCTGCTCAAGAGCTGCCGGTTTGCGCAAAGCAAGCTCGGGCTCCCACAGAGTCCACATCACGTAGTCGTGCGTCTCTTTCAACGCCATGAACACCGCGAACTCCTCCAGCCACGCGGCGTGACGCTCACAAAAATCTTGGTATGCTGTCTTTTCCGCGTGCTCCGCTTCGCGGCGGAACTGCTGCGCGGCTTTGCGCAACAACGGAAGCTTCCACTTGATCAGGGTGCCGAAATCGACGCTGTCGCGAGGGAACTTCGGCCGCACGTCCAAGTCATCGCCGGACAGATAACCGCGCTTCACCAGGGTGTCGAGATCGAGCAGCAGAGGATTGCCGGCGAAGGCGGAGAAGCACTGATACGGCGAGTCGCCATACCCGGTTGGGCCGAGAGGTAAAACTTGCCAGATCGATTGCCGGGCATCTTTAAGGTAATCAGCGAATCGGTGCGCCTCTGCTCCCAGTTCTCCGATACCGTGAGCGCCCGGAAGGGAAGTCGGATGTAAAAGGATGCCGCTCGATCGTGGGAAGCTCATGCTTGGTGACTCGAAAGAACCGCACTCGGCGCAATTAGTTCGTGGACCTGCCGGGCCTTAGCGACGTCAACACCTCAGCGTCGGCAGGCACGGAAACAGCTTCCTCGATGACTTCCGCGCCCGGATCAACCACCCGCTGCATCAGGAGTGCAGCCAGCGCCATGAAAATACCTCCACCCACCACGGCGGCAAGGCGGTTGTTGTTGAGCACGTGATTCATGACCCAGCCAAATCCCAGAGCCGCGATGATCTCAGGCAGCACGATAAAGAAGTTAAAGATGCCCATGTAAACCCCGGTATGCTCCGGCGGAAGCGATCCCGCCAGCACGGAATACGGCATCGACAGCGTACTCGCCCAGGCAACCCCGACGCCGGCCATTGCCAGCAGCAGCAGGTCTTTATCGTGAATTACCGACACCGACACCAGCCCCAGGGCACCGCAAAACAAACACAGGCTGTGCGCGTGCTTGCGGCCAATGGCCTTGGCCATTTTCGGCAGGAAGAAGGAAAAGACGAAGCACACCAGCGAATACATCCCGAAACAAACCCCGGCCCACTCCACGCCGCGGGTATAGACAGGCGAATTCTGGTCTGCAGCGCCGAACACATTGCGGGCCACTGCAACCGGAAAGTACAGCCACATGCAAAACAGCCCCAGCCATGTCAGCAGTTGCACGGGAGCCAACTGTCGCATGGTGGCCGGCATGGCGCGGATCGCGGTCAGGATCTCCTCCGCATGGCTTGCGATTCCACCATGCTCTGATTTCTTCTGGCGAAAGGCGGCAAGATCGGGTGGCGGATATTCCGTGGTCGTCAGAATTGTCCACAGTACGGCGCCGAAGAACGCTGCTGCCCCGACGTAGAACGACAAGCGAACGGTAAGCGGAATCGCATGCCCCGCCGTGTCTGGCCGCAAGTGAAAGAGGTTCGTCAGCAGCCACGGCAGGCCCGAGGCCACCACCGCTCCCAGGCCAATGAACAGGCTCTGCATGGCGAAGCCCTGGGTTCGCTGCTCTTCCGGCAACAGGTCGGCTACGAACGCGCGAAACGGCTCCATGCTGATGTTGATCGACGAATCCAGAATCCACAGCAGCCCCGCCGCCATCCACAGCGCCGACGAGCGCGGCATGAGCATCAGGGCGCACGAACTCAGGATCGCGCCCGCTAGAAAATACGGCCGCCGTCTTCCCAGCCGGGTCCAGGTGTTATCGCTGAAGTGGCCGATGATCGGCTGCACCACCATCCCGGTCAGCGGTGCCGCCAGCCAAAGGATTGGAATCTGGTCGGCACGTGCGCCGAGATATTCGTAGATGGCGCTCATGTTTGCCATCTGCAGTCCCCAGCCGAACTGAATGCCCAGGAACCCGAAGCTCATGTTCCAGATTTGCCAGAAATTCTTGCGTGGTTTTTGTATCATCGGGCAACAGCCTATCCATGGGCACGCCGTAGCGGCGACCCCTCGACACTGTACTCCCATTGCCGCCGAACTTCCAAGACAATCCCCGCTTGCTTCGTTTGCCGCACGCTTGCGCTTCAAATAACATCGCTGTGGCAAATTAGTTTTGTTTTGGCGCGTTCTGCTTTTCGGTGGACTCCATGCTCACATCGAGACCACGCAGCATTTTCCGCAAGATTTCCTATCTGCTGATGGCCCTCTTGCTGCACCCCATGCTGGCAGCCACGGCCGGACAACCCCAGGTCAGCAAGCTCGAGCCACCCGATTGGTGGACAGGTTTCGTGTCGCCCGTGATGGTGCTCCTGTACGGCGACAATTTGAATGACGCGAAAATATCGGTTTCCTATCCCGGCGTCACCATCACGAAGGCCCAACCCCAACCGGACGGAAGGCATTTCTTCGTCTGGTTGAACGTTGCCAAAAAGGTGAAGCCCGGCGCCGTCACGCTGACACTGAAAAATTCGGCCGGTGCCACTACGGTTTCCCTGCCTCTCCTGCCGCGGCTGCCGCAGGCAGGAAGATTTCAGGGCGTCGCTCGCGATGACGTGATCTACCTGATCATGCCCGACCGTTTTGCCGACGGCGATCCCGGCAACAACATGCCTAAAGGTGCGACACCAGGCAGCTACGATCGCCAGGCTGCGAAGGCCTATCACGGCGGCGACTTCAAAGGCATCCGGGATCATCTGTCTTACCTTAAAGACCTCGGTATTACCACGCTTTGGCTGAACCCCATAGTCGATAACGACAACACAACCGAGACCTACCACGGCTATGGAGCCACCGATCTTTACGCGGTGGAAGACCACTTCGGCAGCCTGCAGGATTTTCAACAACTGGTAGCAGCCGCACACCAGCAAGGACTTAAGGTTCTGCTCGACATGGTTCCAAATCACGTCGGACCGAAGCATCCATGGGCCAGTTCGCCACCGGCACCGGGCTGGTTACACGGTACGAAAGAAAATCACATCGCCAACGACTACGACTTTCCGCCGGTGACCGATCCCCACGCGGTCGAAAAGAATTATCGCAGTGCCCTCAAAGGCTGGTTCGCCAACGTTCTTCCTGATCTGGCGCAGGAAAATCCTCTTGTAGCCCAATATCTTTTGCAGAATGCCTACTGGTGGATGGAAACGGGGGGCGTCGACGGCTTCCGCATCGACACATTTCCCTACGTGCCGCGCAGCTTTTGGACCGCCTATCTGCAGGGTTTGCAAACGACCTATCCCAACTTTTTCGCCGTCGGCGAAGTGTATTACTTTCAACCTACCGTGGTTTCGTATTTCGCGGGGGGAAAGAAGGGCTTTGATGGCATCGACACCCATCTCACGACGCCCTTTGATTTCCCGATGAATTCCGCCATTCGCGAGGTAGTCAACCATGGCGCATCAGCGAAGAAGATCGTCGAAGTGCTGCGCCAGGACCGCCTCTATCCCCATCCTGAGCTTCTGGTGACGTTCATCGGCAATCACGACATGACGCGCTTCGTGACGGATGCCGGCGGCTCGACTGCCAAACTTAAGCTTGGGTTTTCGTTGCTGGCAACGCTTCGCGGAATTCCGCAGATTTACTCCGGCGATGAAATCGCGATGCCGGGCAGTGAAGACCCCGACAATCGTCGCGATTTTCCTGGCGGGTTTCCGGGCGACGCGCACGACGCTTTCACCCAAGCCGGTCGTACGCCGGAAGAGCAGGATGTTTTCGCCCACCTGCAGGAATGGCTCAAACTTCGGCGGGACCATCCGGCGTTGCGGGTTGGCGAGCAGAAGCACGTCGTCGTCACCGACGACTACTACGTCTTCACCCGGGAAACCAAAGACGAGCGTTTGCTGGTCGCCTTTAACCAAGGTGAAGCGAAGGATGTTATGGTCGATCTAGCTGGCACCACGATAGCCGACGCCAGGTTGGTTGTGCCTTTGAACTCTGCGCCGGCTGCTGCCCTGAAGGATGGGCAACTTCGGTTGCCAATGGCTCCTCGATCCGTTGGCGTCTACAAGCTCGAATGACTCCGCTCGTCCCCGTAGAGCCTGCATGGCCCCGGATTCCAAGGGCCGCCTGGCCGCGGTCACCAGCGCCGCCCGCGCAAGATGCGAGATACGGTGGAAACCGGCGTACGCGGCTCGCCCGGCAGTTTGGCCGGGGCTGAATGCCAAGAGTCAGGCAACCGCTTTTCTGGGGCCGGGTGCGTCCAACAATGTGAGAATGTTCGCAACCTAAACCGCAAGTAGGGTCACAATCGATGAAGCGTATCATCCTGTCCTGGGCTGTATCCATGCTTATGTTGGGAATCGCTTTTGCTGCCGAAGATGGGGCGGCGATCTATAAAGCAAAGTGCGCCCACTGCCATGGCTCGAAGGGCGAAGGCAAGGTGGGTCCCGCCCTGAAGGGCACGTCGCTGAGCCCGGACCAGATTGCCGATGCATTGACGAAGGGTGCACCCGGAAAGAAGGCCCCGCATGCCAAGCCGATGGCCCAACTCACCGCCGACCAGGCAGATGCTGTCGCAGCCTACGTGAAGACTCTTCAGTAACCCGATTGCATTTGTCGAGTGCCGCCCTCATATCAGGCCGGCTCTTGGCTTCTGCTTTAAATCTGGTAGTCCATTTCGATTGCCAGGTCAAGGGAATCCGGACTGTCAGCCGGCGCCGGCTCGCGGCCCTCCAGGCGACAAACCTGTTCCCGCAGACTCCGGACTTCCGTCGCCACGGCGGCCAGTGCCTCGGAGAGGGGATCATTGATTTGCTTGGGGTCGGTGATGACCACCCGCTTGCCGTTGCGGAAGACGATGTGTCCGGGCACACCCACCACCGTGGAATCGGAAGGAACATCGCGCAGGACGACCGATCCAGCACCAATGCGGCAGTTCTCGCCGATCGTAATTGCTCCCAGGATCTTTGCGCCACCGCCAATTACCACCCGGTCGCCGATGGTCGGATGACGCTTTCCCCGATTTAGCGTGGTCCCGCCCAGGGTTACGCCCTGATACATCGTGACGTCATCTCCTACGACGGCGGTTTCCCCGATGACCACTCCCATACCATGATCAATAAAGAAACGCCGGCCGATAACCGCCCCGGGATGGATTTCGATCCCCGTGAGCCAGCGGGCGAACTGCGAGAGGGCGCGGGCGAGGAAGTACATGCGGCGCTTCCAGAACCAGTGGTGAATGCGATACCACCACAACGCGTGCAGGCCGGAATACAGCAGCACAATTTCAAGCTTGGAGCGTGCCGCAGGGTCGCGCTCAAGCACGGCGGCAACGTCCTCACGCATCAACTGGAAAAACGAAACCATACTCAGACCGCCACCGGCTCCGCGGTTTGCGATGTCACTTCATCACGTAATTGTTGGAAGAGCACGCTGCTAAGGTAGCGCTCGCCGAACGAAGGCAGCACAACCACGATCAGTTTGCCGGCATTCTCCGGCCGGGCAGCCACCCCCAGTGCTGCAACAACGGCCGCCCCGGAGGAGATACCCATCAGCAACCCCTCTTCCCTGGCGAGGCGCCGGGCCATGACTAAAGCATCCTCGCTGGAGACCTGCACAACTTCGTCGATGTAGTCAGTGCGCAGAATACTCGGAACGAAGCCCGCACCTATGCCTTGAATCTTATGCGGAGACGGCTGACCCCCGGAGAGCACCGGGCTCTCAACCGGTTCCACCGCGATCGCCCGGAACGAAGGCTTGCGCGGCTTGATGTATTCGCTGACCCCGGTAAGCGTGCCGCCTGTGCCCACGCCGGAGATCAGGATGTCCACCTGGCCGTCGGTATCCTCCCAAATCTCGGGCCCGGTGGTTTGAAGGTGAATCTTAGGATTGGCAGGATTATCGAACTGCTGGGGAATGAAACTGTCGGCGAGGTTCGCTTGGATCTCATGCGCCTTGGCAATTGCTCCCTTCATGCCCTTGGGTCCCGGAGTCAGGACCAGTTCGGCACCGAAGGCGCGCAATAGGATGCGACGCTCGGTGCTCATAGTGTCCGGCATGACGATAATCAGGCGATAGCCCTTTACCGCCGCGACGAAAGCCAGGCCGATGCCAGTATTGCCACTGGTGGGTTCAATCAATACCGTCTTGCCAGGTGTGATTTTGCCTGCCTTTTCCGCCTCATTGATCATGCTGACCCCGATGCGGTCCTTGACGCTGGCGCAAGGATTAAAGCTCTCCAACTTCGCCACCACCGTGGCGCCGACGCCGTCTGTAACTTTGTTGAGGCGCACCAGCGGCGTGCGGCCGATGAGCTCGGTTACATCATTGGCAATCTTCATGAGCCGTCTCCATGCGGTTAAGACTATTTCAAGAGGGGGGAAGTTTCAGATTTCGGGCGATTCCAGACTGCGGTGACTATGGACAACAACAGCGGCAATGGGAGAGGACGTCCATGGCTATAGCTAACATCCTACTCCAAGTATCCGGCTCTGACCAGCGGTTCGTTCAGCTCCAGTTGCCGCTGGCATGGTT
>Ga0306926_10005508_pt1 | contig 13472 bp, 22 predicted proteins | sample flu12Cox44000178_FD_203759 | JGI IMG/M metagenome (GOLD analysis project Ga0306926, IMG submission 203759) | Lab enrichment of tropical soil microbial communities from Luquillo Experimental Forest, Puerto Rico - flux8day.12C.oxic.44.000.178 (v2)... | ecosystem: Environmental > Terrestrial >... | reverse complement strand
TGACACACGACTTTGGTTTAATTGATCTTCAGCTGCGGGATTCATCTGCCGAGATCATTGTTCATGACAAGTGGGCAATTGAGTTCCTCGAGGTGGATAGAACGGTGAGCGGAAAAAAGGACCTCACAGAGGTCCGGACGCATTCCAGGATCGTGGCCGTGTTCTGCCGTCAGGCAGACACCTCGTGGAAGGTTGCCCGGGTTATCGGCTTGCCAGGCTGACGGGAGATGATTTTGTGTTCCGGCTTTTCTGGCCACAGATACCAGGCCGCGGCGCCGACCAAGCATGGACATTGCCGGTCTCCCGGCAGAGGTGGGGAGTCCATTTTACTTCGGGCGTTGAACAATTCGTTGAACAAAAAGCTGCCGACCATGCCCAACGAACCCAACGCTTGCCGACTATTGCCGACGTATCCGATTGATTCTGCGTAGGCCAGCGAGTGAATTGCCAACTGTCACGGCAGAGGTCGGGAGTTCGAGTCTCGCCCTTGGCTCACCCTCAAGACAATGGGTTGGGCATCCTAGCTGGGCTTCCCTTTCCGGACGTTGCAACGCCGTTAGAAGCAGAACCTAGCCCGGTCAGCAAATGTGGGCCCTCGATCTCAATCGCACCTTCGCTCTCTTCCCTTGATGGGGGTTCGACTTTCGCGTTGAGGGCTCCCTGTGAGAGCCCTGATTCCTTCATCAAAAAATCAAATCGGGAGTGGGTGAAAAACCGCATAAAATCAGGCGAAAATCAGTTTCCACTGTTGATTGTTCTTGACAGACTTCGCTAGATGTGATAATTGCATATACACAATGAAAAGCAGCTATCCAGCGCAACCTGCTGGCCGCGTCAGCTCGAAGGAATCACAGAATGAGAAAAAAGAGAACGTTTAGTACGCCACAGGCCGCGAAGAGAATTGGAGTTTCGTTCATCACGCTGCACCGTTGGCTGAGAGACGGAAAGATTCGTCCGCGAGGAATCCCATTGGAAGGCCGCACTCTCTGGCTCTGGACGGATGCCGACATAGCGAAGGGGCGCAAAGTGAAGGCCGCGCAAAAGCCCGGCCCGAAGCCGAAGGGAGGCGCAAAATGAAAGTGGCAATCTACGCGAGAATCAGCACAGCGAACAACGGCCAGTCTGTGGAAATGCAACTGAGAGACCTTCGCCAACTTGCACAGCAACGAGGATTCGAGATTGTCGCCGAGTTTTGCGATGAGGGCGTCAGCGGCGCAAAGGACTCCCGCCCTCAACTGGACAGGATGCCTGGCCGATGCGAAGCGAGGGAAATTCCGGGCGATATTGATCTGGCGTCTCGACCGTCTTGGTCGAAGTCTGCAGCATCTTGTGAGACTGTTCGAGGACTTCCGGGCATGGAAAGTGGCTCTCATCTCATTCGGTGAAGGCTTGGATTTTTCGACCTCGATGGGAAAGCTTTTCTATCAGTTGAGCGGTGCATTCGCCGAGTTCGAGAAAGACACTATCCGCGAACGTGTCAAAGCAGGTCTCAGGAACGCAAAAGCCAAGGGCAAGCAATTAGGCAGACCGCGAGTGACCGTGGACGCTACCAGAATAGGCCGCTTGCGCTCACAAGGGCTTTCCTGGGCAAGAATCGCAACGCAGCTAGGGGTGGGAGAGGGAACCGTCTACCGGTTGGCGCATGCATCCGCCAAAAACCCCACCGGAGTTGCGTCCCTAAGTCGTTACCTGCAAGCAGCTGATTGAAGAGTCTCACACCCGCCAAAAACTGGTGTTTTTTGGGGCATGAACTCCTCTTATGCAGGCCCGCGCCGGATCGCCTCCGGCTGCCAATCGCAGGATTCTTGAAATGGCTCTTCGCGCCTTATCCTGTAGTTCTTTTGTAGCTGCCTCACCTGATGCACCCTGTTATGGCGCTGCCTCAGAAAAAGGCACGTAACCGGCCGCCAATTTCGCGTTTGCAGGTTGGTTCATTCGATCCACTTGCTCGCTGAACTCTGTGATCAAAGCGTCGAATCTTTGCCCTTTCATCCTCTAATTCCTTGTCCATCGCGGCACCCCAGTCGATGGCATGATACGCTCGAAGACCAAATATCGCAGAAAAAAGTCCGAAAAAGAGAGATTGACGAACGGTGGCCGACGGATAATGTCGGGGCTAGGAACTAAGCGCAATTCAGAGTGCTTTGGGATGGTCATCGCACCATTTCCGCAACGCCTCTACTTTCTGGAACGCTGGCGGGAAAGCATTTAAGGCAAACCGCACGGAATCGGCGGAGACAACAAAGTTCATTGGATGGATCGCATCGTTCCTTTGCAAGCGGATGTGATCGAACAATGAAATTAGGTGACGTGTAGTACCACCCATAACATCGAACCCGATCGCTTGGGTTGTGTGGCCGTCTACCACGATCTGCTCGACGCCTTTCAACAGAGACTCTAGCTTCCTAGCATCAATCTTTCTTTGCAATGCGGATTGCTTCGCCGGGTCTTTCAGTGCCGGGGCCAACGAATCTGCAAGCAAATAGACTGACTTCTCCGATGCGGCTCCAATCATCACGGCTGACGCGAAGTACGTTCCGCGAATGTACGTGTTAACAGCCTCGGATATGTACTGCCGAACTACGGCGTCAGTGCTCGCGTCGAATTGCTTCATATAAGCGTTGTAGTCCTCCGGTAACGGCTCGACGCTCTTGGCCCACTCTCGGCCTCGCTCGGTGATCTGAATTTGGCCGCTTGATTGGAACGCAGATGCAGTCGTTGGCGGAGGACGGAGAATAAAGCGATTCTGCTCCAGATAATAGAACGCCTCCGTCACGGCAAACCGGATGTCAGGATTCGCAACGTCAAAGTTGTAGGTGTATCCGGTGTATCCCGCACCTTGAGACCGCTTCTCAATACTTTCAACTCCGAGTCTCTCGAGGACGGCAAAAACTCCATCCACAAATCCGTCAAAGGTAAAATTGCCGCGATTTCGTAGAGACTCCCGCACATACGGCAGAATCCATGACAAGTTATAGGTTTGCTGCATTGGGTCATGATACGCAGTACCAGTGCCAAGGCCAAGGGACGGATCCGCGTCGTCCCGAAGCGGACAGTGGTTCATCGGATCCACCGAGCTTTGCCTCTAGCTTGGCGAGGTGCGCCGATGAGAATAAGATTGCGTTGCGGTTGGGCAACGCGAGCCGAAGAGTTGGTTCATCCGGGCCAACCTGCCGCACTCTCCAGAACAGCCGGACGCCACACTGGAGGTGGCGATGGGTAACCAGACGCCGTTGTTGCGCGAGTTCAAGCGGCAGCTACGAGCGCATGAAAAGCAAACCGGGAGTCATGCTTTCGCTGCGTTTGACAAGCTTGCTAGAACGCACCACTGCGAGTCTGAGCGGCTCATGTGTATCGTGAGCGTGCTTCGGTTGGCTTATAGCGCCGATGCGCAAGTCCAGAGTGACCCGGCGCGAATGGACTCAAGGAGGCTCCGCTCACTCACGGAGAAAACTCGATGGGTAGCCACCGAATGGGAGAGGGTATTTCGTACTCCTTTCGGGAAAGCTGTGCTGAAACGGGCTGCAAGCAGCGACCTTGACGGCCACAGCGCCGAAATTGAGTACAGTCAGGTCCCTCAGAGGCTTCTGTCGTTGGCCGCCGACACTAAGGACATTCACCGGGGAAGTAGCCGGAACCGGCGCCCGCTTTATGACGACACAATCGCGACATTGACGCAGTACGTCAAACTCAAGACCTCCGACTACTGCGACTCTGAGGTTTCTCAGTTAGTTTGGTTCGCCACGGGCCAACGATACGACGAAAATACGCTCCGCGTATGGCGTCACGATCATCCCCGAGCACTCGAACGCGCCCGTCTCAGACTTTCGCAAGATTAGCCGACCTTCCTTTTTTTGCGCGTTCCTCTAATTGCCCCCTTTCGATCCAGTCCCGCATGCTTTGCAGCAGTTGCGGCAAAGTTTGCTGCTTTGCGGGAGGAACGATGAAGGCGTTGCGACGGTTGAGAGAGAAGGTTGGCATGACGCAATTCACTGTGGCGAGGAGGTCCGGCGTCACTCGGATGCGTTTGAGTCTTGCGGAATCAGGGCAGTTGCGTTTGACGGCAGAAGAAGAGGCGGCAGTCCGCGAAGCAATCCGCCGAGGCATTAAGGAGCAGGCTGCACAGTTGCGACATCTGTTGGGAGGCAAACAAACGAAAACAGCCGTAGTCACGCAGTCGACTTAGTAAACGCGAAACGCCGGGCGGCAATGCCCGGCGCTCGCTAATTTCGTCCGCTTGCTTCGACGGCGGCGGACTTGAGGGACCGAACATGGGAAGTGGAACACAACCGCTCGACTCTCGCAAGAGCAGGCAAAAACTCCCATCGAGATATAGGCTTCATCCGTGGTCGTGCGCGTTCAGTCCGCGCCACATGGCAGTTGCGAACTGCAACCAACATCGCAAGCCGGGGAGAAGCCATGCGCGCTGATCGGACACGACGCGGACGACCCACATTCGCCGCGAACCAGCGCGAAAAAATTCTCGAGTTGCTACGTGCTTCAGGGCCACGCGGCGTTTCACGTGAGGAGCTGATCTTCCGTTATCGCTGGACACAGTGTGGCACTCGCATATTCGAGTTGCAGAAGATGGGCTTCGTCATCCGCTCCGACGACCGAGGGGGACGTTATCCCACGTGGTACGTTTTGTTGAGCGAGCCACTGGAGTTAAAGCCTCTGGTGGAAGCCGGGGATTGGTACGACAGTCAGCACGGTCCTAGGCCGTCTCACAGGTCCACAGACCTGCCACCTAGCTCCGGGCTGCCGCTGTTCGACGCGGTGGTGCGCCGATGAACATTTGGTACGCGCACTACCCAGGTGATTACGGTCGCGACACTGCCCACTTGTCACTAGTCCAGCATGGAGCATATCGGCTTCTGCTCGACCACTATTACTCGACGGCCAGCGCGCTTCCCTCAGACGTGACAGCCCTGCATCGCGTCTGCCGGGCTTTCGACCAAACCGAAAGGGATGCCGTTGACTCTGTCTTGAAAGAATATTTCGAGCTTCGCGCCGATGGCTACCACAACGCCCGGGCAGATTTAGAGCTCGCAAAACGAGCCGAAAGTCGTGAAAGACTCTCGACTTCCGGCCGACGTGGAGCGAGGAAGCGATGGGGTGGCCATAGCGAGGCCAATTGTCCGGCTATAGCAAAGCCACAGTCACATCCACAGTCACAGTCATCAGTCACAACCATAAGAAAAAGCACGGAGCGAAAGGCATCTGGTGGTGACTTATGACTTTGACCGAAACCCTCCAGCTAAAAGAAAAATACCTGCAATACGAAGATCTGCGAGCGCTCGACTACTGCGAAAAACGCTGGCAGGAAGCAGGACGGCCAACGGAGCGCTGGCAGATGATCAATTTTCTCGAACGGATGTTGACTGAACTGAAGAACCAAGGCGGCTACCCAAGAGTTCTGCTTCTCCGGAAGAAGGAGATTCAGCGCGGCGCGTACACGATCCCGCAGCCGGGCGACGTTCCCGAAGGCGCGTGCTCTTGCTTTGATGGTTGGCTGCTGGGCGGCCGGCCCTGCCAGTGTGACAAGGGCGAGCCGCACCGCGAGCAGTTTCGCAAATGGGGCATGAACGTATGAAGCTCGCCAAGGCACAGAGCTACGCACTCCTCGCAAAGCACGGCTGCTACATCAGCGAAATTTGCGACAAGTGCGGAAGAGGCTTGGGCTCCGTGCGTTTCACGCGGGACGGAGAGTTTAGTGCATGGTGTTCGCGGGAATGTCGGGGCGAGTTCGAGCGTCCGGCGATGCTCAAGTCTGGGCGACCGCGCAAGTACAAGAATGCGGCTGACCGCCGCGCTGCCAAGACGAAGCAACAGAGGAATTACCGCTCAGGTCCTCGTGTGGAAAAAACTGTCTGTATGGCGGCAGAAACAAAAGACTTGCAGGCGCAAGAATCGCCTCTCTCGCGCTACCCCCTTAGCCCGGTACTTCCTTCCTTAGAAATGCCCCGTAGCGCGAAAGTGGGGGACGCAAGAGCTTAGCCGTGGCAACCGCACCAAAACTCGCAACCGTGCCGGTCGGCCAACCCAGGCTAGAGCCAGGGGACATACTCACGCCCAAAGAGCTTGCGAAGCGCCTCAAGGTGCCGCTGAGTTGGGTGTATAAACACTCCAGCGGAGCACGTAAGCGTACCCTGCCTGTCCTTCGCTGTGATGGATTCCTACGGTTTAGCTGGCCCGATGTTTGCGCCTGGCTGCGTTCAAATGGCTCTTGACAATATGCTATAGGTATATATCATTATATAGATGGAGGGTAAGACAATGAGAGAACAGCGCGGATACGTTTTCCACAAAGGTAAGTCCTGGTTTGTGCGCTATTGCGACGACGTGATGCGGCCTGACGGCACAGTCAAAAGGAAACAGGTCTGCAAGCGGCTGGTCGTGGAGTATGGTGGCGCCTACCGCACCAAGGCCAGCGTAAAGCCGCTCGTACAAGAACTGCTCGCACCGGTCAATAATGGTTTGCTGAATCCGCAGAGCACAGTGAAACTAGAGACCTTTGTAGAGACGATCTATTTCCAACATGCCATCGAGAATCTGCGAAAGTGTACCGTCAAAGGTTATCGGCACATGTGGGAACGTCATTTGAAAGGGCGGATCGGCAAGGTAGCACTACGCGATTTCCGTACCGTCCATGGGGAAAAGCTCCTAGTCGACATCGCACAACAAACCGAGCTGCGGAAAAATAGCCTGAAACACATCAAAGCTTTTCTGTCAGGCGTGTTTAAACAGGCAAAACGGTTAGGCATTCTGGACGGCCTCAATCCGATGGTGGATACAAGCATCCCGCGTACGCCCGAAGCCGAGGAGACATACGCTTATTCGCTAGATGAATTGAAGAAAATGCTCCTACTGCTAGAGGAACCTTCAAGAACTGTGGTGCTCACAGCAGCATTAAGCGGACTGCGGAAAAGTGAACTGCGCGGTCTACGTTGGCAGGATTTTAGCGGTAAAGAACTCAGCGTAAAGCGCTCCTTTGTGAATGGTGAAGAGAACGAAACCAAGAATGCTCGCAGCAAGGCAGCTGTTCCAGTCGTGAAGATGTTGGCAGATGCAATCAACAAGATCCGGGAAGGAATGGGGATTCTAGCAACACCCGAGTCGCCGATCTTTCAGGCCGGAAACGGCAAACCTCTCAATTTGGACAATCTTGCCCGGCGCGTAATTGCTCCCGCGCTTAAAGGTACGGGAGTGGCATGGCACGGCTGGCACTCTTGGCGTCGAGGACTCGCCACAACGCTCCACCAACTCGGGATAGACGATAAGACCATTCAAGCGATACTGCGCCACAGCAACATCGGTGTCACGATGAACGTGTATGTAAAATCCGTGGCCGAATCTCAGGTGAGTGCGATGGATGCGTTAAGCGCGAAGATGCAGAGTGAGGATACTTGCAACGACCTTGCAACGCAGCCAAGCGCTCTTGTAAACTAAGTCTCGTTGAATCAATCGGCGGTGGGAGTAGCTCAGCTGGTAGAGCGTCGGTCTGTGGCACCGAATGTCGCGGGTTCGATCCCCGTCTCCCACCCCACTTCAAAACGAAATCCCGCAAGTTTTTTACAATCCGCAATACATCTGTTTCACTTCGTATTTCTGAAAGACCTTGTCATCCGTCAGAATCGTCATCCCTTCTGCCTGCGCTTGCGCGATTAACAAGCGGTCAAACGGATCCCGATGATGATCCGGCAACGCATCCACGGCCAACGCGTGGAGATGGGTAATATTCAAGGATCGTAGGGACATAAATCTCATCACCCGGGTTACAAACTCGACGGGCCGTTCCGGAAGTTCCAGCTTTCCGATTCCCGATTTGATCGCAATTTCCCAGGAACTCATCGCGGAGAGGTAAAGCTCGCTGGAATTGTCCGCGAACAGGTCAAGAGCCCAGCGATTTAATTTGGGTTGTGAGATCTGGCTGTGGATCAGTACGCTGGTATCCAGCAGGTACTTCATGACTTCTTTCGCTTCCGGCGAACCCGGCCCTCGAAGAGATCCAGAAGGTCGTTCGGAAGTGGGGCGTTGAAATCGTCGGCAATTTTGATCGTGTCACCATAGGCACCGAGTTTTCGCTTCGGCTTGCCCGTGGGCACGGGCACCAGCCGCGCTACTGGCACCCCGCGATTGGCAATGGTGATCTCTTCCCCAGCCGCCACCCGCTGCAACAGCCGGGAAAACTGCGTCTTCGCTTCGTGTGTATTGACTTCCTTTTTCATGCCTTTAATTGTAGACTAAGTCTGCGGACTAAGTCTACTAGAACATTCTGCCTCGCCCCGTCTCAGAAGGAAAACTTCAGCGCCAATTGCACTACCCGCCCTGGTTGCGCCGCCTGGCGCAATAATACAAAAACACTAAGGAGAACCAGGAAGCGTGACCGCAATGGGTTCCCTTAACGCCAACTGCAGCGCTCTCTTTCCCTTCATCAGCTTTCGAGGCAAACTATTCGCGACACTCTTTCTGGGAGAGTCATGGCGCAAATTGTCTGTCGTGGCTTGTTATTGGATATGGACGGCGTTTTGGTGGACTCCACTTCCGCGGTCGCGCGCGTCTGGTCCCGCTGGGCAACCAAACACAATATGGACGCCGAATGGGTTACACGGCAGGCTCACGGCCGCACCAGCCTTGCTTCCATTCAAGCCCTTCTGCTGCACGCTTCCACTGCCGTTCATCAGGAAGAAGATCGCTGGATGGAGCGCGCCGAAATTGAAGACGTCGCCGACGTCGTCGCCCTTCCCGGCGCTAAGGAACTTCTCTCCGCTGTCCTTCCGGATCAATTCGCCGTCGTTACTTCTGCCACACGAGCGCTCGCCGAAGTGCGTCTCCGCGCGGCAGGCCTGCTCGATCTCATTCGTCATATGGTTACTGCCAGCGACATCCAGCACAGCAAACCCGATCCCGAGCCCTATCAAAAAGGCGCAGCCGCGCTACGTTTTTCTCCGCAGGATTGCCTCGTCGTTGAAGACGCCTCCTCTGGCGTCCGCTCCGGCAAAGCCGCCGGCTCACGAGTGCTGGCTGTGCGTACCACCACTCCCGACAACGAACTCCTTGCCGCCGGCGCTGATTGGCTCGCCAACGATTGCTCTTCGCTCCATCTTGTTCTCGGCTCCTCTCCCGCCAAACTTCTCCTCGAACTCGATGACTCGCCCACCGACCGTCGTGTCCCCAGGATGCGCTAAAGAGATTTCTTCACAATTTTGCAGCTACGACCTAAGAGCGCTCGTCACTCCTAAGGGCGCGTCATTTGCGTCCGAAGGACCAAGACGACCAAGACCTGTGCGCTTGCTTTTCTCTTCCACAAACGTATGATGTCTCCTAATCCGGCCCAACCTTGAGACTGCCCATTGCCGACGCCCACTGAATCCATCTCTCCCGGTCAACCTTTGCGCCCTCCAGCATCCCGCAAGGATCGGGGCAAACTACTCCAGGTTCTTGGCGTCGGCTTCGGCATCGCCGTCGCTGTCGGCAATTCCATTTCCGTAGGCATTGTTCGCACGCCGGGCGAAATCGCCGCGATTCTCCCCAACCGCTGGCTCTTTTTGGGTGTGTGGATCGGCGGAGCGTTGTATGCCCTAGTCAGCGCCTTTCAGCTTTCAGAACTCGGCACCATGATTCCCAAGAGCGGCGGCCAGTACAATTTCTCCCGCCGCGCCATCGGCGAATATGCCGGCTTTATCGTGGGCTGGAGCGACTGGATCTCCACTTGCGGCACAACGGGTGCAGTCGGCATCGTTCTTGGCGAGTATCTCGCGAAACTTTTTCCTGCGTTCGACGGCTCCGTCCAGGTCAAGAGTTCTCTCCCTGATCTCATCCAGAAGCTCTTCCCGTCATTCCACGAGATTCCCATCATCAAAATCACGGGCATTTCGATCATTATCCTCTTTTCGCTTCTTCAATGGAAAAGCGTCAGCATGGGCAGCAGAGTTCAGAACTTCACCACCCTGCTGAAGGGCCTCGTCTTCTTCATCATGGTCATTGCCTGCTTCTCCATGGGTGGCCCCGCTCATGCCGCTGCAGCGGTTGCCGTTCCTATTGCGCTACCCGCAGGCGCAGCTCTGGTTACGGCGTTGCTTCTCGGCATGCAAGCCACGATCTATTCGTATGACGGCTGGGACGGCGTGATCTATTTTGGCGACGAAATCAAAAATCCTGGCCTTCTCGTTCCCCGAGCGATTTTCGCCAGCTTGCTCTCTCTCTTTGTGATCTACATTCTGATCAACGCGGCCGTCATTTACGTTCTGCCGATGAACCAGATCGCTGGCAATAATTTCTCTCTCGGCCTCGCTGCCGAACGCGTCTTTGGCCACCACGGCGACTTCATTTTCCGCTCCATCATGGTCATCGCACTCTTCAGTTCTATTAATGCTCTCCACCTTATGGGCGCGCGTGTCATTTATGCCATGAGCCGCGACACGCTGTTCTTCTCCCAAGTTTCCCGTGTGAACAAAGGTGGCACGCCTACGATTGCCCTTCTCCTTAGTGCACTCGTCGGGGTCATCTTTGCGATCGGCGAGTTCCAGCGAGTTATCGCGATGCTCGCTTTCTTCTTCGTGACCAACTACCTGCTCTCGTTCATTTCTCTTTTCATTTTGCGCGCCCGCGAACCGGACCTGCCCCGCCCCTACCGCGCCTGGGGTTATCCCTGGACCACAGCTCTGGCCCTCCTCGGCTCCATCGGCTTCCTCATTGAAGCCGTCCGCGAAGACCGCGCCAACAGCATTCTTACGCTGAAAGCGCTCGCCTGCAGTTTTCCCGTTTTCCTGATACTCAAGTGGGTCTCGCGAAAAACCGCTCCGGTCACCGTAGAATAAAAACGGGGCGGATTTTCATCCGCCCATTCGACCTCTCCGTGATCTCTGCGCGCGCAGCGTGCTCTGCGTTAGTTCTTTGCCTCTCTGCTTCTGTGCCTCTAACTCACCTTCTCCGCCACGGCCTTTGCTTGCAAGAACAGCAGTAAGTAATCCTTGCCGCCCGTCTTCGAATCCGTTCCGCTCATGTTGAATCCGCCGAACGGATGCGCGCCCACCATCGCTCCCGTGCACTTCCGATTCAGATACAGATTCCCCACATGGAACTCTTCCTCCGCGCGGCGAATCTTCTCCGGATTCTTTGAGTACACCGCGCCGGTCAATCCAAACTCGGTGTTATTCGCGATTTCCATTGCGTGATCAAAATTCTTTGCCTTGATCACCGCCAGCACCGGCCCGAAGACTTCCTCTTGCGCCAGCCGCGCTTTCGGATCCACGTCGGCAATAATTGTCGGCTCGACGAAATAGCCGTCGCCCGCCGCGGGTCCGCCGCCCGCTACCAGCCGGCCTTCTTTCTTCCCGACTTCGATGTAGTTCAAAATCCCCTTCATTGCGGATTCGCTGATGACCGGCCCCATGTAGTTGCTCGGATCATCGCTCGGGCCAACCTTGATCTTCTTCGTCCGCTCCACCAGTTTGTTCAGGAACGTGTCGTAGATCTTCTCGCCTACAATCACGCGCGAGCACGCCGAGCATTTCTGTCCCTGGTACCCGAATGCCGCCTGCACTGTTCCTTCCACCGCCGCGTCAATGTCTGCCTCTTCATCCACGATCATGCCGTCCTTGCCACCCATTTCCAGTACGGTCCGTTTGATCCAGATCTGCCCCGGCACAGCCTTGCTGGCCAGTTCGGAGATTCGCAGGCCCACCTCCTTCGAGCCCGTGAACCCGATGTAACGCGTTTTGGGGTGCTGCACGATCACGTCGCCGATGACCGCGCCCGAACCCGTCAGGAACTGCAACGCTTCCTTCGGCACGCCCGCTTCAAACAGAATATCGATAAACTTCGCCGCAATCGTCGGCGAATCCGCCGCTGGCTTCACCACCACGGTGTTCCCAGTCACGAGCGAAGCCACCACCAGTCCCGCCATGATCGCCATTGGAAAATTCCAAGGTGGAATGACCGCGCCTACGCCCAGCGGGATGTAGACCAGGTAGTTGCGCTCGCCACGCATCGGCGTCAGCTTTTGCGGCTCTGAAAGACGCAGCATTTCACGGCCATAAAACTCGCAAAAATCGATGGTCTCCGCGACGTCCGCGTCCGCCTCGATCCAGCTCTTCCCTACTTCGTAGCACACCAGCGCCGCCAGCTCGAACTTCCGCTCGCGCACGATCTGCGCCGCCCGGAACAAGCACTTTGCCCGCTGCTGCGCAGGAACTCGCTTCCATGTATCAAAATATTTGTGCGCCGCTTCGATAGCTTCGGCCGCTTGCTCTTTCGACGCGTCTTGAAACACGCCGATCACTTCCGACGGCCGCGAGGGGTTCGTGGACTTTTTCTTTCCCGTGGTGACGACTTTCTTCCCCGCGATCCACATCGGGTACTCGTGCCCAAACTCCGAGGCCACCTTTTTCAGGGCCTCCTCCATTTTTTTTCGATTCTCTGTATTCGAAAAATCGATAAACGGTTCGTTGGTGAAATCGGGCACCGTCAATTTCGCTTCCGCAGTCGCCATGGCACTTTCCTCCTCATTCGGGAACATTCAATTATAGGCGGGTCCCCTTAAGCAAACAAGCAGGCGGGGAGGGCATGGCTTCAGCCATGCCGAGAGCGCCTGGGAAACTTGGCTTTAGCCTCTGAGGCACGGTGCTCGGTTTCCTAGAGAGTGGGGACAATATCCTTGAGCGCCGAAGCGCCGTCAGAGGTTAGCCCGGCGCGCAAGCGCTGGGTAAACCTACAAAGCAGCGCCGGGGGCACCACACCCCGAAACCTCCTTCTCATAATCCATTGTCCCGCTCGCAAACCTGTGCTCTAATCCGCCCGAGCCCAACCGCCCATGGAACCGTTCTATCTGCTCTTAATACCGGTATTTCTCGCCGGCTCGATCCTTGCCTTCGTCGCCCTTTCTGCCACCCGGCGCATAGAGGCCACGCTCAAATCGTTTCCGCTGAACGATCTGACTTTCCGCATCTTCAAGCTCGAGCAAAAATTGGCCGAGCTTCGAAAACTGGTCTCGCCCGCCGCACCTCCCCCCACTCCCGCGCCGCCTCCTTTCGCCAACGAGGCGCCTCCTGATCCAACAAAAGCTCCGCCGCCCACGCTTCCCCAAACTTTGCCCCCACCATCTACAAAGGGACCAACAGTTGCCCTTCCGTCTCCTTCTCTCTCCTTACCAAGAATCCCGAAGGAGCCCACTTCCGCCGATCTCGAAGCCCTCATTGGCGGGCGCTGGTTCAACCGCATCGGCATCATCGCACTGCTCTTCGCCGTCTCTTATTTCTTGAAGCTGGCCTTCGACAACAACTGGATTGGCCCCGGCGGCCGCGTGGCCATCGGCATGTTTCTTGGTGCATTGATGTTGCCGTGGAGTCAGTGGCTCCTCGGCCGCGGGTACAGCTACTTCTCGGAGGGAATTGCCGGACTCGGTGAAGCCACACTCTTCGTTTCTGTTTGGGCGGGGTGCCAGTACTACACCCTGTATAGCCGCGAACTCG
>Ga0306926_10005505_pt1 | contig 13477 bp, 13 predicted proteins | sample flu12Cox44000178_FD_203759 | JGI IMG/M metagenome (GOLD analysis project Ga0306926, IMG submission 203759) | Lab enrichment of tropical soil microbial communities from Luquillo Experimental Forest, Puerto Rico - flux8day.12C.oxic.44.000.178 (v2)... | ecosystem: Environmental > Terrestrial >... | reverse complement strand
GAGAACAAAAAATATTCCGATCGTCGCGACGTGTGGCAGCGATCCCGTCGAAGCTGGCCTCGTGGCCAGTATCAAACATCCGGGTGGCAATCTGACATGCGTAAGCGTGTTTTCAGTTCAATTGGTCGCAAAGCGCTTGGAACTAGCGCGAGAGATTGTGGGAAATTCAGGAACAATCGCAATCCTGGTCAATCCAGACAATCCGAACGCCAGGATCGACATGCGCGAAATGGAAGATGCGGGGAAAGCGCTGTCGCAACATGTGATTCACCTGAACGCCTCAAACGAAGCGGAGTGCGAGGCTGCGTTCGGACGATTGGTCGGCCAATCAGTCAAAGCCCTTGTCATTAGCTCCGACCCCTATTTCAACAACCTGGTTCAGAAACTAGTAGCCCTCGCACGCCAGCATGCAATCCCTACGATCTTCCCACGGCGGGAGTTCGCCGTAGCGGGCGGGCTTGCAAGCTACGGATCAAGTCTGCCTGAAGCCTATCGCCAGCTCGGCGTTTACGCAGGGCGGGTATTGAAGGGAGACAAGCCGGCAGACTTGCCTGTCGTGCTCCCAACTCGCTTCGATTTGATCATCAATCTGCAAACCGCCAAGGCCCTCAACATTGATCTGCCGACCGGGATTCTCTTGCGCGCAGACGAAATACTTGAATAGACACATCGTTTTGGTGCAAACGATGAGAAAGCTCGTAGCTGTCTCTTTTTTCGTGTGCGGTATCGTTCTCGGGCTGGGTGCTTCACAGATCATTCACGCCCAAGCTCCGGCCTATGCGACCAAACAGGTCATACAGACCGAACTGAACAACCTGCCGGGCCAGGAAGCGCTGATCTTTGCATCAACTTGGCGGCCCGGCTTCAGGTTGCCGTGGCATGTCCACCCCGATGGACATGAGTTCACGTACGTGATCGAAGGCGAACAGACTTTCGAAATCGAAGGCGTTGGAACCAAGATCGTGAAAGCGGGCGAAGTGATTTATACCCCACCGAACGTCGCTCATTGCGGGCGCAACGCAACCGATAGAGAATCAAAGACGCTGGTCGTGCGCATCAAGGCCAAGGACAAGCCGATCATGCTCGAAGTTAAGGATCGATAGAGACCGTGCTTAAGTCTTGCTTGCGACCGCTGCTAGCCGGCAGGCGAAGTCGCAGCTTGTCCGCTGTCACGTTGGCTGTCGGGGGCTAAGCAGACCCGTTGTGTTCAACGTGAGTTTTGTCGTTCATGACCCTAAGCCGACGCCCGGCCGCCGGATTTGCATAGGCGACCACGCCCGCGCTTTGGTAATATTCATTGCTCGGGGACAAGTGCAAAGCGAAGGAGTTCAAGATGAAATCCAGCAGGTCGTTGCATGGCATCAACCGCCGCGAGCTGATTTCTGGCCTTGCATCGCTTCCTGCTTTATCCTGCTTTCCCTTTTCCGCAATGGCACAGGTTCAGACGACACAGGACGGCCCGTTGGGGTCTTGGAACGAAGGGCCAGCAAAGAAAGCGATAGTTGATTTCGTCCAATCCACAACTGACCAAGCCAGCTCAAAGTTCGTGCCGCGGGAACAGCGCATCGCCACCTTCGACCAAGACGGCACGCTGTGGGTCGAGCATCCAATCTATTCGCAAGTTGTTTATTGCCTGGACCGCGTGCCGGTGCTGGCTGAGAAAAATCCGAAGCTCAAAGACATTGAACCATTCAAGACGATCCTCTCGGGAAATCGCGAGGCAATCGCCAAGTTATCGCTGTATGAGCTTGAAAAAATCCTCTTCGCCACGCTGACCGGCATGTCGGTGGACGACTTCGAGGCGGAAGTAGAGAAATGGCTGGCAAGCGCGAAGGACGGACGCTGGAAGCGACCTTACACCGAGCTCATCTACCAACCGATGCATGAAGTCATGCAGTATCTGCGTAGCAACGGTTTCAAGACGTACATTGTGACCGGCGGCGGACAGGACTTTGTGCGCGTTTATAGCGAGCGTGTGTACGGCATTCCGCCCGAACAGGTTGTGGGTACGGCTGGCGGCACAAAGTACGGATACGAGAAAGATGGCACGCCGTTCCTAACCAAAGAGCCGAAGTTGCTTCTGAACGACGATAATGCTGGGAAGCCAGAAGGTATCCATTTGATGATCGGTCGGCGACCCTATGCTGCGTTTGGAAACTCGACCGGTGACCGGGAGATGCTTGAATACACCGCGGCCGGAGACGGTGCGCGGCTCATGATGCTGGTCCTGCATGACGACGCCCAGCGTGAATACGCTTACGGACCAGCACAGGGACTTCCCGAAACCAAAGTAGGCACGTTCAGCCAAGAACTCTACGATGAAGCGAAGAAGAAGAACTGGACCGTGATCAGCATGAAGAACGATTGGAAGCGCATATTCGCCTTTGAAAAGGGGTGATGTCGCGTATTGGCCCTCCGCGTCGGTATCAAGCTGGGTCTGAATTTCCGGAATCAGGTGTAAAGCCGACCAGATTTGCTTACCCTGCGGTCTTCATTTCATGACCCAAAGCAAGCCTCCGGAAGATCAAGCAAGCTTCAAACGTCAAGGTGAGACCGCTGCAACAGGTGGTCAGTTCTCAAAAGAGACCACAGTCGCCTGACAATGTCTGTGCTTTCACATTGGTGGCGGTAATTCTGGTGTAGCGGTCCGAGTTCACGATTCACTTGAGAAAACCTCGGAAAATTAGGGAGAAGTACATGATCAGAATTTGGTGTGCTGCACTCTTGCTCGGCCTTATCACGACGGCGATGCCCGCCAACGCTTGGGATCGCGGTGACGCTGACGTGCTGACGGTACTCCCGGATGCTACGTCGGGCCAGCCATCGAGCGTCGAGGGCCTGACGGTCGGTCCTGATGGCAACATCTACGTAGCTACATTCGGCTTCAATGCCGCCGGCGCATTGACGGGCAACGCCACACTTTATGTGATCAAGCCGAATGGCAAGGTCCTGCGCGAGCTCGCCATCGCAAATTCGAGCCCCCACGTGCTCGGACTGCGCTTCAATCCGGTCAATGGTTTCCTGCTGGTCCTTGATTTCGGGGCCGGCCGTGTCCTGCACGTCGACCCGATGACGGGCGCGTCGTCGGTCTTCGCCACCCCTACGATTGGCGGCTCCGGCCTTAATGCGCTGACGTTCGATAAACTCGGCAACGCCTACATCTCCGATTCGTTTAACGGCATCATCTGGAAGGTCGGCCCCAACGGCGGGACACCGACCATCTGGTCGAACAGCCCTCTGCTCGGCCCGGGTGGAGGCCTAACGCCACCGTTTGGCGCAAACGGTGTCGAGTTCAACAATGCCGGCACCGTGCTTTATGTGGCCAACACAGCGTTCCACCAGATAATCCAGATTCCCGTGAACCCGGACGGCAGCGCGGGTGCGGCGTCGGTCTTCATCACCGGTATCAATGCGCCGGATGGAATAGCGATCGATCGCGACGAGAATATCTGGATTTGCGCCAACCAGGAGGATGATATCGTTGTCGTCGACAAGAAGGGCAAGGTGATCGCCAAGCTCGGCGATTTCGACGGCATCGACAAGGACGGCGTGGCACGCGGCCTTTTGTTCCCGGCGAGCCTCGCCTTCTCACTCGACGGCAAGAAGCTCTACGTCTCGAACCTGACCTTGTACCTGCCGTACGCAGGCGCGTTGGCCGCGGTCGATTCGGCGTGGACGCTGCAGGCCAAGCACTACACGGTGTCGGTGATCCCGGCGGTGATTCCGCAACTAGACCCCCACCGCGATTAAATCGGGGTCGCGTAGTCGATAGGCGGCGCGCTGTCCTGCGACACGTCGCGCCGCCACGCAACCCTGTCTTGCTGTCGAGCGTTGATGCCGACTTGCAACTCTCCCCTGAGGAAGGCGAACGACGCCTACAACTTCCGGCTTTGGCCCATCCCTGCCGATCAGCGATTTCCGCTTTGACCGAGAGTTTCGGAGGGATAGCGGACTCGTTCTGCTCAGTATGAGTTTTGTCGATCTTGACCAAAGCTGAAGTGACGGAGCCTGGAGAAACATGGCAGCGGTGACGTTTTGCCACCGCGTTCTTCCCGGAACGGAGCTGGTTTTCAGGGGGACCTTGCGCGACAAGTCATCGCCGAATCCGAGTAGAAGCCGCCTCAATTCCATGTACACCGCCGACTGCGGGCGGCTCGCGCCTGTCGGAGACGACGTCGTCGGCGACCTCGTCATGTGCGGCTGCGCGCCACGGTTGACAGCTCTTCCGGCGACCGATACCAATGTCGAAAATCATACACAAAAAATCATATAGAAAAGAATAGCTTCCAGAGGAATGTCGGGAGGGTGGTCTTGGTGCCGCTCCTGCAGATCCAGGATTTGCATACCGAGTTCCGGACCGGCGTAGGAGTAGTGCGCGCGGTCGATGGGATATCTTACACCGTCGAGCGGGGTGAGACAGTCGCGATAGTCGGCGAGAGCGGATCGGGCAAGTCCGTCGGGGCGTTGTCGATTCTGCGCCTCATCCCGGATCCGCCCGGGCGGATCACACGGGGCGAGATTATGTTCGCCGGCCGCGATCTCATGCAGCTATCAGACGCGCAAATGCGCGAAGTGCGGGGCGGCGACATCGGAATGATCTTCCAGGAGCCGATGACATCATTGAATCCCGTACTCACCATCGGCCGGCAGATCACCGAGACGCTTGAGCAGCATCGGCGGGCCGATCCCGCTGCGGCGCACAAGCGCGCCATCGAGCTCCTCGGGCTGGTCGGCATTGCCGATCCGGCCCGCCGCCTCAAACAGTATCCGCACCAGCTCTCGGGTGGCATGCGCCAGCGCGTCATGATCGCGATCGCGATCGCCTGTGATCCGAAGCTCATCATCGCGGACGAGCCGACGACTGCGCTCGACGTGACCATTCAAGCGCAGATCCTGGAGCTGATGAACGGGCTGACACGCCGGCTCAACGTGGCGCTCATCATCATCACGCACAATCTCGGCGTGGTGGCGCGCTACGCCAAGCGGGTCAACGTCATGTATGCGGGACGCATCGTTGAGAGCGGTCCGGCAGCGGCGATCTACCACGACCCGCACCATCCTTACACGATGGCACTGCTGCAGTCGGTGCCTCGGCTCGATCGCCCGCGCCAGGCACGCCTCGACCCGGTGAACGGCCAGCCCCCCGACCTCACGCGCCTCGACCAAGGCTGCACGTTCCGCCCGCGTTGCCGCTTCGCGGTGGACGCCTGCGCTCAGGTGCAGCCGCCGCTTGAGCCGGCAGGGCCGCCTGGTCACCTCGCGGCCTGCTTGCGCGGCGAGGAAATCGTCGCTGGGGCCGGAGCCGTAGCATGACGGCGCCCGCAACCCACGCTCCGACGCTCCTCGAAGTGAAGGGGTTGCAAAAGCGCTTCCCAGTCACCGAAGGCGTCCTCGCGCGCCGCGCGGTCGGCGAGGTGCGAGCCGTCGACGGCGTCGACTTTACGCTTCGCCGGGGGGAGACGCTGGGGTTGGTTGGCGAGAGTGGCTGCGGCAAGACGACGACCGGCCGGTGCATCCTGCTGCTTGAGCGGCCGACCGCTGGCGAGATCCTCTTTGACGGTGTCGACCTCACCAAGCTCAAGCACAGGCAGCTCCGGGCACTACGGCGTCGCATTCAAGTCATTTTCCAGGATCCATATAGCTCGCTCAATCCGCGCATGAAGGTCGGCGACATCATCGCCGAGCCAATGAAGGTCCACGCCATCGAGCCCCACGCGGCGCGCCGCGCGGCCCGGGTGCGCGAGCTGCTCGCGATCTGCGGGCTCAGTCTCAATTTTGCCGATCGCTATCCGCACGAGATGTCGGGCGGCCAGCGCCAGCGCGTCGGGATCGCGCGCGCCCTCGCGCTCAATCCCGAATTCATCATCTGCGATGAAGCCGTATCCGCGCTCGACGTATCGATCCAGGCGCAGATCGTCAACCTGCTCGAGGATCTGCGCGAGCGCTTCCGCCTGACCTACCTGTTCATTGCTCACGATCTGTCGCTGGTGCGGCATCTCTGCCAGCGTGTCGCGGTGATGTATCTCGGCCGCATTGTCGAGCTCGCGGATTGCGACGAGCTGTTCGACAACGCGCTGCATCCCTACACCCGCGCGCTTCTCGACGCCGTGCCCGTACCCGATCCGAGCGTCGAGACCGGTCGCAGATTCCGCCCCCTGAAGGGCGAAGTGCCGAGCCCGATCAATCCGCCGTCGGGTTGCGCGTTTCATCCGCGCTGCCCGATCGCGGTCTCCAGCTGCAGCCGGATCCGCCCAGAGCTTCAGCAGGTGCGACCCGGCCACTGGGTGGCCTGCAGCGAGGTGCATCAAATTCGGTCGAGCCGTGGCGTTTTCCACGATGACCCGCCGCACGTTACGCTGGATACCGATTCATAGAATGGCTCTACGGATCCATCAAAAAAAGGGGAGGAAGGAAAAGGAGGCAGCAAATGATCAGGACATCAGGATTGGCGGCTGCCAGTCTTGGCACGGCGCTTTGTGTCGCCGCCATAGCTGGCCCTGCGGCGGCTGCCGAGACCCCGAGGCGCGGCGGGACGCTCACGTACATGATCCCGGCGGATGCGCCGCCGAGCTTCGACGGCCACCGCGAGACAACCTTCGCGACTATGCATTCAGCGGCACCGTTCTACAGCGTACTGATCCGCGTCGATCCCAGGGATCCGTCCTCGACCACCGACTTCGTCTGCGATCTGTGCACCACGATGCCGACACCGACCGATGACGGAAAGACCTATACGTTCAAGATCCGCGAGGATGTGAAATTCCACGATGGCACGCCGCTCACCGCCGATGACGTGGCGGCGAGCTGGCGGGCAATCATCCACCCGCCGGAAGGTGTCTCGAGCGCACGCGAGGGCCATTACATCATGGTCGACAAGGTCGAGGCGCCCGACCCGACCACCGTGGTGTTCCGCCTGAAATTCGCTACCGGCGCGTTCCTGCCGGCGCTCGCCGACCCCTTCACTTGGATCTACCAGAAGTCCATCCTCGACAAGGACCCGCGCTGGTACGAGAAAAACATCATGGGCTCCGGTCCATTCAAGCCGGCCGGCTACGAGATCGGCCAATCGATCAAAGGGGTCCGCAATCCCGACTACTATCGCGCTGGGCAGCCCTATCTTGATGGCTTCACCGCCATCTACGCGCCCAAACAGGCGGTCCGCGTCGATGCCATCCGGGGCGACCGCGCGGCCGGAGAGTTCCGCGGCCTGCCGCCCTCTGCGCGCGATCAGCTCCAGCATGAGCTGGGCGACAAAATCGTCATGCAGAGCAGCGACTGGAACTGCGGCAATGTGATCACGCCCAATCACAAGAAGAAGCCATTCGACGACGTCCGGGTCCGGCGGGCGCTCGCTCTGGCGGTCGATCAGTGGCACGGAGCACCTGCACTCGCCAAGATCGCCAACGTGAAGACGGTCGGCGGCATCGTGTTCCCGGGCTCGCCGCTGGCCGCGACCAGGGCTGAGCTCGAGACGCTAGCCGGATACTGGCCCGACATCGAGAAATCGCGCGCCGAGGCGAGGCGCCTCCTGAAGGAGGCGGGAGCCGAGGGGCTCGCATTCGAACTCCTGAACCGCAACGTCGACCAGCCATACAAATTCGTCGGCACGTGGTTGATCGACGAGTGGAGCAAGATCGGGCTGCACGTGACCCAGCGCGTGGTGCCCACCGGGCCGTGGTTCGACGCGATGCGAAGCGGCAGCTTCGACGTCGTCGTCGAGGCGAGCTGCAACAGCGTGGTGAACCCGCTTCTCGACGTCCAGAAATACTTGCCGCACACGGTGTCAAGCGAGAACTACGGGAACTACGACGATGGACCGGAGATCGATCTGTACCAGAAGATGCTGCACGAAACCGACGGCGCGAAGCAGCGCGCGCTAATGCGCGAGTTCGAGAAGCACGTGCTCGACACGCAGGCGCACGAGCTGGTGGTAACCTATTGGAACCGGATCGTGCCGCTGCGCTCCTACGTGAAGGGATGGAAGGTCAGTCCGAGCCACTACGTCAATCAGGACTTGGCCAATGTGTGGCTTGATCAGTAGGCCCATTCGCATTCGCTGACGGGCACGCCGGCGCGACCAGGATCGGACGCACAGGATGTACCGATACATCGTGAACCGGGTGCTGCTCGTGGTCCCGACGCTGGTCGGGGCGGCGGCGCTCGTGTTCGTCCTGATGCGTCTGATCCCGGGAGATATCTGCATGGTCCGTCTCGGCTCCGGTGGCGCGAGTGTCGATCCGGACGCCCTCGCGGCCTGTCACGCCGAGCTCGGGCTCGATCGTCCACTGGTGCTCCAGTTCCTGGACTTCGTCTGGGGCTTCTTTCGCCTCGACTTCGGGATCTCGATGTGGTCGGGCAAGCCGGTTGCCGAGGAGATCGCGGCGCGCCTGCCGATCTCGCTGGAGATCGCCGTGATGGCGACCGTGGTTGCCGTCGTCATCGCAGTTCCGCTCGGGACCATCTCGGCGTTGAAGCAGAACAGCTGGATCGACCACGTGGTTCGCACGATCGCCATCGCGGGCATAGCAACGCCGTCGTTCTGGCTCGGGATCGTCTCCATCCTGGTCGTTCTCGACGTCTCGCATGCGCTGTTCGGCGCCGCGTGGATGCCGCCGATCGACTATGTCCCGTTCTGGCAGGAGCCGTTGCACAACCTGTCGATGGTGATCCTGCCCGCGCTCACGGTCGGCTATCGCTACTCCGCCGTCACCATGCGCATGACGCGCTCGGCGATGCTCGAGGTCCTGCGCGAGGACTATATCCGGACCGCCCGCGCGAAGGGTCTGGTCGAACGGCTCATCGTCAACCGGCACGCGCTCAAGAACGCGCTGCTGCCGGTCGTCACCTTGATCGGCATTGAGTTCGCCTTCCTGATCGGCGGGCTCGTGGTGACCGAACAGGTGTTCAACCTCAATGGCGTCGGCCGCCTGTTCGTGCTGGCCGTCCAGAACCAGGACTACACCCTGACGCAGGCCCTCGTCATGCTCACGGTCGCGGTCTTCGTGTTCGCCAATCTCGTGGTCGATTTGCTCTATGCGTGGCTCGATCCGCGCATCCGCTACGGCTAAAGAGTGGGAGCTCGCACCATGGTCGATCTCGCCCCGCCTTGCGCTCCTGCCGTCGACACCGCGGCGGAGGGCCCGCGCCGGTCGCGCGTAGGGATCATCGGCTTTTGCCGACGCCAGCCGCTGGGTACGGTCGGCCTAGTGTTGGTGGTGGTGATGGCGGTCGCTGGCCTCTCGGCCGAGTGGATCGTCCCCTACAATCCGACGTCGAACGATTTCGCCGCCATGACGGAACCGCCGAGCTGGGCGCACCTCATGGGCACCGATCAGTTTGGCCGCGACCTGTTCTCCCGCATCGTGTTCGGTGCGCGCACCGCCTTGATCGTGGGATTCTCGTGCGCGATCGTCGGGGGGATCGCAGGTCTCGTGCTTGGAGTGGCAAGCGCCTATTTCGGCGGCCGCCTCGACCTCGTTCTGCAGCGCGTTATGGACGTCGTGATGGCCTTCCCGCTGATCATCATGGCGCTCGCCGTCATCGCCATCTTCGGCAGCGGTGTCTACAACGTGATCGTGGCGATCACAATTCCGCTTATCCCCCGCTGTGCCCGGGTCGTGCGCTCGAGCGCGCTTGCGATCCGTGAGGTGCCTTATATCGATGCCGCGCGCGCCTGCGGCTTCGGCCACAAGCGCATCATACTTCGCCACATGGTGCCGAACGTGCTGGCGCCATTTCTGATCATGCTGACCGCATTCGTCGGCCAGGCGATCCTGGCGGAGGCGTCGCTGTCCTATCTTGGGCTTGGCGTGCAGGAGCCGACGGCGGCGTGGGGCCTCATGTTGCAGGGAGGCGCCGAGGAATACGCCTCGACGGCGCCGTGGATCGCCGTTTTTCCGGGGCTTGCGATTGCGCTCACCGTTTTCGGCTTCAGTCTGTTCGGCGATGCACTCCGCGATGCCCTCGATCCCAAGCTGCGCGATCGCTGATCGGGTGGCAATCTGTGGCCGCGGGCCTGATCGTATTCGGTCTATGTCGCCTCATGGCCCCCAAGCGGCGGTTGGGGACCCAGACAACCGACGAAAATGACGCGAGTGTCGAGTCGCCCGGAGGAATTTCACCCCCGGGCGCTCCCAGAACCGTGCATGACCCTCTCGAGTCACACGGCTCCCGATGTTCGGCCAATCCCATGACATAGTGCCCAATGGGCGAAGAGTTTTGCACGACGCAGCCGGTCAAACCAATCTCTGGCACCCTTGGTCTGGTGTCGCAGTCGCTTGAACTTTCGACGCGCCCACCGAATGACATAGGCATCGATCCGTTTCAGGGTCGGACGCAGTCGCGTCTTGTAGAAGTGGCTATAGTAGGTGATCCAGCCACGGATGCACGGGTTGTACATCTGGACCTGTTCGGTCAGAGATTTGTCGCTACGGTGATGCAGCGCCCAGCTGCGTATCTCGCGGCTGATGCGCGTCAACGCTTTCGGACTAGCAGCGGCTGGAAGCTGTGTGCGAAAATGCGCCTGCTTCACCCACATGATCTTTCGAGGCTCGAAACTGGAAGCCGAGAAAGTCAAAGTGGATGTCGGGAAATGGCTTGAGCTATTGAAAGAAATAGCCCCTGCGACGCGTCAAGTCTTGTATGTCTACGACCCCAAGACGGGTTCGTTCGGTCGAACCAGTCTCCTGCAGGCGTTCGAGGACGGTGCCGGACTTTGGGCCTTACGCCAATCAATGCTCCGGTCCTCAGCGTAGCTGACATTGAAAAAGCGTTGGCGGGCGCTGCGGGCAGCCGAGGCTCGGGACTCGTCATGGCGCGAGTGATGCGGTCCTCCTTCAACACCGTAAGGAGATCGCCACCCTGGCGGCCCATTACAGGCTTCTGAGGTCTACTGGTCCCGCGAATGGGTCGCATCCGGTGGACTCATTTGCTACGGGCCTGAAATTATCGATAGCTACCGCCGCGCGCCCGCTTACATCGACCGCATTCTTCGTGGCGCGCGGGCTGGCGACCTACCGGTGCAAGAGCCGACGACATTCGAACTGGTCGTCAATCGCAACACGGCAAAAGATCTGCATCTCAGTATCCCGCAATCGATCCTCGCGCGCGCCGACGAATTGATCGAATAAAGACGCAGTTTGTTGCCGTGCGTGAGTCCGTTTTTGGCCCACATGCGAGGTCGGGCGATGTCCGCTTTCACACCGCTCCTGCACGTCGATCCCATCGACCTCGGGCATGCAGATATCGAGCAACATGCAACCTGCTTCCGCGCCCGGCGGGTTTGCCAAAAGCTGTTGGCCAGATTCATAGAGTACGACCTGGTAACCGGCAGCCTGAAGCAACCGAGCAATCGCGACGCGAAAAGATGGGTCGTCATCGACTACGTGGATGGTCTCCGGTGTAACGATCATCCTGGTCATATAGGCAGAACGGAATACCGTCCGCCCACCAAACTCCGATTATCCCCAAATTATAGGCCCAAAAGCAAGAAGAGGAGTTTCGTTGATCTGCGTCAAGCCGACCCGATCTTGAAAACCGGAATCGACGGCCCGGCATGTCGGCCTAGGGCACCGGCGAGAGTCTGGACCATCCTCGATCTATTCCGCAGCTGCCGGCCAGGCGCCTGCGACCCGTGGCCGTTCGCCGAGAGGAACAATTCGGCATCAGAGGCATTTTTTGCATTGAAGAGAGGCCAGGGGCGCGACGCATGTGCTGATGCGAAACGACCGAACTGCGCTTGCGCTTGGGTGTCCTGCGTGCAGTCGCGCGACGCCGCATCGGTTGCTTTACACCAAGAATGGTTGCGACATCCTTCAATGTCGTGACTGCGGACTGGGACACACCGAGGCATCGAGCTTCGATCCCCTCGCCTATTATGACGATGGCTACTTTTCCGGCCGTCAGTCCGACGGCTATGCCGACTATCGCGGCGCTGAACCCGTGCTACGGCGCGAGTTCGTCCGCACGGTGGAGTTCATCCGGCGCCGCAAGCCACAGGGCTACTTGCTCGAAATCGGCTGCGCCTACGGCTTCTTTCTCGATGAAGCCCGCCGCGCCGGATTTGAGGTGAGCGGCATCGAGCCAGCGGAGGCGGCCGCTACCCATGCTGGCGATCTCGGCTTGAACGTCGTCTGCGGCCTGCTGAGCGAAGCCACTCTCAAGTCGCTTGGCATCCTGGATGTCATCGTCCTCCTCGACGTCATCGAGCATCTGCCCGACCCGCATGAAGCGCTCGCGCTGTGCGCGGACCATCTCCGGTCGGACGGAATCATCGTGCTGACGACCGGCGACTTCGGTTCCTTGGCGGCGCGGTCGACCGGCGCGCACTGGCGCCTGATGACGCCTCCGCAGCACCTGTGGTTCTTCAACCGCGACAGCATTGCGTCTCTGGCCCATTCGGTCGGCCTTCGCGTCGAGAGTTCCGATCACCCCTGGAAATTCGTGCCGCTCTCGCTGATCGCCTTCCAGGTCGGTCGCATGCTCGGCCGCAAGATCACCGCCAGCCCGACCGGCAACCGGTTCGCCATTCCGGTGAACCTGTTCGACGCAATGCGCGTGGTCTTGAGAAAGGCGCCCCCATGACCGGAAACGGGCCTCTCATGACAGAGCGCCTCAACCTCGGCCGGATTCGCAATCCGTGGGTCGTTGTCGCGGCGTACAATGAAGCGCCGGTGGTCGGCAGCGTCGTGTCCGGCATTTGCCGCGCCGGGTACGCGGTCGTCGTGGTCGACGACGGCTCCAGCGACCGCACCGGCGACATCGCGTTGCTCGCAGGCGCGGTCGTCGTCCGGCATCCGATCAACCTCGGACAGGGCGCCGCGCTGCAGACCGGCATCGACTACGCCCTCGAGCAGCGTGCGGATGCGCTCGTCACGTTCGACGCCGACGGCCAGCATTCCCCCGCGGCTATCGCGGCGCTACTCGCGGCGATCGAGCAGCCCGACATCGATTTCGCGCTCGGCAGCCGCTTTCTCACAGGCGCGACTGCAAATCTGCCGGTCTCGCGCCGCATCCTGCTCAGCGCCGCGCTCTGCTTCACCCGCGCGAGCACCGGACTGCCGGTCACCGATACCCACAATGGCCTACGGGCGATGACCGCGCGCGGCGCCCGCGCGATCTCCTTGCGACAGAACCGAATGGCGCACGCATCGGAAATCCTGCACCAGATCGCGCAGAGCCGCCTGCGCTTTGTCGAGGTGCCGGTGAACATCGAGTACAGCGCCTATTCGCTGGGCAAAGGTCAACACATCACCGATGCGCTGACCATCATGATCGATCTGTTTGCGCGGAGGCTTTACCGATGATCGCACAGCTGTTACTGACGGCCCTTTTGGCGTTGGTTCTGGTCTACGCCTGGTCGGCGCATCGGACAGTACCGATCATCGGCCTGCTCGCGAGCGGCGCTGCGCTCGCCGGCCTCTACTTCGTCTGGGTGCCGGAGCATGCCACCGCGCTTGCGGCCTTCGTGGGGATCGGC
>Ga0306926_10005504_pt1 | contig 13479 bp, 13 predicted proteins | sample flu12Cox44000178_FD_203759 | JGI IMG/M metagenome (GOLD analysis project Ga0306926, IMG submission 203759) | Lab enrichment of tropical soil microbial communities from Luquillo Experimental Forest, Puerto Rico - flux8day.12C.oxic.44.000.178 (v2)... | ecosystem: Environmental > Terrestrial >... | reverse complement strand
TCGGGCGACCGTATCCAAGCGGCGCGCGGCGCCTCGGCGTCCTGTCCCCGACGCTCGGGCAACTGTGGCCTGCCGCAACGCGGGCCACTTCTTTTATGGGCCGACGGGTGGTTTGCCAACGCCCGAAAAAGCCCTTTAATTTCAATATGCGGTGATAGCGCGGGTTGCCAATGCAAGTGGTTGATCTCTATAAGTTGCGCTACTACCCTTGGGGACGCCAATCATTCCAATAACCGAATTCGGAGTAACACCGGCATTCCGTCGACCCGGGCGTTAAAGCTGCTGCCACCACTTTGCAATGAATGAACTTAAATCTGCAAAACGGTGAATCATGGACACGGTAAAACGGCTCGGCGCGGTTCTGGGGATGTTCGGCTTGCTGTTGTCGTCGGCTGCAGCGGCAGACGCAACGGGGGACGTTAAGGCTGCTTTCCAGCGCTTTATGGCGGCACAGAACGCCCGCGACATGGAAACGCTCAAAAGTCTATTGCTGGATGCGCCAAATTTCTTATGGGTTGTCGGCGGCACCGCGCTGTGGGGACGGGACGCCGCTTTGCAAGGCTTTATTGAGCAATGTCACGGTGCGTTCTATCTCGACCCGGGTATGGCTGAGTTCAGGACGATCGAGCTGACTAGCGATGTCGTCCAGCTTTACGTGCCCGCCGTCTTTATTCCCTTACCTCCTCCTCAGCGGCTGCCGCAACCGGCGCAGGCACAGCAGCTACAGCCGGAGCGGTACATCATCAGCCAGACGATGGTCAAAACATCGGCTGGTTGGCGCGTCGCGACGATTCTTTCATTTCAGATCAACAGTATACCCGGCAAGCCACCGTCGTGCTGACCGTCAACTTTCCGAAACCATCAGGACGATCGGGAAAGGCGCTCTGGCAGAATTCCGATCAACAACTAATGGATCGAAGCAGTGCCGTTTCGGCCTCGGAACGCGAAGCGTCTGAGATCGGCCTCGCGCCACGCGCATAAGCCCGATAGTATCGTCACAATCGGGAGGGAGCCCGAGTCGCGATGGAGGTGGGTTATGGCGGTTGCGTATAACGTCATCGATGCCGACGGACATATTCTGGAACCGCTCGATCTGTGGGACGAGTATATCGATCCCGAGTTCCGCGAGCGCCGGCCGCGGTTTGTTGTCGACGAGAACGGCAAGGAGCGGCTCAAGGTCGAAGGCAAATTGCTGGGCAATCCGCGCGGAATCGGCAGCCTCGGCGCGGTCGGCGTGCGCCAGGGCGCGGTCAAGCTCGACAGCCTCAAATATGCCGAAGGGAAGAAGGGCGGGTTCGACCCGCACGCCCGCATTGTCGACATGGATGCCGACGGGATCGACGCGGCTTTCCTCTATCCGAGCCTCGGCCTGTTCGCCGGCGCCGTCGAGAACCCCGAGCTCGCTGCCGCGATGTGCCGCGCCTATAACCGGTGGCTCGCCGATTACTGCAAACCCTACCCCGAGCGGCTATTTGGCGTCGCAATGCTGCCGATGCAATCGGTCGATCTGGCGATCGACGAGATGCGCTACGCCCGGAAGGAGCTGGGAATGCGCGGCGGGTTTCTGCGCCCGAACCCGTATCACGGCAACAAGATGATCAGCGACCCGATCTACGAGCCGTTCTGGACGATGGCCGAAGAGCTCGACTTCTCGATCGGCTTTCACGAAGGCTCCACGACCGCGATGCCGACCGTCGGCGTCGACCGCTTCGAGCGGGACCGCGCGGCGCGCCACATGATCTCGCACACGATGGAAATGATGCTGGCAGCGCTGGCGGTTATCTGGGGCGGCGTCGTGGACCGCCATCCGCGGCTGCGCATCGCGTTCCTTGAGTCGGGCGGCGGCTGGATCGCGCCGTGGCTCGACCGCATGGACCGCCACTTCGATGATCGGGGGTTCAACGACACCGCCCCGCAGATGCGCCCGAGCGAGCTCTTCCAGCGCAACTGCTGGATCTCGTTCGAGCCGGTCGAGAACAGCATCGCCGCGCTGGCGGAATATATCGGCCCGCACAAGATCATGTGGGCGACCGATTACCCGCACCAGGACGGCTTTTTCCCGGGCGCACCGCAGATGCTCCGCGACCGGCTCGGCCCGTTATCCGCTCAGGCAAAGCATCAGGTATTGGCCGGCGGTGCGATGGGCTTCTACGGCTTGCAGTGACGATGCGTGCGTAACGGAGCCAGTTTTGGTGCGGTAGCGATAAAGCTCTGAAAGGAAGGTGCATGATGGAGCGGCCGCGGATGCAGCAGACGATGCCCGAGGACAGGAGTGGTTGGCATCAGATCGATGCCGGGCCGCATCTCGAAATGCTGTTTCACCCGAACCGGCGGTTGGCCGGCCGCGAGCCCGACGAGGTGGAGCGGCCATCGATCATGGTTGCCATTGCCGGCAAGCGCGAGCAGGCGCTGCGCTTCGACCCCTTCAGCATGGGTGCGCACTACCATATCCGGCCGGGCCTCGCCGCGCAGATTCCGCTCCCGGTCGCAGAGGGGCAAACTCCACTCGATGCCACGCTGGCGTTCTTCGAAAGGCCGCTTCGGTTCCGGGGGCTCCTCGCACTGGCCGAGGAGGACGAGGTGGCGGTGCAGCTGCGCGATGAAGAGCTGAGGAACGCAGCCAACCAGATCCGCGTCCTCAACGACGCGCACAAGGGTTGATGGTCCCGCGACATCTGACCAATTTTCTGATTGTTGGTGCCGGCGCTGCGGGTCTGATGAGCGCGCGCGAGCTCGCGTGCGCCGGTAAAAGAGTGACCATATTCGAGGCGCGAGACCGATGCGGCGGCCGCATCTACCCGCTGCCCGTTCACGAATTTGGCTATCCGGCAGAGGGCGGCGCGGAGTTTGTTCACGGCGCCGCGCCGGTGACACGCGCCGTGATGCGCGAAGCGGGACTGACATTGCAGCCGCGCGGCGGTACGCGGTGGAGTACCCGTAGCGAAGCATTATCGGCCGGCGAGCCGTCGTCCTCCGACTGGGATCGGTTTTACCGAGCCCTGGAGGCGATGACAGTCGATCTGCCCATCGCCGAATTTCTCGACACGCATTTCGCAGGCTCGAAATACGACCGGTTGCGGCGGTCAGTCACGCGGACGGTTGAGGGCTACGATGCAGCCGACCCGCACCGTGCCAGCGCCCTCGCAATCCGCGACGAATGGACGGCGCGGGACGACGGCGAGCACGGGCGGATAGCAGGAGGCCACGGCGCGCTGATCGAGCATCTCGTATCCGACTGCCGCAGGCACGGCGCTGCGATCCATCTTGGAGCTGCGGTTGCCGCCATTGAAGAGACGCGCAGCGGGATTGCCGCCCACTGTCGCGACGGTGCCATCTACGAGGCCGAGGCGGCGATCCTCTCGGTGCCGCCGCTGGTTCTGTCCGAAATCGCACTTCCGCGGGCGGCGCGCGAGCGAGCGGCCGCCGCCGCCGACATCGGGTTCGGCAATGTCGTCAAGATTTTGCTGCGTTTCACCACCAAATGGTGGGCGGACTATAGCGGACGAGACCTGGCCGACCTGTCGTTCCTGATCTCGGATGCCAGTGTCCCGACCTGGTGGACACAGCATCCGGCACGCCATCCGGTAATGACGGGGTGGTACGCCGGCCCCAAGGCCGAGAGAGTGTCGTCGCTTACCGCGGCTGAGCTCGTCGAGATGGGGCTGACCTCGCTCGCCGAGATTTTCGATCTGCCGGCGGACCGCCTCCGGAGCGATCTCGTTGCATCGCGCGCGATCAACTGGGGCAACGACCCGTTCGCGCGCGGCGCTTATTCTTATGCCACGCCCAACACGCGCGCGGCGCTGTCTGTCATGAAACGCCAGGATGGCGCGGCGATATTCTTTGCCGGCGAGGCGCTCCACTCCGGCCCCGACATGGGTACGGTCGAGGCGGCCCTGGCCAGCGGATTAGAAACGGCACGGATGATCCTGACCATGGGGCCATAGGTCAGACCGACACGCCTTTCGTCACCCCCGCGGAAGCGGGGGCCCAGGGCCACCTCTCATCGCCGGCCCTCGGTTCCCGCTTTCGCGGGAACGACGATCCACTCGCAACCGCTCAATTGGCGGCGAGCTTGTCCTGCGTCTTCGTGTCAAAGTCGCTGGCGTCGTGGCGTTCGTGCAGCTGGCTCGAGGGCTCGCCGGAAAGGCGGTTGACCATGCGCCCGCGCTTGACCGGCGGCCGCTCGTAGATCATGTCGGCCCAGCGCTGGACGTTCTTGTACTCGTGCACCGCCAGGAACTCGGTCGCACCATATTGCCCGAACTTGGCCAGCCCGCCATACCAGGGAAAGATGGCAATGTCGGCGATCGTGTAGGCAGGGCCAGCGACATACTCGCTCTCCCCGAGCCGGCGATCGAGCACATCGAGCAAGCGTTTCGTCTCCATCGCGAAGCGATCGATCGCATATTCGATCTTGACCGGCGCGTAGGCGTAGAAGTGGCCAAAGCCGCCGCCGACGTAGGGCGTGCTGCCCATCTGCCAGAACAGCCACGACAGACATTCGGCGCGCGCCGCTGGCTCCGTCGGCAGGAACTCGCCGAATTTCTCGGCCAGGTACATCAGGATCGCGCCAGTCTCGAAGACCCGGATCGGCTTGGGACCGCTGCGGTCGACCAGCGCCGGGATCTTGGAATTCGGGTTCGCGGCGACAAAGCCGCTGCCGAACTGATCGCCGTCGCCTATCTTGATCAGCCAGGCATCGTACTCCGCGCCCTTATGACCGCGGGCCAGCAGCTCTTCGAGCATGATCGTGACCTTGACGCCATTCGGCGTGCCCAAGGAGTAGAGCTGCAGAGGGTGGCGGCCGACCGGCAACTCCCTCTCGTGCGTGGCGCCCGCGGTCGGCCGGTTGATGTTCTCGAACCTGCCGCCGTTCGGCTTGGTCCAACTCCAGACTTTGGGGGGCGTGTATTCGGGGGTGTCGGTCATTCCTGAAGCTCCAGGTGTCTCACAGATACATGCGGACATGTCCGCAGTCGGCTCATCATACACGATCGGCACTGCCGTGAGCTCCATCGACGAGTCAGGCGGAGGGATTGCCGTCCGCTGTTGCTACGGCGCCATGTTCGAGACCGACGCGGCGATCCTGGCTACCGGACCTTAGCGGCAGCCCATTTCCCCGGCACCAGCGAGTTTAGCAGAGAGTGCGAGGGGCCGTGGTAATCCCGCTCCCCGCTATGCCGGCTCAATAATAACGATGTTGGACGTGGCGGTAACGGTGACGGTATGCCGCCCTCGGCGGCGGTGCCGGCGTAGTGGCGGCGCCCGCCACGGCGCCCAGGCCCCCGCCGACCGCCGCACCGATCCCGGCGCCGTGCCCGCCGCCGGCAATCGCGCCGATTACAGCCCCGGTGCCCGCCCCGAGCAGTCCACCTGTAAGGGCGCGCTCACCCGGATTGTAAGGGTCTGCCGAAGCTGTCGTTGCCGACAGCAGTCCGGCGATAACTATACCGCAAATAGCCGCTCGCTCTCTCATGTGCTCCTCTTTTTCATTTGCTTCTCTGCGCCATTGAAATTTTTTATTCGCGGCGTTCTTGACAGGACTATGCGGCAATCGCCGCCCGGCGATTACGCCGAATGCGCCGCTCAGAAGGAGCAGCTCGAAGTCGCTGTGAGGGCTCTCCGACTACTCTTGTTGTTGGCGCCGCCGCCTGCAGCGATGTTACATCGGCGAGAGAGACGATCCCGATGAGGCGGTTATTCTCATTCACGACCGGCAGGCGGCGAACCCACCAGTCGTTCATTTTTTGCGCGATGTTGCCGATGGGCTCGTTTTCAAAGCAATAGAGCACATCAGGCGACATCGCCTCGCGGACGGTAGTCTCAGCCGCGCCCCGACTTTGCGCGACAACGCGGATCGCAATATCGCGGCCGGTAATCATCCCGGTCAGATGGTGGTTCTCGCTAACCGGAAGTGCTTCGAGGTCGAGATCGGCCATGAGCTGCGCTGCAGTTCTGAGAGTGTCGTCGGGGTTCAGCACCTCGATGTCCGGCGTCATCACGTCGCGAACTTTCATGGATGCCCTCCCATTTCGATCTCACTGACGCTCGCTGGTTTGCGGTGCGTTGCCAATGTGGCCAACTTCGGAACACGGCGCCTGCCGTCCCGGTTCCGTGAATCGGTGTGGCAAAATCGGGGCACGCCCCCGGAGGAGAATACTGCAGAGGGAGCCTTGCAATAACGCGACGATCTTTTGCGATAAATATCACCATAAGATTGCCGTATTTGCATGGCATGATTGCGACTAAGCCATACGATGGCTCCGGTGAGGCGACGATTGGCTTGAGCCTTTCCGCCTTGAGCTCGTGGCGCGTTACTGGTACAACTAGTAGGAGATCTCTCGCTGCTGATTTGCGGCAAATTGCACAATTGGTAAGATCTCGCTCAAGTGTCGGTTGTGGTCAGCCCAGCTACGTGTCGCGCTCCGCGGGGCTCTTGCCGCGAAGGCGCAGGCGCGAGAATATCGGCACGAAGGAGCGAGGAGGATCGGGATGCTGTCGCGCGAAGACAACGAGCTCGTCACACGAGTCGGACCGGGCACGGCGATGGGCAGCACGATGCGCCGGTACTGGATACCGGCGCTGCTCGCGCGCGAGATCACCGAGCCCGACGGGCCGCCGGTGCGGGTGCGGCTGTTGGGGGAAGACCTCGTCGCGTTTCGCGACACCGAAGGCCGCATCGGCCTGTTGGATGAATATTGCCCGCACCGCCGCGCTTCGTTGTGGTTCGGCCGCAACGAGGAGTGCGGGTTGCGTTGCGCCTATCACGGCTGGAAGTTCGACGTCGCCGGCGCCTGTGTCGACCAGCTCAACGAGCCAGCAGAACATCAGTTCAAACACAAGGTGCACGTCACCGCCTATCCGACGGTCGAGCTGGGCGGGATCGTGTGGGCTTATATGGGTCCAGCCGAGAAGATTCCGCCGCTGCCGAAATTCGCCTGGACGCAGGCGCCCGAGACGCACCGACACGTCAGCAAGGTCGTTCAGGAATGCAACTGGCTGCAAGGGCTCGAAGGCGGCCTCGACACCTCGCACGCGCCGATCTTGCACCGGCTCTTGAAGGACGATGCCGGGCGCGGCGGCATCAAGCCGTCGAACCCGTATGTGCGCGCTGGCGCCCCTCGGCTCGTCGTTGACATCACCGACTACGGCTACCAGTACACCGGCATCCGGCGCCTTGGTGATGCCGAAATGCACGCGCGCACCTACCATTACATTCTGCCGTTCCACCAGATCCGCGCCGCGTCGAACGAAGTCGGCGACTGGGGCGATGCGGGGCATGCCTGGGTTCCGATCGATGACGAGACGACGATGGTTTACAATTGGATCTATACGCGCAAATCAGCGCGGCTGAGCGAGGAGGACCGGCTCGAGCGCGCGATCGGCAACGGCCCCGAACATGTCAACCAGACGACGTTCCGTTCAAAGGCCAATCGCGACAACGCCGACCTGATCGACCGCGCGGTGCAGAAGACCGAGACCTTCACCGGCATCGACGGCATCAATGCGCAGGACCGTGCGATCCAGGAGAGCATGGGGTTGATCTGCGATCGCAGTCGGGAGCATCTGGGCCCGGCCGACAAGGGCATCATCCAGATGCGGCGACTGTTGCGAGAGGCGCTCGACACGGTGCGCGCGGGTGGCACCCCGGCCGGTGTCCAGCCGAGCTACTACGACCTCTATTGCGCACTGCAGGTATTGCCGCGCGACGCCGACTGGCGCCAAATCCTGGCGCCAGAAATCACTCCGAAAAAGATCCTGCAAACGGTCTGACGGCAGCGCTCCGATGAAGATCGTCGTATTCGGTCCGCACAAGCGCACAGGTGCGCTGCATGCCGGCAACATCGTCGACCTGTCCTATGCCTACGCCAAGTACTTGACCGAGCAGACAAACGAGCCTTGTCCGCTGGAAATGGCGGAAGTTGTCGTGCTGGCGGATCTCGCGCGCTTTATCGAAGGCGGGCCGCGCGCTCTCGATGCCGCACGGCAGGCGCTCGACCATCTCTTCGGCCGGGCGCAGGACAAATCTGGGCCCAGAGGCGAAATGCTGGTTCGCCCCGCCGCGGACGTGCGCCTGCACGCGCCACGGCCCAATGATGCCCGCATTGCCTGTGCCGGCGGCAATTTCGCCGATCACGCCGCGGCGATGGCGGTGAAGATGCGCGGCAGAGCTTACGAGGGCGATGCCTACCAGGAGATCCGCAATGCCGGGTTCTGGGGCTTTTGGAAGCTGGGTCGTGAGGTCGGCGGTCCCGGTGGCGAACTCGTTTATCCCGATCGATGCAATCGGCTCGACTATGAGGGAGAGATTGCAATCGTGCTCGGCAAACGCGGCGTCGATTTGAAGGGCTCGCAACTCGCCGAATATGTTTGGGGCGTCACAATGCTCGCGGATTGGAGCATCCGCGCGCCGCGCGAGGGCCCCGGCGGGCCGCTCAATTTCAATCTCCCGAAGAACTTCGATACGTCGTGCTCAATGGGGCCGTGTATCGCTGTAGGAGAACTCGAGCCGACGAACATCGATATGGAGACGCTGGTCAATGGCGAATGCCGGCAGCGCTTCAATACACGCGATATGGTATTCACATTCGGTGAATATCTCGAATACTTGTCGCGCGACTTCACACTTTATCCCGGTGACATCATCAGCGGCGGCACCGCGGCAGGCACAGCCGCGGATTCGAGCGAATTGCTGCCCGACGGCACCTCGGCGCCGCAGCGATTCCTCAAGCCTGGTGACGTCGTCGAGATGCGCTCTCCGCCGATCGGCTCGCTGCGCACCCGGGTGGTCAGCAAGCAGAAGTAAGCGCGCTCACAAGAGACCAACGAAGTCGCGATCAGGCGCCCATACCCCAGGCGGCGGCGTTGCGCAGCAGCGTGATGAACGCGTCGCTTTCCCATGAGCCGTGAAAGGTTAACGGTGTCGTATCCGCAAGGTCGACCCGCGCGGCGCGGATCGCGGGATTGTGACAATGGCCCAGGGCGATGTAGGCCACCTCGCCGTTGCCGACGTCACGGGTATAGCCGATGACTCGGGTTCTGCGGTCCGGCTGCAGCGAAGTGTCGGTGGTGTAGAGGGTCCCGATCGCGGGCGAGGTCCCGTGCAGCCCATAGTCGGCGGTCAACAGGATACGCGTCGACCGCGGATCTTGCAGCTCGATAAAATATGGCTCGTCCTCGACATCGAAGGATGTGCCGAGCCCGCGGGTCAGAGGATGATCAGGGTCACGCACCTCGACATGGATTTTGCAGATCGGCGGATGGGTCAAGAACCGGCTTCCGAGCAGGGCGTGGTGCTCGGTTTTGACAGTGCGGCGCTGGCGGGAGCCCTCGACCCGCTCGGCGCGACCGCCGCTCGTCCCGTGCAACGCCAGCCAATGACCGCCCGCCTCGAGCCACTGTTCGATCGCGCGACACTGCGCGGCGTCAGGATAGGGCCCGGCGACGTAGGTGATCAGCAAGCGGCTAGCAGGGAGCCATTTTTCGACGTCCGCGAAGTCGTTGGCGACAGAAACCGGCACGTCATCTTCGGCCAGAAGCTCCAGCAGCCGCAGGCGCGCATAATCGTGGTCGTGCCCGGCCATCGAGCCGGGCGGAAAGCCGCCGGTTATGACATGCGCGCGTCCGTTCTTTGTCTCCGCCATCGGGATCACCCCTCTCGCCGTTCGACGCCAAAAGCTCTCACTGCCAGTCTCTCACCTTCCCCTGCTTTTCGCCATGTGCGAGATTTCGCCAACCGTGCGCCACTCGATCGTGCCCGACAGCACCCAGGAGAAGCATCATGCCGCGTTTGCAATTCGGCGCCTTTCTCGCCCCGCATCACCCGGTCGGCGAGCATCCGCTGCTGCAGTTCCGCCGTGATCTCGATTTGGTCGAGCATCTCGACCGGCTCGGCTACGACGAATTCTGGTGCGGCGAGCACCATTCGAGCGGTTGGGAAATGATCGGCTCGCCGGAAATGTTCCTCGCCGCAGCGGCCGAGCGGTCAAAGCGCATCAAGCTCGCCACCGGCGTCATTTCGCTGCCCTATCACCACCCGTTCAATGTCGCGCAGCGCATGGTCCAGCTCGACTGGATGAGCGGCGGGCGGGCGATCTTCGGCTCTGGACCTGGAGCGCTTGCCTCGGATGCGCACACGCTCGGGATCGATCCGATGGTGCAGCGCGACCGCCAGGACGAGGCAATCGGCATCATCCGCCGACTGATGAGCGGCGAACGGGTGACGGCAAAGAGCGACTGGTTCACATTGCAGGACGCGCAGTTGCAGCTGCTCCCGCTGCAGGAGGAGATGCTTTTCGCCGTCGCGTCGCAGATCAGCCCATCGGGCATGACATTGGCCGGCAAGCATGGGATTGGCGTCATCTCGATCGGATCGCTGTCGAGTGAAGGCCTCAACTCGTTGCCGACGCAATGGGGCTTCGCAGAGATCGCCGCCGCCAAGCATGGCCAGACCGTCGACCGCAAGGACTGGCGCGTGCTGCTGAGCTGGCATATCGCCGAGACCCGCAAAAAGGCGATTGCCGAAGCCCGCCATGGCCTGTTGCGCCACCACAACGAGTACATCGTCGGCACGTTGCAGCGGCCGGACGCGAAGCCGTTCCTCGATCCCGACGAGGCGGTTGAGAAGGCCGCGTACTCGGACAGAGCCGTAGCGACGATCGGAACCCCAGACGATCTGGTGGCGAGGATCAAATCCGTCCTCGAAATCAGCGGCGGCTTCGGCACCCTCGTCGGTTTTGTCCACGACTGGGCCAACCCGGAAAACACGATGCGCAGCTGGGACATGGTGGCGCGCTATGTCGTGCCCGAGATCAACGGCTATCTCGCGGGACTGCGCCAATCGCAGCACTTTGTCGCGACCAACCGCGGCGTCTTCGACCGCGCCAAAGATGCGATCATGGCGAAGGTCATGGAGAACGACGCCGCACGGGCCGCACTCGCGGTGACGAGGGGATCGCGGCTCGGCGATGTCGCCTCGGCCAGCAACGTCCCCGATTTTGAGAAAGCCCGCACCGGCTGACGCCCGCGTCATTGCGAGCGCGCGCAGTGTGCGGCGCGGCAATCTCGATCCGCAAGCGGATAACTGGCCCGAGATTGCTTCGCTCCGCTCGCAATGACAAACTCAGCAGCACACCATAACCGGGGAATCTCATGGGTAAGCTTGAAGGGAAGGTTGCGTTGGTCACGGGTTCCGGGCGCAATATCGGCCGCGCCACGGTGCTGAAGCTCGCCGGGGAAGGCGCTCACGTTGTCGTCAATGCCCGCTCGAACCAGGCCGAGGCAGATGCCGTGGTGCGCGAGGCCAAGGGCCTCGGGGTCAAGGCGCTGGCGGTAATCGCCGATGTCGGAAAGGAAGATCAGGTCGAGACGATGGCGGCGCGGGCATTGTCGGAGTTCGGCCGCGTCGACATCCTCATCAACAATGCCGCGATCCGGCCGCACAAGCCCTTCACCGAGCTGACCCAAAACGACTGGGAGACGGTCAGGGGGATCGTTCTCGACGGGGCGCTCTACCTAACGCGGGCGCTCATCCCCTCGATGGTCGAGAACCGTTACGGGCGCATCCTCTTCTTTTGCGGTGATGGCGCCTTTGGCGGCGGGGCCGGACGCGCCCACATCTCGGCGGCCAAGATGGGCTTGATCGGGCTGGGGCGGAGCCTCGCCGCTGAATTTGCTCAGCACAACATCCGGGTCAATGTCGTCTCGCCGGGCAGCATCGACACGTCGCGGGCCAACCCCGAATGGTATCACGGGCGGCCGCCGAGCGCCGCCGGCATCCCGCTTGGGCGCCAGGGCAAGGTTGACGAGATCGCCGCCACGTGCCTGTTTCTGGTCAGCGACGATGGCGGCTTTATCACCGGCCAGACCATCCACGTCAACGGGGGCGCGGCGTTTTATTGAGACGCGGCGAGCGGCGACGCGGTGCCCCAGCCGCCCCTCGGCTCGCGCGCCGCGGCGGCGTCCCACATCAGCCGCGGGTCGAAGGTCTCGGCGGCAAACATGGTCAGGATCACGACGGCGCAGAAGGCCAGCGCCCCGACGCCGGGCTCGATCGTAATCACCGAGCCGAACGCGACAAGCGCGCCGAGCAACGACTCCATGAAGATGTCGATCATCGACCAGCGACCGATGAAGCGCACGATGTGATAGAGCCGCACGCGGTCGCGCAGCCATCCCGAGCGGCCGGTCTGGATCGTGATCAGCATGATCGAGAGTCCGACGAGCTTCAGGACCGGCACCGCGATGCTGGCGAAAAAAACCAGCGCTGCGAGCGGGTACTGGCCCGCCTTTATCAGCTCCTCGACGCCGCCGAGGATCGTACTCGGCTGGCCGGCGCCGAGCTGCACGACAGAGAGCACCGGATAATAGTTTGCCGGAATGTAAAAAATCGCGGCGGCGATGACCAACGCCCAGGTGCGCGCGACGCTGTTGGGCTTGCGCTCATGGAGTATGCTGTCGCAGCGCGGGCAGCGCGGGTCCCCGGGCTCGGGCACGCTGACCAGACCACAGGTCTCGCACCCGACTGCGTCCGCAAGGTCACCTGGTCCGCCGGCCAAATTGCCGTGGTAGAGCCGCTCCCACACCGCCTCGCGGTCGAGTGCGGAATCCATCCAGACCAGGACGAAGGTCAGAGCCAGCAGCGCATAGACACCGGTCATCAGCCCGATCGTCACCAGGTCGCCCAGCTTCACATAAGCGACGAAGACGCCGAAAACGAAGACCTCCAGCATCGACCACGGGCGCAGGCGCTCAGCCCAGGCGAAGACGCGGCGCAGATGGTTGGGTGGCCGCCTTTCGTGCAATCGGATCAGCACGTAGAGGATGTCGACCAGCCTGATTAGCGGGGCCACGACGGTAACGAAAATGATCACCGCCGCAAGCTCGCCCATGTTCTGTCGAACCAGCTCCTCGGGCCCGGAGAACAGGTCCGCCGCTCGTTTGATGCCTGAGGTTTCGACGCTCATCAACGTCGTCGAGCACATGACGATGAGCAATATGAACGCAGCCGAGGTCAGCGCAATGATGTGGTCGATGCGATGTGCGCTGGTGCGCCGCAGGATTGTCGGGCAGCGCACGCAGCGAGCGCTCATTCCCGGCAACAGAGCGGGGACTGTCTGGAACAGCCCACAACCCGGACACTCGCGCAGCTGAGGCTGGGTCGCGGGCTGCTCGGGAGCTGACCGTTTCATCGCCAGGCCACCAGCATCGACGCGAGCCCGTCGGCGAGTTGGCCGACCGCCGTGCTGATCGCCGCGACCTCGCCCGGGGTATCGGCCGCCGGGGGCGTCACGACAGAGCGGAAGCTGCGCAAAGTAGGCGCCCGCTGCGCCTTGAAGTTCACGCTTGCCTGCGCTTGTAGCACGAGGTTACCCGAAGCGTCCTGATCGAGCCGCTGGATGTTGAGCTCAATCGTCGCGTCCGGCGAGGCCGTGACGGCGCCGCTCTCGCGGAACACTGTGCTCTGCGGCAGCCGCT
>Ga0306926_10005502_pt1 | contig 13483 bp, 15 predicted proteins | sample flu12Cox44000178_FD_203759 | JGI IMG/M metagenome (GOLD analysis project Ga0306926, IMG submission 203759) | Lab enrichment of tropical soil microbial communities from Luquillo Experimental Forest, Puerto Rico - flux8day.12C.oxic.44.000.178 (v2)... | ecosystem: Environmental > Terrestrial >... | reverse complement strand
TCGACCCACAGCGTCATCCGCGACCCGCCTTTCTCGCGCCTCGACCTGATCTGCTGCCGAAATCTTCTGATCTACTTGAAGCCGACGCTGCAGGCGCAAATCGTTCCACTGTTTCATTATTCGCTCAGGCCCGGAGGGTATCTCTTTCTCGGGAGCTCGGAAAATCTCTCCCGTTACAGCGAGCTGTTTATTACGCTCGACAGGAAGAGCCGTATTTTCCGACGCCGCGATCTGGTCTCGCGCCCGCCGCTACCTTTGCGGCAATTTCAGCCAAACTCGCGGCGTGAGACGGCGGCCCCACAGGAAGGACAAAGCGAACTGCTGCAGCGCTCCGACATGCTGCGTCGGGTCGCGGGCACGATCGTCGAGCGTTTTGCTCCCACCTATGTGATTGTCGACGAGGCGGCCCAGACGTTGTTCTTCTCGTCAGGTACCGGCAAGTATTTGCAGCCGGCCGCGGGCCCGCCCAACCGCGACGTCGTGGCAATGGCGCGCCCGGGATTGCGCGCCGACCTGCGGGCCGCACTCCATCGTGCGAAGGAAACCGGCCGGCGGGTCGTGCGTGACCGGGTCGCGGTACAGATCAATGGCGGCACTCAGACGGTCAGTCTCGCGGTCGAACCGGTCGGCGAGGGGAACGAGATCGCCTACGGCATCGTGTTCCACGATCGTGGGCCGATCAGAGTCGATGAGGGCGCCAGCACCTCCGAGCATCCGGAAAGCGAGAACACGACGGTCCAGCAGATCGAAAAGGAGCTGCAGGAAACCAAGGAAAGATTGCAATCGACAATCGAAGAGCTCGAAACGGCGAACGAGGAATTTCGTTCGTCTAACGAAGAGTTGCTCTCCGTAAACGAAGAATTACAGTCGACCAACGAGGAACTTGAAACGTCGAAAGAAGAACTGCAATCGGTCAATGAGGAATTGCAGACAGTCAACAACGAGCTCAGCATGAAGATCGACGAGCTCGATCGGGCCAACGCCGATCTCAACAACCTGTTTCAAAGCACCCAGATCGCAACGATCTTTCTCGACCGCAACCTTGTGATCCGCAGCTTTACGCCGGCAGTCATCAAGCTGTTCAACCTGATCGACAACGACCGTGGCCGGCCGCTGACGGATATCGTCGGCCGCATCGACTATCCGGAGCTCGAGGAGGACATGCGCCGGGTATGCGGCGGGGGCGAGGTCGCCGAACGCACCGTCAGCCTTGCCGGCGGCAACGGTTATTACCTCGCGCGCATCCTGCCCTACCGCGCGCCCAACAACCAGATCGACGGCCTGCTGCTGACCTTCATCGATGTGACCAACCTGATGGTGGCGGAAGAGCAGCAGAAAGTTCTGACCGCCGAACTCAGCCACCGGGTCAAGAACACGCTCGCGGTGGTCTCCTCAATGGCCGAGCGAACGTTGCCGGACGGGAGCCCGAAAGCCGATCTGATCGCCCGGTTCCATGCGCTCGGGCAGACGCATGACCTGCTGTCGCAGGCCGGGTGGACCGAGGCGGGACTGCGCGACGTGATCCTGGGCGAGCTGACACCGCATGGTGCGCGCGATCGCAGCAAGGTGACCGTAAACGGGCCTCCTGTCATGCTGAAGCCGCAGGCGGCGCTGTTTCTCGCTTTGGCTGTTCACGAGCTTGCAACGAATGCAGCCAAATACGGTGCGTTGTCGACGCCGGGGGGTGCCGTCGACGTGACTTGGACCATCGCCGGCAATGAACCGGGCCGGCTCGAGCTGACCTGGACCGAGCGCGGCGGGCCGAAAGTCGATGGCGTTCCGACCCGCGGTTTTGGCACGGAACTGATCGAGCGAGGCATTCGTTTCGAACTACAGGGTGAGGCTAAGCTCGGCGTGGTCGATGGCGGGCTTCAATGTAGGATAGTCATTCCCGCAAATCCTCAGCACCTTGTGTTTGGATCGCCGCGCGACAAGCCGATAACAGAGGAAGCTGCGTCATGACGGCGGAGCTCGAAGGCGCCAGGATCTTGGTCGTCGAAGACGAATTTCTCGTGGCCATGCTGCTGGAGGAGATGCTAGAAGCGGCCGGCTGTGTGGTCGCAGGCCCGATTCCGAGAATAGCCGATGCGCTCGCCGCCGTGGATCGCGAGACCTACGACGCCGCGGTCCTCGACATCAATCTCGCCGGGGAGCGGATCGACCCGGTAGCCGACGCGCTGTCTCAGCGGAACATCCCGTTCATGTTTGTCACCGGCTACAGCGCCGCCGCAGTCCCCGGGGGCTTTACGGAACACCCACGTCTCTGCAAGCCATTTAAGATGGCGGATCTGCTGAGCACATTGATGGATCTGATGCACCCCGCGTCCCGGAGGCGCGACGGGAGAGCTAGTAACCGCGAGTGACATCGGCCGAAGACCCGATTGCCCAAGCGCGCCGACATGTCGGCGAGGCACAGGACCATATAGCGCCTCAGGAAGCGCTCGTCATGAGATTGTCAAGCGACCTGCGGCATGCCGCCCTCGCTGCTGAGGCAAGAGAGGTCCTCCAAACCCTCGAACACACACTGAGCCTGGCGCGCCAGCATCTCGATCTCGAGCTGAAAAAACAACCGCCGGCAAGATGACCCCTCATCCGCCGGCCTTTTGGGCGCTGCTCCCCGGTTTTCCCCGCGTCTTAGGCGGCCGGACCGGAACAGAGTTCCACGACCGCTGTTGACCGTACAGGTCGGCGGCTCGGTCGGGAATCCGAGGCAGCGTGAAGGAAAAGAACGTGGCAGCTGAGCGCCCGCAACATCCGCCGCACCGCGACGTGATCGTCATCGGCGGCTCCGCCGGCAGTCTCGACACTATCCGGGAGATAGCGCAAGCCATTCCCGCCGATTATTCGGGCACTGTGTTCGTCGTCGCCCATGTCGGGCAGAGTCGCAGCATTCTTCCCGATCTGCTGAGGCGAGTGGGCAGCTTCACTGCTTCCCATCCGCGCGAGAAGGAGCCGATCCGGAAGGGGCACATTTATATCGCCCCGCCCGACCGGCACATGCTGATCGAAGATGGCCAAGTCTGTCTGTCGCGGGGTCCTCGCGAACATTTCACCCGACCGGCCATTGACCCCCTGTTTCGCTCAGCCGCAAAAACATGCGGATCTCGAGTGATCGGGGTCGTGTTGAGTGGCGGCGGCAGCGACGGGGCGGTCGGGCTCGCCGCGATCCAGGATGCCGGCGGCGTCGCGATCGTAGAAGATCCATCCGATGCCGCTTTCCCCGACATGCCGCAAACTGCCGCGTCTTTACGGGAGCCTCACTACCTGGCCCCGGCTGCCGAAATCCCTGCTCTGCTGGTCCGCCTGTCCGCGGAGACGGTTCCGCTCGTCGAAGCGGCAAGACCCCGCGAGGGAGTGCCTGTCGCCATGACGATTAATGAATTTGAACGCCCGATAACCTTCAGCTGCCCGGAATGCGGCGGGGCGCTGAGGCTGAAGCCAAAGAACGGGCTGGACGAATATGGCTGCCATGTCGGCCACCGCTTTGGTGCGATGGAGCTTCTCGAAAGCCAATTCGAGGGGGTCGAAAAGGGCATTTACGTGGCGCTCCGGATGCTGAACGAGCAGGCCGAGTTCGCCCGCCAAATGATCGCGAGGACACGCGATGCCCCTCTCGACAACGCTCTCGTCTATTGGGAGCGCCTCCAGGTCCAGGCGGAAGAGCAAGCCGAAGCTCTTCGGCATTTCTTGGAGCAGCGCCCGGTGGTCGGCGTCCTGCCGGAAGCCGCCGAGGTCGGAAATCAATAGGCTGGACAGACCGCCCAAGCAGGCGTAGCGATAGCTATCGTCAGCACGCTACGGGCGCTGACGCCTGAGAGACACGGCTCCCATCGCCGCCGGCGATGGGCACGCGCACTCCCGCCCAGGCAGGAGGAGATGCGTGATGGACGCATTGAGGCGCGACGTCCTTTTTAAGCACACCGACGATGTCATCGAAGCCTCGCTCGAGATGTGCTGTTCTACTCGCACGAACCTGGCCCAGTCCGAGACGATCGTTCGCTTGAGCCGACAAACCATCGCTTCCAGCATCGCTCTTTTGAGCCGGGTGAAACGGGCTGCTTTGTCGGGTTATCTTTAGCTCCGAGTTGCAAGACGAGGTCGCACGGCTTATTTGGTTGACCGTCGACTCCCCGTGGTTCGGCTTGCGCTCCCTAGCTCCTGATCGAGCGCCGGACCTGCTCCCCGCACCGTGCTGAAGTTTGACCCTCCGCTCGCTCCCGAGCGGGGGCAATGTGTTTGAGGAAAGACCTATGGCTATTGGAACGGTGAAATGGTTCAACCCCACAAAGGGTTTCGGCTTCATCCAACCCGATGACGGTTCGCAGGATGTGTTCGTTCATATCTCGGCGGTCGAGCGCTCCGGCATCGGCAATCTCCACGAAGGGCAGAAGGTAAGCTTCGACCTGGAACGCGGCGATCGCGGAAGGACTTCTGCGGTAAACTTGAAGCAAGGCTAATTCGGGGCACGGGAGCAGCGCCCTACGGGCCCCCGCCTCCACCATATTTGAAAGCGCAACAAATTATAGAAGTGGCTGCTCATGCAAGTTTTCGTACGCGACAACGACGTGAATTCGGCGCTCCGGGTCCTCAAGAAAAAGATGCAGCGGGAAGGCACCTTCCGCGAGATGAAGCGGCGGCGGGCCTATGAAAAGCCGTCGGAACGCCGGGTGCGCGAGAAGGGCGAGGCAATCCGTCGGCACCGCAAAATGCTGCGCAAACGGCTCGAGCGTGAGGGATACTGATCTGAGCCCTACCACCTTCGCGGCAGGAGGACTATCCTTTGGCGTTCAGAACCAATTATCGCTTCGAGCGCGCGGAGCGCGATCGGCTGAAAAAGGCTAGAAAAGAAGAAAAACTGAAGCGGCAGCAGGAACGTACCGACTCGCGCCGCGACAACAGCCCCACAGAGCAGACCGAAGAAAAGGCGCCCGAAACGTAGTCCTCGGACGGCGAGCGGCCCTTTTCTCCCCGCGCGTACCGGGTCATGCTATAAGCGGGCCATTGCCGCGGGAGGGCGCGATTGCCTGCGATCTATATCCTGAACGGCCCCAATCTCAATCTCCTCGGGGTACGCGATCCGTCGATCTACGGACATGACACCCTGGCCGATATCGAGGAGCGGTGTCTCGCCCGCGCCGCCTCGCTCGACCTGCAGATCGAGTTCCGCCAGACCAATCACGAGGGCCAGCTCGTCGACTGGATTCAGGAGGCGCGCGAATCGGCCGATGGCATCATTCTCAACGCCGGGGCGCTGACCCATACTTCCGTGGCGGTGCTCGATGCGCTGCTTGCCGCCGAATTGCCGGTGATCGAAGTGCACCTATCGAACATTTTCCGGCGCGAGGGCTTTCGCCATCACTCCTATGTCAGCCCAGCGGCGACCGGGGTGATTTGCGGCTTGGGCGCGCAGGGCTACGAGCGCGCTCTCGACGCGCTCGCCAACCTGATCGGGCGAGAGCCGGACGAGGTAGATCGCTGAAGCGGTCCAGACAGCCTTGATCGAAGGGTTTCGCAAGGCGGGGGTCGATCGGTGAGAATCGGGGGCCGCCGCCCGCTTTTCCCCGATGCCGATCTGATCCGCGCGCTGGCCGCGCTGCTCACCGAAACTGGCCTGACGGAAATCGAGTACGCGATCGACGGGCGCCGCATACGAATCGCCCGCGCCCTTGCTGCGCCGGCACCTGCAGTGCTGGTCCCGTCCTCCCCGGCGGCGACCCACTCGACCACGGTCGAGCATCCCGGCGCGATTAAGGCGCCGATGGTTGGAACCGCCTATCTCGCGCCGCAGCCCGGCGAGCCCCCCTTTGTGCGCCTCGGCGATTCGGTCGCCGAGGGACAGCCTCTGCTGATCATCGAGGCGATGAAGGTGATGAACCAGATCCGCGCCCACCGCCCCGGCCGCGTCGCGCAGATCTTGGTTGCCGATGCGCAGCCGGTCGAGTATGGCGCCGTCCTGATGCTGATCGAGTGATTGCCAAGCGGAGAACAACACTCGCGCGACGATTGCGGCGCGACATGACGGAGGCTGAGAAACGGTTATGGCTGGAGCTGCGCGAGCTCCGGCTTCCAAATCGATTTCGCCGTCAGCATCCTATCGGCAAACATATCGCTGACTTTGCGTGTCCGGCGGCGAAGCTGGTAATCGAGCTCGATGGCGGACAACACGTGGCTCTTGCTGAGAGTGATCAAAGTCGAAACGCCGAGCTCGCGGGTCACGGCTATCAGGTAATCCGGTTCTGGAATGGAGAGGTGATGGAAAACATTGAGGGCGTTCTGGAGACGATCCGCCGCGAATTGGAAATCTCCCTCTCCGCCCCCGGGGGCGGAGAGGGTCAGGGTGAGGTGGGGGATTCCGCGCGCCGGGACGACCCACCTCACCCTCCCACGCCTCCGGCGTGGGCCCCTCCCTCTCCCCCCGCAAGGGGGCGGAGAGGGAAGTAGCCTTAATGTTCGAGAAGGTGCTGATCGCCAATCGTGGCGAGATTGCGCTGCGGGTGCACCGCGCGTGCCGCGAGATGGGGATCAAGACGGTGGCGGTCCATTCGACCGCGGACGCCAATGCGATGAATGTGCGGCTCGCCGATGAGAGCGTGTGCATCGGCCCGCCGCCGGCGCGCGACAGCTATTTGAATGTCGCGGCAATTCTATCTGCCGCTGCGATCACCGGCGCCGATGCGATCCATCCCGGTCTCGGCTTTCTCGCCGAGGACGCCGATTTTGCCGCGACCGTCGAGGAGCACGGCTTCACTTTCATCGGCCCCTCCCCCGAGCACATCCGGCTGATGGGCAACAAGGTCACGGCGAAGGCGGCGGCGCGCCGGCTCGGGATCCCGACGGTTCCCGGCTCGGAGGGCGCCGTGTGCGGCCTCGAGGCAGCCGAGGCGGCGACCCGCGCGATCGGCTATCCGGTGCTGATCAAGGCCAGCGCAGGCGGCGGCGGGCGCGGCATGAAGGTGGCGCGGGATGCGGCCGAGCTGGCGCATATGCTGCCGATTGCGCAACTGGAGGCAGCGTCGTTTTTCGGCTGCGGAGAAGTCTATCTCGAACACTATCTCCAGCGGCCGCGCCACATCGAGGTCCAGGTTCTTGGCGACGGGCGCGGCGGCATCATCCATCTCGGCGAGCGCGACTGCTCTCTGCAGCGTTGCCATCAAAAGGTGCTCGAGGAAACCCCCTCCCCGGCCCTGAACCGCAGCGAGCGCGAGCGCTTGGGCGCGCTCGCCGTCGCCGCGCTCGGCGAGCTCGGCTACCGCAGCGCCGGTACGCTCGAATTCCTATATCAGGGCGGCCAGTTCTTTTTCATCGAGATGAACACCCGCCTGCAGGTCGAACACCCGATCAGCGAGATGATCAGCGGCATCGATATCGTCCGCGAGCAGCTGCGCATTGCCGCCGGCGCGCCTTTTGGCTATCGGCAGTCGGACGTAAATCTATGCGGCCACGCGATCGAATGCCGCATTAACGCCGAAAACCCCGACACCTTCCTGCCCTCGCCCGGCCGGGTCACGGATTATCATCCACCAGGCGGGCTCGGGGTGCGCGTCGACAGCGCGCTCTACGACGGCTATGAGGTGCCGCCCTACTACGACAGCCTCATCTCCAAGCTGATAGTCCATGGCAAGAGCCGCAACGAATGCCTGATGCGGCTGCGCCGCGCGCTCGAAGAATATGTGATCGGTGGGATCGAGACGACGATCGCACTGCACCAGCGCCTTGCCGTTACTCCGCAATTCATCGATGGCGACTACGATATCCACTGGCTGGAAGATTTCGTCCGGCGGCCCAAGTGATCGGAGCCGAGGCGCGTTGCGCCTGACCCCGGAGATTCTGCTCGCCGCCTATGCTGCCGGCCTCTTCCCGATGGCCGAATCGGCGGACGATCCGGAACTGTTCTGGGTAGATCCTAGGCGCCGCGGCATCCTCCCGCTCGACGCGTTTCACGTACCGAGGCGGCTACGCCGCATCGTGCGGCACGGCGGCCTTGAAATCCGCTGCGACAGCGCCTTCGAGGAAGTGATCCGCGGCTGCGCCAAAGCGACCGAAAAGCGCCCGAATACCTGGATCAATGACGAAATCGTCTGCCTCTATTTGGGGTTGTTCGTCCGCGGCGCGGCGCACAGCGTCGAAGCGTGGCATGGGGGGACGCTGGTTGGTGGGCTTTACGGCGTCTCGATCGGCGCCGCCTTCTTTGGCGAGAGCATGTTCAGCCGCGCCAACGACGCGAGCAAGGTCGCCCTCGTGCATTTGGCCGCGCGGCTCCGGATCGGTGGCTACCGCCTTCTCGACACCCAGTTTCTGACCCCGCATCTCGCTCAGTTCGGCGGGGTCGAAATCACCCGCGCCCTTTATCACCGCTTGCTTGGCGAGGCGCTCTCCTGTCGCGCGTCGTTTCCGGCGGGGTTGCCCGACGCGGTGCGCGGCGACCCGCTCGCCGCCTTGCAATCGAGCAAAATCACGTCGTAGACGGGATGTTCGAGCGCCGACAGCGCCGGGCTCGACGCGAACATCCAGCCGCTGAACACACGGGTCCTGACGTTGCTCTGGCGGCTTTCGTCGATCTCGAGAAATGCCGCGCTCTCTGGCGTATCCTCAGGCGAGCTCTTCTCGCAATCGCGGACACGGATCGCCAGCGTGCCGAATTGGACCGGTGCGCCGACCGGGGCCTCGAATTTCGAGACACGCGCGGTGATCTTGTCGAGCCCCTGCAGCACGGCCACTGGCTCAGGAGTCGTCTCCGCTGCCGCCGAGGCCGATAGCGCCGCCAGCAACAGCGCCGACAGAAGACCCTTCGTTGCGCTCACTTGCGGTAGGGATTGACGATGGCGGCGACGATGCCGGCGAGGACCTCGCGCACCTGACGCTCGTCGCAACCCATCAGCACCGCATCCTCGAGCGCCTCCTGCGCCAGCTCTTTCAGCTCGGCGAGGTTCTCGTTGAGCACCTTGATCTTTTCGACGCAGGAGACCGGCTCGCCCTCCGGCGTGCGCCACACCGGGAATTCGATCGTATCGCTGTCGGACATCTTTCCTCTACTTGGGAGCGGCGCCCTGCGGCGCCTCGCCCTCGCCCGGTTTCTTCTGCCCCGAGGGGGTGGAAAAGATCATCTGCCCGATCAGGTTTTCGAGGCTGACCGGCGATTGCGTGAATTTGATCTGCCCGCCCGGCGGAATCGTTTTCTCCTCGCCTCCGGGTACGAGCGACATGTACTGATCGCCGAGCAGGCCATTGGAGACGATCTCCGCCACCGTATCCTCGGGCAGTTTGTAGGCCGGGTCGATGCTCATCCGCACCGTCGCGAGAAATGTCTTCGGGTCGAGGGTCTGAGCCAAAACCGACCCGACCTTGACACCCGCGATCCGCACGTCGCCACCGTCGCGCAACGCGCCGACCCGCTCGAACTGGGCTGTCACCTGATAGCCCTGCACCGCCCGGACCTGGCTCGTCGTGTAGGCGAAGAACAGGAACACCGCGGCGACGACAAGCACGACCGCACCCATTACCGTCTCGATCACGTTCCCGGTCATCGCTCGTGCAATCGCCTTATTCGGGTGTCCACGGTTCGTAATCCCCGGTGGCGCGGGCTCTATGGCCGCCGCGCCGGATAGAGCCCGGCGGGGAATACGCATAGGCCGTGCCGGTCATGTTCGGCTGATGCGGTTTTTCCCAGGGATAGCGCGGCCGGTCGGCGCGCGGCAGTTCGTCGACTGTATGGTGCAGCCAGGCATGCCATTCGGGGGCCACCTTGGATGCCTCGGGCTCGCCATCGTAAATGACCCAGCGCTTCTCGCGACTGGCGCGCCCGCCACCGCGCTGCACCGGCCTTTGGCCTCGCTCGCGGTAGTAGCGGTTGCCGTAAGCGTCGGTCCCCACCAGTTCGCCCCGCAACCAAGTCAGCAAACGAGTGCCGAGCGTCATTTCGCCTTCCGTCTCTCGCCTCGCGGCCGGGTTATCGCACCGCCGGCGGGCGGGCGTAAAGAGCCGGGGTTCGCGTTGCTTTGGCGCAACATGTGGTGTGCTTTTGAAGAAACGCCTACGAAATGCATTGCCGGCACCAACTTCCTGTCCTACATCTAGTAGTTCGGACTGGACGAGTAACTACGTCTGGCCGCGAGGTTGGGGGAGAGGAATGCATATCGCGCGCCACTATACCACGGCGGGTCGAGACCCGTATGAAGGGGTGCCGTTCCGGACCGCCAGCAGCGAGATCCGCAACCCCGACGGTTCGGTCGTCTTCCAGGCCGAGGGTTTCGAGGTTCCGGCCGAATGGAGTCAGGTTGCCTCCGACATCCTCGCGCAAAAATACTTCCGCAAAGCCGGTGTGCCTGCGCGTTTAGCGCCGGTTGCGGAACAGGGCCTTCCGCCCTGGTTGTGGCGGCGCACTGCCGGTCCCTGCGAAGGCGGGGAAGGAAGTCTCGCAGCGCTGGCCGAGAGCGCCCGCCACGGCGGAGAAACCGACGCTAAGCAGGTCTTCGACCGGATGGCGGGGACCTGGACCTATTGGGGCTGGAAAGGCGGGTATTTCGACGCCGAGTACGATGCCCGCGCCTTCTACGACGAGATCCGCCTAATGCTCGCGCGCCAGATCGGTGCACCGAACTCGCCGCAATGGTTCAACACCGGGCTCTATTGGGCCTACGGCATCGACGGCCCGGCCCAGGGCCACTACTACGTCGATCACCAGACCGGAGAATTGCACGCCTCCGACAGCGCCTACGAGCACCCGCAGCCACACGCCTGCTTCATCCAGTCGGTTGCCGACGACCTCGTCAACGAGGGCGGGATCATGGATTTGTGGGTCCGCGAGGCGCGGCTCTTCAAATACGGCTCCGGATCCGGCTCCAATTTCTCGAGGATCCGCGGCGAGGGCGAGGCCTTGTCGGGCGGCGGACGCTCGTCGGGACTGATGAGCTTTCTGCGAATCGGCGACCGCGCCGCCGGCGCGATCAAATCCGGCGGCACGACCCGGCGCGCCGCCAAGATGGTCATCGTCGACATCGACCATCCCGACATCGAGGCGTTCATCGACTGGAAAGTCGTCGAAGAGCAGAAGGTTGCCGCGCTCGTCGCGGGCTCCAAGCTCGCAGCGCGCCATTTGAACCTGATCATGAGGGCGTGCCGCGAGGGGCCCGATCCGGCGCAAAACTCTGCTTTAAAACGCGAGATCCGCGCCGCGCGTCGGGCGATGATCCCGGAAAGCTATATCCAGCGAGTCATTCAATTCGCACGGCAAGGCTATACCGAGATTGAGTTCCGCACCTACGACACAGATTGGGAATCGGAAGCCTATCTGACCGTCGCAGGGCAGAACTCGAACAATTCGATCCGGGTCTCCGATGACTTTCTCGAGCGCGTCCATAACGACGGCGAATGGGAGTTGACCGGCCGCACCGACGGCAAAATCGCCAAGCGGCTGCCGGCGCGCGAGCTGTGGGACAAAATCGGCCACGCCGCCTGGGCCTCGGCCGACCCCGGGCTGCAGTTCGACACGACAATCAACGACTGGCACACCTGCCCCGAGAGCGGACGGATCAACGCCTCGAATCCGTGCTCTGAGTACAATTTTCTCGACGATACGGCGTGCAACCTCGCTTCGCTAAACCTGATGGCTTTCCGCCGGGAGGATGGCAGCTTCGACGTCGACGGGTTCGAGCACGCCGTGCGACTGTGGACGATCGTGCTCGAAATCTCGGTGCTGATGGCGCAGTTCCCGTCGCGGGAGATCGCCCTTCTGTCCTACGAGTACCGCTCCCTCGGCCTCGGCTACGCCAATCTCGGCGGGTTGTTGATGTCGATGGGTCTGCCTTACGACAGTGCCGCCGGCCGTGCGCTCGGCGGTGCTATCACCGCGCTGATGACCGGGTCGAGTTATGCCACCTCGGCTGAGATGGCGGGCGAGCTCGGCGCCTTCCCCGGTTATCCCGAGAACCGCGAGGCGATGTTGCGGGTCATCCGCAACCATCGCCGCGCGGCCCATGGGGTCAGCGCGCATTACGAGTCGCTGTCGATTGCGCCGGTGCCGCTCGATGCGGCGAACTGTCCGGACCCTGCGCTCGGCGAGGCGGCACGGCGCAGCTGGGATCGGGCATTGGCACTCGGCGAGAAGCACGGGTTCCGCAATGCGCAGGCGACGGTGCTGGCGCCGACCGGGACGATCGGGCTGGTCATGGATTGCGACACGACCGGTATCGAGCCCGACTTCGCGCTCGTCAAATTCAAGAAGCTCGCCGGCGGCGGGTATTTCAAGATCATCAACCGCGCGGTGCCGCAGGCGCTGAAGGCGCTCGGCTACGGCGCCGACGAGATCGCCGACATCGAACGCTATGTGCTGGGGCGCGGCACGCTCGAAGGCGCGCCCGGCATCAACCACGAGAGCCTACGCGAGAAGGGCTTTGACGACCGCGCGCTCGCCGCCGTCGAGGCGGCGCTCGCCTCGGCTTTCGACATCAAGTTCACCTTTAATAAATGGACCCTGGGCGAAGCTTTCTGCATCGACAGTCTTGGGATCGCGCCGGGCGCGCTTGATGATCCCGGCTTCGAGCTGTTGGCAGCGCTCGGCTTCGCCCGGCCCGAGATCGACGCCGCCAACAGCTGGTGTTGCGGCGCGATGACCTTGGAGGGCGCGCCGCATCTCAAACCCGAGCATCTGCCGGTATTCGATTGCGCCAACCCGTGCGGCCGCACCGGGCGGCGCGCATTGTCGGTCGACAGCCACATCCGGATGATGGCGGCGGCGCAGCCTTTCATCTCGGGGGCGATCTCAAAGACCATCAACATGCCGAACGCAGCGACGGTCGAGGACTGCAAGGATGCTTACATGCTGTCCTGGCGCCTCGGCCTGAAAGCGACGGCGCTCTACCGCGACGGCTCCAAGCTGTCGCAGCCTTTGGCCTCGAGCCTTTTGGGCGACGACGAGGAAACCGAGGAGCTCTTCGAGCAGTCGCCGGCAGCACGCGCCCCGCTCGTTGCCGAGCGCATCGTCGAGCGCGTTGTGGAACGGATCGTCGAACGCGTCGTGCGGCAGAACGAGCGCCGGCGCCTGCCGAGCCGCCGCAAGGGCTACACGCAGAAGGCCGTGGTCGGCGGCCATAAGGTCTATTTGCGCACCGGCGAGTACGAAGATGGCGGGCTCGGCGAAGTCTTCATCGACATGCACAAAGAGGGCGCCGCTTTTCGATCGCTCATGAACAATTTTGCGATCGCGATCTCGATTGGCCTGCAATACGGCGTGCCATTGGAGGAGTTTGTCGAGGCCTTCACTTTCACCCGCTTCGAGCCGTCCGGCATCGTCGATGGCAACGATGCAATCAAGATGTCGACCTCGATCCTCGATTACATCTTCCGTGAACTGGCGATCTCCTATCTCGATCGCGGCGACCTGGCGCACGTCCAGCCCGGCGATCTGATGCCCGACACAGTCGGCAAGGGCGAAGCCGAGTCGAGCCTGATGCGCCACGCCGCCTCCCCCGGCTTTCTGCGCAACAAA
>Ga0306926_10005501_pt1 | contig 13483 bp, 13 predicted proteins | sample flu12Cox44000178_FD_203759 | JGI IMG/M metagenome (GOLD analysis project Ga0306926, IMG submission 203759) | Lab enrichment of tropical soil microbial communities from Luquillo Experimental Forest, Puerto Rico - flux8day.12C.oxic.44.000.178 (v2)... | ecosystem: Environmental > Terrestrial >... | reverse complement strand
TGGCGGCCTACGAGTCTCCCGAGGCCCTCAACGAGACCTACGTTGGCTATGCCGGCGCCGTCGATCTGAGTGCCCGCGGCTCATACGTCCGGATCGACGGTCCGCGCGTGTGGATCGAGTTCGTCGTTCAGCCGGCCGTCGCTCGTCCGGCCGACATTCACTACCACGCGCTCTGGCGTGACAAAGTCTCGGATTACGGCGGTGAGGTCCGATGAGGCGGCGCTGTCGTTGGAGCTCATTTGCGCTGTTCGCGCTGGTGACCATCCATGCGACGGCGCACCCCGCACCGAACTCAGTCATCAATCTCGACTTCGGGCGGAATTGCGTTCGCGCGGAGCTCCTGATTCCGACCTCCGAGCTGCGGTACGCCCTCGCGGCCGAGGGGATCGAGCGGTCTTCAATCGCAGCGGATGACCCGGCAATTGCTGCCTATCTCTCCCGGCACGTCGCGCTCGTGGCGCCCGCGGGCATCCGTTGGCGCGGCGCACCAGTTTCACGTCATCTGCAGGCACTTGCCGGCCACGAATACCTCGTCGCGGCGCTCGACTTCACCCCGCCGGAAGGGTCGACGACGCGGCGATTCGTCTTTCAAGCCGATCCGGTCACACACGAGGTGCGAAACCACTACCTGATGGTAATCGCACGCAGCGACTACCTTGGGGGGCTGGTCGGCGATCAGCCAGAGTTGATCGGCTTTCTGCAGTATCCGAGTCGTGAGCTCGAAGTGGTGCGTACTGGCGGAAGTTCCGGGCGGGGCTTTCGCGCGGCGGTCGCTCTTGGCATCGAGCACATTGCGACCGGCGCCGATCACCTCCTGTTCCTGCTGACGCTGCTGCTGCCAGCGGCAATGGTCGCTGGCGACGGACGTTGGCGGACGCGTCGCGGAGCGAAGGCGACTCTGATTCGCTTGCTCGGCATCGTCAGCGCGTTCACGGTCGGTCATTCAGTAGCGCTGGCCGTGGCCGCTGCCTCCGGCTGGCAGGTGGCGGCGCGAGGGGTCGAGACGCTGATCGCGCTCTCGGTGCTGGCGTCTGCGGTGCACGCGTGGCGGCCGATTTTTCCGGGCCGCGAAGCGGTGGTGGCCGGGGCATTCGGGCTGTGTCACGGCCTCGCATTTGCCCGCGCGCTCAGTGGACACCTGCCCGATCCGGTAGACACGGCTGGGGCGATCCTCGGCTTCAACCTCGGCATCGAGTGCTTCCAGATGCTGATCGTGCTGGCATCGATACCCTTCGCCATCCAACTCGCCTCCGCCGGCTTTGGCGGTGCGGTCCGTCGGTCGCTCGCAGCCTTCGCCGCAGTCGCGGCACTCGGCTGGCTGGCGGAACGAGCGCTCGATGCCCCGAATCCAATATCGACGGCGCTCGGGTTCGTCACGATGCCGACCACGCTGATCATCGCGAGTGCGATGCTCGCGGCTGGAGTCGCTTTGTCGGGTTTGTCCGAGTGGCGCCGGCGCATTCAGCGCGTCGGAGGCTACGCGGTGCTTGAGCGCGCGAACTCCTCCCTCGCGAACTAACTCGGCGTCACTGACCTGGCGCCAGGTGCTGGTTGCAGCGCAGCACACTCGTGATTCACCGCATTGGGCCGGCGCGTATACTGCCGCTGGCCTCGGGCCAAGCAAACAAGCACCATGCGTGGCAGCCGCTCGGGCTGCTGGACAGCCACAGCAGGAGTTAGAAATGAGAACAATGGCACTACCCCTGATCGCGTTTTTTGCCTGTTCAGCCGCCTGGGCGGACAGTCCCTTCGATGGCACCTGGCAGCTGAACGCTGCGAAGAGTCAGCTTGCCGGAGAAACGATGAGCTTCGACGCCGCTGGCAGCGGCACATTGAAATACACGGATTCGGACCAGAGCTATTCCTTCAAACCCGACGGTAGCTCTTTCACTACGCCGATGGGCATCGAGCGTACTTTCCAGAAGACCGGCGAAGGATATACGACCACTAACAAGAAGAGCGGACTGCTGATCAGCACCAGTACCTGGAAGCTTTCGGGCGACGGCAATACTCTGGTCGTCGAGTCGAAGGGTACCAAGCCGAATGGTGACACGTTCGACAACGTGACCACGTACGTTCGCACCGCCCCGGGGGCCGGACTCGTCGGCGGCTGGAAGAGCACCAAGGTCAAGCTGAGCAACCCCAATTCGCTGACGGTGCAGAGCAATGGGGATGAGGTCACCCTCGCAATCTCCGCGGTCAAGGCCACGTGCCACGCCAAATGGGACGGCAAGGACTATCCGGCCACAGGTCCGACCGTACCCGATGGACTCACGCTCGCGGTATCGAAGAGCGGCCCCAACAGCTTCAAGCTGGTCGAGAAGTCCAAAGGCAAGGTTATCGCCATCATCCACTATCATCTTGCTGCCGACGGCAAGAGCATGACTGGCAAGGGGACGAACGGCGAGGGCAAGGAGCCCTTCACCAACGTTTACGAGAAACAGTCTTAGTTTCCGGACCGTCGCGGGAGTGACGCCCTCGGGCAGCGCTCCCGCGGTCCGGACCCAAGGAGTCTTCGCGCCGCTACCCTGCCCTGGCGGGGACCCGAGCGCTCGAGTCGCAGCAGCGTTGCATGAGCTTGTTCATAGTTCCGAGCCTTTCTGAAGAAGATGAATTTGCCGGAGTGATCGGCCGAGAGGCCCAGGCGATGTCCGCTTTCCTGAACATTCCCCTTGCACTCCGAATGTCTCAAAGTGGCTAGCTCCGCGACCGCCACACCGTCATCACTGGGGCGGACCGAAATGTGGTCAGCGAGGTTGGGGCGGTTGCGCGCCCGAGACCGCAAGGACAAGCGGTGCGCAGGAGATGCCGTTAGTGAGCCTGCCCGCCTCTTCGGGGATGCGGTCTTTGGGTGCGGGTAATTTAAGCGACTCTTAAGAAAATCACCGCACAATGCGGTGAGCATGCCGTGCGACGCCGTTCTACAGGGGGGCTTCGCGCTCGGTGACACTGGTTTGGCCGGTCTGCCGTTTCTTCAAACGAGCCGCACTTCCAGATAGGGTCAGAATCCTGCCCCTTTGCGCGCAGGCCTTTCCTTCTGCCTGGCCGAGCTCAAAGCGTCCATTTTCGTATCGTCGATTGAATTGAACGCTGAAGGCATCACATCTGTTAAATTCTTCGACAGCAAAGACGTTCCGTAGCAATGCTTCCGGAGGGTACTGCAATGATTCGGTTGCTGAGGCTTTGGCGGATGGTCTGGAAAGACCTTCACCTGCTGCGCTTCGCGCTAGTCCATCCGCGCCGGCCGTCCTGGCTCGTGCCAGCGCTGGTGCCCCTCGCCCTCTGCGCGCTCGATCCGATAAATTTCGCGCTCCCGTTCATCGGCGCCGTAGATGATCTCGTGGTCATTCCGATGCTGTTGCACCTGTTATTGAGACTCCTGCCCGCGGACATCCGATCTGGCTACAGGGCCTTGCCGGATCGGCAAGAGCTTATCTCACGGATGACGAAGGCCTGGTCGCCGGGTAAGTGAAGATCGCCAGCCGTTGCGCGGCCCTCCAGCGCCCCCTATAAGAGACGGGATCGAATGTTCCAAGTCGCACGGGATCCTTCGACGTGCACGGGCTCTATCCGGTGTACGCGCCCGCACGGTGACACCCCAGATCGGAGGCATCGCACGCAGAGGTCCCTTCGCGAAGGCTGGTCGATCCTGCGCGAGATACGCGCTTCGGCTTCAGGCACAAGAGCTGGAGAGCAAAGCGATGCGGAACAACACCCAAAATAGGGAAAGGTCCTTAATCACAGCGACGTTGAGCCTGACTCTGGCGGGCTGGCTTGGGCTGAGTCTCACGTCGCTGGTATTGGGCGCGACCGATTCACCACCGCCGGTCCCTGATCAGACTGTGATCGCTCATCGGGAAGCATTGCACAACGACCGGGATTCGCCCGTCCTCGGCAACCCCCGTGGCGATGTCACCATCGTAGAATTCTTCGATTACGCCTGCGGCTACTGCAAGGCGATCGAGCCCCGCTTGGCCAGCGCAGTGCGCTCCGATCAACACGTGAAGCTGATCTTCAAAGAGTTTCCTATTCTGACTCCAGAATCGCTGGTCGCTGCTCGTGCCGCCCTGGCTTCGAGGCGACAGCACAAGTACCAGGAATTTCACGACGCGCTCATGGCCTATCGAGGTCCGTGGAACGAGGAAGCCATCTTCTCCACCGCCACAAGCGTGGGTCTGAACATCGAGCGCCTGCGCCATGACATGACCGCGCCCAGCATTGCCAACGAGATCATCGAGAATTTTAATCTCGCCCGTGCCCTGCGCATCTTCCAGACACCTGCATTCGTCGTCGGCGATCACATCCTCACCGGTCCGTCCGCGCAGATTGACTTCCCAACGGTGATTGGTGATGCGCGCCGGCAGCGGGTCCGGAACTAGGGATGCCCCGAGAACCCGAAGCTAAGGCTCGAGAAGGTTGTCTGGAAGTCCACGTCGGAAGATGCCGGCGCGACTTCCGTCCAGATGACATTGATGAGCCAGTTCCCGCGTTGGGGCGCATTGAAGACCGCTCGCCCCGTCTCGTCCGTGACGTGCGTTTCGATGGGGTTGGCGTCATGCTCGAGGTTGGTGAGCTTGACGAGCGCGCCCGCGAGCGGCCGTCCGTGATAGAGGACGTGCACCGGGAGCTTCTTCGGGCACGGCTCAGCGTAGGGGTCGACGTCTGGGACGATCTCTAGCGGCAGCCCGAGCGGCCGCGTTACCGGCGCCGCGGGATCCGTCTCGGCTCCCACCTGAATGATCGTCTTCGCCTGACGACTGTAGGCTTCCGATCCTTCGGCATTCGCGCGATTCGTGCGTTGACGGAACAAGAGCGCCGGCGTGAGCCCCTCGACTCGCAGATAGTCGTTGAAGCGAATCGCGGGGAGCAGACTGTACGCGCGGGCATCGGTCTGAAGGACGAGAAGGTAGGTGCCGGGTTCCGGGAAAGCGACCGTCCCCTCATCGCGGGGCCCCCGTAGTTGCAACGAGGGACGAAGATCCTTCCTCATGCCGTGCGGCCCTACCGCCTCGAAGCGCATGATCCGCCGCACGGGGATGGGCGAGCGCTGCCGAAGGGGGCCATGGCCGACCAGAAGAGTCACCGACGTCGCCACCTGCGGCGCCACCCAGTAATCGCCGGGTTGCACCCAGAAATCATGCGCTTCGCCTGGCCGTGCGCCGACGACACCCGTCGCGAGCGCCGCAAGCGCGAGGAGGAGAGATCTACAGCATCGCATTAGTTGTCACTCCAGGTGATCTGCAAGATAGCCCGGGGTCGCCGGCAGAAACTGAAGTATCGCGCCGAGCACCGCCACGGCGATCAGCCAGCTCGCCAGAACCTTGAGGACGATCGCCTGGCCTTGCCGCCGGGCGCGCGCCGCCGGCAACGCGCAGAGTGCGACGGGAAGCGCCTCGAGAAGGTCCCCCTTCGAAGGCGCCAGTGCGATCACGGCACCGGTCCAAACGCCCGCGTTGAGCGAAAGCGCGAGTGCCTGCCAGTCTTTCAAATCCCGCGGGGCGTGCACGATCGCTGCGCTTGCGATGACACTCGTCCAGCAGCCGAGAAATACCGCGTCCGACCAGGTTCCGGGGATGGACCCGACCGCGACAGCGCAAGCCGTTACGACGAGGACAGCAAGTCCCAGGAGCGCGGCCTTTCGCTCCGCGGAAGCCAGGCCGAGTGCGAGCGCCGCGCACAGAAGCGCCGCCGGCAGCGCCCCGCCTCTCATAGACCGAGCGCGAGACACAGATACCACCCGCCCGCGAGCGCGACCGCTGCGCCCAGGCCACGCGTCACGAGGATGCCCTTCGGGCGCGCAGTCAGAAGCCCGATGCCGACCCCGAAGGCGTGAAGGAGTCCCGTCGTGAGCACGAATCCCACGCTGTAGCCGACGGGATCGGCGGCCGATGGCAATTCCACACCATGCGCATACCCATGAAAAACCGCGAAGGTCGCGACGATCGTGCCGGCGGCCCACACCGGCGGGTCGATCGCGAGTCCCACGCAGAGTCCGAGCACCAGCACCGACATCGCAACGCCGAGCTCGACGGGTGGCACCGGAACCGAGAACATGCCGAGGACCGCCCCGCCCACCATCATGACCGGGAAGATCACTGGCAAGACGTAGATGAGAGGACGACCGAGAAAGGCTCCCCAGATCCCAACCAGCACCATCGCAAGCAGATGATCCCAGCCGCTGACGGGATGCCGGAAGCCAGACTCAAACCCGCCCGGAAGCCCAGTGCCCATGTGGGCGTAGGCCGGTGTCACCCGGGCGACCCCGAACGCCATCGTCGATACAATCGCGAGCACCAGCCGGTCCGCAGCACGTCGGCGTGCCGATCGTCCCTCGCGCCGCGTGCCCGCGAGCTCCGGAGCCGTGCGCCTCATGTGCCGCATACGCTTCATCTGACGCTCTTGTCCGCAGGCGCGCCCGGTCCCCTCGAGCGTTCTAGCGGCTGATCGCCTGGGCATCGGGCGGCGCGAGGAACGGAAACTCCGTCGTCGAGGCTTGGTGCTCGTCGCGATCAAGTCCGTCGTTGATGCCCGTGAGGGTTCCCTTGACGAGGAGCGAGCGCCACGTGTTGGACGCGTTGTAAGTCGGCGTCCGGCCGCCGCAGTCCCGTCCGAGATCCGCGCGCCCGGCGAGACTCGCCAGCTCGACGGCGAAGAGCTGGGTGCACGTAGCTGACGCGGCGTTGACCCAGAGCCGATCGTCCGTGAGGAGCAACGCAAGCGCCCGGTAGCGCTCCGATGCATCCGCCTTGCCGTCGACGAGAAACTGGTTGCCGCACGCGCCATCGAGCGCGTCGTAGAAAGCGAGGCTCTTCTCCATGTCGGGCACGAACCGGCTTGAGGTCGCGGGCGTCGCCCGATTCCACGCCTCCTTCAGCGTCTCGCCGACGCCATCGGCGTCGGTGAGTCCGAGCAACGCGTTCTTCGAGAGCGGCCGCCCGAGCCGATCGAACCGACGCGCCGCGGTCTCCGTGGCGCCCCACACGGCGAGCATCCGCCCGCCACGATCGATGGCATCGAGATCGACCGAGATCACGAGCGCGGAGGTGGTCCAATGCGCCAGGAAGTTGCTAGCGGGACCGCCGTCGGTATGCCGCCACTCGTAGAGGATCTTCTGCGCCGTCGCCGAATCTAACCTAGGGCATCCCGCCGCATCCCTCGTAACCCCCTGCTCCAGCGCCGCGAACGCCACCTGGTACGCGGCGCGCGTGCCCTTCACGTTGTTAAAGAAGGGATCATCGCGAAGTCCCGCGAACACGCGAAACCGGTGCCTCACACCCTCGAGGCCGCTGACCCGGCTCGCATCGCCGCGGGCGCGGTCCACGTTTCCGACGCGGCAATCCACGACAGCCGGCTCCGGGAAGCGGCACACGATCTGCGTCGTGGCCGCCGTCCTCCCGAATTCAGGGCCACTGTCGATGTGGAACACGTAGCTCAGCTTGTCCGAGAAGCTGCGTCCGACAATATCCAGGACCAGATTCAAGTGGCGCGCGTCCGCCGCGGTCCAGGCGTAGATGTCCCCAATGTTCGCCTGGGGATTAGCGATGACCGCGGCAGTATCGAGGTGGTTGGATGCGTGGGTCGACCCGCTACAGAGTCCGCAGACAAGAAACCCAAACGCGACACCCACGCTCCTCCGCTCGCGGCACCGATTGACCCAGGTCTGCTTCGCCATTTTCCACCTCCGCTTTCAACCCTCAATTGACACGTAAGGAAGCCGCAAATGCAGGTCCTCGCGCTGTCGAGATTTTTAGCGTTTGTCATCCGCACCACTCGTATGCGTCTCGGGCGCCGCGGAGTCGCCGCCGCATGATGGGCATTTCATCGGGGAGCGATCGGTCGTGAGTCGGTCCCTATGCTTCAGCCTGACTCCAGAGCACACGCGCCTCCTCCGCGAGGAGGTTCGGGTATTCCTCGGGAAAGAAGAGCCCTCCTCCGGTACGCGTCGAATGCCCGTAACTCGTGGCAGGGTCTTCGCGGGATACTCCGGATCATCCTTCGAGAAAATCGTGTCGGCCATGCCCCAGACGATGCGCGTCGGCACCCTGCAGACCCGTAGCACGGGCTCGAGCCCGTGAAGGGGACTCGTCTCGAGGGCGGCGAGATAACGGTTGACGAGCGCCTTGCGCTCGGCGGATGCAACGAGCGGGCCGAGATACTGCTCGATCGCGGCGTCGGTCGGATGCGCGGGATCGGTGTAGCACATTCCGCCGAGGCCCGCGGTCCGCGAGCGCGCCAGCGCCTTGTCCTCGAGCCACGGCTCGAGATAGAGCTCCGGATAGAGTCCATCGTGCGCCAACTCGATGAGGGGTCGCAACGCCGACGGCGGGCTTTGGATCTCGACGTCGCAGTTCGTAAGCAGCAGGGTCCGTACGCGCTGCGGATGCCGGCTGACAAAGAGCTGTGCGATCGCCCCGCCGCTGTCGTTCGCGATGAGATCCACTCGATCGATCGCGAGGCTCTCGAGAAAGGCAATGAGCATGTCCGCCTGCGCACCGGGCGCTACACTTTGCCCTGGAGCCACCTCGGTACAGCCGAGCCCCATCGCATCAGGAGCGACGCAACGCCGCTCCCCCGACAGCTGCTGAATCACGCCGCGCCACTGAAAGCTGTTCAAGGGAAATCCGTGCAGGAAGAGCGCGACTGGCCCCGCACCGCGCTCCACGTAGGCGATCCGCCCAAAGCGCGTCGCCACAAACCGTCGCTCGCGGTCGTAGCGGCGCGAGAGTGCCTCGTCCTCCGGCACGCCCGTCGTCGAGAGCGCATCGCCGAGCGCCCGAACTCCGAAGGCGCTCGCCACGAACGCCCCGACCGACATCGCCATCACGTCTCTGCGTCGCATGTCTCGCTCTCCCGTCGGGAAGCAACAGCAGATCAGGGGGCGGGAGCCCCCGCTGTCGGAATCTTTAGGGAGAGGGCTCGCCGGCGGGCGCCGAGGCACGTGACCCGTCGTCTCGCACCAGAAGCAGCGGGCCGCCGGGCTCAGTCCAGGTGAATCGAGCGGCGGAACTCGGCGGGCGTCCGCCCGTAGAGCTGGCGGAACGCGGACGTGAAATGACTGTGGCTCGAGAATCCGAGATCGAGGCTGAGACGGGAGAGATCGTCGCAGCGGCCGAGGAGATGGAGCGCCCGCGCGAGACGCAGACGCAGCTGATACCGGTAGAGCGGCAGGCCATCTACCTGCTGGAACACCTGTGTGAGATAGACGGGTGACACACCGACCTCAGCCGCGATATCGGCCAGCGTCCAGCGCCGCCCGAGGTCGGACGACAGGACGAGCTTCGCGCGATCGATGAGCTTTTGCCGGCCGGAGCTCCCGCGCGGCGTGTGCGAGGTGCGCTCGCCTAGCGCGCGGCGCACCAGCGTCAGCACCAGAGTTTCCGCTTCCAGAGTTTCGGCGCCTTGGGTCTTGAGGCTGTGACGGATCAGAGCGACCAGTGCCTGGGCGCGCGCGTCGATCCGCAACCGCTCGCGGCGGAACCTCAGTACGGCCCCGTCGCGGAGCGTAACCGGCGGCGCGAGCTCGCGCAGCCACATCTCCCCGATCGCGAGCGACAGGCAAGCGTCGCCACCCTCGACCGGGTGGCTCACGCGGTAGCCCTCTGCCTGATTGAAGAAGAGGAGCTGATTCGCTTCGGCCACCGAGTCGCTGCGACCGACGTGACGCACGTAGACGCCGCGATACGGGAACACGAGGCAGGTCGTCTCCGCAAACTCCTCCGCGCTGCGGTGCCGGCACGTACCGGCGCACACCACGTCACGCACGGCGAGCGCCGGCGTGCCAAGGAGCAGTTGCGTCGAGAGTTCCATCAGGGGTAATCGGACTGCAGCCGATTGTAAATGGAGATCCATGGGGCAGCGAGTCCTGGCGGCCATTCTGGTAAGCACCTCCCGCCAAGCTTCCACGCCCGATCGCTAAAAATCATGACAGCCGGGTCATCGGGCGGTCTGTTCAACTACAACTGCGGATCTATAAGGAGAGCATCATGTCGGATCAAGCGCGCAGGGCGCGGCACTTTCGTGAGCTGCATGTCCCCGGCACGCCACTCGTCCTGTTCAATGTCTGGGACGTGGGGAGCACCAATGCCGTGACCGCAGGCGGCGCGAAGGCGATCGCCACGAGCAGCTGGTCGGTCGCGCAGGCGAACGGATTCGCGGACGGCGAGCAGCTGCCGCTTCCCTTTGTGATCGAGAACTTGCGGCGCATCGTCGGCGCGACCGATCTCCCGGTGACGGTGGACCTCGAGAGCGGCTATGGGGCGACGCCGGAGGCTGTCAGCAGCTCGATCGCGCTCGCGATCGACGTCGGCGCGGTAGGATGCAACCTCGAGGACAGCGTGCCTGCCGACGGTCGGCTGCGGAGCGCCGCCGACCAGACAGGTCGGATCCGCAGCGCCCGGCGCGCGGCCGAGGCAGCAGGTCTGCCGTTCTTCATCAACGCGCGCACGGACGTCTTCTTTCAGCGCCCGGCCGCGCAGCATGACGACGCGATGGTGAGCGAGGCACTCGAGCGCGCCAAGCGCTACCGCGACGCGGGCGCCGACGGGCTCTTTGCACCGGGCCTCATCGATATCCGCCTCATCGCACGGCTAGTCGCGGCATCGCCGCTTCCCCTCAATGTCATGCTCCAGGAGAGCACGCCGCCGGTCAAGGAACTCGCGGATCACGGCGTCGCGCGTGTCAGCCATGGTCCCGGACCTTATCTGTTGGCGATGAAAGCGCTCGAAGCGGCCGCTCGTGCGGCTTCATCGAGTTGACGACTCATCAGCTGCGGCGAGCGGCGGCGCCAGGGCGATCTCACGCGCTACAGGACTCAGACGATTGAAGACTCACGACGAATGTCAAGCCTCATCGCGCGCAGCGGTTGAGTCCTGCGCTTCCTTGAGCTTCTCGGCGCATTCGGTGCAGCAGACCTCGACCACCTTGCCCCGGAGCTTCACCTTGATGGAATTGGAATCGAGCCTGCAGTCGCAGGCTGCACAAGTCTTCTCGCTCATAACGGCTCCCCGACAGTTACTGACTGATCCGGTGAGCGCCAAATAGAGCACGAGCGGAAGGGTGACGCTGTCAGATTCTTTAGCTATCGCCTGCGCGACCGCGCAATCCGCGACAATTCTGGGACACTTCGCTCGCGAGGCCTCATGACTCGTAGACCCAACGGCCTCCGAGCATCGTGCGCTCGGGCTTCACGGTGAGGAAGCTCGCAGGGTCGATCGCCAACAGATCGTGATCCCAGACGACGAGGTCTGCGAGCTGGCCCGGCTCGAGGGTGCCCTTGATGTGCTCTTCGAACGAGGCATAGGCGCCGTGCGCCGTGGAACAGCGGATCGCTTCTTCAACCGTAATCCGCTGGTTCGCGCCCCAGGTGTGGCCATGCGCGTCGGTGCGCGTGACCTCTGAACGCAGCCAGAGCATCGGCTCCGCAGGACTCGCCGTGTAATCCGATCCCGGGGCGGCGTTGATGCCGGCGTCGAGAAAGTCGCGCATCGCAAACATGTGCTTGAGGCGCTCGTCACCGTAGAAGTGCATCTTTTCGCTATGGAAAAAGACGTAGCCGGAAAACGGCAGCGGAATCACGCCGGCGGCCTTGATGCGCCGCACGAGCTCTGGTGTGACAAGCGTGCAGTGTTCGATCCTCAGGCGCGGGTCGCGTCGCGGGAACTCGCGCTGCAGCTGCTCATAGACGCCGAGGATGGTGTCGATGGCAACATCACCGTTCGCGTGTGTGCCGACCTGCCAGCCGGCCACATACGCCTTGCGCGCCTGTTCATACAGCGTCTCGCGCGAGGCCCGGCTGATGCCACGGTAGTCGCCGAGGCCCGCATAGGGCTCGGATAGAAGCGCGGTGCGCTCGGAGATCGAGCCGTCTGCGAAAAGTTTGACTGCCCCGACGCGCACCCACTCGTCGCCAAAGCCTGTGTGCACACCGGCTTCGATCATCTTGTCGAGATCACTGAAATCGATGTGGGTATAAAAGCGACCCACGAGCACCCCGGCATCGCGAGCATCCTGGTACCCCTGGAGGATCGCTGGACTGCCGTCAGCCTCGCAGGCCGAGGTGATACCCCGGCTCGCAAACTGTTTGGAGATCAGCGCTGCTCCCTTGCGGTAGTCCTCGCGGGACGGAGCCTTGACGGCAAGCGTCAAGATTGCAGCCGCGGCCTCCTCCGCCACGCGGCCATTGTGATGCCCGGCCGCATCCCGGAAATACTCGCCGTGCGGAGGATTCGGGCTGTTCTCTGTGACTCTTGCGAGTTCCAATGCACGCGAATTGACGAACGCCGTATGACCGCCGCGGTGTTGCACGACGACGGGATGGTCCGGAGCCGCTGCGTCGAGGTCCGCGCGGTCGAGGGGTCGCGGCGTCTTGGTATCATCGTAAAGGAATCCGACCACCCAGTCCCCCGGCGGCGTCTCTGCCGCCTTGGCGTGGATCGCTGCCTTGATGGCCTCGATCGAGTCCTTCTCGAGCGGTACCTGAGTCAGCAATGCAACCCCACTATCGCAAGGGTGCGAATGCGCATCGTTAAATCCCGGAGTAACGCGCCGCCCCCCCAGGTCGAAGCGACGCGCACCTGAGCCAATGAGAGCAAGCATTTCGCTGCTCGTGCCGATCGCGAACACGCGGCTGCCTGAGAGCGCAAGCGCCTCGACCTCACGCTCGCGCCCGCTGAGCGTCAGAATCTTGCCGTTGAACAGAACCGCGTCAGGGCGTGTAGTCCAGCTGGCGAAGGCAGCGGCGCTCGCGCCAAGCCCCGCGGCGAGGAAGGTACGGCGGCTGAGAGGTCTTATCACTGATTCTTCTGCTCCGGCGCCGGTGCGAGCGAGAAACAAGCGGGCAACACCTTAACACGGTTGGCGACACGGGGGTACGCCGCGAGGATATTCTGAGACGCGTGCATGGCCTGTCAAAACCAGAAAAGTAGACAGTTGAATTCACCATGCCTGTCATTCCCCCTCGCATTCATGGGCCGGACGTGCAGTGTCGGTTTGAGACCGGCGGTGGGTAGTGTGGGTAAACGACTGCTGCTTGATCATTGAGGAACCGCTTCCGCTGGGCGTGCTGATGTATTCGCAGGCTCTTTCCCGCTCGGCGCGACCCCGGGATTGCGCGGGACATCCCGCGGTTGTCCTGCGAGTCCTTCGGCACCTCGTGCGCCTGCCTGTTTTTGCTCTCTTGGCAGTGGCGACACCATTGGTGCGGCTGGTGCTCGGCGGGCCGCCGTCCACCCGAATCTGCGCTACACCTTCCTGCAATGGTCGGCTGAAACACTCGCGTCCCCGGTCTCAGGCACTGACGACTGATCCCTGTGCTGGCCGAGCGGGTGTCCGTGGAACAGGTGTCCACGTTCTCCGATGAGCACTACAAGGAGGCACAAAAGGCCGCAGACTAGTGCGCCACCCGCCAATGCGACAGTGGAATCGGCGAACTGCCGGCCAATGGCGGAGGCCACCACGGCACCGCCACAGGTAGTCACGAAACCCT
>Ga0306926_10005499_pt1 | contig 13488 bp, 9 predicted proteins | sample flu12Cox44000178_FD_203759 | JGI IMG/M metagenome (GOLD analysis project Ga0306926, IMG submission 203759) | Lab enrichment of tropical soil microbial communities from Luquillo Experimental Forest, Puerto Rico - flux8day.12C.oxic.44.000.178 (v2)... | ecosystem: Environmental > Terrestrial > Soil... | reverse complement strand
GGGGTCGAGATGAAGCCGATCAGCGACGGCTTCATCAGGCTGATCCGGGCCGTCGTGCCGCTGATCATTTTTGCGACCGTGGCGGTCGGAATCGCCAAGATGGGCGACATGCGACGCGTCGGCGTCGTCGGCCTTCGCGCGATCATTTATTTCGAGGTCGTCTCGACATTGGCTTTGTTTATCGGGCTCATCGTCGGCAATCTGATCCAACCGGGCGCCGGCCTCCACATCGATCCCGCGCATCTGGACGAAAAGGCGGTGGCCGGCTACGTCACCGGCGCCAAATCGCTGACGATCGTCGATTTTCTGTTGAAGATGATCCCGACCAATCTGGTCGGCGCAGTGGCCCAGGGCGAGATTCTGCCGGTGCTGGTCATGGCCGTGCTGTTCGGCTTTGCGCTCTGCCATTTGGGCGAACGCGGCCAGCGGCTCGCCGGTTTGATCGACGACGTCACTCAAGCGCTGTTCGGGATCGTGCGGATCGTCATGTATGTCGCGCCGCTCGCGGCTTTTGGCGCCATGGCATTCACGATAGGCAAGTTTGGCTTCGGAATGCTCGGCAACCTCGGATGGTTGCTGGCGAGCGTCTATCTGACATCGATTCTATTCGTGCTGATCGTGTTTGGGCTGATTGCCCGAATCTTTGACCTGAGCGTGTGGAAGATCATCCGTTACTTCAAGGACGAGCTGCTGATCGCCTTCAGCGCGACCTCCGGCGAGGCGATGATTCCACGCTCGATCTCCAAGCTCGAGCGCATGGGGTGCTCACAGGAGACCGTCGGGCTGGTGCTGCCGACCGGTTTCTCGTTCAACACGGACGGTACCGCTATCTACATGACCATGGGGGTATTGTTCATCGCGCAAGCGAGCGACATACACCTGACGATCGGCCAGCAGTTGACTATGCTGTTCGTCATGCTGTTTACCTCGAAGGGTGCTGCGGGAATTGCCGGCGCCGGCTTTGTCGCCCTCGCCGCGACATTACCGGCGCTGGGGATTTTGCCAGTCGGCGGCTTGGCGCTGCTGCTCGGGGTGGAGCGGTTCATGTCCGAGATCCGCGCCGTCACCAACCTGTTCAGCAACATCTTTGCGACAGTGGTGATTGCGCGATGGATGGGTGAGCTCGACGACGATCGGCTTAACATCGTCCTCGACGGCGGGGCGGAAGACGAACCATTGGTAGACCCTGCTTTGGCCCGCGGGGCTCACAGTTAATTCAACACCCCTGACACAATGCGGTAGAGATGACGGGGACGGCCGCGGCGGACATCCGTTTGCCGTCATGGCCGACGCCGGGCACGTCGATGACCGACCACGCGCAGCTCGTCTGCAGCGCCGCCGCCGCGGTGTGTCCGCAGCGGACATAGGCTTGGGCGCGCTGATAGCGGTTGGCACCTTGGCGCATCGAGCGCGGGGCCTTTCGGGAAGAAGCGGCCGGTGGTCAGGACGTCTTCGGTACCGGCCATCACAGTGATCGGAAAGGCGAGCAGCGCGCGCAAGGCCTCGGTATCGACGTCGGTGTTGCCGAGGCCAAAAGGCCATGGCGTCGCCAAATCCGGCATCGCATAGGTTCCGGCATTGGCGCTGACGGCGATGACGACGCGGTCGCGAAAGCCAAAGGACAACATTCGATGGACGAATTGGCCGCCCGCAGAGTGTCCGAACAGTCCATAGCCTTCCAGTGTGGTGACGCCTTGCGCGCGTAACTCTTCGAATAGCCTTCCGTCGATCCCGAAAGTCCAGGCTTCGCGCGGGTTGGGCGTGCCGTCTTTGGCGTGCAGATTACCGAAATGGTACCAAAGATATTCCGGGAACGACGGCTCGGGGAATTCGATGGAGATTGCCAGAATGCCGGCCTCGTCGACGAGGTCGAGCCAGTAGTCACGATAGTCTCGTCCATTGCGGTTGACGCCGTGATGGACAAACACGATCGGGGTCCCGGCTTCGTATTCGCGAGGCCGTGCGGCGTGCAGCACGAGTGGGCGATCGGGGAATGCGGGATCGATATAACGCAGCGAATTGGCGCCCGGGGTGTTGACGAGACGTGTCAACTCGGTCATTGGCCGAAGTCAATCCGATGTGGCTGAGGCCGGGTTCGGCGGCTCGATGACCGGGAAATCGACATTCTCATAAAGTTCAACGACGGGAAGGTCGACGTCGGGCTCGCGTAGCCGCAGCACGTCGTCCGCGGTTAGCGTCGAAGCGATCCAGGCATTGTCGTCATGACGCAGGAGCACAGTAAGGTCAATGCTGTTCTGCTCGACGATGACGTAGGTGTGAGTAGGTGTGAATGGCGGGAACCGCGAGGTATTCGCGGACCTTCGTAATCCGGTCGATCGCGCTGTTGTCGGGGCTGATGACCTCGAACACGGTAACGGGGCGCTCGATAAGGTGGGATGTTCCCGGTGTCCGCGTGCAAGTGATGACAACGTCGGGGTACCGGATGGCATCGCCGATTGTCGCGACACCGTCGTCAGGCCCCATCGGATGACAGCCGCTCCCCCTCAGCCGCGCATAAAGCGCGCGATAGGTATTTCTGACAATGTGGTTGTGGTTGACGGACGCCCCAGTCATCGCCACCGGCTGGAAGCCGTCGAACTCGTAGCGCGCGCCTTGTCTTTGCGCCCAGGCGAGGAACTTGCCCCGGGTCATTTGCGGTTTGCTGAGTGCGACGGACAAATTACCAGTATACCAGCATCACGCACCGGCCGTCATGTCGCCGCCCAGGCGCTCGCCGGCCGGGGCTTGCGTGATCTATCGGCTTACACATTGACCGGCGCGAGCGGGGCCCGGCCGCGGATCAAATCGGCCGCTTTCTCGGCGATCATGATCACCGGGGCATTGATGTTGCCGCCGACGAGATCCGGCATCACCGAAGCGTCGACGACGCGCAGCGCGTCGACACCCAGGACCTTGAGCTCGGGATCGACGACCGCCGCGGGATCGCTCGGTCGGCCCATCCTGCAGGTGCCGAGCGGGTGATGAACGGTGATCGCGGTCGCCCGAATATGCGCGTCGATCTCGGCGTCGGAACGGCAATCGGGGCCCGGCGCCATCTCGGCCGAGGCGAAGGGCGCGACGGGAGGCTGATTGCCGATGTCGCGCACGAGACGCACGCCCGCGCGTAATGTCGCCCAGTCCTTCCCGGTGGCGAGAAAATTCTGATGGATGCGAACCGGGACCTGTGGATCGGGCGAAGCAAGCTCGATCCGGCCACGGCTTTCCGGATGCAAGAGGACGGCGCGGCAGCCGAACCCGTCGGGATAAGATGGCACAAAAGGCCGGAAATAGGCGTGCGCGGTCATCGGCGCGGCATTGAACAGCAGCTGGATGTCGGGGAGATCGAGCCCAGGGGCGCTCTTTAAGAACGCCGTGACGCCACCCGGCCAATCGGCCGCGATCCCTTCGCCGCGCAGATAGGCTCGGCCGAGCTCCAGCGCGATCCTGTCGGCGCGCATCTTGGTGTGCAACGGACCCGGCTCGTTGCGGGCATAGGCTACGGGCACCGAGACATGGTCCTGCAGATTGCTGCCAACCGCCGACAACGGCACCTTGACCGCTATCCCGAGCCTGCCGAGCGCCTCGGGGTCGCCGATCCCCGAGAGCATCAAGAGCTGTGGCGTATTGATCACGCCGCCAGCCAGGATCACCTCGCGCTCGGCCCGGGTGACGATCCGCTCGCCGCCCTTCAGATACTCGACCCCGGCGGTGCGATCGCCATCGAATACGACGCGGCTCACCAGCGTCCGGACCTCGACCGTCAGGTTGGGCCGCCCGAGCGCCGGCCTCAGATAGGCGACGGCAGCGCTGCATCGTCGGCCGTCGCGAATGGTCTGTTGCGTGCGGCCGAAGCCCTCTTGCTGGGCACCGTTATAGTCCTGAGTCGTTGAGTGCCCGGCCGCTTGCCCGGCCGCGCGATATGCCTCGGCGAGCGGATCTTCGTAGCGCGACAGCCGAGTGGTTAGCGGCCCATCGCCGCCGCGATAGGTGCTGGCGCCGCCCTCCCAGGATTCCTGTCGGCGGAAATAGGGCAGCACATGCGCATAGGACCACGTCGTCAACCCGGCTTCGGCCCAGCGTTCGTAATCGCCGCGATGGCCGCGCACATAGGCCATCGCGTTGATCGAGGACGAGCCGCCGATCACCTTGCCGCGCGCGCACTCGATCCGCCGTCCGCCCATCGTCGCCTCGGGCTCGGCGAAATACCCCCAATCGTGCTTGCGCTGCTGCACCATCCGGCCCCAGGCGAGCGGGATGCTGATCCATGGATCGCCGTCCCAACCTCCGGCTTCGAGCAGCAGCACCCGAGCGTCCCGGTCTTCACTGAGCCGGTTGGCGAGCACGCAACCCGCCGATCCGGCGCCGACGATGACGTAATCGTATGGTCGGCCAGGCATGTCAGCCTCCCATTCCTGCCCTGACGAATCCTTGACGAAACCGGAGCTATCCCTCGACCGCAAGCGTTACCACATATCGGCGATCGCGAATTACGTTCGAGTATCAGATGCCGTCGGCTGAAAAAATCTCAGAATTGCCCGACATTGCCGAAGCAGCACGGGACCCCGCCGCGGCCACGGTGGCGCGGTTCGAGATCCGTTACAGCCGGTTTCTCGACCCGAAGGGCAAAGCGGTTCGCCCGTTGCCCGATTTCGCCGCCGACGGCGCCGAGCTGGTGGCCCTTTACCGGGGCATGGTGCTGGCGCGCGCCTTCGACGCCAAAGCGGTGGCGCTGCAGCGAACCGGTCGACTCGGCACCTTTCCTTCGGCGCTGGGTCAGGAAGCGGTGGCTGTCGGAATTGCCGCGGCAATGCGCAAGGACGATGTATTTCTGCCGAGCTTTCGTGAGCATGGCGCGCAGCTGTGGCGCGGGGTCAGCTTGGTCGAGCTGTTCCTGTTCTGGGGCGGCGACGAGCGGGGCAGCGATTTTGCCGAGGTGCGCGAGGATTTTCCGATCTGCGTCCCGGTTGCGACCCACGCGCCGCATGCCGTCGGCGTCGCGCTCGCCTTCAAGCTCAGGCATCAGCAACGGGTCGCGGTTTGTGCCTTTGGGGACGGGGCCACCTCGAAGGGTGATGTCGCCGAAGCCCTCAACATCGCCGGTGTGTGGCGCTTGCCACTCGTCTTCGTCATCAACAACAACCAGTGGGCAATTTCGGTCCCCGTTGCTCAGCAAACCGCCGCCGAGACCTTGGCGCAAAAGGCGATCGCCGCCGGCATCGAAGGCGAGCAGGTCGACGGCAACGACGTGATCGCGGTACGTGAAGCGGTTGCTCGTGCTGTGGCCGCGGCACGGGATGGAGCCGGGCCGCATTTGATCGAGGCGCTGACCTATCGGCTGAGCGACCACACAACGGCCGATGATGCGCGCCGTTACCGCAGCGATGTCGATGTGAGCCCACATTGGAGCGAAGACCCGATCACCCGCCTGCGCAACCATCTCGTCGGCCGCGGCCAGTGGGCCAAGGCAGACGAGGAGAGGCTGCTGGCCGAGGTTTCTGCCGCGGTCGACAAGGCAGCCGAGACCTACCTGGCCACCCCGCCGCAGCAACCGGGAACAATCTTCGATTTCACCTACGAGACCTTGCCCAACGAGCTTGTTGATCAGCGCCGGTCGGCGCTCGGTGCGGCGCAGGAGTGACGGCGATGTCCGAGATCAACCTCGTCCAGGCCGTCAACCTGGCGCTCGCCCGCGCCATGGTGGAGGATGACAATGTCGTGGTGCTCGGGGAGGATGTTGCGGCCGAGGGCGGCGTGTTCCGCGCCACCGACGGGCTCCTTACGCGCTTTGGGCCAGGCCGTGTCTTCGATACGCCGCTTGCCGAGAACGCCATCGTTGGCCTGTCGGTCGGGCTAGCTGCCCAGGGCTTCCGACCGGTCGCCGAGATCCAGTTCACCGGCTTTATCTATCCGGCGATCGACCAGCTGGTGAGCCACGCCTCGCGCCTGCGCACCCGCACACGCGGGCGCCTCACCTGCCCGATGGTCGTGCGCTCGCCTGCCGGCGGCGGGATCCGAGCGATCGAGCATCATTCGGAGAGCCCGGAGGCGATGTTCGCCCATATTCCGGGTCTGCGCGTTGTGATCCCGTCCTCGCCGGCGCGCGCCTATGGTATGCTGCTCGCCGCGATCCGCGATCCTGACCCGGTGGTCTTTCTGGAACCGACCCGGCTCTATCGGGCTGCCCGCGAGGAGGTCGAGGATGACGGCGCGGCGTTACCGCTCGACCGCTGTTTCGTATTGCGCGAAGGCACCGACATCACCTTCCTGACCTGGGGGGCGATGATCAATGAGACGTTGGCCGCCTCCGACACCTTGGCCGGGGAGCGGATCAGTGTCGAGGTCATCGACCTCGCGACCTTGAAGCCGCTCGACAGCGACAGCATCCTGGCATCGGTTGCGAAGACCGGCCGCTGCGTGATCATTCACGAGGCGCCGCTGACCGGCGGCTTTGGCGCCGAGATCGCCGCGAAAATCGCCGAGCGCGGGCTCGTTTCGCTACTCGCGCCGATCGAGCGGGTCGCCGGGTGGGACACCGTGATGCCGCTGCCGCGGCTCGAGCAATATTATCTGCCGAGCGAGGCCCGAATAGTCGCGGCCGCTCGGCGGATCTTGGCATACCAATAAGCATTACCTTCACTTCGTCTTCGTATGTATGGACCTTTCCCCGGATGCAAGGTCGAAAGTGGCTCGGACGGTCATGTATTCGGCGTTAGCTGCCCGGGATCGGGGCGGGCCAGGATGGGGTGAGCATGGCGGCCTACGCGCGATTCATTCCGACGGGCTCGAGCACCCAACGACGACGTCGGCGTCAGCGTCGCGTTGCTCTCAAGCCATCTTGTTGATCCTTGCATGTGATTACCGGGCGAGCGGTCAGGCGCTTGGTGTAGGGCTAAGGGCAGTGGGTTCAGCCGTTGCGCGGTGTCGAAGGCACGGCGGCGGAGTGGGCGGGTCGGGCGCGGCTTTGTCAACGCCGCAGCCGCCGACGGCGGGGGCCGTAGGCCAGCGTTTACAAACTCTCGCGCGACCCGCCACAATGAGTTGTCCCTCAGACCGGCTGGGAGCCGACGGGGCTGGGTTGGTAAGGCTGGTTGCTGGCGGTCACCGCCGAGGCGATGCGGGCGAGTTTGGCGGCCACAGCAACCACCGCGACATTGTGCATTTTGCGCCGGAGCATTTGCTCGGCCCAGGCCAGCAGGCGATCTTGCGGCGGCTCCTTGATGCGGTCGACGCGGGTCAACAGGGTTTGGGCGGCGAGCACCAGATAGCGGCGCATCTCGCGGGCCCGCAGCGGCCCGACGCCGCGCAGGCGGATGCGTCGCTCGCGCACCCGCATCAGCGCCTGGGTGGCTTGCGCGGCCGCGCTCTTGATCTGCACCGCGGCCACTTGGCCGCGGCCGGCCGCCTCGGCCACCGCCCGGGTATCGCGGCGATCGCTCTTGTGCACCCCCTCGCGATAGGCTTTGACCGCTCGGCGCGGCATCAGGTTGACGGCCCCACCGCACGCTTCCAGCCCGACCAGGTAATGCGGCGCCTCGTCCTCGAGAAACTTGATCAACGCCGAGCGCCGCAGCCGCTTTTCCCAGACGATCGGGCCCGACTGGGTCATCACGCACAGCTGAAACACCCGCTTTGCCAGATCAATGCCGATCACGCTAACCTCCCCCGTGGGCCTTTCCCCTTCTTCCACGATGCGTCGTGCTTGGGCCTTGTGAGCCCGTTTGCCTCAATGAGGCGAGGGGAAAGGTCCATCCCATCATTCCCGCGAAAGCGGGAATCCAGAGGCCGCAGAGGCCGGCGCATGCTGCTCTGGACCCCCGCTCTCGCGAGGGTGACGGAAAAAGCCGGGCACTCTCGCTTAGGGTTCGGCTCATGACCGTGTTTGTGTTGCCCGATCTCGGCGAAGGCCTGCAGGAGGCCGAGCTCGTCGCTTGGCATGTCGCCGAGGGCGACCATGTGGTGGCCGACCAACCGCTCGTTTCGGTCGAGACCGAAAAGGCGGTCGTCGAAGTCCCGTCACCGCAATCCGGCCTGATCGCCCGGCTTTGCGCGCAGCCGGGCGAGCGGATCAAGGTCGGCGCCGCCCTGGTCGAGTTCGACGAAATCCCGCGCGCCGATACCGGCACGGTGGTCGGCGAGCTCGCCGCCGCTACGCCGCCGCCGGTTCGCGCCGCCGAAGCTGCCCCGGCCGGAGCAGCAGCTGTCCGTGCGACACCGGCGGTGCGTGCTTTGGCAACGCGGCTCGGCGTCGATCTAAAGATCGTCGCGGCGAGCGGTCCCGGCGGTGCGGTGACCAGTGCCGATGTCGAGCGCGCGGCGCGGACGTTGACCGAAGCCGGTCCCGCCGAGCCACTCGCCGGCGTGAGGCGGGCGATGGCCGTCAACATGACGCGCTCGCATGCCGAAATCGTCCCGGCGACGGTGTCCGATGAGGCCGACATCGAAGCCTGGGCGCCAGGGAGCGATACCACGATCCGGCTGGTCCGCGCGGTGGTCGCCGGCTGCACCGCCGTCCCCGACCTCAACGCCTGGTATGACGGGCGCAACATAGAGCGGCGCCTGATCAAGCAGATCGATCTGGGCTTGGCGGTCGATACCGGCGACGGGCTCTTTGTCCCGGTGCTGCGCAATGTCGGCGGTCGCGACGCCGCCGATTTGCGGCGCGGGATCGAGGCGATGAAACGGGATGTGCGTGCGCGCTCGGTGCCGCTCGCCGAATTGCGCGGCCAGACCATCACCTTATCGAATTTCGGCATGTTCGGGGGACGGTTCGCCAACCTCGTGATCGTCCCGCCGCAAGTCGCGATCCTCGGTGCGGGCCGCATCGCCAAGCGGGCGGTCGTCGCCGACGGCAAGCTCGTCGCCCATCGCCTCTTGCCGTTGTCGCTAACCTTCGACCATCGCGCGGTCACCGGCGGTGAAGCCGCGCGCTTCCTGAAGGCCGCGATCGAGGAGCTCGAACTGCCCGAGTGACTAACTTGAGCGATAAAAGGTGATCGTCGAGCGGAGGCCGACGACCAAGGCATTGGGAATGGGCTGCCCCGCCGGTGCCGGAAAGGGTGCCCCGACGTGACCGCCCGGATGAAATATCAGCTGCAGGTCCGGCTGCAGAACCCACCAAGGCGCAACATTCAATTGATAATTGATAGTTTAGTTCGAGCACAGCTTCGTAGTCGCGAAGCGGCTGCTCGACGCCGCTGAACAACGCCGCGTCGCCGGAAAGGCCGCGGACACCACCGCCAATCCGGCCATAACAGGCGGCGATGCCCGCCAAATCAGCGTCGCGGCTCAGCAATAATCCTTTGTAGGTCAGACCGGCATCGATCTCGAGATTAATCAGGTTGCGGTCGCCAGGCGCACCGCCGACCCGCAGAAACCCGGCGAGACCTTGGGCCTCTGCGTCCGGAGGCTGCCACAGCATTTTGTTGGCAACCATGTAGAGGCCAAAATTGCCGCGATGCGTGGCGGCAACGCCGTTGCTGGCCGGGTCCGCCAGTGAGCGGCCGGAGGTATCGCGGCGCAGATCCGGAAAATCGGCGGTGTGGTACCAGCCGCCAACTTTGACGTCGCTGAGCGAGCCCGATAAATCAGGCTTCAGGTCAAACGGATAGGCAAGTTCGGTGAAGGCAAGCGTGCCTCCTTCGCCAATCAGGAAGTTAGTGCCCCCCGAATTGCGGACTTGCGGGGTCCGGGAGGTGCCGGATTGCCGCTGAATACGGCGCCGGACAAATTCAGGCCGGTCGGTGTCCCGACGTGCAGCCGCACCGCCGGTACCGCCAACGGATAGCACGGACCGCCGCTCGGCAGGTCCGTCGGCAGAATGTCGGGACAGCCGAATGTTGAATTGATGAAATTTAATCCGTACTGGCTGTAGTAAAATTCGCCCGGGTCATCGATCGCGATCCGGCCGACACGAAGCGATATCGCACGATCGAGAAGCTCTTGCTGAAACCACAGATCGTTGAGGCGCGCCGCGGGCAGCGCCTCGATATTGCTGACCGCGAGCAAATTGCCGAGCCCACTCCGTGATAGACCCCGGCCGTTGATTTGGTAGGCCTCACTGTAGATCGTGGCGTCTGGCCAGCTCGCGAGCTTTTCCAGGTCGAGATTGAGGGTTAGCGTCAGCAATCCCTGGTAAATCGTCGTCTGTTTTATGCCGCCGATAGGGTTGGAGAGCATTTCCGAGGTATCATTGCCGTTGAGGTCGAAGCCGGCGTCTTTCAACGACTTACGCATTCCGCCCCAGTCGCCGGTGAGAGTCCGCTGCGCAAGAGACCGTCCTCGGCCGCGGCGGGTAGGCCCGGTCCCGACAGGATGGCAGCGGTTAACTTTGGGTACCGGCGGCAATATCGGCATTATTACCAATCTGACCGTAACCCGTCAATGCGAGTATAGTGCAAAATTCGATTCTCGGCACTGACAAGCTATTCGATCCACACTGGAGGGTCGCGGCGGCGCCGGGCCTCAAAGCATCTCCGCCTCCCTTGGAGACGAAAGACACATAGATTATTTATTGGGGCCATCGGCTGCGCGACCGGGACTACCTACTGGCCGGTTGTCTTCTTATGATGTATCTTGGAACGAGCGGCGTGGAACTATGTCAAAACCTCGGTTTCCCTCTGGAGGGACAATTCCCAAAATCCCCTATGGCTTCGAGCGGACACGTGACGGGCACTCTGATTTGCTATCCTCTGCAGAAGGGATTCTATTAACACTTGCAATTCATGGCGAACTACCCGGTTAAGCTCGGTCGGCTGGATCCATTGTTGTTACTCGAAAAAGTTGGACGAGGGGAATTTGCAGTCATTCAGCTAGCGAAGATCCAAGGGACATCTCCTTCGGTGCTCGACCAGTGTGGTCGCCCGGAGAGACATAGCGGAAATAACTAAAATGAGACTACAGCAAAACGTCTTTGAAAACCACAGCTAACGGGTAACATAAAAGCTCGATCTATGACCAAAAACTTCAATGCATGGCCATTCCGGCTGGCGCTCGGCGGCATCAGCCTAGCCGTTTTTAGCTTTTTCGCAATTCTCTATTTGGCTGGCGACGATCAAACTTATGACTCCTCGTTATCCGCGTGGGGTGTGAACTTCAAATTTCAACCACCCGCATCGTATCGGCCATTCATCGATATACACGAATACCTAGCGGCGCTCGAGTGCCAGCGGCTCGGCTGGGATGTTTTTGCCAGTGACCCATGCGATGCCCTGGGCCGGCCGCACACTTACCCCGTGTGGTTGACACCGCGTCTGATCAGGCTCGATACCTCCGACACGGTCTGGCTCGGTGTAGCGCTTGGAATTGCATTCCTCTTTTCCGTGGCTTGGATCGCCAACCCTCGAACAGCACGGCAAAGTGGCATTTTTTTGATCGCTGTGCTCTCCCCGACATCAGCCTATGCAATCGAGCGGGCGAATATGGACCTCCTCGTATTCGTCTCACTGGTCCTGGCGGCTTTTCTTTTCAGTCGCGGCGGCTTGGCTCGGCTGACCGCCTATGCACTGACGTTCCTGATGGCGACGCTCAAATTCTATCCCATCGCGGCGATGGGCCTCGCTCTCCGAGAAAGGCGGTCGAGATTCATACTCGTGGCTGTCATCACAAGCATTGCCTGGTGTGTATTCCTCTACTCTGTTCGTCATGAATTCAGCGAGATGCTGGCCAATCTTCCGGATCTGCCGCCTCTCGGCAGCGTATTTGGTGGTTTCGATGTTTTTGCCGTCCTACAAGAATGGCTGCATCGGCACTTTCCGCAATCGGTCGGCCCCCTCGATGTCATGCTCCACGGCCTTTACCTGACCGCCGCGCTGGTCGCAATGGCCGCATCGGTGTTCTTGTCCCGAAGGATGTCGCGAATGGGTATTGTTGTTGTTGGCGCCGGCAGGAATCTCACCTTGTTTCTGGCAGGCGCATTCATACTTGTTGGTTGCTTTCTTGTCGGGTACAATATTCTGTACCGTCAAGTATTTTTGCTGATGTTGCTGCCATATGCATTCGATTCATGGTCGGAGGACAACCGCTCCACCTTTAGCCGCCGTTTTTGGGCGTCGGCGATTACTCTCATCCTCGTGCTGCTCTGGTTCGAATGTCTACGCCTCAATCTCGCCATCCGTTTCGGCACCCAGGCGGGTCCAGCCCCCAACCTCACCTTCTTTGTGCGGGAGCCGCTGTGGTGGATTTTCATCGTCGGATTGGCGTCGTTGCTTTTCACTTGGGTAAAACCAAGAACTCTATCACACCTCTTCGCCTCCCCTGTTGGCCTTGGCCTCGAATATCGATAATGTCAGCTTATGAACAAGCGGGGTTGGCAAGAGCGGCGAATTTTCAGGCGCTAAAACTACGCGGTCGAACAAATTCCTGTTGTCAGTCGTGGTGCATGCTTCAACGAAAAAGACGTCATCCCGCTGACATATTATCGATTGCTTGAGGTGTCGGGGAAAGGAGATTTCCGTTTGCAGGTCGTCTTTGTCGACGACGGCAGCCATGACGGCACTTCGGAAATGGTTGCAAATATTTCGAGGCGCGACTCACAGGTCAAGACAATCCTGCTATCGCGCAATTTCCGCCATTAGGCCGCCGTCTGCGCCGGACTTGCCAATGCGGATGGCGATGCCACCGTCGTGATGGACGCGGATCTGCAGGATCCCCCCTGAGGCGGTCATCGATATGATCGACAAATGGCGGAACGGTGCCGATGTTGTTTACGGCATCCGCACCAAGCGCAAGGAGCCGCTGCTCAAGCGCGCTGGCTATAAGCTGTTTTACCGGGTTTTTCAGCGGCTGGGCGGATATCGACGCGCCGCTCGACGCAGGCGATTTTCGGCTGATAGACCGCAAGGTGCTCGACGTCATCAACCAGCTTCCCGAAAAGAACCGTTATTTTCGTGGTCTCAGGGCCTGGAGCGGGTTTCGCCAGGCCGGCATCGCGTACGAACGCCAATCCGAGCGGCGGGCTCGACCAAATATCCACTGAGCAAATTGATCGCACTTGCTAGAGATGAAATCTTTAATTTTTCGACAGTGCCCCTGACCGGTGTCTTCTACATCGGTATGACGATGTCGAGCATCTCGTTTCTCGCTCTATTACTGGTGCCGCTCTATTACTGGTGCTGATGTTCAGAATATTCGATCTTCCAATTTTGGAATAAAACCATTGACGTGCAGGGGTACTCTTCAACTATTTCGACGATTTTGCTGATGAGTGGAATACGATTGGTCAGCACCGGCGTCTTGGGCGAGTACATCGGCCGTATTTCCCAGGAGACAAAAAATCGGCCGACGTATGTGATCCGGGACACGATCGGCTCGAAGGATTCCGAACAGCCGTGACACGACCAGTGTTAGCGATCGTGACTTGCTACCTCGACGTATGCTCACGTGATTCGAATGAGCGGCTGCGGAGATTCGATTGTCTTACATCAGCGCTCGACCGCTAACCGGAGATGATCGAATCTTTAATTAAATGGTCGCCCATGTACTGGATCTGGG
>Ga0306926_10005491_pt1 | contig 13498 bp, 16 predicted proteins | sample flu12Cox44000178_FD_203759 | JGI IMG/M metagenome (GOLD analysis project Ga0306926, IMG submission 203759) | Lab enrichment of tropical soil microbial communities from Luquillo Experimental Forest, Puerto Rico - flux8day.12C.oxic.44.000.178 (v2)... | ecosystem: Environmental > Terrestrial >... | reverse complement strand
CAGTGCGGAAGCGATCAATGGTCATTGGTTCGGCATTTGCGCGAATCGCGGCACTTGCTGCGTGATTCTTCCTTCTGGTCCGAAGCAGACAGTCTCAACGCGGTCGATAATGTCTGCTTTGAGGGGTAAAACGAACATCGGTGTTTGTGCTCGGGATGTCTGTACCTGACCCAAACCGGACATCAGCGGCCGAATTTGCTCTGATGCACAACACTGCTTTCATTCGTTGTGTGTGCGCCGGGTTTGAGCGTCCCTCAAAATAGCGAGACAGGCCATGGTGAAACCGTTTCCGTCGAAGACTCACATCGGCAACCACGTACTGAATCCCGAAACACTTATGCTGAACTACGGCTACGATCCCCAGCTGTCGGAAGGGGCCGTCAAGCCGCCGGTCTTCCTAACTTCGACCTTCGTCTTCAAGACTGCCGAAGATGGTAAGGATTACTTCGATTTTGTCTCGGGTCGACGCGAGCCTCCCGAGGGGATGGGCGCGGGCCTGGTTTATTCGCGGTTCAATCATCCCAACAGCGAAATCGTCGAAGACAGGCTCGCTGTCTACGAGCGCACAGAAAATTGCGCGCTGTTCTCATCGGGTATGGCGGCGATTGCGACCACGATACTCGCCTTCGCGCGCCCGGGTGACGTGATCCTGCACTCGCAACCGCTCTATGGGGGAACGGAAACGCTGCTGGCGAAGACACTGGCGGGCCTGTCCATCAGCGCCGCGGGCTTTGCCGACGGTATCGACGAGTCCGCGGTCCAGCTCGCGGCGGACGAGGCCATGCGAAAGGGGCGGGTTGCGATGATCCTCATCGAAACCCCGGCAAATCCCACCAATGGTCTGGTCGACATCGCGATGGTCCGCCGTATCGCCGACATGATCGGCGAGGCGCAGGACCATGTTCCGATCGTCGCGTGTGACAATACGTTGCTCGGGCCGGTGTTCCAGCGGCCGATCGAACATGGCGCGGATCTTTCACTCTACTCGCTGACCAAATATGTTGGTGGCCATTCCGACCTGATCGCCGGCGCTGCGCTTGGCTCAAAAGCCCTGATGAGGGAGATTAAGGCATTGCGAAGCGCCATTGGCACCCAGCTCGACCCGCACTCCTGCTGGATGCTCGGCCGGTCACTGGAAACGCTGACTCTGCGCATGGAGAAAGCCGATAGAAATGCGCACCTTGTCGCGGAATATCTGCGCGATCACGACAAGGTGGCGAAGGTCCAATACCTCGCTCACCATGAAGAAGGCTCTGCCGCCGGCCGCTTGTTCGCGAGACAATGCAGCGGCGCCGGCTCCACATTTTCGTTCGACATTGTCGGCGGTCAGGCCGCGGCCTCGAGATTCCTCAACGCGCTGCAGATCTTCAAATTGGCCGTGAGCCTGGGCGGCACCGAATCGCTCGCCAGCCTGCCCGCTACCATGACCCACTCAGGCGTTCCCGCTGACGTCCGTCAGGGAATAGGCGTTCTCGACTCTACGATCCGGCTGTCGATCGGCATCGAACACCCGTCTGATCTCCTCGCGGACATTGCGGAAGCTTTGAAAGAGGCATAGCCGCCGCGCTCGACCGTCTGAGGATGACGGAAACCCTTAGGCACGGACGTCTGCCTGTGAAACCAAGCAGAAAAAGCCGCTGACGAGACCTAGCCTGCCGCGACCGGGGGCGAACTGGTCCGCGCCAATACGGCGCGCCGAACTAGAGCAATATGCTCGCGAAGTGTATAGGCTTCGCTCGCGTACCCAGAAGGGGTGTGTATACGGGCGACGGCTCGCTCAATTCGTTCCAAGTCAGCTAGCCACTTCTCTGTAGGCAGCGTACCCGTGCGCTCGGCAACATCCCGCTCCAAGAGGGCCAATTCACCGTACCATCGATAGATCCGCGACCGGACGCGCCAGCGGAGCAACTGGGGTAGGTAGTGGAAGATCGGGAGCAGAACAGCAGCAAGCGGAACCAATATGATGATGGCCCGCTCGACCAGTGTCGCGAGCCAGAACGGTAAGTATCGATACAGAAAGCTTGGACCGAAACGCTTGTGCTGGTCGGCATGAGTCGAGATGCGGAGGTCAACGCGGGTCGTTCCTGGGAACTCGCCTGGCTCCTCGAAAAGACCCTGTCCGCCGTGAATCTCGTGTGCGGCATCCACCAACAGCTCCACTAGTGCGGGGTGCAAGCCATCCCGAGCGGCTAGCATCGCCTTGGTGCCGATGAGCGCGACTTCTTCCTCCGGAATGTCACGCGCCACATCGATCACGCCGGAAGGCAGCGTGAGCTTCTTGATGTAGGGCAGCAGTCGAGGATAGGCATCGGCGTGGCCGTAACTCATCAGTTTCAAATGCGGATCGTGAAGTGCGGCCCGGACGGCTGGATTCTGCGCACCGTCGACAAAGACCGCCGCATCGATCTCGCCGGATTTCAGTGCACGCAGCGCAGCGTCGTTGCCCACGGGCAACATTGTTATGTTTTCGGTCGTGAGGTCGTTAAGGGCGAACACGGGTTCGACAAGTGAGCGAGTGCCACTGCCTTTAGCGCCGACGGCGACGCGATGGTTACGCAGCTCGTTGATACGATTGAATGTGTCGGTGTCGCGGTAGAAAATCCACATCGGCTGGTAATAGAGGTTCGAAAGCATGACAACGTCATTGGCTTCGGGGAATTTCGCAATACCGCCCTGAGTGAAGCCGATGTCAACGCCAGAATGTGAATTCTCCAGAAGCCGTAGATTGTCCCCGGCGCCAGCGGTCATTCGTTCCTCGACCGTAACCCCGGATCGAGCTAGTATCTCGACGTAACGTTTCGCAAATTGGTGGAACAGGCCATCTTCGAGGCCCGAAGCCAGCACGATGTGACGCGGCGCGGCGGGTTGCAGAAAGTGTCCAGCAGTCCACGCGACAGCACCAATCAATGCCAAAATGACCATGGCCACGCTCAAGCGGCCACGGCGCGGCAGCAATGCAAGGTATTCGAGCATCATAAATCGATACTTTTACCGCAACGGTTAACTGGGAATTACTTTAAGTCCGACAGTGAAAAGGCTCAATGTTAGCTGCGTTCTAAAATGTCGCTTGTTGGCCACGGACATCCCAATGCGCTCTCCCGATGTCCGCTTTCGGGGGTAAAACGGACATTGTCGGCCTAGGCGCGCGCTCGCTTATAGTGCCGCAGCCGCGGTAGTCAGGGGAACAGCCATGGAAAAGCGGATCTTCGGCCGCACCGGATTAGAGCTTTCCGTGCTGGGCTTGGGCTGCGGTGCGGTCGGCGGGTTGATGGTGCGCGGCGATCCGCTGGATCAGGAGCGGACCATCGCACGGGCCATCGATGCCGGCGTGAATTACTTCGACACCGCGGTGCAGTACGGCAATGGTGAATCGGAAAAGAACCTTGGCCGAATCCTACAAAAGCTCAAACCCGCCGATGCGGTGGTGGGGACCAAAGTCCGACTGACGAGCGCCGAGTTCGACCACATTGCGGATGCGGTGGCGACCTCATTGGAAGGGAGCTTAGCGCGACTGCGCCGCGATCGGGTCGACATTTTCCATCTGCACAACGCGATTACCGAGGCCGGTGGCGGCGAAACCCTCAGCGTCCAACAGGTCCTTGATGAGGTCGTGCCGGCATTCGAGCGACTGCGCCGACAGGGGAAGACACGTTTCCTGGGTCTTACCGCAATCGGCGACACAGCTGCGCTTTACCAAGTGATCGACGCAGGCGCCTTCAACAGCGCACAGGTAGTCTACAATATACTCAATCCCTCCGCAGGCACCGAATTACCGCCGAATTATCCGGCTCAGGACTATGGACGGCTGTTCGATCATACGAGGAAGGCTGGCGTCGGCGTCATTGGCATCCGCGTGCTTGCCGGCGGAGCGTTGTCTGGATCGACTGAGCGGCATCCGATTGCGAGCCCACCGCCCGAGCCTATCGGGTCGGCTATAAGCTATGAGGCCGACGTCACGCGCGCATTTCGTCTAATGCCAATAGTACAGGAAGGATTCGCAGCGAGCCTAACAGAAGCCGCTACGCGGTTTGTGATCTCGCACAGGGCTATTGGGACCGTTTTGGTGGGGATAGCAACGCAGCACCAATTCGAGAATGCTCTCGCTGCAGTTGAAAAAGGTCCGTTGCCATCTGCTGCACTCGATCGGCTATCGGCGGTGCTGCAGACGTTCTCCGGCGAACCACGCTAAGCGCCGGCATCATCAAGTTCGGGCTGAGCCTGGAACACAGGTCGACCGATGGCCGAGGTTCACGACTGCATCGAGCCAACTTGCGGCCAAGAAAAGGGTGTTAGTCCTTCTTCGGTGACCAGCGATAGGCTTTGGCGCAGGCACCACCCATAAGCATTGTCCGCTCAGCGTCGCTCAGCCGGCTCGCATTGAGGAAAGCTTCAACGGCTTGCTGATAGTTGACCACGGCGAACGCGCGCGTCCAGTCCGTGCCCCACAAGCATCGATCAAAACCCCAAGCGTCAAACACACGAGCAAGCGGGTCCCAAATATCCGAGAAAGGATACGGTTCTAGGGAAAGCGTGCATGCACCGCTCACCTTAATCACCCGCGTTCGGACGCCTGCCGAGTTCCAACACCTTGGGAAGGTCGCTCCAAGGCCGCGGCGGGGCGGGAGGCACGCGCGGCTGCAAAATGCCCAGATGGTCAATGATGAATCGCGTCTCGGGATGGCGATCGATGAGCGCAGCGCCCGCTTCCAGGTTACCCCAGCACAGGATGTTCACCGGGAGGTCGTGTCGCACAGCGGCGCGCGCGATCCGCTCGATACCCGGGTCGGTCGGCTCGCGCTTGGCTTCCTTTGTAAGCATGATGCGGATCCCGACCGCGCCTGGTGTATTCTTCCAGTCGGCGATGACATCAGCGACCGCGCGATCATCCGGGTCGACCGGCTTGACGATGCCGAACCGGCCGGGATGTGCCCGTTGCACTTCGACTGCATAACTAGCGTCATAGCGGTACATCGAAAAAGCAGAGATAAAGATCGCGCCGTCGACACCGACTTTGTCCATCGCTGAAACCATCTCGTCGCCAGTGATGTGGTCGGGCCAATTCGGCACAGTGTGCCAAGGCCGCTTCGACGTGTTTGCTTCATAAGCATGGACCTGAGAATCGATGACGATCATCGGGATAGCTCCTCTGGAGTTTGGACATTGCAAAAGCGTCCAGAGGGCAAAGGCTGCGGTGCCTCTCTGGGAAGACTGAACATAGCAAGCACCTGAGCAGCGCGAGCCTTCATTTGCAACTCACAATGCCGCCGTTTAGTCCTTCGCAACGGTTCGCGCGACGCAGCGTTGCTTAACAGACATTTTCGACCTCCAAAATCGCAAAAGGAGTTTATGGCACGAAACGGACATGCCGAAGTATCTTGGCGATTTTCGTTGTCGGGTGAGCAGCGGAAAAGATTTGCTCTCATTTCGCTTTTTCGGGTTTTGACCCGGTTCGTCGTCTGATCCAGTGTTCCCGCATACTGTAGCGTAGAATATCCAACCCCAACAAAGGAGCGCGCTGATGCCTGCCATGCATGAGACAAACCTCGACGGACGCGTCGCGATCGTTACTGGATCGGGACAGAACATTGGCGCAGCCATTGCGCGCCGTCTCGCGGAGGCAGGTGCGGCCGTCGTGGTCAACGGCCATACGTCACGCGAGAATGTCGAGCGCATCGTTTCCATGATTCAGGAAGCCGGCGGGCGCGCCGTCGGCATCATGGCCGATGTCTCGGACCCGAAGGATGTCGGGCGTCTCGTCGCGGAAGCCAATGCCGCCTTCGGGCCGGTGGACATTGCCGTCTCGAATGTCGGGCGGCGATTGCTCAAGCCGTTCGAGTCGATCAGCATCGAGGATTGGGACTGGGCAATCCGGACCAACCTCTCATCCTGCTTCTATCTCGCGCATCACGTGATCCCGGCGATGAGGGACCGGATGTGGGGCCGAGTAATCCACGTGTCCGGGTTCGACGGTTTCACTGGTCACATCGTCAATCGCGCCTACAACATCGCTGCAAAGGCAGGGATGCACGGCTTCTCGAAGGCGCTCGGGCGCGAGCTCGGACCGTTCGGCATCACGGCAAATACGGTCGTGCCCGGTGCGATCGATACTGAACGCAACTGGAGTCAATATCCAGGGAGGAACGTAGAGGCGACAAGGAACGCAATCCCGGTGCGCAGAATCGGCCATGTGGACGATATCGCCTATGCGTGCGTCTATCTCTGCACCACAGGTAGCTTCGTCAACGGGCAGGCCATCCATTTGAACGGCGGCCAGTACATGTTCTGAAGCCGGCAGACGACGCGCCTCGCACAAGCCCATCGACAGCGGGGCCGGGGCGGCAACCTTACGGGCTTTTGGTCTTTCGAAACCGGATATGGGCGGCAAGTGGCTCAGCGTACTCAAGGAGACCGCAGCAAATATGCGCCGGGTGGCGGTGCTATTCGGTTCGGACACCCCGATCGATCTGGCAAAGATGCGTTCTGCCGAGGCGGTCGCACGATCGCTCGGGATCACGATCGCGGCGTCGACATCCTTGATGGCAAGATCGAGCGCGCGATCGCTAACTTCGGTAAAGAGCCCGACGGCGGCCTGATTGCTCTGCTCCACCCCCACACGCTGGCGAACCGGGGACCGATCATCCAGCTGGCGGCGGAGAATCGCTTGCCGACGGTCTATCCATTCCGATCATTTGCGGCCGAGGGCGGGTTGCTCGCCTACGGGCCCGATCAGAATGATCAATGGCGATATCAACTCGCTATCAATCTCAAGACAGCCAAGGCGATCGTAGAGCAGACATCGAACGGCAGCGGAAGCCTGCGGAGTCGGTCGAAAATGACCCCAAGCGGTCCTAGGCGGGTTTGAAATCCCGCAGCGTAACAGTCTCCTGCGGTGCTCAGGTGTGCTATCATGTCGGTCGGAGGCGCCGAGCGCGCCCACCTCGATTCAGGACCCCCCTTGGCCCGCCGCGAGGTGATCAATGAAACGACGCGAATTCATCACGCTTGTTGGCGCCACGGTCCTTGCGTGGCCGCTCGTGGCACGCGCGCAGCTTTCCGGTGATCGGGTTTCTTGGTGGCACATCGCCTGAGGTGTACGCGGTCCGTCTACGCGCGTTCCGTCAGGGGCTACAAGAGGCGGGCTATGTCGAAGGCCGCAACGTGGAGATCGAATATCTCTGGGCACAAGGTCGCAACGAGCAACTGCAAGCGCTTGCGGCTCAACTGGTTCACCGTCAGGTCGCCGTGATTGTGGCTGGCGGCGGCACTCCTTCAGCATTGGCGGCAAAGGCAGCCACCACAACGATCCCGATTATCTTCGGGGTCGCGGTCGATCCAGTGAAGCTTGGACTTGTCACCAGCCTGAACCGACCTGGCGGTAACCTGACGGGCGTGACTAACTTGAACGTGGAGGTAGGGCCGAAGCGGCTGGAGCTGCTGCGCGAATTGCTGCCGTCAGCAACACTTATTGCTGTGCTCGTCAATCCGACCAGTGCAGCTATTGGTGAACAGTTTTGTTCGCGAGCTAGAGCCGGCAGCCCAGACGTTGGGCTTTAAGCTCCATGTCCTGCCTGCCAGCACCGAACGCGATTTCGATAGGCGCAGGATCCGTGACCGGCAAACGATAGAATTCGATGGCTGTACCACCGAGGATGCAATCACGTTCGTCGGGTGAGATCCCAGCCAGTACGAGATTGGTCTCGCGCCACACCTTACTGTAGCCACCGCGCAGATTGGCCACCGGCCAGTCGCTGCCGAACATCAGCCGCTTGGGCCCGAACAGCTCCAGCGCGCGGTCTATATACGGCGCGATGTCGGCTGCGTTCCAATCGTCGGCGCTGCCGGCATCGAGCCCCGACAGCTTGGCGAAGACATTCGGCATTTGAGCGGCGCGTGCAAGCAGCGACCCCCAAGGCTCTAAATCGCCGGCCGCGATCGGCGGTTTGCCAAGGTGATCGATCACTATCCGCAGGTCGGGGACGCGTTGCGCGATTAGGGGAACATGTTCCAAATGACGGAGCAATATGCCTACATAATCGAAGGTACGTCCCTTGTTTCAGATCGGGCTCGACGTGATAGCGCGGCACTGAATGCGAGGCGCGCCGCCGCGACGAGGCTCTCGGCGCCGTTTACGCAACGGTCGACGACAACCGCACCCTTCACCAATTCAGCGACGCCGAGCTGAGTGCGATCCTGCGCAGGCGTGTTGGCGTCGTCGTCTTGAACGTGGGGCACTCAACTGAGACGCTATAGGTCAAATAGCGGGGCGTCAGGGGCCGCCTCCGCTTGCGGGTGAAGCGTCTGGAAAAGGCGGCCGGCACGGACGGTCGAGGCCGCAGCGCACCGTCGGTTCATCTCAGGTCTAATAAAGGCAGCTCGCAACCTTGCGCGATAAGTTCGGGCGCTTGGGTGTCTGATCGATGCCGGCTTTCGAAGTAAGACCGGACGTGGTGGAGGCTTCCTGAAATGTCCGCTGTTGGCCAAAAAGGAGACGTCAAAAGCACGCACCGGAAATTCCGCGCGTTGATCTAACATCTGACTCAGTCCCGCGCCTCCCCGATGAATGGCGGAGAATCGACAGCTTCCAATCTCAGCAATGGCGTCGCTGAACGTCAGCCCCGAAACCGTGGCCCAGCGTCATCAGCCGCTCTTCCGCCCGATTTTGACCGACGGACCGCAGGCGGCTTCGATCAGGCTGCGCGCCACAACCTTGGCCTGCTGCGCCGCGTCCGGCATGTTGCGAACGTGAGCAGTGACGATCGCGCCGTCCTTGACCAGCGCGAGCTGTTCGGCCAAGGCGTTGGGGTCTTCAGCGCCGGCCTCGGCCGCGAGCTTGCGCAGGTACTCGACGATCAGGCGCTTATGCTCGGCGCAGGCGCGATGCACCGGATCCTCGGGATCGGTGTATTCGCCGGCCGCGTTTACGAACGCGCAGCCGTGGAAGCCGAACGCATTCATCGCCCGTTCGTGGAACCATTCGTCCAGCGCATCGAACATAGCGATCAACCGCTCCCGGGGATTGGACGATGCGCGTTCCATCGCGCCCATCAGCCAATTGCGGAATAGCTCGTCGCGTCGCCGAAGGGCCGCCAGCACCAGTTCGTCTTTTGAACGGAAGTACTTGTAGAGCGTCATTTTTGCGACCCCCGCTTCCGCGAGGATCCGGTCGATGCCGGTGGCGTGGATGCCGTGCGTGTAGAAGAGCCGCAGAGCGGTTTCGACGAGTTCGTCGCGACGTGGAGGGGCGGGCAATGCAGTCTCCAATAGACAGACAAGTCAGTCTTATTATCCGCACTGACATGCAAGGACAAGCGAGATTTTGATAAAAGTAACGGGAATTTGTTGCGTCTTTGCGCGATTGACATATACAGACAGGTCTGTCTATACGTTAATGCACTCTTGAGGCGCTTCGCTGCAAAGGAGACCGATGTGAACCTCTTCTCTCTAGCCCGGGCGGGCCGATCGGCTCGCCGACTTCTCACCGTCACCCGCCTCTTGATCGGAGCCGCCCTGATGACCCAATCCACCGCCGCCCAGAAAGTGTCGAACGACCCACACCTCGATCCGCAGGTGCGCGCTTTCCTCACCGAGTTGAACAAGGCGCGCCTGGTCGTTGAGGAGGTCGAACAAGGCGATCTCGTCCGCCGATGGCCGTCTCTGCTTCACTGAGAGGCAAACGCCGCTTCGCTCGCCGCTAATTTGCGCTGTGGTTTTGGAGTTCGACATCATGATTTCAGATATTGGCCAAATCTTCTCTGCGCAGAAAGACGGCTCCCCGCCGACGATATTGGCGGGCGGCTGCGCGCCCGGCGAAAGCGGTGTCTCCGTCGTGAGCTTGCGCTACAAGGGCAGCGCGCATTTCAGCGCCTGTCTGCGGCAGCATCTGATCGCCTTTGTTTCGAAGACCCGGATCAAGTGCCGCCTGGCGGGTCGCGCGCTGTATCACAGGGCGCATGAAGGATCGCTCGCGATCTGTCCTGCCGGACTTGATATCAGCGCCGACACCGACCAGGACTTGAATGCGCTCCTCGTTGCGATTCGACCGAACAATTTTGCGCTCGCAGCCGCTGAAGAAGGAACGCTCGAAGCGGAGTTGAGCAGTCGTCTCTGCGGCCACGACCAGACGCTTCTTGATCTGGCCGGGGTGTTGGCGCGGGAAAGCAAGGAAGGTTATCCGCGCGGAACGCTGTTCTGGAATGAGACTGCCGGCCAATTCGTCGACATCCTTGCTGCACGTTACGCGATGGGGACCAGGGCGAAGCCGAACGGTCTGTTGACCGCCGACATTCTCAATCGGCTGAAGGAGTTCGTCTTCGAACATCTGGACGAACCGCTTGACGTCGCGAGGCTTGCGAAAATGACGAACCGCAGCCAGTTCCATTTTTCCCGCGCCTTCACTCGATCCGTCGGCGTGAGTCCGCATCGCTACGTCGTTCATCTGCGATTGCGACGGGCGGTCGAAATGGTTCGGGACAGGAAGTTCGGCCTTGCCGAGATTGCCGTAAGAACGGGCTTTGCGGATCAAAGCCATTTGACGCGGTGGGTTCAGCGCGTCCATGGCGTGTCACCCACGCAGGTCATGGCTCGGCCCTGAACCGAATCGCAGGAATCTTCAAGACCAGCCCCGTCTATCATCCCAGATAGAGGCCACGCCAACCACCAGCGATCAATGACCCGGCGCTGGTTCGGAGGCTGATATCACACCCCCAACAGGGTCCTTTCGGCCTGAAGGCCAGGAGAGATTCAATGGAAATGCATTCGCGACAATCGCTCAACGAAATCCATGGCATCAGCGCTCCACCGCGGCGCCAACCCCGATGGGGCTCGCTCATGCGCCTCAGCATCGCACGAGTCCTTGCGCTCCTGAAAGGAATAGCGAGGGCGATCGCCGCCGAATTAGCGGCTCGTCACGCCATCGTCGAACTCGCCAGCATGGATGATCGCATGTTGCGGGATCTCGGAATAACCCGAGGCGAAATTGAAAACTTGATACGCCGGCCGCGAGGAAATGTCAGAGCGGATGATGAGCCGGTCCTCTCAAGCGATACTGGCTACCACCGACCGGCTTTGCCGACGATCAGCTCTCCCGACCTTTCATCCGAAGGGCGGCCCGAGCAGCAATCTGCAGATACTACGTTCGTGTGAGCGGTTCGCTCGTCAGCGCGGATCGCCATGCGAAAGCCGTGGCATTTGTCTGAAAGCCGTGTGCCAAGTCCTATCTGAGATGCTTCCAATACGGAGAGATCGACACCATGGCAACCAGTGAAGCGAGTTTCGCCGCGCGCGTTCGCACGAACCAGCGCGCCCTGACAATGACCACGTCGCGTTCGGATGCGTCTGGGAAAGTACAGACATCGGGCTTCCCCGCGTGCCGAGAAGTGAGACTGCATGTTTCTGGAAGACGAATGCAGCGCTCGACGCGCCCAATTTCTACACCTATGCGCGCCGCGGGCCAGACGTCACGCCCGAGAATGCCGCGTTGCTCAAGTTACCAGCTGACTCCTGGTCCCTGGTTGTCGGAATGCATCCCAAGAGCCGTGGCGCCGTCCATCTGACTGGGCCGGGTGCCGACGATCCCGTCAGAGTTGATGCGAATTACCTCGGCGATGCCCAGGATCTGAAGGATCTCGTGAGCGGCCTGGATTTCGCGCGCCAGATCGGAAACTCCGCCGCGCTGCGACCTTTTGCGGTTCGGGAGACCACACCGGCCGCTCGCAATCCCGATGAGTTCGAACGCTTCTTTCGCAACGGGCTTGGCACCTTCTGGCATCAATGCGGTACCGCGAGAATGGGCCGCGATGCAACGTCGGTGGTGGATGGCCGATTGAAAGTTCACGGCATTGACGGGCTGCGGGTCGCGGATGCGTCCGTCCTCCCGCGCGTGACGACGGGCAATACCATGGCGCCTTGGCGAGCAGGCTGCGGCCTTCGTGCAGGTAACGAGTTCGTAACCGGGCCGCTGACGGGCGTGAACGGCAGGAATCTTCAAGATTGGGTTTTGTGAAATTCCTAGATCGGGGACCTGTGGCGCAAGGGGCGCCACGTTCGAAATCAAGATGGACAAGGAAAATGAGTCAATCGGCATCTTCAACTTCTCTCCCGGATCGCAATAAGCCGGCCGAATGGTCGCAAACGAGACCTGGCGAACGTTGCCTGATACGCGTGCCGGCGGCCGATACAAACGGCGCATACTCGCTCGTCGCGATTGTTTCGGACCCCGGCGACGGCACGCCGCTGCACGTCCATCAAAATGAGGACGAATATCTTTTTGTAATCGAGGGGACAGCGCGCTTCGCGCTCGGCGCCAAGGTATTCGATGCGGAAGCTGGAACGATGGTCACGCTTCCCAGGAACATTCCGCATGCCTGGGGCAACCGCACGGATTTGCGGCTGCGGATCGCGGCGGTTTGTTATCCCGGCGGTGTCGAGGAAGCCCTGCGCATCATCGCCGGTGGCGGTTTGATCGACATTCCCGCGCTGGCCGCGAGGTTCGGTGTTATCGCCCTCGGTCCCGCGCCGTTCTGAAATGCCGACGCCGCTGTCACAACATCATTCAAGAAAACTCGTCATGATTGTAATCAACATCAACCAGCTAGTCGCGAATTGGATCAGGTCCACTACCGAGCGATTGATTGCGGCCTATTCGGATCATCATGTGTTCCGCTCCCAACTTCGCCGCCCGATCGGCCATTGGACCGGCAAGGCAGCGCACGCTTCTGATAGTGAAAGCCATTTTCTGCTCACCCACAAATCCGGAAATATCGAGATGTTACCCTTGATCATTCTCGCTCTGTTGGTCATTCTGACCAAATCACCGGTCGCAATTGCCGGGCTGCTCAGCTACATCGGGCTGTTTGGCTACATTTTTTGGCCGCAGAGAACGAGCGGCAAGAGTCTCGATCGTTCTCGGCGAGGTGCTTCGGTCGCTGAGGGGCATTTCGAAACGACCGATCATTTGCAGCAAGACATCGCTGTACGCCCCGCAGGACACGCAATCGCAGGATCGGGTCTGGTACGGAGGCTCGTTCGGGCGAAAGACGACCCGGCGAAGCAGCGTATCCGGGCGCAGCTCGGTGAGATCGATGATGAGCGGCTCTTTGGCCTTGGTCTTACATCCGAAGATATTGTCGCACTGCGTGGCACGGCGAGCCCGCAGGTCGAGGCGACTATCGCCCAAGGCGTCGATGCGCCGTCAGAAGACGGTAGCACCTGCCAGATCTCGCCTTCGATTGTAGGCGTTTTGGGATGCAACGGGCCATAGGCCATGAGAGCGATACGTCGGGGCGCGAACGCGTATCCCGCATGCTGGATGGTTAATGTCCGTTGCAACCCAAACTCTGGGTTCAATAGGCGATCCGCGGGGCGCTCGGGTTCAGCAGGTAACAAGATCCATGTGTTCGAATCCCTTGGAGTAGTTGAGCACCGAGATGAAAAACTCGCCGCGGCAAGAAAGTGCAGGAGAAGTTGGCACGAAGTATGAGGGCCGCGCAACACTGCGACG
>Ga0306926_10005489_pt1 | contig 13500 bp, 15 predicted proteins | sample flu12Cox44000178_FD_203759 | JGI IMG/M metagenome (GOLD analysis project Ga0306926, IMG submission 203759) | Lab enrichment of tropical soil microbial communities from Luquillo Experimental Forest, Puerto Rico - flux8day.12C.oxic.44.000.178 (v2)... | ecosystem: Environmental > Terrestrial >... | reverse complement strand
CCGAGCCCCGCAGGCCTTGACGAGCTCGAGAGCCTACCCGCGTCGTGGTCGCGAGCAGCGTTCGATGAAGACTCCTGTCTGCGCCTTGCTCACCTTGCCGGCCGCGATCCCGAGCACGAGATCAGTGAGCTCGTCGTCTCCTGCTGCCAGCGACCGCCCATTCAACCCAAGAAAGATCAGCGTGGTCATGAGAGCCGTCCGCTTGTCCCCGTCCACGAACGGGTGGTTCCTGGCGATATGGAAGAGATAGGCAGCCGCCATCTCGGCCAGGGTTCCGTGGAGGTACTTCCCGCCCATGCTCGCTTGCGGCATTCCCAGCGCCGATTCGAGCAGGGTGGCGTCGCGACTACTCGGCGAGCCGGCGGAACACTCCTCCGTAGCGCCGATGTGCCTCGGCGGCCAGTCGCTTCAGCCGAGCGGTTCGCCGCCGGGCACGCACCGGCGAGACCACGATGACGTGCCCGTCCGTCGACACCTCGAGAGGCGTAGCCGCGTCGATGCCGACCTGGTCGAGCAGGGACTTGTCCAGGACGAGGGCCAGACTATTCCCTGTCTTCGTCAGCTTCTTGATCATGGCGAGCCTCCGTACGGACATCCTATCAATACTCGTCCGTACGGTCTCTCACGCTGGTCTTTGACACGAGTCTCGGCCCCGCCTACACTCTCCGCCGTCTGCGTCATCGAGCGGCCGACCGATACGAAGAACCCCTGAGGAGATCGCGCATGCCGGCTCCCCTGCCGCCCCAGATCGAGCAGTTCATCCACGACAATCCGCAGGGCGTGCTGACGTCGTTCCGGCGAAACGGCATGCCGCAGCTCAGCATCGTGACGGTCTACCCGCGCGACGGCGGGGTGGGCATCTCCATCACGGAGACGCGAATGAAGTTCAAGAACCTCCTGCGCGATCCGCGCTGCTCGGTGCTCGTCTCCCACGTCGACTGGTGGTCGGGCTTTCTCGTCTTCGAGGGCAGGGCGGAGCTTGTCCACTCCGGCAACAGCGATCCTGAAACACTTCGTCTGGCCCGCCGTCACATCTTCAGCGCCACCACCCGGCGCCGCAGCGCGGACTGGGAGGAGTACGACCTCATCGCGGAGGCGGACAAGCGCGTAGCTATGATCCTGCGGCCGGAGCACATCTACGGCTCTGCGCTGGCTCGCATGCGGGAGGCGGCCAGGAAGTAGCGCGGCGGTCTAGGCGCCGAGCGCGCCGCTTTGGCGATCGTGAGGACGCCTACGGGCAATTCTATCGTCGCCACGTGTAACCCATGTGCCCGGACTCTTCTGTTACCTATCTTCCCGACCGTTCACATCGGGATAGATGTCCGCGGCATCGGCGAGGGCCGAGTTCACAAATGCTGTGAAGGTGTTCGCGACCAGCTTTGCCGGTCGCAAGCCATCGACAAGATGAATGCACACGCTCCCGTCCGCTGGTGAGAACACCCCGGCATAGAACCAGGAGGAGTCGCAGTGATCAGCGAACAGGATAGCGTCTTGAAGATCAGGATATAGTGGTTTCTCGTTGATCGACGGTTCGTCTCGTACTCGGTGCCAAGATTCCAGCTCCCAGATGCGAATCCAGCCGCTGTCTGGCCTGGTAGGCCAGTTCATGCCATTCATCGCGCGAAAGAACCAAGCCATGTCCTTGGGAAGACGCACCACGAACCGTGCTTCGGTCTGCCGGATCATCGCATCGGATGCAGGCGAACGAACTGCACCTTCTGGGCTGACCGCTCTGAGTGCGTCGGCGACCTGTTCCCCAGAGTTCATGGCTTGTCTGGCTAACGACCCGGCGCTGAGCGGCCGGCGCGCCGAGGGTTGAATCGACGCCAACGCTTCACGCCGGGCCGCTCAAGCGGCTTGTTAGACCTCATGCCACGCGTGCCGTTCGAGGTACTCATCAAGTTCTCGGAGAGCGTCAGGTATTGTGCCGTACGTACCCAGCCGGGCCAGCTGAAACATGTCATCAAGAGAGTATGGCTCCACACCAAACTGCTCGGTTGGGAGCTCATCGTTGACGGCTAGCCGAAACAGCCAAGACGCTACGTCAGGCCCGCGCTCAGGGTGAGCCCGTAGCGCGACTCGCGCGTTGGCCATGGCACGTCGGACCACTTCGACCGCATCACACTCTCCGCCGACCTCTCGGAGTAGAGCAATAACGTCCATGGGGCGACGACGTCCACTACAAGCTACCTCGATCACCGCGAAGTCAGGGTGAGGGTCCGCAGCGATGATGGCGTCGGCCCAGGCCACCGCCTCCGCAACGGTCCGGATGCCCGCGTTCAGGTCGTGGCGCAGGACTTCAGCTTCCGTCTTCTGTCTGGGCATCATCCGTCGTCATGAGGTCTAACACCTCGTATCTTGAACTGCGTTATCTGACTGCATAGTTCCGTATATCACGGTGAATCGATCCGCCTCAGCCGATGGACGCCCATCTTCCCGCCAACTTGGAGAACGCCCCTGGTCCGGGGGCAATGATATACGGCGCGAACTCGAGGGATATCTGGTCCTTTCCGGGTGCGTGATATCGCCGTCGTGCTGATGTTCCGGTGGTCGAGTAGCTCCTGGACGGTGTGGATGTCGTGGCTGTCCTCCAGCAGGTCGTCGTGGGCGGCCTCGGAGCGCTATAGGTCGATCAGGCGACCTCCCACGGCGACGTGGACCGCGCCACAGACTCGCAGCAGAACAACCTGTACAACGTCATGCGTCCAGGCTTGCACGCACCCCAGCGGCGGGTCAAGGTTTGGGTCCAGTGCCTTATCCTCGAGTTAGGCGACAAGTTCCTCAAGGGCGCGAATCCAGCACGTCTAACCATGGAGCGCGCTACCGCCTTCAAGCTGATCCTCAACTTCAAGACGGTGAAGGCGCTGGTGTTGACCCTGCCACCGTCGCTTTCTGCAGCGCGCGGACGAGGCGATCCAGTAGCCAGCGCATCAGCGCTTCCGGAGGCTCCGGCCTCCTGCTGGCTAGCGCTTCTGGTACTCGGGGCGCCAGCGGAGCAGGCGCACCTCGATCTGGCGGATGCCGAGGGCCATCACGATGCCGATCAGCCCCAGCACGACGAGGGCGACCATCATGTCTGCGGCATTCAGGGTGCCGAGGGACTGGATGATGAGATAGCCGAGACCGCCGCCGGATTCGCCTCCGATGAACTCGCCCACCACCACGCCGATGAGGGCGAAGGAGATGGACGGCGTGAGCGATGCGAAGGTCCACGCCAGGGTCGACGGAACGATGACGGTGCGGAGGATCTGGCCCTCGCTCGCCCCCAGGAATCGCGCGCTCGAGATGAGATCGGCGTCCACGCTGCGCGCGCCCTGGAAGGTGTTGAAGAACACGATGAAGAACACGATGCTCCACGCGAGCACGATCTTGGTGAGGAGGCCGAAGCCGAACACCATGGTGATGAGGGGCACCAGCGCGATGCGGGGCAGCGAGTTGAAGGCCACGATGAAGGGATCGAAGACGCGCGCGGCGCGGTCGCTGCGCCCAAGGAGGAGGCCGGCCACGAAGCCCGAGGTGATGCCCACGAGGAAGCCCCAGAGCGTGGACTGCACGGTGGAGAGCGCCATCTTCCAGAGCGGCAGGCGCACGTTGTCCGACATCAGATAGGCGAAGCGCCGCGCGATGGCCGAAGGCCGGCTGATGAAGAAGGGATCGATCCAATAGAGTCCGGGCGTGCGAGAGATGGCCTTGATGCCCGTCAAGTACTCCCAGGCCACGAGGATCGCCACGAGGATAGCGATGCGCCACGCCCAGACGCCTGCGCTGCCCCGAGTTCTCACGAGGCTGCCCGCTCCTGGAACTCCTCGCCCAGGGCATGCCAGATCTCGCCGTACTCCTTGAGGTACTCGGCGCTCTCCCTGAGCGCGATGACGTCGCGGGGCCGCGACAGCTTGACGTCGTAGACCAGCTTGATGCGGCCCGGCCGCCGCGTCATGACCACGATGCGATCGGCGAGCGTGATCGCCTCGGAGAGGTCGTGGGTGACGAAGACGACGGTCTGGCGTCGCGCGGCCCAGAGCCCGAGCAGCTCCGCGTGGAGGTTGAGCTTGGTGTGCGTGTCGAGGGCGCCGAAGGGCTCGTCCATGAGGAGGATCTCGGGATCCACCACGAGCGAGCGCATCAGGGCGACCCGCTGCCGCATGCCGCCGGAGAGCGTGGCGGGGAACGCCTGCTCGAAACCCTCGAGCCCGGCGAGGGCGACGGCCTCGCGGACGCGTGCAGCGATCTCCGCGCGCCCGAGCCCCCGGTACTCGAGGCCGAGGGCGATGTTGCGCTCCACCGTGCGCCAGGGGAACACGGTGTCCTTCTGGAAGACGTAGCCGATCTGGGGAGCAGGACGGGCGGTCACCCGCGCGCCGTCCACGAGGATCTCACCGTCCGTGGGCTCCACGAGGGAGCCGATCATGTTGAGGATGGTGGACTTGCCGCAGCCCGAGGGGCCGACGATGGCCACGAACTCGCCGTCGTGCACGTCGAAGGACACGCCGGAGACGGCGGGGACCTCGCGAGGACCCTGGCGGAAGGTCTTCGTGAGGTCCCGGATGGCGATGCGGACGCGCGACACTACTTGATCTTGGCCTGCGCCTTCTTCACGAACGACATGTCCACCGCCTGCTTGAAGGGGATCGACTTCTCGACGGCGAGGGGGACCCACACCTTCATGCCGCGCTCGTAGTCCTTCTCGTCGATGGTGAAGTCCCAGTCGAAGATCGTCTTGTAGTAGCGCACGGACTCCAGGATCTCCTCGCGGCTATAGGTCGACATGTACGGCTTCTGGAGCAGGTCGACGATCTCCTCGTCCTTGGCTTTCTTGATCCACTGCTGGGCGCGATAACAAGCATTGACGTAGCCCTGCACGAGATCGGGCGACTTCTCGATGGTCTCCTTGAGCACGTAGCCGACGGTGACGGGGATGGGCCCGCCGAAGACGCGGTTCCACGCCTTCTCGTCCTGCACGTCGTAGATGGGATGGCCGAAGCCCTGGGCCATTGCCTTCGTCTGCCACTCCGGAACGGCCATGATGGCGTCGAACTTTCCTCCCTTGAGGCCGGCCAGCATGGTCAGATCGCCGCCACCCCCGACCCACTCGACGGCGTCGTTCACCGGCTTGCCGTCGGGTCCCTTGATGTTCTTGAGCACGTACACGCCATAGACGTAGGTGCCGGAGCCGATGGCGGTGGCCGCGATGACCGCTTTGCGTCCCACCACCTTCTGATCGGCGAGGGCTTCCACGCTCTTCACGCCCTTGTCGAAGAGCTCCTGGCGCACCACGATGTTGGCGTAGGAGCAGCGCCGATCGGTGGCGAAGATCATCAGGGCGTCCTTGCCCTTCTCGGTGATCTTGAGCGGATGGTTGGAGTCTCCCAGCGCGAAGAGCACCTGCCCCGCCGCGAGGGCCTGCACGACCTTGGCCCCGCCGCCGGGAACCACGAAGTCCGGGGTGATGAGCCCCTCCGCCTCGAAGAACTTCTTCTGCGCAGCGACCAGGTGCTGGCCGTACACGAACGTCGAGATGCTGTGAGAGGCGCTGATGGGCTTGGGCGCCTGGGCGCGGCCGGCCGCGGGCCATCCTGCCGCGGCGGCGCCGCTCAGCAGACCGGCCGTCTTGATGAAGTCACGGCGCGTCCAGGGCGCCGTCATGGTCGTGCGAGTCATCGGAATTCCTCCGTGAGCATGGTTGGGAGAGCGAGCGGCACTGTACATGCGGGCATGACGCGTGTCAATCGTACATTGGCCCAAACATGTTGACAGCAAAGGATTTTTGGACTATTCTCGCCTCAGTGGAATCCGCGCAGCCCTTCCCTTCCACACGTAGCCAGAGGCCCCAATGATTCGCAGCATGACCGGGTATGGCCGCGCGGAGGTCGCGGGGTCCCGGCTCTCGCTGACCGTCGAGTGCAAGTCCCTCAATCACCGCCATCTCGACATCGCCATCAAGCTGCCTCGCACGCTTTCCGGCCTCGAGCTCGATGCCCGGCGCGCGATTCAGGGCGTGGTGCAACGCGGCCGCGTTGAGGTCTCGGTCAGCACGGCGCCCCTCGAGGGCGCGGCAGCGGCCGGGCTCGGCGTGGACATGGCCCAGGCGCGCGCGTACCTCGACATCGCCCGGCGGGTCGCCCAGGAGCTGGGGCTACGCGACGAGCTCGCGCTCGAGTGGGTTCTCGAGCGTCCCGGCGTCGTCTCGCGCGAGGAGCAGGAGGCGCCGGTTCCCGAGGATGGCTGGCCGCTCCTGCACGACGCGCTCAGCAAGGCGATGGCGGAGCTCAGTGCGCGGCGCGAGGTCGAGGGCGCGGCACTCGCACGGGAGCTGCGCGCGCTGCTCGGCACGCTCTGCGAGCACGCGGCGGTGATGGCCGGGCGTGTTCCCGCCGCGCTCGAGCGCAAGCAGCAGCGGCTCCGCGAGCGCGTGCAGGCCCTCCTGGGCGCGCAGCCTCTCGACGAGGCACGACTCGCCACCGAGGTTGCGATGTGGGCGGAGAAGAGCGACATCACCGAGGAGCTGGCGAGACTTCGCGCCCATACCGACGAGTTCAGCCGCCTCCTCGAGGAGGGCGGGGCGGTAGGCCGCACCTTCGACTTCCTCCTGCAGGAGATGAACCGCGAGGTGAACACCGTCGCCTCCAAGGCGGACGACCTCGAGCTCTCCCAGGCCGCCATCGCCGCCAAGTCCACCCTCGAGAAGCTCAGGGAGCAAGTCCAGAACATTGAATAATCGGAGCACGATGAGGCGAGAGCTGAACGCCGTGCGAGCTGAAGCGTGGCCGACGAGCCGCAGGCGAGGAGCACGATGAGGCGAGAGCTGAGTTGGAACTGATCAAGCGGCGCGGTGCGCTGATCGTGGTCTCCGCTCCCTCCGGAGCGGGGAAGACCACCCTCTGCCACGAGGTCCGCCAGCGCGTTCCCGGGCTCTTCTACTCCGTATCGCATACTACCCGCGCGCCGCGTCCCGGCGAGGTCAACGGGACGGACTTCCACTTCGTGACAGAAGCGGAGTTCCTCGCCATGCGGGACCGCGATGCCTTCGCGGAGTGGGCCTCCGTGCACGACCACTACTACGGCACGCCGGTGCAGGCCCTCGAAGGCGCGCTGTCGCGCGGCCTCGACGTGCTCCTCGACATCGACACCCACGGGGCGCGCCAGCTTCGCCAGCGCTATCCCGAGGCGGTGTCGATCTTCATCATGGCGCCCTCCATGAAGGAGCTGGAGGCGCGCCTGCGCGAGCGCAACAGCGACGCGCCGATGGAAATCGCCCGGCGGCTCGCCCGCGCCCGCGAGGAGATCGCGGCGTGGCGACAGTACGACTACCTGGTCATCAACCGGGACGTGAAGGAGGCCGTGGACCAGCTCGCCACCGTCATCGAGGCGGAGCGCTGGCACACGAGCCGCCTCACTCTCACATTCCCCGACGTGGAGGTCCCAGAGTGATGTCATTTCCCTCGCTGGAGCAGTCCCTGGACAAAGTCTCGAACCGCTATCTCCTCGTGGTCCTGGCCGCCAAGCGGGCACGGCAGCTCAACCGCGGCGCCGCCGCCCAGGTCGACAGCCGGCACAAGAAGCCGACCAGCCTTGCCCTCGAGGAGATCGCCGACGCCAAGGTCGGCTATCGCGTCCGCGAGGAGGACGCGCCCAAGGAGTAGCGGGACAGAGGCGCCTCCGTGAGCGCGGCCGGCAAGCACATCATCCTCGGCGTGACGGGCAGCATCGCGGCCTACAAGGCCGTGCTGCTGCTGCGCGAGCTCACCACCCGCGGCGCCGAGGTGACCGTGGTCATGTCCGCCAATGCCGAGCAGTTCGTCGGCCCCCTCACCTTCCGCACTCTCTCGGGGCGTCCCGTCCTTTCGAGCCTCTTCGACCCGCAGAGCGAGGATGCGGTGGAGCACGTGGCGCTGGCAGAGCGGGCCGACGCCCTGGTTGTTGCGCCCGCCACCGCGAATCTCCTCGCCAAGGCGGCCCATGGAGTCGCCGACGATTTCCTCACCACGCTGCTCCTCGCCGCGCGCTGCCCGGTGCTGATCGCTCCCGCCATGGACGGTGGCATGTGGGACCACGCCGCGGTTCAAGCCAATGTGGAGACGCTGCGCGAGCGCAACGTCACCGTGCTCGAGCCCGACGCGGGCGCCCTCGCCTCTGGGCTCAGCGGCAAGGGGCGCCTCCCGGAGACGGAAACCCTCGTGGAGGCGATCGAGCGGGCCCTCACCGCGCGGCGCGACCTCGTGGGCGAGCGCGTGCTCGTCACCTCCGGTCCCACGCGTGAGCCCATCGATCCCGTGCGTTATCTCTCGAATCGCTCGTCGGGGAAGATGGGCCACGCGGTGGCCACCGCCGCCCTCCGCCGCGGCGCCGAGGTGGTGCTGGTCTCGGGACCGACCGTGCTCAGGCCGCCGGCGGGCGCGGTGTTCGTGCCCGTGCAGACGGCGGAGGAGATGCGCGAGGCCGCGCTCCAGCACCTGGGCTCGGCCACCGTGGTGATCAAGGCCGCCGCCGTGGCAGACTATCGCGTGGACAAGCCCAGTGCCACCAAGATCAAGTCGGGAGGGAAGAACGACGGACTCACCCTCTCCCTCGTCCCGAATCCCGACATCCTCAAGGAGCTCGCGCAGAAGAAGGGCGGGGCGTTCCTGGTGGGCTTCGCCGCCGAGACCAACGACCTGCGAACCAATGCCGCTGACAAGCTTCGCGCCAAGTCGATCGATCTCCTCGTGGCGAACGACGTGAGCCGGCAGGATATCGGGTTCGAGGCCGACGACAACCAGGTCATCCTGCTCGACCGCTGGGGCGGCGCCCAGGAGCTGCCGCGCATGACGAAGATCGAGGTGGCGCACGCCATCCTCGACCGCGTGCTCGCGCTGCGTCCGACGCCCGAGCCCCGCCGCTCTCCCTCGCGCTGAGCGCGATGGACGATCCGCGCGCAGCTCTCGGCGAGGCGCTCGCCGCCGTCGCCGACACGCTCCGCCATCACCGCGATCTCGGCTTCACCGACGTGGTGCTGGCGAGGCCCGAAGCGCCCGATCCTTCCCTCGCCCTCACTGCGCAGGAGAAGGCCCTCCAGGGGTGCACGCTCTGCAAGCTGTGCCAGAGCCGGAAGACGGTGGTATTCGGCTCGGGCAACCCGAAGGCCAAGGTGGTCGTCATCGGCGAGGGGCCGGGCGAGGAAGAGGACAAGCAGGGCAAGCCATTCGTGGGGCGGGCGGGACAGCTCCTGACCAAGATGCTCGCCTCGGTCGGATTCGACCGCGAGCGCGACTGCTACATCTGCAACGTGGTCAAGTGCCACCCGGAGCGGAACAGGAATCCCGAGCCGGACGAGGTCGCCGCGTGCAATCCCTTCCTCATGGCGCAGCTCGACGCCATTCAGCCCGCGGTGATCCTCGCTCTCGGGAACTTCGCGGCCCAGACCCTCCTCGGCACCAAGGACGGCATCACGCGACTCCGTGGCCGCCCCTATCTCTATCGCGACATCGTGCTCGTCCCCACCTTTCATCCCGCCTTTCTGCTTCGCAACCCGGGCGATCAGTACAAGCGTATGGCCTGGGACGATCTCAAGCTCGCCCGTCGCGAGTGGGAGCGCCTCACCAGCGGCGTGAGTTGACGGGCGTCGCCCCGCGGCACGTCGCCGACGTCGTCTTCGACGTCCCCCTGGATCGCCCCTTCTCGTATCTCGTTCCGGACAGCCTCTCCGTGACGGTGGGGCAACGCGTGAGCGCTTCCCTCGGAGGACGCACGCGGGTGGGCGTCGTCGTCGCGCTGAGACCGAGTGACGGCGACGCGCTCAAGCCGCTGCAATCGCTGGTCGAGCCGGCGCCCATCCTCTCCCACGCGGCGATCGAGCTGGGACGATGGATTGCCGACGAGAGCCTCTCCTCCTGGGGCTCCACGCTCCTGGCCATGCTGCCGCCTCCTCCGCGCTCCCGGCACGCCGAGATCGTGGCGCCCGCGCCCGAGCCTACCCGCTCCGTTCCACCCTCGGCGACCGAGCTGTGGACCGACGCCGCGCGAGAGGAGCGGCTGGTCGCGGAGCTCAGCCAGGCACCGGGCGGCGCGCTGGTGATCGCGCCCGACACGGAGAGCGCTGGACGCTGGGCGCAGCGTCTCGACGCCGCGCGCCTCGACAGCGGAGCCCCCGACGCGGAGCGACGCGCCGCGTGGTTCGCTTCCGCGCGAGGCCGCTCCCGCGTAGTCGTCGGCACGCGCAGCGCGCTGCTCGTGCCTGTCGCCTCGCCGGCTACCCTCGTGCTCCTCGAAGAGCAGGACACAGCCCACAAACCGCCGGGGCCGCCGCGGCTACACTCCCGCGACATCCTGCGCCGCCGCGCCGCGCTGGAGGGCAGCCGGCTCCTGATGCTGGCTGGCGCGCCTTCCGTGGAGAGCTGGCAGGACACCGAGGACGGCGGCGTCCGGCGCGTGGACGACCGCACGGCCGGCGCGTGGCCGGAGGTGATCGCCGCAGACACCCGCGGCATCCTCCGCAATCATCCGCTAACCCTGCCCCTGACCCGGGCCATCGAGAGCATGTCGCGCGCCGACCGAGGCGTCCTTCTCGTGGTGAGCCGCTCCACGGGCGCGCTCGGGTGCAACGACTGCGGCGCCGTACTCCGCTGCCCCGACTGCGGCGTCGCCCTTTCCGTGCGGCGCGATCACCGATCGCTCGTCTGCCGGCTCTGCGCACGCGGCGATCCCCTGCCCGAGCACTGTTCGGAGTGCGGCGGCCACAAGCTCGCTCCGTTCGGCTGGGATCCGGAGCGCGTTGAGGCCTCCGTGCGTCGGCGCTTTCCGCGCCTCCGCGTCTCGCGCACGGACCGTGAGGCGCAGGTGGTGATCGGCACGCCCGCGCTGCTGCGGGCGCCTCGAGCCCGTCCGTGGGGAGCGATCGGGTTCATCTGGCTCGACGGGCTGCTCCGCGCGCCCGACTTCCGTGCGGGCGAGCGCGTCTTCCAGCTCCTCTGGGCGGCCGCCGAGCGCATCGGCGCGGGCGGGCGGCTCGTCGCCCAGACACTCCACCCCGAGCACTACGCTCTCGGCGCCGTCCGCAGCCAGGATCGCTGGGCCTTCTATCGGCCGGAGCTGCAGTTCCGGTCCGAGCTCGGCTATCCGCCGTTCCGGCGGCTCTGCCAGATCTCGGCGCGCGGCAAGACGGCGGCCGGCGCTCGCGCCCTCCTCGACGAGGTGGCGGGAGTACTCCGCGGCCTGCCCGAGCTCACGGTCTATCCCGCCATGGCTCTCGGGACCGCTACCTCGCTCACCGCCACGCGCATGCGCTTCCTGATCAAAGGTCCCCGGGATCTGCCTCGGCGTATCGGCGCGCCCCTTCGTCCCTTCCTCGAGCGAGGACGGCGTGCGCACGGTATGCTAGAAATAGAGATGGATCCGGTTCAGATCTAGGAGGTCTCTTCGCGTGGCCCTACTCGACGTCAGGCTCTACGGCGACCCGATGCTGCGCCGCAAGGCGACGCACGTGCGGGAAGTGACACCCGAGCTGCGCCGGCTCATCTCCGACATGGTCGAGACCATGTTCCATCAGGTCGGCATCGGCCTGGCCGCTCCCCAGGTGGGCATCCCCTATCGCCTCCTCGTCATGGACGACGGGAAGGGCGGCGCCCGCGCGCTCGTCAATCCCGTCATCACCCAGCGGAGCGGCTCCGTGGTCGACGAGGAAGGCTGTCTTTCCCTCCCCGGGATCTACGCCGACGTCGAGCGCAGCAAGTCCATCACAGTGGACGCCACCGACGAGGATGGCCAGCCCGTCAACTTCGAGGCCACGGGCATGCAGTCGCGCGTCATCCAGCACGAGATGGACCATCTCGACGGAATCCTCTTCATCGACCACCTCTCGCCGTTGGCGCGTGACCGGATCAAGAAGAGGATCCAAAAGCACGGCTTCCCCAAGGAGCGGCGATCTCGCGCCTTCGCCCTCTAGCTTGAAGGTCTTGTTCTACGGGACGCCCGAGTTCGCCGTGCCGACGCTCGAGGCCCTCCTGGAGCGACACCGCGTGGTCGCCGCCGTCACCCAGCCCGACAACCCCGCCGGCCGCGGCCGGCACGTCGCTCTTTCCCCCGTGAAGCAGCGGGCGCTCGCCGCAGGCCTCCCCGTCCTGCAGCCGCCGCGCCTCCGCGACCCGGGGTGGCCCGAGCGGTTGCGCGAGCTCGACGCTGAGTTGGCGGTGGTGGTCGCCTTCGGCCAGATCCTGCCCAAGGCGGTGCTGGACGTGCCGAGGCGAGGCTCCATCAACGTCCACGGCTCCGTGCTCCCGCGCTATCGCGGCGCCGCTCCCATCGCGTGGGCCATCATCCGGGGCGAGAGGGAGACGGGCATCACGACGTTCCAGATGGATGCGGGGATGGACACGGGCGACGTACTCCTGACCGAGACCATGCCGATCGGGTCAGAAGAAACCGCGGGTGAGGTTTCCGCACGGATGAGCGAGATGGGCGCGCGCCTCCTGATCCGGACGCTCGATGCGCTCGACACGCTCACCCCCATTCCCCAGGATCACTCACGGGCGACGCTTGCGCCGAGGCTCAAGAAGGAGGACGGCTGGCTCCGTCTCGAAGAGCCCGCGCCTTCATTGGTCAGCCGTATCCGAGGGACCAATCCGTGGCCGGGCGCCGCGGTCATGACCCCAGCAGGCCGGCTTCTGATCTGGCGAGCGACGGCCGTGCCGCATGCCTCCGCCGCCCCACCGGGCTCGCTGATCTTGAGCGGCCCCGGTGCGCTCGCCGTGGCCACGGGCGAGGGCCTCCTCCTTCCCGTGCAGGTCCAGCCAGAGAACCGCAAGGCCATGGCGTGGGAGGACTTTCTCCGCGGCGCCCGGCTTTCGGCCAGGGCGCGTCTCACGGAGATCCACGGGTGAGCCCGGTGCTGCGCGCGGGCCCCGTCTCCCAGTCGCGCTACGAGGCGCTCCGCATCCTCGTGCGAGTGGAGCAGGATCGCGCCTTCGCGGACATCGTCCTCGAGCACGCGCTGGCGCATGCCCGGCTCGAGCCGCGCGATGCCGCCCTCTGCACCGAGCTGGTCTACGGCACGCTCCGTTGGCGGCGCCACCTCGACTGGCGGCTCGCTCCGCACCTCAAGCGACCGCTCGAGAAGCTCGATCCGTGGGTGCGCTCGCTCCTGCGCCTCACCGCGTATCAGCTCTTCTTCCTCGACCGGGTGCCGCGCTGGGCCGCCGTGGACGAGGCGGTGAGCCTGGCCAAGCTCAAGTCGCGCAGGCCGGGCCCGCCCGAGTTCGTCAATGCCGTCCTCCGTTCCCTCACCCGCGCCACGGGCGCGCCCCCGCCGCCCGCCTCGCCCGTGGAGGCGGCCGCCGTGCGTTGCTCCTTCCCCGACTGGATCGCCGCCCGCTGGCTCGATCGCTATGGAGCCGCGGAGGCGGAAGCGCTCATGGTCGCCTCCAACGACCGGCCGCCCACCACCCTCCGCGCGAATGCGCTGCGCACGACCCGAGAGGCGCTCGGTGCGCGAGTGAGGGACGAGGAGCTCGCCAGCACCCACCCGACTGA
>Ga0306926_10005485_pt1 | contig 13502 bp, 8 predicted proteins | sample flu12Cox44000178_FD_203759 | JGI IMG/M metagenome (GOLD analysis project Ga0306926, IMG submission 203759) | Lab enrichment of tropical soil microbial communities from Luquillo Experimental Forest, Puerto Rico - flux8day.12C.oxic.44.000.178 (v2)... | ecosystem: Environmental > Terrestrial > Soil... | reverse complement strand
ATCCGATCAGTCCTTGTGGCCGCTCAGGATGACTTTTTCGAAGTCCTCGATCTGCTCGAGGATCTTGCCGGCCCCGAGCACCACGCAGGTGAGCGGATCGTTGGCGACGCGGATGTTGAGGTTGGTGACCTCGCGCATCAGCAGGTCGAGGCCGCGCAGCAACGCGCCGCCACCGGTCATGAAAATGCCGCGGTCGACGATGTCCGCGGCCAGTTCGGGCGGGGTGCGCTCCAGCGATTCGCGCAGCGCGTTGACGATGTTGCCGATCGGCTCCTGCAGCGCCTCGCGGATCTCGACGCTCGAGACCCGCAGCGTGCGGGGGATGCCGCGCACCAGGTCACGCCCCTTGATCTCCATGTCCATCTCCTCGGGGAGCGGGAACGCCGAGCCGATCTCGATCTTGATGCGCTCCGCGGTCTGCTCGCCGATGAGCATGTTGTAGGCCTTCTTCGCGTAGTTGGCGATCGCTTCGTCCATCTCGTCGCCGCCCACCCGGATCGAGGTCTTGGTGACGATGCCGTTCAGGGCCATGACCGCGATCTCGGTGGTGCCGCCGCCGATGTCGACCACCATGTTGCCGGTCGGGGTGTCGACCGGCAGGCCGACGCCGATCGCGGCCGCGAGCGGCTCGGGCACCCGCAGGACCTCGCGCGCCCCGGCGCGCACCGCCGAGTCGATGACCGCGCGTTTCTCGACCTCGGTGATCCCCGAGGGAACGCAGATGATGATGCGCGGGCGCACCAGGAACTTGTGCTTCTGGACCCGATGGATGAACTCGCGCAGCAGGTCCTCGGTGACCTCGAAGTCGGCGATGACGCCGTCCTTGAGCGGACGTATGGCCTGGATCTCGTCCGGGGTGCGGCCCAGCATCAGCTTCGCGTCGGTGCCCACCGCCTTGACGCGGCCGGTCGCCTTCTCCACCGCCACCACCGAGGGCTCGTTCAGGACGATCCCCCGACCCTTGACGAACACCAGGGTATTCGCGGTCCCGAGGTCGATGGCGACGTCGGTCGAGAAGAATCCCATCACGCTGTTGAGAATCATCCCTGGCTCTCCGAGGTGAATCCGACTTGAGAACGGCTGCAACTTCACGTCCTGGAATCGATTGGGGTGCCAGCGGGCTGGTCGCGTCGTGCGGGGCTCGTCCCCGGCCTCCCTGACCAGAGGTTTCGGCACGCTAGCACCCGAAACTTGAGTGCCGCAAGCGGATTGTCCCACTTTTCCACCGCCGGGAAGGCGGCCAAAGTGGCCAATTTTGTGGCTCTTGGCGCGGCGAGCGGGGTAGAAACGGCGGCGGCGCGGCCCGCCGCCGTGGCCGCAGCGCCGCACCGATCCGGGCCGCCCGCGCGTTGACCAGGGTCTCGAAGCCGACTATCCTTGAACTCCGTGACGCTCCTCTGCATCGCTGCATGAAGCACGCCCTCCGCCTCACCTACCTGCTTGTCCCACTGGCACTTGGCTGTCTCGCGCCAGCCCGTCCCGCCCGCGCCCAGTCGGCCTCGAGCCCCCGGTTCGCGTTTGCCGACACCACGCTGCTGCGCGACACGCTCGATCTTCATTTCGACCGCCTTTTTCCGCTCTCCGACAGCCTGCGCGTGGTGCCCGACACCCTGCGGGCGCTCTCGATCCGCTACGACTTGAGCCTCGAGCGCCTGGTGTTCATGGCCGACAGCATGCGCGTCCCGGTCGACAGCGTGGGGGTGATCATCGCCCGCGAGCAGTTCAGTCCGCTGGCCGCCGCCCTGGTCACCACCAACGCGTTCCGATACAGCAGCACCTACAACATCGGGCAGACCAACTCGAACTGGGGCAACACGTCGGACTACAATTTTGGACGCGGAAGGATGTTCCTGCACAGCATCATCGACGTCCAGATCGCCCGCTACACGGCGGGCGGGTTCACCAGCATCCGTCAGAGCAACGCGCTGACCGCCGAGGTGGGCTGGCGCAGGGGTCCAGGTCTGTCGCTGGGCGGACGCGCCAACCTGTCGCGCTTTGCCAACCTCGACCGCACCATCTACAACGTGTCCGACAACAGCAGCGAGTTCCAGTTCTCGGTGCGCAGCAAGCCCTACATCATCAAGGGCATGGATTCCGAGCTCAACGTGTTCGCCGGGGTCATCGACCAGGCCAAATCGACCGGCGGCAAGCGCGGGCTGTCCGGCGACCTCAACGGGCGCACGGTGTACGGGCACGGGTGGTTCAGCGAGAGCCTGGACGGTCAGATCACCGGCAACGTGGCCCACACCACGCCGCCGGGTCTGCCGTTCGCGCTCGTGACCCACGACGTGACCAGCAACCTGCGCGGCACCGTCGCGCTGCTCGAGGCCGCGCCGGTGGGGCTCAACGTCGCTTACGGAGCGCGCGCCTCGCGGGTCGAGACCCCGGTCTCGCGACCGGCGCCGGGGGTGCAGCCGGTGCTCAACGGCTCGGGCGACCTCGACGTCGCGCTGCGCATGCGGCTCGACAACGACCGCTACCTCAACTTCGATCAGGCCTGGAACCTGACCTCGAACACCACCGTGTCGGGTCTGGGGACGGTCAGCTCCACTAGCCAGCAGACCACCTCGAACACCCGGACCTTCTCGGTCGACGGACGCTACATGCTGTTCGGCTGGGCGCTGGACGGCCGGCTCACGCTGGTGTCGGGGAGCAGCGGCTCGCCGCGCCGGACCATCAACGTGGTGCCGGGCGCCGCCGACACCGTCGATTACCGCGAGGACCAGCTGCAGCACACCCACACGCTCGAGGGCACGCTGTCGCGTTCGCTGACCGAGCACCTCACCGCGCGGATCACCGGTGACGTGAGCCTCGACTCCTACGACTACCGGGTCAACGATACACGCGCCCAACCCACCTACCCGCGCGACCAGTACAACCAGTCCTACCGGGTCGAGGGGATCTACAGCCCGTCGCAGCGCTTCAACACCGGCCTGTCGCTCAACGTGGCCCGCACCCTGTACCTCAACCTTTCCAGCTCCAGCAGCTCGTCCAACTCCGAGAACGACTCCTACGTCATGGAGTGGCGTTGGAGCGCCCACCTGATGCCGGGGCTGACGGTGACCCAGCGCAACAACGCGATCGCCAGCTACGACTACCTGACCTTCCAGGTGGGACAGGATCGCCTGTCGATGGACTACTCGACCGTGACGACGCTCAACGCCGTGCTCTCTCCGCGCCTCACCCTCGACGTCAACCACAACGCTCGCTACCAGCCGCGCGGCGGGTACAACCGTCTTGCCGACGGTAACGTGTACTTCAGTCCCGGGGACGAGAACCGTAACTACATCCTCAACGTGCACGCCGCCTACACGCCCACCCCCGCGCTGTCGTTCACCATCGTGCCCGAGTACCAGTCGTTCAATCACAACTCGCGCTCTGGTGATACCAGCGTGCCCCAGAACAGCCAGCGCACGCTCAACTTCTCGGGCGGCGGGTCACTGAACCTGAGGGTGGCAGGCCGCGGACGCCTGACCGGCAACATCGCCCGCACCTTCAGCTCGCAGCACACCCTCTCGTACGGCGGCACCAGCTCGAATTCGCCCAAGTCCGAGATCGACTTCTGGAACGGCAACCTGCTGTTCTCGTGGACCCTGTGATGCCCGCACCCCACCGCCTCGCGGCCGGGATCGGCCTGCTGCTGCTCGGCAGCGTCACCGGCTGCTACCTGTTCCAGCCGCGCAATCCGCAGCCACCCACTCAGGGCGGCGTACCGGTCGACTACAGCTCCACCGAGGCGAGCCTCACGACCATGAAGCTCGCGATCGAGGCCAAGGGTGCCAGCAACTCGCTCACCGCCTATCACGACGCCTTCGCCGATTCCGTCGTGAGCGGGGACCGCCAGAGCTTCCTGGCCTTCTTCGATCCCACGGTGGTCGCGGTGTGGCAGAGCGCCACGAGCGGCACCCCCCCGTCGATCTGGACCCTCAAGCAGGAGGGCCAGGTGCTCTCCTACGTGACCGGGTTGTCGGGCAATGACTACGTCTTTTCGTGGCTCACTGACGTCGATCATCCGCATGATGAGACGCCGGACCCGAACACCCAGGTGCTCCATCGACAGTACGTGCTCGAGGCCCAGGCTCCGGTGCAGGGAGGCGTGAAGGTCGACACCCTGGCGATCGGCTACGCGGATCTCACGTTCATCCTCGGCGCGAACGCCAAGTGGGTCATCTCGCGCTGGCAGGATCGTGTCGACCCCGCCGTCGGCCCCAACCCCCCGCAGGGCGACAAGCTGAGCTTCACCAGGATGCGTCTCAACACCGGAGCTCAGCCATGAGACACCGTCCCTGGCGTTCCATCACCGCCCTCGCTCTCGTCGCCTCGCTCGGCCTGGCCGCCGCCGGCTGTTTCAACCCGTTCCGCCCGCAGGTCTCCGGGCAGACCTTCGTGATCTCGCCGGCTCCGGTGCCGACCACCGCCCGCGACCTCATCATGCTGTTCAAGTGGTGCTGGGAGAATCGCGACATCGCCCGCTACAAGACCCTGTTCACCGACGACTACCGCTTCGCGTTCGCGATCACGGATTCGGCCGGTAATGGCTACCGCACCAACCCCTGGATCCGGACGGACGAAATCATCAGCGCCACCAACCTGTTCGTGGGCGGCAGCGCCACCGAGCCCGCGGCCTCGAGCATCACCCTGCTCTTCGCGGGCGACCCGCAGGTCGGGCCCGACCTGCGCCCGGGCATGAATCCAAAATGGCACCAGCAGGTCCAGATCGTGAATCTCACCCTGACCATCAACAAGACCGATGGCTCGGCGACCCGCGTCAACGGCAATGCGTTGTTCTACGTGACGCGCGGGGACTCCGCGGTCATCCCACCCGAGCTCGGCCTCGGTCCCGACAGTACGCGCTGGTACATCAATCGCTGGGAGGACCAGACCAACACCGGCACCGGCGCCACGGCCGCCGGCCCCACCCCGCCCGCCGGCGCCGGCCTGGCCGCCGAGCGCGGCGCGATCGCGCCAACATCCACGGCGCCGTCACCGTTCCCGGTGCAGATGAGCTGGGGGATGGTCAAGGCGCTGTGGCGCAATCCCTGAACACCCGGCGGGCGCGTCGCCGGACGGTTGTGAGCCGCGTTGGCGCGCGGCTATACTTCCCGCATTCCTGATGCGCGCCGACGGGCGGCCGAGGTGCCGCCCGCGCTCGAGCCGCGCGAGTTCCTGCCCCACTCGAGGCGGTCGGAGGACCTCATGTCTGCCGAGGGCGTCAATATCCAGAAGGAATTGAACCCGCTCGCCAACGCCGAGCGACAGTTCGAGGAAGCCGCGTCGCGGCTCAAGCTGCCCCCCGGCATCAAGGAGGTCGTCAAGCGCCCGCGCCGCTCGACCATCGTCTCGCTTCCCGTCCAGATGGACGACGGCACGTTCCGGGTGTTCACCGGCTATCGCGTGCAGCACTCGATCGTCCGCGGACCGGCGAAGGGCGGCATCCGCTACCATCCCCAGGTGACCCTCGACGAGGTTGAGGCGTTGGCGGCGTGGATGACCTGGAAGTGCGCGGTCGTCAACATCCCGTTCGGCGGCGGCACGGGCGGGATCATCTGCGATCCCGAGCGCATGTCCAAGGGCGAGCTCGAGCGCCTCACGCGGCGCTATGCGGCCGACCTCTCCGACCTCTTCGGCCCCGAGAGCGACGTCCCGGCCCCCGACGTCAACACCAACGAGCAGGTCATGGCGTGGATCGTCGACACCTACTCGATGCACGAGCGCCGCACCGAGTACGCGGTCGTCACCGGCAAGCCGCTCGAGGTCGGCGGCTCGGCCGGCCGGCGTGAAGCGACCGGGCGCGGGCTGCTGTTCTGCGTGCGTGGCGCCTGCGCCCACCTCGGCATCCCCCTCCAGGGGGCCCGGGTCGCGGTGCAGGGCTTCGGCAACGTGGGCTCGGTGTCGGCCGACCTCCTGACCCGCGACGGGGCGAAGATCGTCGCGGTGGCCGACGCCAGCGGCGCGGTGCAGCGCGCCGAGGGGCTCGACATCGCGGCCCTGCTGCGCTGGGCGGCCGACCACCGCGGGGTGGCGGGCTTCCCGGGTGGCAAGCCGCTGACCACGCCCATCGTCGAGACCGACTGCGACATCCTGATCCCGGCCGCGCTCGAGAACCAGATCACGCAGGAGAACGCGGCCCGGGTGCGGGCGAGGATCGTCGCCGAGGGCGCCAACGGCCCCACCACGCCGGACGCCGACCAGATCCTCGAGCAGAAGCAGGTGTTCGTCATCCCCGACATCCTGTGCAACTCCGGGGGCGTGACGGTGTCGTACTTCGAATGGGTTCAGAACCGCATGGGGCTCTACTGGCCGGAGCGCGAGGTCAACGACCGCCTCGAGCACACCATGGTGCACGCCTTCGGCGACGTGCTCGCCAAGTCGGTCGAGCACCGCGTCAACATGCGGGTCGCCGCCTTCATGGTCGCGATCGAGCGCGTGGTGAAGGTGATCATGCTGCGCGGGCTCTACGCCTAGCCACGCCGGCGGAACCCCGGCGAAAAGGGCCCGGCGCGAGCCGGGCCCTTCGTGCTTCAAGTCGCCGCGCCGCTCAGAAGCTGAACCGCAGACCGATCTCGTAGATGTCGTCGAACGGGCTGCGCACCGGCCGCCAGCCGAAGGCCACGCCCATCTTGGTCGAGCCGGCGTGGGCCGCGACCTCGGCGCCCAGCGCCACGCCCTCGTAGAGGTCGTCGCCGCTGCCAAAGCTCGACGAGGTGCTGCCGGTGGTCGGATCGGTGTTGTTGGAATAGGTGCCGAACCACGAGCCGCGCAGGATGATCAGGTCACGGTGGCTCCACTCCGCACCCACGTTCAGGTTGTCGCCTGAGAAATTGTTGCTCTGGAACGACCCCAGCACCAGCAGCGCGCTGGAGGCCGAGCGCGTGACGTCCATGCGCGCGGCGAGATTGAAGTACGAGGGCATCTCGAACTTGGCCGTGGTGAACTGGACGATGCGGTTGGAGGCCGAGGGCTCGCTGCCCGGCGGCAGCACGCTGACCTCGAGGCCGCTGCCGTCGAACGCCATCGAGGTGCCGATGTTCTTGATCGCCATGCCGAGCTTGAGGCCCCGCCACCCGGTGGTGTACTGGACCCCGAAGTCGAACGCCACCCCGGTCGCCGTCATGTCGATGATGTGCTCGTTGTCGTAGGCCGCGGTGAGGCCGAAGTTGACGCGGTCGGTGAACGCGCGCGCCCACGACAGCCCCAGCACCGCGTAGGTGGGGTTCACGCTCTGCCCGGTGCCCTCGGGCGCCTGCTCGGTGGTGACGATCAGATCGCCGACCGACAGCACCTTGGCGCTGAACCCCAGCACGCCCAGGTTGCCGGCCTTCACCGCCACCGCGGCGAAGTTCACCTTCATGTCGGCGAAGTACTGGTTGTGGGTGAACAGCGCCTCGGGGCGCTCGACCGTCGCCAGCCCGGCGGGGTTCCAGAACGTCGCCTCGACGCCGGAAATGTCGCTAGCCACCGATGAGCCGAGTGCGAAGCCGCGCGGCCCCACCGGGATGAGCAGTTCCGGGGCCCCGCCGGTGCCGAGACGCTCGTTGGATCCTGCGTTGGCGGGCGGTGCGACGCCCGCGAGCAGGGCCGCCAGACCGAGCACGCACAGCCCAATTCGCCGCGCGGCCGCTGAACGATTCTTCCCTACGGTCATGGTTCCCGCCCCCGTTAGAAGTTGTTGAGCCTTTCCTTTTCCATGAACACGGCGACGCGGACGATCGCCGAGCCGCCCGGCGAGTCGACGTGAGCGATGTAGATCCCGCTGCCCACCGGCAGGTTGTTCGAGGTCTGAATGTCCCAGTCGACCACCGAGGTCGTGGGGTCGTTCTTGCTCAGCGTGCGCACCAGTTGTCCGGCGAGGTTGTAGATGCGGATGGTGCACTGCGCCGGACAGTTCAGGAAGCGGATGCGCCGCGCGAACTGGCTCTGCTCGTAGGCCGAGTGCGCGTAGTACGGGTTCGGCACCGCCAGGATCATGCCCGCGGTCACCGTGCTGGTGGCGCGCTGCGGCCGCACCGTCACCGCCTTGATCGGCGACTCGATGACCTTGTTGGCGAGCGCCGCCAGGTTGACCGCATAGGAGGTCACCCCGAAGTAGTAGTCGGTGCCGTCCTTGAGCGTGGTGCCGTTGATCGCGTCCTCAGTCGTGACATGGAAGTCTTTGAGCCCGTTGTCGTTGCCGTGCGCAACCGGGGCGGCCAGCGCGATCTCGCAGTTGCCGGTGAAGGCCTGGTCGTAGACTTCCTTGATCGAGTTCACGGAGTCGTAGACCGCGATCAGCTTCCACGGTCCGGCGACCGTGCTGCCCTGATAGACGTGCCAGCCCTCGAACGAGTAGCCGGGCTCCATGGCGGCGGTGCGCGCCGCCGTGTCCCAGGTCAGCGTCGCCTGGCCGTGATCGGCTTTCCCCACGACCACCGGCGTGGGGGGCGGAATCGGAATCTTGAAGTTGAGGTTGTACGCCTGCTGCGCCTGGTCATCGGTGAACCGCAGGGCCTTGATCGACGACAGGCGGTCGCCGCATTGCCCGACCGCGATCGCGACCACGATGGTCTGGCTCTGGCCCGGAGTCATCGTGATCGGACCCGAGCTCATGAAGAACCGCCGGTCGGCGGGGTTCGAGTCGAGCCAGCTGGTCGGGAGCGGCAGGATCGGGTCGCCGGCGACCATGAAGCGGGTCGTGACGCCGTAGGGATCGACGATCGGCGCCCCGCCGTTCAGCCCGTCGAGGCCTTTCATCCACGCGTAGGTCTCCCCCGACGACAGCGGGTCGGTGCCGTTGATGTACTTGGCGAACGAGGTGAGCCCGAGCGTGTCGCCGACCGCGTTGATCGGGCCCTGGAGGAAGTCGACACCGAGCGCGGGCGGAATGTCGCCGTAGATCGCATCGTGGTTCGAGCCGTTGTACACGTAGCCCATGGAGCGCGCCCTGCCGGTCAGGTCCGGCAGCGTGTCGCACCCCACCAGATCGTCGGTGAAGTTGCCGAGGTCGGGATCCATCCATTGCGAGATGTACAGGCTGTCGAGCGTGTTGATCCCGGCATTGGTGATCTTGTACTTCGTGAACACCGTGTTCCCGAGCGGCCCCTGGCGGTCGAACGCCCAGGTGGTCTGCTCGACCTGAACGCCGAGGGGCTGGGTCCCGCCGGCCTCGTTTGTGTGCAGAGTCTTCTGGCCCGGGATCGGCTCAGCGTCGTTGTAGACGCACCACAGCATCTCGTCGCCGATGACGTCGGGGCCCGGCACGTCGACCGAGTCGCCGGGCGCCGGGGTCGCGGTGTTGTCGAGCCGCCAGATCCGCCACGGCGCGCCATAGGGCACCGCACCACGCATGTACTCGTTCCAGGAGTGATGGACCAGCGGATCTTCGCCGACGTCGAAGTTGGCGTAGGGATTGTCGATGTGGGTCGTGTCCGCCGGCACGCCCTTGTAGGGGAGCACCTTGTAGACGACGAGGTCGGGATTCGAGCTTGGTTCGGGCGTCCCGGCGATGATGCGCCCGGGGAGATACTCCTGGCTGTACTCCGCCACGGCGAGGCTCGTCACGCCGCTGATCTGGGCGCCCAGCCACAGCCCCGCGGCGTAGACCGCGGTCTTCGAGGTATGGTTGGGCCAGAACAGGCCGCCGTTGTAGTTGCCGCCGATGTCGTAGGCGAACGCACCGTAGTTCGTCACGAACATGTTGACATTGTTGATGTCGATGCGGCGACCGAAGTCCAGGGTCTTGATTCGCGACGGCTGTGCCACGCGCCCCGACTGCACCGGAGCGCGCGCCGGCCTGGCGGCCCGGGCCGCGCCCGCGCCCAGCACCAGCGCGGCGGCAAGCACCAGCCCAACGGCCATCCCACGATTGTTCATCCCAGCACCCTCCCTGTGTGCGCCGGTGGACTAGAAGCTCGCCCGCACGCCGAACCGGACCAGACGGGGATTGCCGTAGAAGGTCGGGTTGTCGGTGGCGAGCTGGTACTGCTGCTGACCGTCGAGGCCATTGAGCGCGGCGTTGTTGAGGTAATCCCGGCCGTCGTTGGTGTTGAGCCAGTTGGTGGTCTGCGCCGAGCCACTCGAGGTGTACACGGTGTACACGTTGCGCGCGTTGAGCACGTTGAGCGCCCAGAGGAAGGCCTCGAGCCGCGTCGAGCCCGCGATCGGGAACGCGCGGTTCACCTTGAGGTCGAGGCTCTGGGTCCACGGGCCGTAGCGTGAATTGATCGGGCCCGAGGGCTGGGACGAAACCGAGGCGAGCGTGATCTCGTTGTACACCTCGGTGGGGGTGTACGGCGTGCCGCTCGCGATGTTGTAGAGCACGTTGATCCCCAGGAACTGGAGCGGCCGGAACGAGCCCAGCTTCGGGCCTTCGCCGCGGTCGAGGGTCAGGTCCATGTTGAACGACAGCTTGTGGCGCTGGTCGAAGTCGAGCGGCGCGGTCTGGTGCGGCGGGTTGCTGGCCGTCCAGGCGATGTTGCCGTGCGAGTTCGACACCGAGCCGGTGCCCTGCGCGTAGGCGAGGCTGTAGTTGACGCTGCCGGAGATGTGGTTCATCCGGCGCATCGTGAAGCCGGCGTCCACGCCTTTGATGGTCGCGAAGTCGGTGTTGCGGAACGAGGCGTAGCTCTTCGACAGCGCCCCCGGCGCGGTCGGGATGTTGTTGACCGAGACCAGGTCCTTGACGTCCTTGTAGTAGGCGGTCATGTCGAACCGCATGCGATCGCCGATCTGACGCGCCACACCGACCTCGTACGCGGTGGTCTGCTCCGGCCGCAGATTCGGGTTGCCGATGGGCGCGTAGTAGCCGCCGGACTGGAGCTTGTATTCGAGGAACCGGTACGAGACGTAGAGGTCCTGGAGGTTGGGCTGCTGATAGAACTGGCCGTAGTTGAACCTCAGGATGGTCTTCTCGTCGAGCGGGAACGCCACGCCGAGGCGCGGCGACAGCCGCTGGTAGACCTTGTTCGAGGTCAGGTCCTGGCTGTCGAGCTGGTCGGGATAGGGCCCGCCCTCGAGCGGGGCGACGTCGTTGGTCAGCGCCGGCGTGTCGGTGTTGATGTAGTCGTAGCGCAGCCCGGCGTTGACGATCACGCCCTCCCGCTCGTACTTGTCCTGCACGAACGCCGACCAGGTCTGCGGGTGCTTGGCCCCGTCCTTGCCGCTGTCCTCGTCGACCAGGTGCACTCCCGTCACATTGCCGGCGGGGTCGTAGTCGAACACCAGCTTGTAGCCGTACCCGTCCCAGTTGGTGTTGTCGGGGGCGTTGATGCCGTCCGCAAAATCGGTGCCCAGCAGCGTCGGACGGTAGTGCTGGAAATACCGCAGCTTGTGACGCTGGAAGTCGCCGCCCCACTTGACCTGATTGTGGACGTTGACCTGCGAGGTCATGCTCCCCTGCAGACCCCAGTACGAGGCGTCACGCTGCAGGTAGTTGTTGTACGTGTGCCCGGCCTGCCAGAACATCGGCAGGTTGGGATCGAAGCGCGGATTGAACGGGTTGAAGTACTGGCTGAGGTTGTCGAACGCCACGCCGTCGCCGCGCTTGCGCAGGGTCTCGAAGTAATTGAAGCCCAGGTCCCAGAACGTCTTGGTGCTGAGGACGTGGTTGAAGGTGGCGAAGTACGACTGGTTGCGGTCCAGGTAGCGGGGCATGTGCGCCATGTTGTAGAGGTAGGGCTGCAGGAACTCCTGCCACCGGTCCTGCGAGCCCAGCGCACCTCCCCGCAGCGACATCTTCTCGTTGATCTGCCACGACAGCTTGCCCTGGAACGAATAGGCGCCCGACGAGTTGCCGGGCTTCACGTCGGTGTTGAGGTTCTGGGAGCGCAGGAAGTCCTCGAACCCCGGCGTCATGTAGCCCGGGTTGCGGTCGCGCTGCCAGCGACGCTCGCCCGACAGGTAGAAGGTCAGGTTGTCGTGGTTGGGCAGCACCGGACCGCCCAGCGACCCGCTATAGATGTTGTAGTCGGTGACCGGGGCGTCGATCCACTGCCCGGAGAGCGCGTCGCTGAGGGCCTCCAGGGTGCCGGAGTACTTCTTGGAGCCCTCCTTGGTGACCACGTTCACCGCGCCCGACATGATGCGGCCGTACTCGGGCGCGAAGCCGCCGGTCATGACCACGACCTCGTCGATCGCGCTGTTGCCGATCGCGGTGCTGCTGGTGCCGGTGAGCGGGTCCTGCTGCGAGAAGCCGTCGACGAAGTAGGCGATCTCGTTGGGGCGCCCGCCACGCACGATCAGGGTGTTGCCGTTCTGGCTCTCGTTGTCGATCTGCTTCTGGAAGTTGACCACTCCGGTCTGCTGCGCCGCGGCGTCGCGGTAGCCGCGCGTCGGCAGCTTGTCGATGTCCTGCGACGAGATGAAGCGTGTCGTCCCGGTGGCGTCCTTCTGCAGCAGCGGGCGCTCGGCCTCGACCTTGACCTCCTGCATCTCGACCGCCTGAACCTTCATCGTGATCGGGAGCGTGGTGGTGAAGTCGGGCGTGATGACCACGTTCTCGGCCACGAACGGCGCCTCGCCCATCAGGTTGGCGCGCACCTCGTACGTGCCGGCGGGGATGCCGATGATGAAGTAGTCGCCCTTCTCGTCCGAAATCGCCCCCAGCCGCTGACCCTCGATCCGGATGTTGACCCCGGCGAGCGGCTCGTTCTTCTCGTTGACCACCTTTCCGCTGAGCTTCCCGGTCGTGCCGGCCGCGACGGGCGACGCCAACAGCAGCGCGGCCCAAACCGTAATGACCAGGCGTCCTGCCCGGAATGGGTTGGGCGACATGACTGCCACTCCTTTCGCTTTTCCCGGAATTCCGGGAGAGCCAGAACGAAGCCTCCCGGTGCTGATCACGGTTCGGTGAGGGGATACCGTCCGGTGGAGATCTCCCAACAACTGGCCTCCGCTCTATCCCTGGCGGGCAACAAAAGTGGGAGAAGCCCTACGGCCCGACCTTAGGTCGTGGTCATCGGCGTGTCAATACCAGAGTTTAGTGGAGGCATCCATCCCCTAACCGGCGGGGCGTCGGCCCGGGAGGCCGGACACGGAGCGGGGTCCCGGCCGGCGCCGGGGGGGAACGAAAACGGGGGCGCCCGAAGGCGCCCCCGCTCGCTCAGCCCTGGAGGGGGCTAGAACGCGTAGGTCGCGGTGACCTTGGTCGCGATCGGCGCGGCGGTGCTCGCCACCCGGGTGAAGGTCTGGACGAAGTTGTTGTCCAGGACCCCATCGAGCTGCAGCGTACCGACCTTGACGCCGGCGCCGAGGTTCATGTGGAACGGCGAGATCGAAAGCTCCCGGGTGAAGGCGACAGGCCCCGTGCCCTCGACCTTGATCTTGTCCCACGCGCCGTTGTTGGCGCCGAAACGCAGCGTCAGCCAGCGGTTGGCATGGGTTTCGAGCGCCGCAAACACCTGCGGGGTCAGCGTCTCGGTGACCTTGTAGTTGGGATCCGGGGCGCCCCAGGGCGGGCCCTGGAAGCCGGCGATGTTCTCGCTGGTCTCGACGCGGTTCTGGGCAAACGTGGCTCCCAGGACGAACAG
>Ga0306926_10005484_pt1 | contig 13502 bp, 18 predicted proteins | sample flu12Cox44000178_FD_203759 | JGI IMG/M metagenome (GOLD analysis project Ga0306926, IMG submission 203759) | Lab enrichment of tropical soil microbial communities from Luquillo Experimental Forest, Puerto Rico - flux8day.12C.oxic.44.000.178 (v2)... | ecosystem: Environmental > Terrestrial >... | reverse complement strand
TGTGCCGGCGGAAAGCCTGATGCTGACCGGTGACGAGAACATCGTGGACGTCAACTTCTCGGTGCTGTGGAAGATCAAGCCGAACCGCGTCGGCGATTATCTGTTCAACGTGGAAAGCCCCGAGGGCACCGTGAAGGCGGTTGGCGAAAGCGTCATGCGCGCGGTGATCGGACGCTCGAACATCCAGGCGATCCTCACCGGCGCGCGACAGACCATCGAAACCGCCGCGCAGGGACTGATGCAAAAGACGCTGGACGATTACGGCGCCGGCGTCGTGGTGCAGCAGGTCCAGCTGCAGAAGGTCGATCCGCCCGCGCAGGTGCTCGACGCGTTCCGCGACGTGCAGGCGGCGCGTTCCGATCTCGAGCGCGCGCAGAACGAAGCGCAGACCTATGCCAATCGCGTCGTGCCGGAAGCGCGCGGCCGCGCCGCCAAGATCATCCAGGACGCCGAGGCCTATCGCCAACAGACCGTCGCCGAAGCGAAGGGGCAGGCCTCGCGCTTCAGCCAAGTCTACGAGCAGTACAAGAAGGCACCCGACGTGACGCGGAAGCGAATCTATCTCGAAACCATGGAGCGCGTGCTCGGTGGCACCGACAAGACCATCATCGATACCGGCGGCCGGTCGAGTCCCGGCGTCGTGCCCTATCTGCCGCTGACCAGTCTGCCGCGCGAACGCCCGACCCAACAGCAGCAGCCTTCGACGGGAGGCAGCCAATGAAACCGAGCCTTGCCGGCGGCGCGCTCGCCGTAGTGCTGCTGATCGCGCTGGTTATCGCGTGCAGCGCCTTCTTCACCGCCTATCAGACCAGGCAGGCCTTGGTGGTGCGGCTCAGCGAGCCGGTGCGCGTCATCACCGAGCCGGGGCTGAATGCCAAGATCCCGTTCATCGACAGTGTGATCTATATCGACAAGCGCATTCTCAACATCGAATGCGTTATTGCGTCTGCCTCACCATCAAGCAATTGCTCGGCCGCGACTGTTGCTTGGTTCCGCGCTCCCTTGGGCCGTCCATCGGGATTGCCGCTTTGTCCTGGTTTGATAGTCATTTAGAGTTGTGTGGTGTTTTATCAATCGTGTGGAGGCTGACGAAAGTTATCGTCGGCGTCAATGTGCGTTTGCACCTAATGGGAAGGGGCCGGCTTTCAGTCATCAGTGCTTACGGGTATGCTCGGCATGAACGGACGCGCGCCCCCGCACAAGCGAATACTCCGCTCGTCGCTGAGCGGCGCGTCGAATATGCCCAACATTACTGATCGGCGCTGCATCGACCTTCGCGACAGGAGTGCTACTCCTGCGTTAAGGCCTGCCCGCAATTCGCGATCGACTGCCGCGGCTATGCCGACTTCGCTCCCTTGGGCCACAGCGTGCGGGTGCGCCGCGAAGAGGACAAGGCGACCATCTCCTGGAAGATCAAGTTCCGCGATGGCCGCGAGAAGAATTTTGTCTCCCCGATCAGAACCACGCCGTGGGGTTCGATCAAGTCACCGGCCGAGTACGAGGCGCCTAGCGCCGAGGCGATGAAATCCCAGCAGCTCGCGCACGAACCCGAGGTACTCAAGGTCGCCGCACTGCCGTCGCTCTCTCGAGATCGATTCAAGCAAGGATTGGGCTAATGCGCCTTAATATCTTTTTCATGACGCGATCTACGCAACCCGGACGTTCGAGCGGGTTCTCCTTCGCTACCTAACTTGGAGTTCGCGGCCCCGGCACGCTGCCGCATGGGCAACTCTTCGCTTACGAGGGGGCACCCGGTAACTCAACCAGCCGGATCGAGTTGTCGACACTATCATAAATCGAAACTTGAACGATCGGATATGCTATTTTGATCTCTAGCGCCGCCGATTGAACGGCCGCGCGGGTTTTGTAGGAATCTTTCGTCTGTTTATCTACCTGGAGCAAATACCGCCCGCTCTCAGGCCGCTTGCGTTGGGGGAATACTTCCATTGTCTTTACCAGGCATTTTGATCTGGCGCGGGGCCACTTTGTTTCTCCTGTTGTTGGGGGTCCTTAGAAGGGACTCGGCGCTTCAACCCGCCAGAGTCATTAGTGCCTCGGCGCGTCGACAAGGAAACAGAGAATAGTTTTTTCACCGAGCGCTTTGGCGGCTTCCAACCGATGCAGGCCTTCAATGAGCACGAACCAAGCGCCGTCCGCCCGTACCAGGATCGGCGCCTCCTGGCCCTTGTCGAGCATGCTGGTAGCGATTTCGTCCACGCGCTTTTGATCAAGGGTGGCACGCCGCTTGACTGGCACGTAGATGTCTGCGATCGCGAGGGTCTCGGGCTTCTTCGTCACGTCTTCACGTCATCCATCGGTGGTACATTTTTTGCTCTTCTCCCTTCGGATGCTCCTGCATGGCGGCCCTTTGAGATCAGCTCGCCAAGACCCTTTCGCGATGACAAGCGTGCAGTGCCCGAACAAATCTCATCAAAAATCGGTGGCCCCGAGTTCATATGAGTCTTTTCGTTCCCGCTTATACGCCCTCATGGCTGCTACGTAGATTGCATCCCGATGGTCATCAAAAACGCGAAGCACGCTCGCCTCGTCGTATCTCATGTTCGGTTGCAGCCGCTTTAGAGCGTCTTCGGTTACAAAGAACGACCACTCCATCGCGCTATCATGTCCCCAAAATCGAACGGCATGTCGAGTTGGATCAAAAACTCGGCTTTGATTCGGAAAATTGAGCATGGTTCGCTCGGAGCGTTTTCAGTCAGTATCTGACATACAGCATTTCGGAATCTTGGACGCCGGATCGAGCACATTGGCTACGAGAATTTCTTGCCGGAAGCGTCTTTCCCAGTTATCCGTGCGAGCGTGAATGGCGAGGCGGCCGGGGCGCTCTTCGTCTTGTTCTTTTCCACCTTGGGTTTTTTCTTCTCGTGACTGCTTCTTAACTGGCTCTTTGCCACCCTGTCCTCGCTTTGCTTGCGGTGAACACCTAGCTTACCAAAGACGAGGCGCGGCGGATAGCGGCGAACACCGCCAAGCTAGATCGCTGACCGATCAGTAAATCGTCCGATCGCTCACACCTTGAAATGCGCCGGGACCGCCGGATCTGAAAGCATCGGCCAGTACAGGCAACGATTTCCGCCTGCGCGGGGAGTTGATCGAATGAGACGATGGATGTCTCTTCGTGCCGGCGGATTCCAACAATGCTTCTTCGGTCGAGATGGTGACCATCGATCCTCACGACCTTCAGGAGGCGCAGGATCGTGACGCGGCAACCAAACCCGCGAGCGCACAAACCCAACCGGATATGACCCGCCAGAAAGGCTGAGATCATGTCGATCGACTATGCGCGCGTCGGTCGGCGACGATCGGGGACGCGCGCGTGACTGTTCTCAATGTGCGGCACACCACGATTTACCGCTACAAGCACCCGGTCGCGCTTGGTGATCATATCTATTCTCTACACATCGTTTGGTCAGTTTGAAAAATTCAGTGGTTAGCCGGCACGTTGCTTACGACAGGGCACCGTTACGGCGTCAATAAGACGTCGGATGGATGCCTATCGCGAAGTGCTCGGGGGCGGCGAGATGTCCGTGATCGGATTGCTCGGCCTTGGCGGGTTGGCGGGGGCGGCCGGCACGACCGCGGTGACCGGAGACTTCTGACCCGCTATCGACGTCGGAAGCGGCAAGCCGTGCGGATAATAGGTCCAGAATACGAATATCGCTGCGAACAAAACCGCCGCCAGTATGGCCGCGATGCCTCGGCGTTTGAACGGCAACAGATTAGCTACGACGTTCGCGGCAAAGGCAAACACCGCCAGCACCGCGACATAGAGCCAGTCCACCTGTCCAAGATCGATCGGCATGGGATGTCATCCTCCTTGAGCCATTGTTGCGCGCCCAGGACATGTTAGCGCTCATTGCCCAAATAAACTTTGGAACCGCGAACGATAGCAGACGGTGGATTTTCCGGAAGCCACAGATCGGGAGTTCTGAGTTCGGCTCATCGCGTCAGTTAATGGGATGCATCGGCTTAGCATTTCTTCGCCCGAGCATGCGCGGCTTGCAGCGGCATTCATAGCTGGTTCGTGACTTGAACCACCAACATACGGCACTGGTTTCGACTCGTAGTGGCCGGTTTTGAAAACCGTGGGGGCCGGATTTAAACCGGACCTGTTCAGTGCATGGAGTTGTAGATGAGCAAGATTACAATGACGGCACCCAGAACGATCCCCCAATTGGGAATTTGAACGCCCGCTATAGATGTTTTCCGGCTAAACCATTCCATCTCTATCCTCCCATATATAGGCCGCCTGAGTTGGCGGCCCCTTTTTTGGTTTCAGTATCGGAATCACGTCATGTCGCCCAGCGCGCAAGCAGCCACGGGCCAAGCTACTCAATTACCTTATCAGCGAGTAACTGTATCGAAGTGGGCACGGTTAGGCCAAGCGCCTTAGCGATCCTAAGATTTATCACTCGCCCGCGCAGGTGAGCGGCGGGGCTGAGCTGACAGCGTAGCTCGGGTGCAGGGCTGTGAAGTTCAAAGAGCTGCTATTTTTCGCGGCGCGCGGGGCGGCCTAGGAATCAGCAATGCCGGGTGTCCAAAAGAACATCCTACTTTGGTCCAAAATCCGTAAGCCATCGGGGTTCTGCGGCATATTCAAAGTGTCGAAGAGAGACCTGCTTTAACTTTTGCGCTCTCCAGATCAGACGCGATGTGCGTAACGCGATCGAGCATGGCGTGAGCATTGTCCTCTTTTCGAATGCGGAAGAACTCAATGGTGAACATCACACTCGAACAACATCTCCCCGCACGAGGAAACGGAATTTTTGCGGCAGAGACGAAGGCGCCAAAACCGTTTCATTGAAATTCAATCGGCTTTTTGCGAAGACAAAGCGCTCGTACACGCAAACCCGACACTTCACGCACTTCGCTAGCCAGGAGCTGATAATCGTTCCATGCGTCGATTGGACCTATAAGACGGTGGAAGCTGCCAACAGCATGTACAGCCTGCTGCCTGACACACCGAGCAACAGTTTTACCCTGCGCAAACGGAGATTTCCCGGTTCAGTGCGAATAGCCCCGAACTGGCGGCGATCCGTGCACGCATTTTGTCTCTGCAATCTGCCCATTGAATTGCAGGGGCAGTTTCGGGGTCTTTGTCTCTGGAAAATTGCGTTTCCCGACGGCGGAGACTGGCGTTGGTAGAGACTCGGTTCGAATGCTGAGTCAATGCGACGGAAAGCCGAGCACGGGTCTGCCCGAAGATCGTGGTCGAGCGTGCGCCGGAACACTCGCGATGAGGCGCGGCGGATCGCGGCGAATTATTGCCAAGCTGCCCGAAGTCTCACGCAGTTGACGGTTCGCGACCCTCAAATTTGATCTTGTCGTTTTTTCCCGACATTCCTTCGGCATCGGCGTTACAAAAACTCACGCCGGATTAAATCCGAGCGGACCTGCCGTGACTTGATAAGTTAGGTCAAAAAATTGCTCGTTTAGGCCGTTCCGTGAACATTGTTGTCGTTAATAAAAACCTCGGCCACCTACTCGGCTTTTGCGGCGTCGTCCTGTTCGGCGGTACCTTACCGGCAGCACGACTGGCCGTTGTGGTGATTGATTCGCTGCTCCTCATCGCGGCGCGTGCGTCCACTGCCGGCATTGCCGGCATCACTCTTCTTCTCGTTCTGCGCCGGCGGATACCGCCGTCAAGGAGCGGCCATCCTGACTCCGCCATGCGCGCCGACGAGGTGATCCACGAAGGGCACGATTTTGCTGCGACGCAGAATGTCTGCTTGTGGCACTTAGCGAACATCCAAGTGTCGTCGGGCGATGTCCGCTTTTGGGGGTAAAGCGGACATCGAGATTTCAGGGCGCGACGTCTGCTTCTGACCCATAACGGACATCGACCGCCCCCGGTAACCTTGCCCGGTGCTGCGAGGCCCCGGTCGAGCGAACCTCCGACCGGGGCCGCCTTATATTGCTTTGCGTCGCCCCGTTGCGAAGAGCTACGGCACCTCGATGATTTCACGTCTCTGATCTGAAGATGCAGGCTCCGACGTGGCTTCTAAGAGAGCGGCCCCGGCCTCCAGAGGCTTCGCCCTCAATTTTTCTTTTCGCCGATTATCTGGACATGCTCGGCTTCAGTCTCGTCGCGTAGTTTTTTGAGGACCGCGAGCACTTGAGGAGACAATTCTTGGCTAGTAAACGCCCGATAATGGTCTCTCAATAATTTGTCCATTCGTTCTCTGGTCTTAGTCCATTGAAACAACTCGGAAGGAGTGCGTTTCATGGCGGTGAACGACTTTGGCGCCTATACACGCCTAACCGCGCGCCTCAAGACCCGTTCCCTAGCGCCCCCAATCCTCTTCGGCCTCGCGCTTCACTGCCGGCCGCTTTTAACCAATCTTTAGGACCCTTAACGAATCTTAGCGTGCAGCTGCCAATCTCCGATTGGCTGAAAGGTGCTCCGCGTGACGGCTGAGTCACGCAGAGCAATGGTAGGAGAGAGGTCATGTCACGCGTCGGACTCTCCGTTGTAGTCGCGGCTGTCGTGGGGGTTTCGCTCACAGGCTGTTCCTCCGCGCTGTCGTCAAACTCCTCGTCGGAACAACTCCAGGCGCTAAAGTTCGAATCCGACCCGCTGGGCGCCGAGATCCGCACCACCCAAGGGCAGACATGCAAGACGCCCTGCGAACTGACGGTGCCGTCGCACGAGCAGCCGGTGACGCATAGCGCGATTATGCACCAGCGGAATGAACAATAGACCGAGCAGGGTCGCAACCAAAAACCCGATCCCGAAATACATGATCGACTCGATCATGACGCCCCGCGCAAAACCAAGTCCGCTTCCAGCCTGCAAACGGCCGCTTCGAGCGCAACCTGTTCATTCGCCAGCAGCGGTGGCTCATAGTCGCGTAATGCCTCCCTGAGCGTTGTGCGTGCACGTTCGTAGATCGCACGCCTGGCTTCATCGGTTTGGCTAGACGAACGACAAATTGCGTTTGCTATGACGGAATAATAATCAGCCATTGATGGGCCGCTCCCCCAAGCAGGCTCATACCAGAAACATTTTATGAGGCCGATGTGGCAATGGTGCGGCGGTGACAGTTTGGCTCGATTACTTCCGCTTTTGGCACAAAGCGGACATTTCGCAGCTGAGTTCCAATGTCTGCTTTTGGGGGTAAAGCGGACATCGACTGGACGTGCTCCGATGTCTGCTTTTGACCCAATGCGGACATGCGCGGGCTCACGATTGCTGCCGTGCAAACTGACTCCAGAAGCCCATTTCGCGGGCAGCGCTCTGCGTCGTGCGCGCGGCTGTGCATTTCTGATTCGCGTTGCGAGAGGCGGGGGCACCCCCAAAATCTTGCTTCGCGATCGCCGCATTAGCTCTCACCACGAAAGTTACAAATTTCCTCAACCCAAGACGTGCCTTGTAGCGCGGGGTCGGGAAGATTAATGTCGCGAGGAAAGTAGGCAGCGATGGATGCTCGCGAGCATTTCCAGTACGTGGTTGTGCCTAACTACAATGAGTTTGTGCAAAGCCAGAGCGAGTTTCGTTTGTTGGCGAGCACTATTATTTCGATGAATACGGTGGCGGAATATTTGGGGCTTGATCGGCGCGGATACCCTTCCGATATTTCGCGCGACCAGCGTCGTCGAGAGGCGCAAGAGGTACGTGATGATATTAGTCTTGCGGACTTACAGGTTTGCGCCGATGCACTCAAACATGTGCGGATCAACCAGGCTAAGGATGTCACGCTGTCCTCCACTGGCATTGACACCAATGACCCAGCTACATGGAAAATAGGCGGGCACGACCTTGTAAAGGTAGCTCGTCATGCCTTTGCGACGCTCAACAGTCTTCCAGAGTTGAAGTGAGACTTACGCACCAACTCGGGTAGCTTCGCCGCGTTGACCGCGATCCGCAGCGCCTCATCGCTGGAATTACATGATTTAGATCAAAGACGCGGACGTGATGAATGATATCAGCGTGTCCAAGCATTGAGGCAAGGGGCATTAATCCAGTAGGAGAAAAGCAATGGCAGGACTCAATGATGTGATCCGCTCAGCCTTTCCGGACGGCAATGTTGCCAAACCGTTGATGCTCGCTCTCGGTGCATTGTTGGCTTCGGGCGCTCTATTCCGAGGCGGCGCAGGACAGACTGCCAGCGCGGGCTCCACCGCCAGCGCGGGCTCACAACCAGCAACGGACACGAGTGATGCCGGTGGACTGCTTGGCGGATTGGGCGGGTTGTTGAACAAACTACAGCAGGGAGGGCTCGACAATCAGACCAAGTCCTGGGTCGGTCCCGGGCAAAATCAGCCGGTTTCGCCTAATCAACTTGGTCAGGCGCTCGGCCCCAATATCATCAAGACACTGTCTCAGATGACGGGCGTCTCCGAGGATGAACTCACCAAACAACTGTCGCAGGGTGTACCGGTGATCGTTAACACGTTGACTCCGAACGGCAGGCTCCCGACGGTGGCGGAGTTATCCAACCTGATGGAACCGCGGTAGCGCTGGCTGGCCTTGCCAGCCAGATTAACGGTCCGGACGTTGCCGTCCGGGCCTTTTTCAGTGCAGCTTTCGTTTACGTTCTTGCTCTGCCTGATAGATCTCAAGGCAGAACAGAAGGAACGCGATGATCGCGTCGTCACGCACGCTAGCCGTCAGATAGGCGCGAGACATTAGAACCCCCCGATTCGTCGTCTCCACGTCAGATAAAATAACCCGACTCGTTGTCCTGATCTGTGCTTTTTTGGCAACGCTCAGGAACAATTTCGATCTGGAAACACGGCTGCGGGTTGACGAACCTCAAGTCTAAGGTCGAGCATGGTCGCGCGCTCGCCGGGGGGCTTTGATGGGCGCCCATACTCTTTCTCATATTGCCTGCGTCCAGCCGCAGTTTGGGCCAGCCCGTACTCTGCGCTGCGATCACTGCCGCGAAGAACTCGCCCTCGATGTTCAGTGCTACTGGCACATGCAATTTTGTTCTTCGGCTTGCATGACGGCATACCAGCAGCGACTAGCGCCCGAAACCAAAATCAAAATATGCCGACTCGATATTTAGCGTTTGGAAACCTGAAATCACGGCTTATCTAATAGCTCCGGCAGCTTGGCTATATTCACCGCGATCCGCCGCGCCTCGTGACACGTGGCCTCTTTTGAGATTTGGCGGGAACAATTTGCAGCGCATAAACGTTTGTTTAGTGAGGGGCGTCGGACCTTTTGGTTATCGCAATGCTCCACAAAGCAGATTTTTTCCAAGAACAAATCAACCAATGTAGACGCCTTGCCGCGCAGGCTTCCGACAAGAACGACCGGGAATTTTGGCGGCAAATGACGCAACGTTGGGAAGGAGTGTTGGTAGGGCGACACTCCGACGCTACTGCCCCTCAAAGGTTAGAAAAAATGATATTCCGGCGTCGACGATTTGCGAACCGGTACCGCGCCGCTTAACGCGACTTTGTCATAAGATTTGTTAGCTTGGCGACCGCAATCCTTCGCGCCTCATCTTTGCTGAGCCCTGGCTCTTCTTCGTAATAGATTTGAGCGAGTGTGTGCTACGAAGAAAATGGGGAAGGTGGTTTCACATCCGACCTGTCTACCTCGGTCTCTCTTTTTATTTTCGCGGTTGATCGCGCGTCGCAATTCAATCGTCGCTGGGTAGGGGCGGCAACCTGATCAAATAATCAATCAAGCGATTCCAAGCCTTACGCTCGAACTGTTGCAAAGCACCTCGTGACATCGCGGGGAATTTGCTTTTTAAACGGCGCGCCTCATGCAGGTCGGCGAACGCCTCCACAACCACACGATCGGCTTGCATGAACCGCTCTGCACGTTCCGGTTTTGCTCGGCGGCTGCCGCTCCCCACGCCAAACCATGCCATGGCACGTTCCTTCCACTTTCCTCGTTCCTTGGTCTTGACTTTCTCATCTCAGAGCTGCGACCACGCGCGCGCAGCAATCGGCAATGCCGATAGTTGGGTTCATCAGCGGAGGTACCGAGAATACATCAGCCAAGCGGCTCGCCGCATTTCGCAGGGGACTGAGCGAGGTCGGCTATACCGAGGGCCAGAATGTTGCGGCCGAGTACCACTGGCTGGACGGCCAGTGGCTGTAATTGCCACGCCCACCACCACCGCTTGGCGGCACTGCTTGCCGATCGTCGTGTGGCTGTAATTGCCACGCCCACCACCACCGCCGCAGCGTTGGCCGCCAAGCATGCAACTGCGACAATTCCCATTGTGTTCGGCGTGGGCGAAGATCCCGTTGCGTTAGGATTGGTAGGGAACCTTGCGCAGCCGGGCGGCAACGCGACCCTCGTCGGAGATCAACGCCAAGCGGCTGAGTCTCATGCACGAGCTGCTGCCGGCGACGAAACGCTTTGTGGTGCTAGTCAATCCAGCCAATGCTTCGTCCGCTGATGGCGCCTCAAAGGACGTCCAGAAAGCTGCACTAGGTCTCGGGCTGGAAACCTCGATTTTGAACGCCAGCTCCCCGGATGAGATCGACGCTGCCTTCTCAACACTCATTCGTGAGCTCAATACGTACGCTGTTATTGGTGTAGGTGTATTTCGTGATCTTGAACACATTGGCCGGTCTGCTGTCGTGAAATTTCACGGTCAACGTATCAGGCGTGAAGACGTAGTCGGTGACGTCACCGCACCATTGTCCGGCGATGTCTTTATATGTCATTGCATCGGCGCTGTCTGCCGCACCGACCGAAGGCAAAATTGCAATCGCTACAAGCCAGGGGTATTTCATGGATCTACTCTGCCGTTATTGGAAAATCCGCGAGCCCTTTATGTCAAGCGGAACGATGGGGAGGCCGATTTCGGTTCCCGAATAACATCGTAAGCACTCGGACATGAGCGTCTGATTTTGCTGTGACGCACATGCGCATTTCCCTTTCAACGATGTGGTAAGGTGCGGTCCTCGGCCTGAGGGAAGTACATGACGCGGCGCTGGCGCCGACGAGGTGATCGAATGAAGCTGCTGTGTCCGCCTATGGCACATAGCGGATGTGCCAAACGCGCTGACGGATGTCTGCTTTCGGGGGTAGCGGACATCCCGTTTTAAGGACGTCATGTCTGGTTTTGATCCGAAGCGGACATTGGCTAGTCACGGCTGTGCAATGTGCCAAACGCCGTTAGCGAAACCGTCACCGGTGATGTCGCCCGGCTTCTTGTCGTCTTTCCAGAAATAGAGCGGGCGGCCTTTGTAAGCCCACTGCTTGCTGCCATCGTCGCGCGTGATGATGGTTTAGTCGCCCATCGGCTTCGCGCTGGCCACAGCCATCAAGGGAGACCAATTGCCGGCGCACGCGCCGTTGCAGGCCGTTTCCGAGCGGCGGTCAGTGGTGCAGCCCCCCGTACCGCTGGCCGCCTAATTTATTTCTTACAGACGAGCCTAACGCCGCACTGCCCTCCTCGTCTGGCTGATCTGCTGTGCCGTCCTGACCGCCGCCATCGTTCGGGCGGGTTGCCGATCCAGATGAACATTGGAACATTTGCGGTGCCGCTTGAACCATCCAACGCTGAACCGGACCTTATGAGAGAGGAGCATCAATGGAAAATCTGACAGAGCCAGAGCGACAGCTTATCGAATGCTTGCGCGAGGCGGCGGAATTCAAAGAGTGGCGTCTTGTCGTCGGGTACGACGAACTAGACGGTTGGGAGATCGCCTTGTCCTGTGATGGTAAAAAAGGTCGAGGTGTCGGCAAGACTTTCGCCGCCACATGGGACGACATCACCGGTTTGTTTATGGACAACCCGCGCTAACGCGCCGCTCAAGCCGCAATCCTACGAAAGCCCCGGCCGATGGACCGGGGCTTTTGCTTTGCCCACAGAAACGGCCGCCCATTGAGTTTTCGCTGGTCCCGGCTCGTCGAGCCCGCGATGCGCTTGAGTCCCTTCTTTGGCGGATGTGCGCTTCTCCTGGGCGACGCTACGGCGTAGAGCATCCATCAAATTGACGATGTTGGTCCGAACAGCCCGCCTGAGACCAAATCATCAGCCGGCGGAGGCATTACGGAAACTTATCTTCGACATTAATTTTCGGAAATGTTTTGAAGGCGAATCAAATCATTTTGCGATTGCGCGAACGCGAAGCCTCTGAGAGCATTAGGATTTGGCGTCGGCAACGGCGGCGCCGGCAGCTTACGGGCAGTCGCAGCAGTTCGTTCTCGTCAGCGGTTCGTTTCTTGTTTTTTTCATTCTCACATCAGCACTTCGTTCTCGTCTTTATCAAACGCTCGCGAATTGATTCCGGGAATTTTTACTTCCTCTCTACTGCTCCGAGGTGTTGGCGCATTAGAGCTGCTCATGATCAAAGCTGCCGCCGCTGTCTTTGCCGGCAATGAGAATGACCCAAGGTCATTGCTATTTTTCCTCTTTATTCCAGTCTGCGATTTCAGGGGGGCCGCACCTCTACTTCATGTCGGCCGCTACCTGGGCGTGGAGGATTTTGTCCGGATTGGCCGGAGGCTCGCCGCGCTTGAGCTTATCGACCACATCCATCCCGCGAACGACCTGGCCGACCACGGTGTACTTGCCGTTGAGAAACGAGCCGTCGGCGAACATGATGAAGAACTGGCTGTTGGCCGAATTCGGATCGCTCGTGCGCGCCATGCCGACCACGCCGCGCGTATAGGGCACGTTGGAGAACTCAGCCTTCAGGTCGGGATATTTCGAGCCGCCGGTGCCGTTGCCGTATTGGCCGTCGCCGGTCTGTGCCATGAATCCGTCGATGACGCGATGGAAGAGGACATTGTCGTAGAAATGATCGCGCGCAAGCTGCTTCAACCGATCGACATGATATGCGCCGAAGCGAACGCACGTAATCGAACGCGGCCTTTACTGCTTCCTTGAGTCGGGCGCGCTGCACGTCCTCCGGCGTAGCGGCATCGTGCACCGCTCGCCCGTGCTTCTCGACGATCGCCGCTAAGTCATCCAAATCGTCGGGTTCGACCATCCCCATCATGACCAGCGGAATCGCATCTGCAATGCCTTCACGAGCCGCGGCGCTGCCGGGAAGTTCCGATGCTACGAGCCAATCGGTGGCAGCCCGCAGAGCTTCTTTGGCATCGTACTCGCTGAGCGGCATGCGTTACGGTGCCTCCGTGGTTCGCGTCCGCTTTCGCGCTGGCATCGCGTGCAATCACCACATGTTCAGCATCGTGCGGGCCTGGTCCGACATGCGGCTTGGGTCCCACGGCGGATCCCACACGATGTTGACCTTGGCTTCACGCACGCCGGGCACCCCCGCGACCGCGTTTTCGACTTGCTGCGGCAATTCCTCAGCCGAGGGGCAATTCGGCGTCGTCAAGGTCATCTCGATGTTCACCATGCGATCGTCGTCGATGCCGACCTTATAGATCAGGCCGAGTTCGTAGATGTCAGCCGGGATCTCCGGATCGTACACGGTCTTGAGCGCGCCCACGATCTCATCCGTCAGCCGTGCCATTTCATCCGGCGGAATCGCGGACGGCCGTTCCGTTGAGTCCGCGGCCGCAGGCTTTGCTTCCAAGCGGCTTCCTATGT
>Ga0306926_10005479_pt1 | contig 13505 bp, 14 predicted proteins | sample flu12Cox44000178_FD_203759 | JGI IMG/M metagenome (GOLD analysis project Ga0306926, IMG submission 203759) | Lab enrichment of tropical soil microbial communities from Luquillo Experimental Forest, Puerto Rico - flux8day.12C.oxic.44.000.178 (v2)... | ecosystem: Environmental > Terrestrial >... | reverse complement strand
CTGCCTCACGCCGTCGGACAGGATCTGGGCCATCTGGTCGATCAGGCTCTCTCTATGCGCCCTCACCACCTTGCAGGCTTCCTGCGCCAGCGACAGGTAGGTCGCAAACATCTCGGGATCTTCGGCAACTCTCATTTGCTTGGCGGCAAACAGCGCGCGCAGCCATTTGTCGAGCCGCGCCGGCGCGGGTGTCGTACTCTCGGCGATCTCGGCAAGGGGGGCGCTGACGCGCTCCAACCAGCGTTTTGCCACGGCCTCGCGCAGCGAGGCCTTGCTCGGGAAATGGCGGTACACGCTGCCGTGGCTGACATCGAGTGCGCGCGCCACGTCCACGACGGTTGCTTTTGCGAGCCCGAAGCGGCGCAGCACGTCTTCGGTGACTTCCAGAATACGTTCCGACGTCAAAACCACGGCCTCGTTCATGCGCTCCTCCGCTGCTTTTTCGAACCGATCTTGTCGTCGGTCATTGGCTATGTCTTAGCGTTCGAGCCTCTCGGCTTGTTCGGCCAGATGGCGGGCGACCCGCTGATTGAGCCACTGCTGGATTTGGGCGGCCAGATGAAGAATTTCGATAGTCATGGCGAAGTCCTTGTACGTTGCCTGGTTACCGCCGGTGCGGCTCCCGGGTTGACGCCTCAACTTCCGGCGTCAACGGGCTATATAGGATCTCCAGCTGACAGATTTCACTATCTGTCATTCAATAATCCGTGATCCTAGCGCCTGGTTGGCACCAGGGCAGCTCGAGGGACAGATCCCGGGGACCTGCTGGTGTCCCTTTCAGGCGGCTACCCTATTCCCCCTCTTCGTCCTTGGGCGGCATGCGCGGCGGCAGCAGCGGCGTGAACGATACTCCATCGCCGGCTTGCGGCCCGGCTTGGAAGAAGCCCGTCGAGGGATCGCCGCCCGCCGTCTCGATGATCGCCCTCGGCAAAATGTATTCCCGCGCGGCGTCGATAAGGCCACCACGGCCGGTGCCGAAATCGGCGGCCCGGCCACCCTGTTGCGGATGTCCGGCACGGATCTGATCGACGGCGTGATCGATCCTTTCGGCAAGCTTTTCGCTGTAGGGCAGTCTGTAAGCCCTGGGGACGCCGCTTGGCCTGTTGTCCTCGTCCAGCGCCTCGACCCAGAGGTAGATCGAGCCTGGGTCCCCCTGAAGCGAATGCGGGTCCACAACGCGCGCATACACGAGTTTGAAGGCGGGCGGCAGGCTCTCCGCACTCGCCCAGCCCAGCATTTCCCGGATAGCGTTGAAGCTCACGATATAGAATGCGCTGACCACAACCACGGCCAGAGCCTTCGCCTTCCACGGCAAGCGCCCATAGGCGAGAGCGACGAGCAACAGCGCACCGATCACCGCGTAGCTGACCGAGAGCGCGACCACGATCGATTGCAGCCTGTCCGTCATCGCGTCATCCTGACACCGGTTTTCGGATCGAGATCGGCGCCGTTGGCGCGAACGTTGCGGAATGTCTCCAACAGCGATTTGGGCCGCCGTTGAACGTCGATCACCTTGCCCTCGGCGTCGAGCCAGAACCGAAGCGCGGTCTTCTCGTCGCCGGTGTGATCGACCGTCACCTTGTCGTCGAAGATCACCTGCGCCGTCGGATTGAGCTTCTGCACCTTCACGGTCGCGTCTACCGGGCGGCCGGTCGTCGCCTGGAAATGCGAGATGTTGACGGTGTATTCGCCGGCGACGATACCGCGCACGGTGACGATTTCCTCGCGAATGGGCGAGGCAATCTTGCGGCCGTTGACCAGGATGAAGTCGTTGGCCCCGCCGCGATCGTCGCGGTCAAGCGTCAGGAAACCAGCCTCGCGATGGCGATACCAGGCGATATTGCCGATCGGATCCTGCACGAACAGATCGAGATCGTCGGGATGGTTGTCCGGCCAATCCATGGTAATGATGAATTCGGCCTTGGAATCGACCTTGCCCTCCTTCGAGTCCGGCGCGATCGCGAGCAGCGCAAGGAAGAACAGGAAGGCGATCACCTGCAGCGCCTTGAACAGCATGACGCTGAACGGATCGAACGGTTCCTCGCGCGGATAAAGGCCGAAATCATCCATCATGGCGACGCTCCAGCACCGGGGCAACCCGCGTCTCGGTCAGTGTGACGGCGTCAGAGAACACGCGCTGGGTGGCGGCATCCAGCATATAGTACTGAATCCTGATCAGGATGGAGCCGACGAGGCCTGCGAGCGTCGTGTACATCGCCACCGCCATGCCGTCGCTCATCAGTCCCATCGACGATTTCATCGCGACCTTGTCGGCGGCGTCGAGCCCCGTGATCGGCGCCAGCATGATGATGAAGCCGATGATGGTGCCGAGCAGGCCGAGCTTCATCAGCGTGTCGGAAGCAAACGCGCCAAAGGCGTTGGAGCCGCGCAACCGGTCCGCCAGCGTCCGCAACAGCAACGTCTGGTCGAGGCGACCGGAACCTTGCGTTCTGGATTTGGTGACGAGGCTCTGGATGTGATCCGTCACAAGACCGGCCGGCAACGCCTGGGCGCCAGCCCCGAGCACCGCTGCGCCATCCGGCGCCGACAGGATTGCGATGCAGCGCCGCGCCGCTTCGGCCTCGCGCTCGATCGCCCGCGTTCGCCAGAAGCAATGGCAGCAGGTGATGACATAGAGCACGGCGATCAGGCTCGAGATGTAAGTGCGGTCGGAATTGAGCATCAGGCCGATGAAACCGTATCGCCACAACACGACGCCGGCGAAAATGCAAAGACCGGTAAAGATCATCCAGAGCAGCAGAGGACCGCGTTCCCTGCTGCCGGTATCGAATGATGCAATGGCGGTACCGATCGTGCTCATCTGCCTTCGCTCCTGGTGGTCAGCTCAAGTTAAACCGCTCCGGTCCTCGCCGTCCAAAAAGATGTGCCCGGTGCGGATCGGTAATTTTCACGTTTGAGGGAACAGCAGTCGAAAAATCCGGCGGGAGGTCGCCGACTGCCTGAGCGCGAGCAGGCCGGTCCTGGTTCACCGCGATTGTTCACCCTGCCGCCCCATCCCTGTGGTTTCGCAGAGCGCGATCTGCTAAAGCGCGACGTAAAAACACTCGGCCGGGATTTGCCCTCATACGCGCCCTGCCCAGTCCGGAGACACTGATGATACCCCGCTACACCCGCCCGGAAATGGCCGCGATCTGGGAGCCCCAGACGCGCTTCAAGATCTGGTTCGAGATCGAGGCGCATGCGGCTGATGCGCTGGCGGAAATCGGGGCCATTCCGAAACAAGCGGCCAAGGCGGTCTGGACAAAGGCCCGGGGCGTTACTTTCGACGTGGCCCGCATCGACCAGATCGAACGCGAAACCAAGCACGACGTCATCGCATTTCTTACTCATCTGGCGGAAATCGTCGGACCCGAAGCGCGTTTTGTGCACCAGGGCATGACCTCCTCCGATGTGCTCGATACCTGCCTCAACGTGCAGCTCACCCGCGCCGCCGACCTGCTTGTCGAGGACATCGACAAGGTGCTTGGCGCCCTGAAGAAACGCGCCTTCGAACACAAGATGACGCCAACCATCGGCCGTTCGCACGGCATCCATGCCGAACCCGTGACCTTCGGACTGAAGCTTGCCTATGCCTTTGCCGAATTCACCCGCGCCCGTGAACGGCTGGTCGCCGCGCGCCATGAAGTGGCGACCTGTGCGATCTCAGGGGCGGTCGGCACGTTCGCGCAAATCGATCCGCGCGTGGAAGAACATGTCGCCAAGGCGATGGGATTGCGGGTGGAGCCGATCTCGACGCAAGTTATCCCGCGCGACCGCCACGCGATGTATTTTGCAACACTTGGCGTGATCGCCTCCTCCGTCGAGCGCCTCGCGACCGAAATCCGCCACCTGCAGCGCACTGAGGTGCTGGAAGCCGAGGAATTCTTCTCCGAGGGACAGAAGGGTTCTTCCGCGATGCCGCACAAGCGCAACCCGGTGCTTTCGGAAAATCTCACCGGATTGTCGCGCATGGTGCGCGCCTATGTGACGCCGGCAATGGAGAACGTCGTGCTGTGGCACGAGCGCGATATCTCGCATTCTTCGGCCGAGCGCATGATCGCGCCCGACGCCACCGTGACGCTGGATTTCGCACTGGTCCGCCTGGCCGGCCTGATCGACAAACTGCTGATCTATCCGGCGAATATGCAGAAGAATCTCGATCGCCTCGGCGGGCTCATTCACTCGCAGCGACTTTTGATCGCGCTGACGCAAAAGGGCTGCAGCCGCGAGGATGCCTACAAGCTCGTGCAGCGCAACGCGATGCCGGTGTGGCGCGGCGAAGGCGACTTCCGGTCGCTATTGAAGAACGACGCCGAGGTAAAGAAATTTTTGACCGATGCCGAAATCGATCAGCAGTTCGATCTCGGCTATCACCTCAGGCACGTCGATACGATCTTCCAGCGCGTGTTCGGGACGAGCTGACAACGCCTCGCGCCCGCGCAAGCGCACTTCGCCTCTAGCCCGGCGCGCCGTCAATCATTCTCGCCGTTACGCGGTCGCGCTTGATGAAATGATGCCATGCCGCACCGGCAAGGTGAATCACGATCAATGCCAGCAGCACATAGGCAAAGAAAATGTGTCGTTCTTCATAGGCATCGGCGGCGGCCTTGTCGGGCGAGGTGATCTGCGGCACGTGGAACAGGCCGAACCAGCTGCTGTAGTCCGGCGTGCGCGCACCTGAATGCGCCCAGCCCAGCATGGTGACGAGTATGATGGCAACATAGATCGCGCCGTGGCTGATGTGGGCGGCGATCCGCTGCCAGCGCGGCGTCTCCTTCGGCAGCGCCGGCGTGGGATTGATTCCTCGCCAGATCAGGCGAAGGACGGTGAGCAGCAGCACCACGTAGCCGATATCGGCATGGATCGAGCGGTAGAAGAAGCGATCCGGGCGCGCCGGGATATGGTTCATCCACCAGCCAAACGCCAGCATGCCGAGAATCGCAAAGCCGAGGACCCAATGAAACAACCGCGATATGCTGCCCCAGCTCGAAATCGTATTCCGCATCATTTTTCGCATTCCCCATTAAATCTCCTCCGCGTCCCCACGGAGTTGGCTTGCGAACAAGCCGGTGGCGCACCATTAAAACCCGGGCCGGTTGGAATATTCCGCATTGAGTGATTTACTATCTCATGACGTTTACGCAGCGCATTGATGCTGCGCAAACACCGCTCGCCTTGCGCGAAGTCGCGAAACGTCTGCAAATCCGCTATCAAGATCGGTAAATGCCCGTCGGAGCATAGTGCCGAGGTACCACCGGAATGAGAAGCAACTGAAAGGTAACCCCCGTTCAGCTAGGATTATTTTGTGCCTGCATCACGTCCGACAATCCTTGTCTTCGATTCCGGCCTCGGTGGTCTCACGGTCCTGCGCGAGATTGTCGCGGCACGGCCGGACGCACATTATGTGTATGTCGCCGACGATGCCTTCTTTCCCTATGGCCATCACGGCGAGGACGAAATCATCGCCCGTGTCGTGCCTTTGATCGGCGAATTGATCGCGACACACCAGCCCGACCTGGTCGTGATCGCCTGCAATACCGCGTCCACGCTGGTGATGTCGCATCTTCGCGAGCGATTTCAGGTGCCGTTCGTCGGCACCGTGCCGGCGATCAAGCCGGCCTGCGCCGGGTCCAAGACAAAGCGCGTATCGGTGCTCGGCACCAAAGGCACCGTCAAGCGCGAATACACCAGGGCGTTGATCCGCGATTTCGCGCAGGGCTGCGAAGTCACCCTTGTCGGCTCCGCCGATCTCGCCGCACTCGCCGAAACGGCCTTGAGCGGCGGTGGTGTGAGCGATGAGCAAATATCAGCCGAACTTGCGCCCTGCTTTATCGGATCGAGCGAACATGCGGCATCGCGCACCGACACGATCGTGCTGGCCTGCACGCATTATCCGCTGTTGATGGACCGGTTTTTGAAGCTCGCGCCCTGGCCCGTGGCCTGGATCGACCCGGCGCCCGCCATCGCAAGGCGGGTGGCGAATTTGCTGGATGCGCCGATTGGCGGCAACCAGGAGGCCGGAGCAGAAATGATTTTCACCTCCGGGCGGCCACATCGGCTGAACCGGACTTTGATACCGTTTTTCGGCGGCCGTGTTCCTGCCTGAGCCTCGCCTCTTCTCCAGCTCTTGCGGAAAGAGCGGCCGAAATACCAGGCCTCCGGCAGCCGATACGCACGAAACCGCCCAAACGGCTGCGACGTGATGGCTTGAGCCACCCCTCAAAATCCCGCCGGTTCTGATTGACAGAATAACGGTTTCTGCCTAGAAACCGCCTGCTCGCGGGCCGGTTTTTCGGCCCGCGATGCGTTTCGCGACCCGTGGTCCATCCCTTGAATCAAGGCTTTGGGGCTGGACCTGTCGGCACCCGAAAATTCGGTGCACAGGAGGGCGCGTTTCCTCAAAATCCAACTTTACGAGAGGACGCGATGACAAAGCGCAGTGAGGCGAAATACAAGATCGATCGCCGCATGGGCGAGAATATCTGGGGCCGCCCAAAAAGCCCCGTGAACCGCAGGGAATATGGCCCCGGCCAGCACGGCCAGCGCCGCAAGGGCAAGCTCTCCGACTTCGGCGGTCAGCTCCGCGCCAAGCAGAAGCTGAAAGGCTATTACGCCAACATCAGCGAGCGTCAGTTCCACGGCATCTATGTCGAGGCTGGCCGGATGAAGGGCGATACCGGTGAAAACCTGATAGGCCTGCTGGAGCGCCGTCTCGATACCGTGATCTACCGCGCCAAATTCGTATCCACCATGTTCGCCGCGCGCCAGTTCATCAATCACGGGCATATCAAGGTGAACGGCCGCAAGGTCAACATCGCCAGCTACAAGTTGAAGGTCGGCGATGTTGTCGAGGTCAAGGAAGCCTCAAAGCAGCTCGTGGTCGTGCTGGAAGCAAACCAGCTTGCAGAACGCGACGTGCCGGATTTCCTTGAGGTCGATCACACCAAGATGACGGCGAAGTTCGCTCGCATCCCTGCGTTGTCGGACGTACCCTTCCCGGTGCAGATGGAGCCGCACCTGATCGTCGAATTCTATTCGCGCTGATTCGACCTGTCGCGCTTACGGATAAAAGGCCCCGGCTTTGCCGGGGCCTTCTTGTTTGGTCATGCCCGGGCTTGTCCCGGGCATCCACGTCTTTATGGTCGTCGGAAACAAGTCGTGGATGGCCGGGACAAGCCCGGGCATGACGCGACGGTGGAGACTTCGCCATGACCTACACCCCTGCCCAGCACGACCCCAAGGCGCCAACGGTGCGCATCAACCTGCTGTCGGACACCCAGACCCGCCCGACGCAAGGGATGCGCGAGGCCATGGCGCGCGCCGAAGTGGGCGACGAGCAGGTCGGTGACGATCCTTCGGTAAATTTGCTGTGCGAGCGCGTGGCCGATCTGCTCGGCAAGCAAGCCGCCGTGTTCATGCCGTCCGGCACTATGTGCAATGTGGCGGCAACGCTGGTGCATTGCCGGCCCGGCGATGAAATTCTGGCGCACGGCACCGCCCATATTATCGCCCGCGAGGGCGGCGCGCACGCAGCGCTCGGCGGCTTTCAGGTCACCGCGCTGCCGGGTGCCGGCGGCCAGTTCGCGCCCGAGGCGTTTGGCGCCGCGCTTCACCCGCGCACCCGTTATCAGCCGCCGCAGACGCTGGTGAGCGTCGAACAAACCGCCAATATCGGCGGCGGCACCATCTGGAAGAAAGCGGCTCTCGACGAAATCGTCAAAATTGCTCGAGCCAACGGGCTTGCCACCCACATGGACGGCGCGCGACTGTTGAACGCTACGGTGGCGACCGGCATCACCGCGCGCGAGATGGCGTCGGGCTGGGATTCGGCCTGGATTGATTTTTCAAAGGGGCTGGGCGCACCGATCGGTGCGGTGATCGCAAGCAGCCGTGAATTCATCGACGAGATCTGGCGCTGGAAACAAAGATTGGGCGGCTCGATGCGTCAGGCCGGCATTTGCGCAGCCGCCTGCACCTATGCGCTCGATCACCACGTCGATCGGCTCGCGGAGGACCACGCCAATGCGCGGGCACTGGCGCGCGGACTGGCGCAAGTTTCCGGGATCGAAGTTCAAGAGCCGGAAACCAACCTCGTTTTCTTCAAGCCTGACGGCGCGGGCGTCTCCGGGGATGCCATGGTCGGCGCCTTGCGCCAGCGCGGCGTCATGCTCGCCATGATGGACGGCCGGATCCGCGCCTGCACCCATCTCGACGTCACGGCTGCCATGGTCGAGGAGACGGTCGGCCTGGTACGCGAGATCGTGCGCAAGGCTTGAACAACCGCTATCGGCCTTCAGCGATCAGCTTTACCAGTGGTAAGCCGCAACACGGCCAGCACCGCGGTAAAGAACATCGTGAACAGCATGGTCACGACCGTCGCCTCGCGCAGATCATGAACGCGCCAGACATGGCCGGCCGCATCGATCACCTCGCCGCTCTGGCCGATCAGCCACGGCGTCACGTGGGTGACGCCTGAGCCGAGATACAGCAATATCGCCACGAGCCGAAGCGTGCGCCGGTGCCGTATCGCAAAGGGCGACGGCGCGCCGCGGCGACTGAGATAGATCGCGAACGCCTGGTAGAACAGCCAGGACGTCAGCAGCCAGCCGAGATAATTGGACAGCGGCACGCCGAAATGCGCGCCGCCATCGTGCCAGATCCAGATTTTCGAGATCGTGGATTCCGGCGGGTCCATCACCACATCCCATTGCGTCATCACGAATGCCGCAACGACCGGCAACGCCACGAGCTGGAATCGAGGGCTCAGCCGTTCCTGCGCTCCGCCGAGCAGGGTTTCCGCCAAGACCCACGAGACATATCCCATGCCGAACCAGAGCGGACCGACAATGGGGGGGATGGCGCCGACATGCGGCAAATTCGGCTCGATCTCGAAATGGTAGTGGCCGAAGGGCCATCCCGTGGTGACGCCAATGTTCTCCATCACGAATGTGATAGTGACGCAGATCGCCATCAGCGCGAGCGCATCCTTCCAGCCATAAGTCAGAACGGCGTGGACGCCAGCGGCAAGAATTCCGAGCGCTGCCAGGACTTCCGCGAGCGGGGTTCGATTCCAGGCAAATCCGATCACCAGAGAGAGATAGATCGCCAGCACGGTCCAGAAAGCCGCCTCGCGCAGCAAAAAGAAACCGCCGCGCTTTGAACTCCCCGGTACAGATACCACTTCGCTCATCTGTTCAGTGCCTCATAAACAAGTGTCTTCAGCTCGATCCGGATGCGCTCGCTCTGCGAGGGCGACTGCATCATGCAAATCGTAAACATGTCATCCTTCGGGTCGATGAAAAAGAAAGCGCCGCCGGCGCCGCCCCAGCGGTATTCGCCCGTCGGCCACGACGGCGTCTTTGCGGGCACCGACGTGCGCACGGCAAAGCCAAGACCGAAACCGGTGTTTTCGCCAGGAAAGTAGAAATCGCCGCGGGCGATTTTTGTTTCCGGCCCGATGTGGTCGGACCTCATCAGCGCGACGGTTTCGCCTTTCAGGTAACGCCTGCCGTCGAACGTGCCGCCATTGAGCAGCATCTGCGCAAAACGCGCATAATCGCCGATCGTGCCGATCATGCCCGCCCCGCCGGACTCCCAACGGCGCCGCAGGATCGGGTCCTTCAGTCCCGCGACCGGACCCTTGAAGCGATCGGCGGGCAACGGTTCGGCAACCCGCGGATGCTTGGTGTCATCGGCAAGGTAGAAGGCGGTCTCGTTCATACCAAGCGGATCGAGCAGCCGTTCCTTCTCGAATTGAAACAGCGACTGTCCCGACACGATCTCGATGACGCGGCCGAGAATATCGGTCGAATGGCCGTAATCCCACAACGTTCCCGGCTGCTCGGCCAGCGGGAGTTTGGCAATCCTCTCGGCAAACAACGCATTGTCGAAATCGCCCTCGAACAGGCCCGAGGTGGCGTACATTTTTCGCACCGGGCTGTTGCCGTAAAATCCGTAAGTCAGGCCCGAAGTGTGACGCAGCAGGTCTTCGATGGTGATGGGGCGAGCGAGCGGCTCGTACACCAGCACCGCGTTTCCATTGTCGTCGTGCTTTTCGACGGCAACATTCATGTGGGCGAAGGCTGGAACATATTTCGAAAGCGGGTCATCCAGCGACAATTTGCCGTCGTCGACCAGCATCATGGCGGCGACGGATGTGATCGCCTTCGACATCGGAAGCTGGCTGTCGATGTCCCGCTCACCGAAGCTTTCGAACAGCACCGGGTGACCATGCTGCTGGATCAAGAGCACCGCGCCGGGAATTTTGCCGGCCGCGACCTCGATCCGCATGTAACCGCGGACACGCGCGAGCCCTTCCGATGAGAAACCCGAGGTGTTGGCAAGTGGCTGCTCAGCCTGGCCAATGCCGGGCGCAATGGCAACCAGGATGAACGCGAGCGCAGCAGCGACATGAAAGCGCGCGACGCCGATTCCCGAAGCCTTCATGATCTCATCCACCGCCGGCCGGACCGGCGGAGTGTAGCGCGCACCTCAATCGTTACAAGGCTCGCCGAACTCGGCCATCGCCTGCCGATGCAAAACGGCGCTTTCACGCGAGAAGCAGCAGAAGATCACTCGCGTGATCGCAGATGCTGCTTGCAGCGCCTCGGCCGTGGAAGACACCGCAATCTGCGCGGCGCGATCGGCGGGAAATCGATAGACGCCGGTGGAGATGGCGGGAAAGGCCACTGAGGCAAGATGGTGGTGTTGGCAAAGCTCGATCGCGCGCGCGTAGCAGGAGGCCGGCGCCTGGTCTTCGCCGCGGCGGCCGTCATTCCAGACCGGACCGACTGCGTGAATCACGTGACGCGCCGGCAACCGGTATGCCGAGGTGATTTTGGCGCCGCCGGTGTCGCAGCCGCCAAGCGAGCGGCACTCCTCGAGGAGTTCGGGTCCGGCAGCACGATGGATCGCCCCATCGACCCCACCGCCCCCGAGCAGCGTCGTGTTCGCAGCGTTGACGATGGCGTCGACGCGCAACGTCGTGATGTCGGCGAGGATGACTTCCAGCCGTGCCGGACCGAGAGTCCGGCACCCGAAATTCGCTGAAGTCGGCGCCCGCGAAGCCAAGCTCAGGCGGGGGTGGAGACCGTCACGCCCTTGTCTGCGAAGAGCTGTTGCAATTCACCGGCCTGGAACATTTCGCGGACGATGTCGCAGCCACCGACGAATTCGCCTTTGACGTAAAGCTGCGGAATGGTGGGCCAGTTGGAATAGGTCTTGATGCCGTTTCGAAGCTCGGCGGACTCAAGGACATTGAGGCCCTTATAGCCGACCCCGATGTGGTCGAGGATCTGCACGACCTGCCCCGAAAAGCCGCACTGCGGAAACTGCGGCGTACCCTTCATAAACAGTACCACGTCGTTCGATTTCACTTCAGTGTCGATGAATTGCTCGATGCTCATCTCTTCTTCCTCTTGGGGCGCGCACATGACCACCCCCTTGCGGGCTCTGACCTCATGCCGTCAGCCGATCAAATCAATAGCTATCATATATGTACCCCAAACGATTGTGCATCCATAGCAAATTGGCGTGGAGCTGGCATGCGCCGCACCCGCCCGAGGGCGCATGGGAAGGCGCTTTTCCCCCTCGCGTAACAAGTTCGTGGCCGGGGTCGTATCTGAGAGGCTTTTTTCCCAAACGGGAGCCCCTATCTAGGACAGGCTGTGCTTTTGGAACCCTTCAATCGGGGCAACGTTATCCGCCGAATCGGAGACCTCCGTGACGACATCCGCATCCGCCGCGCTCGCCACTAGCGACCCGTCTTTATTCTCCGATTCCGGCAGCCTCGCCCAGGATCTGGCCGAGGCTTTTCTCGCGGTGCGAAATGAGACCGAACGCCGGGCCGCCCCGCTTTCCGGCGAAGATCAATTGATCCAATCCATGCCGGATGCGAGCCCGGCGAAATGGCACCGCGCCCATACAACGTGGTTTTTCGAGCAATTCCTGCTCGGCGAGCATTGGCCGGGATACAACCCCTTCCACCCAGACTACGCCTTTCTGTTCAATTCCTATTATGTCAGTGCCGGCCCCCGGCATGCCCGCCACCAGCGCGGCCATCTCACCCGACCGAGCGCCGATGAGGTCACCGCCTACCGCCGCCATGTCGATGCGGCGACCGTGAAGTTTTTTCACGGACTTTCGGCCGACAAGCTGGCCGAAATTGCACCGCTTGTAGAGGTCGGCCTCAACCATGAGCAACAACACCAGGAATTGATGTTAACCGACATATTACACGCCTTCGCGCAAAATCCGATCTCGCCCGCTTACGATCCGTCGTGGCGCTTCCCCGCGCCTGCACGAAGCGGCGACGAATGGGTTGATTTCAACGAGGGCATTCACGCTATCGGGCACGCCGGAGATACCTTCCACTTCGACAACGAGAAACCGGCACACCGCGCGCTCGTGGGTCCGGTTCGGCTGGCGCGCAATCTCGTCACCAACGCCGACTGGCTCGCTTTCATGGCGGACGGCGGCTATTCGACGCCGACGTTGTGGCTGATGGACGGCTTTGCGACGGCAGGCGCCGAGCTGTGGCAAGCGCCGGGTTATTGGCGCCAGATCGATGGCGAATGGCACGTGATGACGCTTGCCGGATTGAAGCCGGTCGATCCGACAGCCCCTGTGTGCCACGTCAGCTACTACGAGGCGGATGCCTTTGCGCGCTGGAGCGGCAAACATCTGCCGAGCGAAATGGAATGGGAAGTTGCGGCTCGCGCCGGCACTCTCAACGACGCTTTCGGGATCGTCTGGCAGTGGACGCGCAGCGCCTACTCGCCCTACCCGGGCTATCGCGCGATCGAAGGCGCGCTCGGCGAATATAACGGCAAGTTCATGGTCAACCAGCTCGTGCTGCGCGGTTCGTCGCTGGCAACGCCTTCCGGACACAGCCGGGTCACCTATCGCAACTTCTTCTATCCCCATCATCGCTGGCAGTTCACGGGGCTGCGCCTCGCCGACTACGCCGACCAGGCATGATTCGAAAAAAAGAGGAAACAGGTTTTCCCAACGGATCATGCTCGAACGACAGCACCAAAGCGCGATGGCATTTCGTCCCCATGCCATCGCTGGATAAGTTTATTTTCAAACCGCGCAGGGAGAGCGCGTTCGGGAGAGTGTCATGAATGTGCACGCAACCGCTTTGGCCGAAGCGCATCATTTCGACGGGCAACCGTCGGCCTTTGCGCGCGACGTGATCGACGACCTGTCGCGGTATCCGAAACGGCTGTCGCCAAAATATTTCTACGACGCGGTCGGCTCCGAGCTGTTCGAGCAGATCACGCTGTTGCCGGAATATTATCCGACCCGCACCGAACTTGCGATTCTGCGGGACTACGGTGCTGCGATCTCGGCGATCATTCCGAAACAGGCGGCGCTCGTCGAATTCGGCGCCGGCTCAACGACCAAGGTGCGGCTGCTGCTTAGAGAATGCGGACTCGGCGCCTATGTCCCCGTCGACATTTCGGGCGAATTCCTCACGACGCAGGCCGAGGCCCTGCGCGCGG
>Ga0306926_10005474_pt1 | contig 13510 bp, 10 predicted proteins | sample flu12Cox44000178_FD_203759 | JGI IMG/M metagenome (GOLD analysis project Ga0306926, IMG submission 203759) | Lab enrichment of tropical soil microbial communities from Luquillo Experimental Forest, Puerto Rico - flux8day.12C.oxic.44.000.178 (v2)... | ecosystem: Environmental > Terrestrial >... | reverse complement strand
CTCGAGCTTGCCGCGCCCCAGGTGGCGCAGCTGGTTGGTGTAGGCCACCAGCACGATGCCGTTGCTGACCACGATGCCGGCCAGGATGATGAAGCCGATCAGCACCATGACGCTCACCGGTGTGCCGGTCACGGCGAGCGTGGCCACCACGCCGATCACCGCCATCGGCAGCGTGAACATGATGATGAACGGGTGGAGCAGGGATTCGAACTGGCTCGCCATCACCAGGTACACGAGGAACACCGCCAGCAGCAGGGCGAAGCGCAGCGACCCGAACGACTGCTGCAGCTCCTGGTTCTGGCCCGCCAGCACCGCGCGCGCGCCGTTGGGGAGCGTGAGCCGATCGAGCGCCGCCTGGATGTCGCGCGCCGCGCCGCCCAGGTCGCGCCCCGCCAGGTTCGCGGTCACCACCGCCGCGCGCTGCTGGGCGATACGGCGGATCTCCCCCGGCCCGTGCGCCACCGTCACGGTGGCGACCGCGCCCAGCGGCACCGGGCGTCCGTCGTTGCGGCCCACCTCGAGGTTGGCGAGCCGCGCGATCTGGTCGCGCTGCTCGGCGCCGGCCCGCACCCGCACGTCGAGCTTGCGATCGAGGTCGCTGAACTGGGTGGCCGCCTCGCCCTCGACCGCGTTGCGCACCAGGCGCGAGGCGCCGGCGGGCTCGAGGTGCATGGCCGACAGACGGTCGCGGTCGAACTGGATCTGGACCTCGGGCTGGCCGCCGCGCGCCGAGCTCTGCACGTCCTCGAGCCCCGGCACCTGGGCCAGCCGCTGCGCCACCGTGGCGGCGGCGCTCTGCAGCTTGTCGAGATCGTAGGCGTAGACCTCGACCTCGACCGGGAAGCGGAAGGTCAGCAGCGACGGCTGCTCGAACTCGTAGCCCAATCCCGGCACCCGGTCCATGGCGGCGCGCAGCCGCGCCGCGATCTCCGCCGCGCCGCGCGTGTCGGTGGCGCGCTTCATCGCCACCGCCACCTGGCCGCGGTTGGCCTCGCGGGCCGAGCCGGTGAAGGCCGACAGGTCGGTCTGTCCGGCGGTGGTGTAGACGGTGCGCACCCGCGGGTCGCCGCGCACGGTGGCGGCGATGCGCGCCAGCACCGAATCCGTCACCTCGAGCGCCGTGCCCTCGGGGAGCCGCACGTTGAAGTCGAAGCGGCCCTGGGAGGAGGCCGGGAACAGATCGACCGGCAGCAGCGCGGCGACCAGCAGGCTGGCCACGAACGCGAAGCCCGCCAGCGCCAGCACCCGCCCGCGGCGGGCGAGCGCCGCGCCGAGCAGGCGTGGATAGGCGCGCTGGAGCGCCGCGTAGCCGGCGTCGAACGGGCCCAGCAGCCGGTCGACCAGCGGTGCCACGCGGCGCCCCAGGGCCGCGATCCCGCGCACGATCAGGCGCGGCGGCGTCACCACCGCGGCGAGCAGGAGGCGCACCAGGAACGGCCCGCCCGCGGCGTGGGGCGCGCCGCCGCCCGGGGCGCCGGCGCCGCCCGCAGCGCCGCCCGGGGCGCTGAGGATCGGGACGATCGTCAGCGCCACCCCCAGGGAGGCCAGCAGCGACAGCGAGATGGTGAGCGCCTGGTCACGGATCAGCTGACCGGCCAGCCCTTCGACGAACACCAGCGGCAGGAACACCGCCACCGCGGTGAGCGTCGAGGCCGCGACCGCCATCGCCACGGTGCGGGCCCCGTGGCGCGCCGCCTCGCGCGGCGGCAGGCCCTCCTCGCGCTTTCGGAACACGCTCTCGAGCACCACGATCGAGTCGTCGACCACCCGTCCCACCGCCAGGGCCAGGCCGCCCAGCGACATGACGTTGAACGACAGTCCGAAGCGATACATGATGATGAAGGTCGCCAGCACCGACACCGGCAGCGACACGCCGATGATGAGCGTCGAGCGCAGGTCGCGCAGGAACGCGAAGATCACCAGGATCGCCAGCAGCCCGCCCTGCCACGCCGAGTCGACCACGTCCTGGATCGAGCTCTCGATGAAGCGCGACTGGTCGGCGACGGTGGCGAGCCGCGACTCCGGCGGCAGCTGGAGCTTGGCGACCCGGCGGCGCACCGCGCGCGCCACCGACACGGTGTTGGCGTCGCCCTCTTTGTAGACCGCGATCTCGACCGCCTCGTCGCCGTCGACGCGCGCCACGACCTCGCGATCGCGCGAGCCGCGACCCACCCGGGCCAGATCGGAGAGGCGCACCACGCCGTCGGGGCGCGTCACCAGGATGACGCCGCCGATCTCCTCGGGGGTCAGGAACTGGTTGGTGGCGCGGATCAGGTACTCGGACTGCCCCTCGGTCAGCGAGCCACCGGCCAGATTGATGTTCTCCTCGCCCAGGCGGCGCGTGATGTCGGCGAGCGTCAGGCCGACCGACGACAGCCGGTCGGCGTCGACGTCGACCTGGATCTCCTCCTCCTCGCCGCCCGCCACCTTGACCGCCGCCACCCCCGGCACGCCTTCGAGCTCGCTCTTGATGGTGCGGTCGGCGATGCGGCGCAGGCGCTGGAGGTTGCCGCCGCCCGAGAAGCGCAGCCGCAGGATGGGATCGAGCGACGGATCGAAGCGCAGGATGGCGGGACGCTGGGCCTCGCGCGGCAGGGTCACGAGGTCGAGCTTCTCGCGTACCGCGAGCGAGGCCAGGTCCATGCGTTGTCCGGAGCCGAACTCGAGCGTCACTTCGGACTGGCCGGGGCGCGACACCGAGTGCATGCGCTGGAGGCCCGGCACCACGCCCACCCCCTCCTCGATCGGGCGGGTCACGAACTGCTCGACGTCGGCGGGCGCGGCGTCGGGCAGATCGGTGCGGATGGTCAGCGACGGATAGGAGATGTCGGGCAGCAGGTCGACGGCCAGCCGCGAGGCGGCCACCAGACCGAACAGGACCACAGCGATGGTGACCATGAACACGGTCACCGGGCGCTGCAGCGAGCCGTCGACGATGCGCATCGGGGTCTCCCGTGTGCGGCGCCGGGCGCCGGGGTCCGGTGGCTAGAAGGCCGTCACCTTGATGCGGGCCCCGGGCTTCAGACCCCCCTGCCCGATGGTCACGACGCGGTCGCCGGGCGAGAGCCCGGCGAGGATCTGGGCCTGCTCGCCTTCGATGGCGCCCACGGTCACCGGAGCGCGCGCCACCGTGTCGCCGCGCGCGACGAACACGAACTGCTCGCCGTCCTCGCTGATCAGGCCGCGCTTCGGCATCAGCAGCGCATCGGCGAAGCTGCCGGTCTTGAGCCGCACGCGCGCGAAGCAGTCGGGACGCAGCAGCGCGCCGGGATTGGGGGCCTCGAGGGTGACCTTGAAGGTGCCGTTGGCGCGGTCGACGACCGGGTTGACCAGCGTGACCCGCGCCGCGAAGCTGCGGCCGGGCTGGGCATCGAGCTCGAGCGCCGCCTGCTGCCCGGGACGGATGCGGTCGAGCTCGCGCTCCGGGAAGTAGAGCCGCGCCAGCACCGGATCGTACTCCAGCAGACGGAAGCAGGCCTGCCCCACCGCGACGGTCTCGCCGCGGTTGATCGAGCGTTCGACCACGCGCCCCGCGAAGGGGGCGGTGATGCGGGTCTGGCTCAGCTCGAAGCGCTTCTGGTCCAGATCGACCTTGGCGGTGCGCAGCCTCAGCTCGACGTCGTCCCAGTCCTTGTCGCTCATGTAGCCCTCGCCCTGCATCTTGCGCGCGCGCTCCTCCTCGTGCCGGGCGACCTCGAGCGCCACCTCGGCGCGCTCGACCGCGAGCCGCGCGTCGGTGTCGTCGAGCCTGGCGAGCACCGCGCCCTGGGCGACCCACTCGCCTTCCTCGGCGGGCAGCTCCATGACCTGGCCCTGGCGGCGCGCGACCAGCACCGCGCTGTTGCGCGCCTCGAGCGTGGCGGTGGTCTCGAGCCAGGTGTCGATGCTGCCGCGCCGCACCACCGCGACCTCGACCGGGGCGGCGGGGGCGGCGGGCTTCGGGTCGTTCTTCCCGGAGCGGTGAGTGCCCGGGGCGGCGGCACCCGCGCCCTGGCCGTCGGCGCGGCGCGCCATCATCAGCCCGGTCGCCCCGGCGGCGACGGCGAGGATCGCGAGCGCGGTCCACAGCAGCGCGCGTCGGGAGTGCCGGCGCGCCGGCAGGGCGTCCATCTCGACCTCCCATCCGGCGCGACGGTCTGGCGCCGGCAGCGGGTTTCGGGTTCCAGCACTCCGGGCCGCTCGAGCCCGGGTGCCGCGGCGGGGCGGGCGCCGATCGCGGCCGCGCCCAGCGCGCCGCGCACACCGGGCAATACGCAAGCGCGTCGCGCACGGTTGCAGCGACGCGGATCTTGCGTCGCAGCGGGCAACCGGCAATCAGCGGCCCTGGCGCGGGCCGCTGGCGGACCATGGTGTCCTCCGCATTTCCACCGGGCCCAACGGGATAGCGAGATCCCCTCAAGTACGGCATGGAACTGGCACTACCCATGGTGGATCCCGGATGGGCCGCGATCGCCTCGGGTCGCAGCGTGCTCGTGCCGCTGACACACCGTATCGAGGCGCGGATCGCGGGACCCGTAAGGAGGACGTTCGATGAGGCGGCACTCGATGCTCACGCTGTTCGGCCTGCTCGGGCTCGCGGTGCTGAGCGGCTGCTCGAAGAATCTCTCCCCCACGACGGGGACGATGAACATTCAGTTGACCGACGCCCCGGGCGATTTCCAGGCCGTCAACCTGGTGGTCACGCAGGTCGCGGTCCAGCACGCGGACGGCAACGGCGGCTGGGAGGTGCTCTCGTCCCAGACCCGGGCCGTCGATCTGCTCAAGCTGCGCAACGGCGTGTTCACGACCCTCGGGCTCTCGATGGTGCCGGCCGGCCACTACAACCAGATGCGGCTCATGCTCGGCGCCGGCTCGAACGTCGTCATCGACAACACCATGCATCCGCTGCGGATTCCGAGCAGCCTGCAATCCGGATTGAAGCTCGGCGGCACCTTCGACGTGCCGTCGCGGGGCAACTGTGACCTGGTGCTCGACTTCGACGTCGCGCGCTCGATCGTGGCCGACGGTGACGGCGGCTTCTCGCTCAAGCCGGTCATCCGCTGCGTCATCACGAGCCTCCCCGACGCCAAGCCGGGCGCGATCCACGGCGCGGTGGCGCCGAGCGGCGTCATGGCCTCGGTGTTCGTGCTACAGAACGCCGACACGGTCGCCAGCACGATGACCGCCTCGGACGGCCAGTTCACCGTGCTCCTGTTGCCGGCCGGCACCTATTCACTCGGGGTGCACCCGCGCGCCGGCTACCAGGACGTCTCCGTCGGTAACGTGGTGGTCAGCAACGGCGCGACCACCGACGTCGGCACCGTGAGCCTGACGCCGATTCCGCCCCCGCCACCCACCACCGGCTCCATCGCCGGCATGGTGGCGCCCGCCGGTGTGCCGACCACGGTGTCGGCGATGGGCGCCGCCGGCATGGTGGCGCAGGTCTCGGTCGGCCCCGACGGCTCCTTCACGCTCGACGGCCTGCCGACCGGAAGCTATGACGTGCAGTTCCAGCCCGGCGCCGGCTACCAGGCCTCGACGCTCGGGGGCGTGTCGGTGGTGGCCGGTCAGACCACCAACGTCGGCACGGTCCAGCTGGTTCCGGTGCCGCCGCCGCCCCCGCCGCCGCAGCCGGGCTCGATCGTGGGCAACCTCATGCCGCCGGGTGTTCCGACCACCGTGTTCGTGATGCAGGGCTCGGCGACCGTGGCCCAGGTCGATGCCCAGATGAATGGCTCCTTCTCGATCGCGGGCCTCGCGGCCGGCACCTATACCGTGGTCATCCACCCGCAGTTCGACTTCACCGACACCACGCTGCCGGGCGTGGTGGTGAACGCCGGGGCGGCCACCAACCTGGGGACGATCAACCTTTAGCAACGCGCGCAGCGCCCGCGTGCGCCGCGGGACGCCTCGAGGCCCCGGTCACCCCGGCCGGGGCCCGCGCGTTTCCGGCCGGGTGCATCGTCCCTTGGCCTTGACGCGCGAGCGACAGCCGGGCCGCGAGCCGCTATAGTGCCGGCCGGCGTTCCCTCGCCCCCACCGCTGGACCTGGATGACGAGCCACGGATGAACGCGCCCCGGATCACCACGCTGTTCCTCGACATCGGAGGCGTGCTGCTGACCCCGGGCTGGGACCGCCCGGCGCGCGCCCGCGCCGTCGAGTTCTTCCAGCTCGACGCCCGGGAGTTCGAAGAGCGCCATCATCTCAGCGCCGATCTGTACGAGGTGGATCGCATCGGGCTGGCCGGCTACCTCGAGCGCGTGGTGTTCCACCTCCCGCGGCGTTTCCATCCCGACGAATTCAGGTCGTTCATGTTCGCGCAGTCGTCCCCGCACGCCCCGATGATCGAGCTGGCGCGGGAGCTGCGGCGCCGCCACGGCCTGCGGGTGGTCCTGCTCAGCAACGAGGGACGCGAGCTGGGCCAGCACCGCATCCAGGCCTTCGACCTCGACGCGTTCAGCGACGTGTTCGTGGTCTCGGGCTTCGTGCGCTGCCGCAAGCCCGACACCGAGATCTACCGGATGGCGCTCGACCTCGCCCAGGTGCGGCCCGAGCACGTGGCCTACGTCGAGGACCGCCCGCTGTTCGTCGAGACCGGAGCGCGGCTCGGGCTGCACGCCATCCACCACACCGGCCTCGAGACCACGGGCGCGGCGCTCGCCGCGCTGGGGCTGCCGGCCGGGGCGTGAGCTCCTCTAGCCCTTTCCGCCCTTCGCGCGCATCTTGACCACCAGCACGTTGCAGGGCGCGTGCGTCACGACGTGGCTCGCGACGCTGCCGAGCAGCAGCTTCGTCAGGCCGGAGCGCCCGTGCGAGCCCACCACCACCAGGTCGGCCTGGTCGGACTCCGCCGCGAGCACCAGGGCCTCGCGTGGATCCCCGCGCACCACACGGGACTCGGTCTCGATCCCGGCCTCGCGCAGCTCGCGCTCGGTCCGGGCCGCGACCTCCTCGTGGAACTTGACCTGCTCGTCCAGCCACTCCGCACCACTGCTCGCCGCGGGCATGTCGACCATCGCATAGGCGCCCACCGGGATGCGCGCCACCGACAGCACGATCACCCGGGTGCCGGCCGGCCACTTGAGCTTGCGCACGTAGTCCACCGCCGCACGCGCGTGCGGCGAGTCATCGACTCCCAGAACGATCTTCATGGCATTCCCCCCGGTCCGCACCACGGCGGACCACTGGCGACCACCTCATTCCGCCGGCCATCGAGGGCGGAGGCCCGGGTGCATGCGCGCGCCGTGCGGCATGAACCGGCGGCGCGGCTTGCCGCCACGACCGGCAGCGGCCATTATGTCGGCCGGCGGGCCGACCGCGCCAGCGGAGGGCTCGCCGATGATGAAGACCCATCCGATGACGCAGCGGCGGCCGATGAGGTCGGCGCGCACCTCCATCGGGTGCCGGATCAGGTGGGCCGAGGCGGCGCGGAGGTCCCGATGCGGGTGGTGGTCGCGGGCGCCCTGATGATGCTGCTGATCGAGGTCCTGCTCGGCCTTGCCTTCTGGGGCGGCTGGGTCTGGCCCGGAGGTCCAGCGGGCGGTGTCACCGTGGCCGCGGTCGCGGCGCTGGCACTCGCCCTGTTCGTGGCGGGCGAGCTCCAGTTCGCCTTCGACTCGGGCTCCGGTCTCATCGACGTGCGGGCGGGCTGGATCGCCCATGTCACGGTGCGCCCCGAGGCCGGGGGCGACGGGCGCGAGCTGCGCAGCCGGGTCCTGTTCGTGAGCTGGACGCGCCGGCTCGACTGGTGGACCGGTCGCGGCCTGGGTGTCGCCCCGCGCCGCGGCAGCGCGCGCGACTGGTTCGACGCCGTGCGTCGCGGCGGCGGGCCGCTGGTGCGGGTGCTGACCGCGGCGGCCACCGCGCTCGGCGACCTGGTGCTGGACGCGAACGAGCTGTCGCTGCGCGTCGATGCGCCCACCCAGGTGGCGACCGCCGACCGCATGCTGGCGGGCTGGATCGGGGTGCGGCGCCTGGGGCCCGCGGCGCTCGAGGTGGCCGAAGGCGACGAGCGCCGGTTGGTGGTTCACTACCGCATCGGGCTGCTGCGGGCGGCGCTCACGCTGCTCGCGGCCCGGGTGCAAGGACAGCCACAGCAGGTGGCGCGTATTTTCCGGCGTCGCCGGGCGGCGCAACCGTTCGACGCGCCGGACGCGCGCGAGGAAGCGAGCATCTCATGAGCGAGTTCGATCCCAACCAGATGGTGAACAGCATCCTGGGCGGCATGTCGAAGGTGGGCGAAACGATCCAGGTCATCCGCGAGCCGGTCAGGGCCGGCGACAAGCTGATCATTCCCGCGGTCGTGGCGCGTATGGGTGTCGGCGCGGGGGGGGGCAGCGGCCGGCGTCCGGCCGAGACCGGCGGCGCGGACGGCCAGCAGGGCGGCGGCGGCGGCGGGGGCGGCGGGATGACGATCTCCCCGGTGTTCCTGATCGTGGACGCGCAGGGCGAGCGCCTGATCACCGTCCCCGGCGCGCTCAGCTCGGCCTCGGCGGCGATCGAGTCGCTGGGCGAGGTGGTGGGCGCTGCGTTCTCACGCGGGCGCCGCGGCAAGTCCGCGGCGAACGAAACGACGTAGTCCCCGGGGCCGGGGCCGCGCATGACGACCACGCTCGAATCGGCCCGCCCGGCACTGGTGCTGGCCGCGGCGGTGCTGCTGGTGCTGCTGTGGACGCTGCGCGACCTGGCGATGCTGGTGGGCTATGCCGTCCTGCTGGCCTACGCGCTGCTCCCCGCGGTCCAGGCCATCGCGCGACTGCACATCGGACGCGCCGGCCCGGTGCCGCGCGCGCTCGCCGCGGCGCTGGTGATGCTGGTGCTGGTCGGACTGGTGGGCGCCGCACTGGTGTTCGCCCTGCCGCGGCTCGCGCTCCAGGCCTCGCGCTTCGCGGCCGCGATGCCACCGGTGGCGGTGCGGCTGATCGAGAGCGCGCACCAGTGGGCGGTCGCGCGCGGCCTCGGCCCCATGCTCGATCCGGCGATCGGGAGCCTGCGCAACAGCACCGCCAACCTGATCCAGAACCTGGGCGGCCTGCTGGTGAAGGGGCTGGGCTGGCTGTTCGGTGGGCTGGGCGAGGTGCTGGGGCTGGTGCTGCTGCCGCTGCTCGCGTTCTACCTGCTCGCCGACGCCGACGCGGTGCGGGTGAGCGCGCTCGGCTTCCTGCCCGCCGAGGCACGCGCCACGTTCGTGCGCCTCGGCGTCGCCGTCGACCGCGCGCTGCGCAGCTACGTGCGCGGGCAGGCGCTGGTGTGCCTGGTCATGGCGGTCGCGGTGGGCACGGCGCTGGCGCTGCTCGGCTTCCCGCTCGCGCTCCTGCTCGGGGTGCTGGTCGGCCTGGCCGAGCTCATCCCCTTCCTCGGCTTCGCGGTCGCCGCGATCGCGGTCCTGGTGACCGGCTCGACCATCGATCCGCTTCACGCGCTGCTCGGGATCGCCGCCTACGCCGGGATCAACTGGCTGATCGGCACGTTCGTGACGCCGCGGGTCATGGGACGCTATCTGCGCATGCACCCGTTCGTGGTGACGGTGAGCGTGCTGGCCGGCGGCAAGCTGCTCGGCCCGGGCGGGGCGCTGCTCGCGCTCCCCGGCGCCGCGGTGATCCAGTCGGTGATCGCCGAGCTGGCGCAGCCCGACAGCGTCCCGGCCGCCCCGACGCCCGCGCCCGCCGAGTAGCCCGGCGCGCCGGCGCCCGAAGCCGCGGGCTGATATGACGCCGCGAACCCCAGCGGCGCCATATCACCCGCGGCCTCGGGCACCGCGGGGGGACCTGCGCTACGCTCCGTTCCCCATCCCGTCAACCGCCACCTGATCGGACTGCTCGATCAGGTGGGTCTTGCCGGTGAAGTCGATGAAGTGGCCCGAGCGGCTGGCCTTGGTCTCGAGGTAGAAGCGGTTGTAGTCGTTGGGCGGGATCACATGCGGCAGCCGGGCCGCCACCTTGACGCCCAGCGCGGAGAGATCGTTCACCTTGCGCGGGTTGTTGGTGAGCAGCCTCACCGAGCGCACCTTGAGGCTGTGCAGCATGTGCGCGGCGATCGAGTACTCACGCTCGTCGTCGCGGAACCCCAGCGCCAGGTTCGCGTCCACCGTGTCGAGCCCGCGGTCCTGGAGCTCGTAGGCGCGGATCTTGTTGATGAGCCCGATCCCGCGCCCCTCCTGGCGCAGGTAGAGCACCAGCCCGCAGTCCTCCTTCGCGACGCGGCGCATCCCCGCCTCGAGCTGGTCGCGGCAGTCGCAGCGCAGCGAGCCCAGCGCGTCGCCGGTCAGGCACTCGGAGTGCATGCGGGTCAGCACCTCGTCACGCCCGAACACGTTGCCGCGCATGATCGCGACGTGCTCCTTCTGGTCGCGATTGTTCCAGAACGCCGCGATCTGGAAGCTGCCGAAACGGCTCGGCAGCTCGGCGATCGCGACGATGCGCACGCAGATCTTCTTGGCACCGACGCCGGGACAGTCGTGGTGCGACTCGGCTTCGAGGATCCGATCGATTTCCTGGGGTGACAGGGCCACGCAAGGCTCCTTGGGTTGCGGCGTGCGTCTCGAATGGAGGACGGGTCGATGGGCGCTGGCGCGCACCGGCTATTGGATGCTCGACCCTTCCCTCCGTGTCAGATCGTCTGACGCTTTGGCAGCCCGGGCCGGGGTTCGCGCCCGTCGCGGCATCCGGCGCGCGCCGCCCCGGGGCCCAACTCCTTGTCGGTGCGATGGCTCGCCGGGGCGGCGGCGCGCGCGCTTGAGCCTGGGCGCTGGCCTGGATGTTGCCCTGCTCCCGCGCATCGGGCGGCGGCGCGAGTTGCGGGCCGTGGCAGGGCTTTGCGATGCTGCGCCGCGCGGCGACCGGTTTGCTCACACCCTCCGCGAGGGCGCATGGCCGAAACCACCACTCCGGCAGCGACGACCGCCCCCGGGGGCGCACCGTCACGCCGGCGCTTCCTCGGCACCCTGAGCCAGGTGTTCCTGGGGCTGTGGGGACTGGGGGTCGCCGGCGTGATTGCCGCCTACCTCAAGCCGCGCTCCCGCGGCGAGCGGGTCGCCGAGCGCACCGTTTCGGCCGGACCGCTCGAAGCGCTGCGCATCGGCGAGGCGCGCCTGGTACGGCACGGGACCGCGCCGTTCTTCATCGTGCGGCTCGACGCCGTCCGGGTCATCGCGCTGTCCGCGGTCTGCACCCACCTGCGCTGCATCCTCGATTTCGACCGCGAGCGGCGCGGGCTGGTCTGCCCGTGCCATGCCGGGCGCTTCGATCTCGCCGGCAACGTGCTTTCCGGTCCGCCGCCGCGGCCGCTGGCTTCCTACGAGGTGTCGGTGCGCGCGGGCGAGATGTTCGTCCACCTATGACGCCGCCCGCCGGGCCGGCGCCCGACCCCGCGCCGCGCCGCAATTGGATCGACTGGCTCGAGCAACGCGTCAACCTGAGCGAGATCGTCTCGTTCGTCTCGCACTTCGGCTTCGTCTACACCCCGGTCGACAGCTCGCGTCCGGTGCGCGAGGTGCTGCGCCAGGTGGCGGCCGAGCCGGTGCCGGCGATCGCCCGCGGCCCGCGCGTGCTGGGGCTCATCGCCGCCATCCTGTTCGGGCTCGAGGCACTGACCGGCATCCTGCTCGCCTGCTGGTACCGGCCCACTCCCGAGGCCGCGTTCCCGAGCACGCTGACCATCGCGCGTGACCTGCCGTTCGGCTGGTTCGTGCACCAGATGCACGCCTGGGGCGCCTACCTGCTGATCGCGCTGGTGTCGCTGCGGCTGCTGCGCCTGTTCTGGGACGGCCTGTATCGGGCGCCGCGCGAGCTGCTGTGGGTCAGCGCGGTGGCGCTGGCGTGGATCGTGGTGCAGGCCGACTTCACCGGGCGTCTGCTGCCCTGGGACTCGCACTCGTACTGGTCGGTGGTGCGCGGCCTCGAGGTGGTCGAGGCCCAGCCGATCGTCGGTCCGGTGCTCGCCTACCTGGTGGGCGGCAAGGTGGTGAACGAGGACGTGCTGACGCGCTTCTACGTGCTCCACCTGCTGATCATCCCGGGGCTGTTCATGGGTTTCCTCTACCTCACCTTCGCCACCCTGCGGCGCGTGGGTCTGAGCCCGCTCGCCGCCAGCGCTCCGCAGGCGCCCACCACCCGTTACCGCGAGCACCTGCTGTCGATGATGGTGCTCTCCGTGCTGGCCTTCGGCGTGCTGGTCACCCTCGCGGTGCTCGCGCCGCTCCCGTTCCAGAACCAGGCCGACGCCTACCAGACCCCGCCCGGGGTGCACCCGCCGTGGTACATGCTGGCGCCCTACGCGATGATCGAGCGCCTGCCGGGGCCGCGCTGGATCAAGGGCGCGGGCTTGAGCGTCGCGTCGCTGGCCGTGCTGCTGCTGCCGTTCGCGGCCCGCGGCGACGAGACGCCGGCCGCGCGGCGCCGTTTCCGGCTGTGGGGCGTGGTGGCGATCGCGCTGTGGGTGGCGCTGGCGGTCTTCGGCGCGGTGCTGGACCGCTCACGATGAGCGGCCGCTCCTCCGCCCTTGGCCTCGCCCTGGCGCTGGCGCTGTCCCCGCTCCCGGCGCGCGCCCAGCCGGGTCGCCCGGCCCCCGCGCCGACGCCGCCGCCCGCCAGCGGGCCGGCCGGCACCTGCGGCGTGTGCCATCCGCGCGAGCGGGTCCAGTTCGAGACCAGCCGTCACGCCCAGGAGGAGGTGCGCTGCGTCTCGTGCCACGGCGGCAACGAGCGTGAGCTGACCGTGCCGCTCGCGCACTCCGCCGGGTTCCATGGCAAGCCGGCGCGCGCCGACATTCCGAGGCTGTGCGCGTCGTGCCACGCCGACGAGCGCCAGATGCGTCCCTACAACCTGCCGGTCGACCAGTACGCGCTCTACCAGACCTCCGGTCACGGCCGCCGGCTCGCGGCCGGCGACACCAGGGTCGCGGTGTGCTCCGACTGCCACGGCGCCCACGACATCCTCCCCCCCAGCGATCCACGCAGCAGCGTCTACGCGCTCAACATCCCGCGCACCTGCGGCGCCTGCCACGGCGACGCCCGGACGGCGGCCGGATCGCGCGCCAAGACCGACGTGTTCCGCGACTACGTCGGCAGCGTCCACGGCCGCGAGCTGGTCGAGCGCGGCAACACCCGGGCGCCCACCTGCGTGAGCTGCCACGGGGTTCACGGCGCCGCCCCGCCCGAGTTCGGCGACGTCGGCAAGGTGTGCGGCCAGTGTCACAGCGAGGAGCGGCGCTACTTCATGGCCGGGCCGCATCGCGCCGGCCTCGACCAGGCCGGGCTCCCCGAGTGCGTCTCGTGCCATTCGAACCACGCCATCGCCCCCGCCCAGCCGCAACGCCTCTCGACGCTGTGCGTGAGCTGCCATGCCGACGGCTCCGCGCCCCAGGTGCTGGGGCAGCGGTTGTGGACCGACATCCAGGCCGCCACCGCCGAGGTCGACAAGGCGGCGGCGCTCACCACCCGCGCCGAGCGCGTGCCGCTCAACACCGAGGACTACCGGGCGCGGCTCGAGGAGGCGCGCACCGCGCTGCGTGAGGCGCTGCCCGCAGCGCACA
>Ga0306926_10005473_pt1 | contig 13511 bp, 13 predicted proteins | sample flu12Cox44000178_FD_203759 | JGI IMG/M metagenome (GOLD analysis project Ga0306926, IMG submission 203759) | Lab enrichment of tropical soil microbial communities from Luquillo Experimental Forest, Puerto Rico - flux8day.12C.oxic.44.000.178 (v2)... | ecosystem: Environmental > Terrestrial >... | reverse complement strand
TTCAGGGGCTACGTCCTCGATCTGCGCAACAATCCGTGCGGATTGCTCGACCAGGCGATTTCGGTCTCCGATACGTTCCTGGAAAAGGGCGAGATCGTATCGACCCGCGGCCGCAACCCCGAAGAGACGCAGCGCTTCAATGCGCGGCCCGGCGACATGATCAAGGGCAAGCCGCTGATCGTTCTGATTAATGGCGGCTCGGCATCGGCATCGGAAATCGTGGCCGGCGCCTTGCAGGACCATAAGCGCGCCACCCTTATCGGCACGCGTTCGTTCGGCAAGGGATCGGTGCAGACGATCATCCCGCTCGGCGCCGGCAATGGGGCGCTACGGCTGACCACGGCTCGGTACTACACGCCGTCAGGCCGCTCGATTCAGGCCAAGGGCATCACGCCGGACATCGAAGTCCTGCAGGATGTCCCCGATAACTTGAAGGCCCAGACCGACTCCAAGGGCGAAGCATCGCTGCGCGGCCACCTCAGAGCCGAGGGCGCCGAGCAAACCGGCTCGCAATCCTATGTTCCGCCCAATGAGTCGGACGATAAGGCGCTTAAGATGGGCCTCGACCTGTTGCGCGGAACGGCGAGCAATGCCGCCTTCCCGCCCAATCCAAAGACGGCGGTTCCCAACTGACGAACCGGGCGTAGCTTAAATTTACCCAACCGGGGCGGCCTCGTGCCGCCCCTTTTTGTTCGGCGGTTCGGCCCAGCTGCCTGGGATCCGGCCCGATCTGGATTCAGGTTAATGATCATATGCTTGAAACCATAGTCTTATGATATGCTTAGGCACATGATTCGCGAGGATGCGACGCGCGGCGGCTAACCCGATGGGTCCGAGAACGATCGCCCACAAAGAGACCGCCCAAAAGACCACTCATGACGCCGGATGATTTCGCCGCGCCGCTGGGGCAAGGACCGCGGAAACGCCAGCGCTCAATCAACATCCGCCTTGCGCAGATCTTTGCCGGCGCCCTGGCTCTATTCCTCGGCATGTTCGTCGTCTGGGCGGTTGTCGGCAACGATCCACAGGGTGGCGAACCGCGCGTGATCGTGCCCGCGAATCTGGACATCGCGGCGAAGGCACCGGCGACTCGACCGCAAATGGCAGATGCCACCGGCTCGGTTCAAAATGCCCAGCCGGCAGCGGCAGCGCCGCCGGGTCAGCCGGCGGCGCCCGCCAACACGATGACGGTGACGATCATCGACGGCAAAACGGGCGCCAAACAGGAAGTCACGGTGCCGTTGCGTGGCGCAGGGGTCACCGCAGGGGCGACGGTAGCCGCAACAGGGGCGGCGGCCGCACTCGGACTCCCTCAGAAACTGTCCGAGACGACGGCCTATGGCCCTATTCCAAAAATCGCGACCGACGGCACGAGCCCGGCTGACGCTTTCGCGCAGCCGGTGCGCCAGCTCGCGGGCAAGCCGGGCGCGCCCCGCATTGCCGTCATCGTCGGCGGAATGGGCGCCGATCGCAGCATCACCGCCGACGCAATCGGCAAGTTGCCGGCTTGGGTCACGCTCGGCTTCATGCCTGGCAACGATGCCGCGCCGCTCGCGGTGAGAGCGCGCGCCGGCGGTCACGAACTATTGTTGCAAGTCCCGATGGAAGCCGCGGACAATGCCGGTCAGGATCCCAATCCGCAGGCGCTCCTGACCTCGCTCGCGCCCGAACAGAATATCGATCGGCTCTATCGGCTGATGAGTCAGCTCCAAGGCTATGTCGGCATCATCAACGCGATGGGTGCGCGCTTCACGTCTTCCGAGGCCTCCCTCGCGCCGATCCTGAGCGAAACTGCAAAGCGCGGATTGGCTTATGTCGACGACGGCTCCAATCCAGCCAGCGTCGCCGGGCGCCTCGCCGCAGCCGACGGTTTGCCGTTCGCGCAGGCCGACGCGATCATCGATTCCGCCCCCGCGCCTGACGAGATCGATCGCGCGCTGGGGCGCCTGGAAACGGCGGCACGCGGACGCGGCATTGCCGTCGGCTTTGCCTCGGCACGCCCGGCCTCGATCGACCGCATCGCGCAATGGGCGAAGACCGCCGCGGATCGCGGTTTGCTCTTGGTGCCGATCAGCGCCGCCGTGACCGTCAAGACAGCCGGGTCCGACGACGGACTACGGATGACACAGGTCAAATAAATTGGGATCATCGCCTGTTTGTAACGGCCGCCTTGTCGCCCTCCTTTACCCATGCGTTTCGAAGACCTTCCCTACCGCCCCTGTGTCGGCGTGATGCTCCTCAATCGGGATGGCCTCGCTTTCATCGGCCGGCGCGCCGACGGGCCCGAACATGTCGACCCGCTGCATGCCTGGCAGATGCCGCAGGGTGGTATCGACAAGGGCGAAAACCCATGGCAAGCGGCGCTGCGCGAATTGCGCGAGGAAACCAACATTCGCTCGGTCAAGCGCCTCGGCGAAATCGCCGAATGGCTGCAATACGACATTCCACGCGAACTTGTCGGTAAGGCCTGGAAGGGCAAGTATCGCGGCCAAAAGCAAAAGTGGTTCGCGATGCGCTACACCGGCAGCGACGGCGAGATCGATCTCGAACATCCCGACGGCGCATCGGAAGCCGAATTCGCCGCATGGCGATGGGAGCCGGTGAAAAATATCCCGAAGCTGATCGTGCCGTTCAAGCGCGCGGTCTACGAACGGGTCGTCGCCGAATTCGCGAAATTCGCCGCCGCACCGAAATGAGCGGCTATTGCGTCAACACGCTCTGCAACGCCCGCAATTGGTCGAGATGGCGCGTAAGCTTGTCGCGCTCGGCCTGGTCTTTGCAGTCGGCGACATCTTCTTCGGCATTCCTGATGTCGCTGGCGAGCGAATGAAGATCGAAGTCCGCCCGCGCCACGGCGCGATCGGCGAGCACGGTCAGTCCGCCCGGACCCACTTCGGCGAAGCCGCCGATAACGACGACCGGTTCGCGCACTCCCTCGCGAATGATCGTAACGATGCCCGGCCGCAACGTCGTCACAAGCGGCGCGTGACCAGGCAAAATGCCAAGGTCGCCTTCGCTGCCGGGCAGATCCACCTGATCGACATCGCCGGAAAACACCACGGCCTCCGGCGATACAAATTCGAAGTGCAGCAAGGCCATGGTCGCTCTTTCTTTTCTCCTCCCCGCGGCTACGGGGAGGGAGATCGGCTACGCCGCCCCGGCGAGTTTCTTGCCCTTTTCGACCGCCTGCTCGATCGTGCCGACCATATAGAACGCGGCCTCGGGCAGGTGATCGTATTTGCCGTCGCAGAGGCCTTGGAAGCCGCGGATGGTATCGGCAAGTTCGACGAAGACGCCCGGCGAACCGGTGAAGACTTCGGCGACATGGAACGGCTGCGACAGGAAGCGCTCGATTTTGCGCGCGCGCGCCACCGTCAATTTGTCTTCTTCCGACAGCTCGTCCATTCCCAGGATGGCGATGATGTCTTGCAGCGACTTGTAGCGCTGCAAGATCTGCTGCACGCGCCGGGCGATCTGGTAGTGCTCCTCGCCGACGATCATCGGCGTGAGCATGCGTGACGTCGAATCGAGCGGATCGACCGCCGGATAGATGCCCTTTTCCGCGATCGAGCGCGACAGCACGGTCGTGGCGTCGAGATGCGCGAACGAGGTCGCGGGCGCCGGATCGGTGAGGTCGTCGGCTGGAACGTAGATCGCCTGCACCGAGGTAACCGAGCCCTTGCTGGTGGTAGTGATGCGCTCTTGCAGCGCGCCCATGTCGGTCGCCAGCGTCGGCTGATAGCCGACCGCCGAAGGAATACGGCCGAGCAGCGCCGACACTTCCGAACCGGCTTGCGTGAACCGGAAGATATTGTCGACGAAGAACAACACGTCCTGGCCTTGGTCGCGGAAATACTCCGCGACGGTGAGGCCGGTGAGGCCGACCCGGGCGCGCGCGCCGGGCGGTTCGTTCATTTGGCCATAGACCAGGGCGCATTTGGAACCTTGGACCGGGCCTTCCCGCGGATCCTTGTTGACTTTGGACTCGATCATTTCGTGATACAAATCGTTGCCTTCGCGCGTGCGCTCGCCGACGCCCGCGAACACCGAATAGCCGCCGTGCGCCTTGGCGATGTTGTTGATCAATTCCATGATAATGACGGTCTTGCCGACACCGGCGCCGCCAAACAGGCCGATCTTGCCGCCCTTGGCATAGGGCGCGAGCAGATCGACCACCTTGATGCCGGTGACGAGAATCGCGGCTTCGGTCGATTGGTCGGTAAAGGGCGGCGCTTCCTGATGGATCGCGCGGGTCTCGCTGTGTGGAATCTTCCCCGCCTCGTCGACCGGCTCGCCGACCACGTTCATGATCCGGCCGAGCGTTCCCTCGCCGACCGGAACGGCGATCGGGTGGCCGGTATCGATCACTTCCTGGCCGCGCACCAGCCCTTCGCTGACATCCATGGCGACGGTCCGTACGGTGTTCTCGCCAAGCTGCTGCGCGACTTCGAGCACCAGGCGATGGCCGTGGTTCTGCGTTTCCAGCGCATTGAGAATTGGCGGCAAATGGCCGTCGAAGTGCACGTCGACGACCGCGCCGATGACTTGGGTGATATGTCCGACTGGTTGAGCCATCATCGTCCCCTTGCGAATGGTTTCACAGCGCTTCGGCACCGGAAATGATCTCGATCAATTCCTTGGTGATCATCGCCTGGCGCGTGCGGTTATAGGTCAAGGTCTGCCGGCGAATCATATCGCCGGCGTTGCGGGTTGCATTATCCATCGCCGACATCTGCGCGCCGTAGAACGAGGCGGCGTTTTCCAGAAGGGCCCGAAAGATCTGTACCGCGACATTGCGCGGCAACAGATCGTGAAGGATATCCTCCGCGTCGGGCTCGAACTCGTAGACGGCGCCGTTGAGCGCGTTTGCGGCTTTTTCCTCGAACACCGGCGGAATGATCTGCTGTGCGGTCGGTATCTGGGCAATCACGGAGCGGAAACGCGAGTAGAACAGCGCGCAAATATCGAACTCCAATTTGTCGAATAAGGCGATGATCTTTCCCGCGATGCTTACGGCGTTCTCGAAACTCAGAACGCGCACCGAGCGAAGGTCGACAAGTTCGACGATCTGCTTGGGGTATACCCTTCGCAACTGATCGTAACCCTTGCGGCCGACGCAGAAGAATTTTACGTCCTTGCCTTCGGCCGTCAGTACGCCGGCGCGCTCGCGCGCAAGACGCACGATCGCCGTATTGAATGGCCCGCACAGGCCACGTTCGGCAGTGCAGACAAGCAAGAGATGTTTCTGGTCGCTGCCAGTGCCCCGCAACAGCTGCGGCGCGGTGTCGACGCCGGCGACCGACGCCGCGATATTGCCGAGCACCGTGTCCATCCGGCTGGCATAGGGCCGGGCCGCCTCGGCCGCGGACCGCGCCCGGCGCAGTTTGGACGAGGCGACCATTTGCATCGCTCGCGTGATCTTCTGCGTTGCTTTGGTCGCGGCGATCCGTGTGCGCAGGTCTTTAAGCGAAGCCATGGCCGGTCAGCATTCTCACGCGAAGGTTCTGGCGTAGGCGTCGACGACGCTCTTGAGCTTGGCAGTGGTCGCATCGTCGAGATCGCGCGACGTGCGAATGGCATTGAGAATATCGGCGTGCTGATTGCGCAGCAGGCCCAGCAGGCCATCCTCGAATGCGCGCACGCGGTCGACCGGCAGCGGGTCGAGATAGCCGTTGACGCCGGCATAGATGACACAGACCTGCTCTTCCATCCTGAGCGGCGAAAATTGCGGCTGCTTGAGGAGTTCGGTCAGCCGCGAGCCGCGATTGAGGAGCCGCTGGGTGGTGGCATCGAGATCGGAGCCGAACTGGGCGAAAGCGGCCATTTCGCGGTATTGCGCGAGCTCGCCTTTGATGCGCCCGGCGACTTTTTTCATCGCCTTGGTCTGCGCCGCCGAACCGACCCGGGACACCGAGAGCCCGACATTCACCGCGGGCCGGATGCCCTGATAGAACAGATCGGTCTCCAGAAAGATCTGGCCGTCCGTGATCGAGATGACGTTGGTCGGGATGTAGGCCGACACGTCGTTGGCCTGCGTCTCGATGATCGGCAGCGCCGTGAGCGACCCGTTCTTATTCTCGTCGTTCATCTTCGCCGCGCGTTCCAAAAGCCGCGAGTGCAGATAGAAGACGTCGCCCGGATAGGCCTCGCGCCCGGGCGGCCGGCGCAGCAAGAGCGACATTTGCCGGTACGCGACGGCCTGCTTGGAAAGATCGTCGTAGATGATGACCGCATGCATACCGTTGTCGCGGAAGTATTCGCCCATGGTGCAGCCGGAGAACGGCGCCAGGTATTGCATCGGCGCCGGATCGGAAGCGGTGGCCGCCACCACGGTCGAATAGTCGAGCGCGCCGTTTTCCTCCAAGACCTTGACGAATTGCGCCACGGTGGAACGCTTCTGCCCCACCGCGACATAGATGCAATAAAGCTTGATCTTCTCGTCGCCGGAGGCGTTGAGCGACTTCTGATTGAGGATCGTGTCCAGCGCGATCGCCGTCTTGCCGGTCTGGCGGTCGCCGATAATCAATTCACGCTGTCCGCGCCCGATCGGAATGAGCGCATCGATCGCTTTCAATCCCGTCGCCATCGGTTCATGCACCGATTTGCGGGGAATGATGCCGGGCGCCTTGATGTCGACGTGCATGCGCTCACTGGTCTGGATCGGGCCTTTGCCGTCGATCGGATCACCGAGCGCGTCAACGACGCGCCCGAGCATGGCTTTGCCGACCGGAACCTCGACGATCGCGCGCGTGCGCTTGACCGTCTGGCCCTCCTCGATCTCGCGGTCGCTGCCGAAGATGACGATGCCGACATTGTCGGTTTCGAGGTTGAGCGCCATGCCACGAACGCCGCTCTCGAATTCCACCATCTCGCCGGCTTGCACATTGTCGAGCCCATAGACATGGGCGATGCCGTCGCCGACCGACAAGACCTGACCGACTTCGGCAACCTCGGCTTCCTCGCCGAAGTTTTTGATCTGCTCTTTGAGGATTGCGGAGATTTCCGCGGCGCGGATGTCCATTAGCGAGCCTCTTTCATCGCGTGCTTGATCGCATTGAGTTTGGTACGCAGCGAGCTATCGACCATTCGGCTGCCGAGCTTGACAACGAGCCCGCCGATTATTGCCGGATCGACCTTGATATTGAGATCGACGTTTTTGCCGCTGACCGCATTGAGCGCGGCGCGCAACGCCTGGATATGCTCGTCCTTAAGCCGTTCGGCCACCGTAACTTCGGCGGTCGCCTCGCCCTTGTATTGAGAGACCAGCGCCCGGAATGCCTTGATCATGTCGCGCACCGCGAATAGGCGGCGGTTTGTCGTCACAAGCTTGAAAAAATTCGCCGCAATGCCGCCGATGCTTACCCGATCCAGCACGGCGGACAGGGCCCGCAACTGCTCATCGGCGGAAAAGACCGGGCTGCGCACGAGCCGGCTGAGGTCGGCACTTTCCGCAACGAGCGCATCGAAACGATCCAGATCGCTTTGCACCGCGTCGATCGCATTGGTCTCGCGCGCGAGATCGAACAACGCGGTCGCGTAGCGGCCTGCCATGCCGGATGTGTGGTCTTCGGCTGCCAAGATCGTGCTCGTACGCGTGATGCTCTGCGTTCTTCTGGGGTTTTTCCGCAAGACCCGCAACCGGCGCGCCTGATCGGCACAAGTTATTGGGACTTAAACGGAATCGAAGCAGGACTTCCTTTGCCGCGCACGGCCTGCGCCGAGCCCAGCGAAATCGCCGCGTTGCTAACATGAAGCGAAATACGGCGCAACAACACGGCCGGCTTGGCCCGGAGGGCGCGCGATAGGCCAAGCACCGCGCTCAAGGCAATGGACACAAGACACTGAGAGCGCAAGACAGTAACAGAGCAAGACACCGAGAGAGCAAGACACCAAGAGAGCGAGACACCCGATGGCTGTCCTGCTATCACCGCACGCGGAAAGGTATCAGTCGCAATGGTCAAACGTTCCGTAAAGCCTCGTTCCGCAAAATCCGCACTCAGTAAGTCATCGCCGAAATCGCCAATGCTGCCGACCGAGCGGATCGCCTATTCACCGATCAGCGATCGCGCGCCGCTCAAATTGCCGAACGGCGCCCGCATGGTGGTTTGGGTCGTCATCAATGTCGAGGAATGGGACGCGACCCGGCCGATGCCCCGCACCGTGCTTACACCGCCGGCTGGCGGCTCGCCGACGCCCGACGTGCCCAACTGGGCTTGGCACGAATATGGCAACCGGGTCGGCTTTTGGCGCTTCGTGCAGGTGTTCGACGAATTCGCCATACCGGGAGTGATTGCGATCAACGGCTCGGCTCTTGCGGCCTACCCGCCGATCGTGCGCGCGGCCGTGGAGCGCAATTGGGAATTCATCGGCCACGGCTTCACGCAGCGCAACTTGCAGAAAGTCCCGAACGAGCGCGCCGACATTCGCAACGTCCGCGACGTCATCGCCAAGGCCACCGGCAAGCCGCCGCGCGGTTGGCTCGGACCCGGTTTGACGGAAACCTGGCAAACGCCCGACGTTCTGGTGGAAGAAGGCTACGACTACGTTGCCGATTGGGTGCTCGACGATCAGCCGGTCTGGCTGAAGACCAGAAGCAAGCCGCTCCTCAACCTGCCCTACACCCAGGAATGCAACGACGTCGCCATGATGCTGATTCAGCACCACAAGGCGTCGGAATATTGGGAACGCGCGCTCGACCAATTCGATCAGATCTACGCGGATTCGGCGGTTTCGGCGCGCATCATGGCGCTGTCGATGCATCCCTACATCATGGGCGCGCCGCACCGCCTGAAATATTTGCGCCGTATCTTCGAAGTCATTCGCAAGAAGCCCGACGTGCTGTTCTGGACCGGCGCGCAAATCGCGGATTGGTTCGGCGCCAGCGGCCCAAAAGCCCCGTGAGAAATCCCGACCGTCCGCCCCACGCTTCCAAGGGCACCGATGTCGGCGCGCGGCTGATGCTCAGCGTCCTGTGCTTCATCTGGGGCATTACCTGGCCGATGATGAAAGTCGCGCTGAACGAGATTCCAGCGATGACCATGCGGGCGCTGGCGGCGGCGCTCGGCGCGGCGACGCTCTATCTGCTGTGTCTGGTCATGCGCCGCAGTCTTCGGATTCCATCGGCCAAGGCCTGGCTGCAGGTCGTGATTGCTTCGCTCCTCAACATCGTTGCCTTTAGCCTGTTCAGCGCCTTTGCCCAGCTCACGGCGGCAACCTCCCGCGTCACGATTCTCGCCTATACGATGCCGATCTGGTCGGTGGTGCTGGCTTGGCTGTTTCTCGGCGAGCGGCCCGACCGGGTGCAAGCGATTTCGCTTGGACTGTGCGCTGCCGGCCTCGCCATCCTCATCTACCCGCTCGCGGCCAACGGCGTTCCGCTCGGCATCGTGTATGCACTCGCTGTCGGCGTGTGCTGGGCCGGCGGCACGGTTTACCTCAAATGGGCGCATATCGATGCCGACCCGATGGGAGTGGGAAGCTGGCAGATGACGATCGCTTTCGTCATCCTGACCGCGTGCATGCTTGTATTTGAAGGCTACCACCAGCGCCTCGGCGGCGCGCATGCGGACGGCTATATCGCCACGGCGTGGACCGGAATCGTAGGCAACGGGGTGGCTTATGCGCTCTGGTTCACGATCGTGCGACGGCTGCCAGCCGTCACGGCATCCCTCGCCGTGCTCGCCGTGCCGGTGATCGGCATCGCCGGATCGTTTCTGATCCTGGGCGAGGTGCCGACCGTTCCCGACATGGTCGGCTTTGCCCTTATCTTCGTTGCGTCGGCTTGCGTGCTGCTCACGCGGCAGGCGGTTGCCGAGACCGAGACGCACGCCGCCTGACTTCAGCTCACCCTCGCATCGGCCAATTCCACGACGCGGCCAATGTCGCTTTGCGGATCGGACAGTGCGTCGATCACCATGAAATGGTTGGTTCCGGCAAACTCCTCGTAGCGGGTCCGGGCGCCGGCTTGCTGCCAAGCTTGCGCGAGCGTTCGGCTCTGGCGCTTGAATTCACCCGACTCGAGTCCCCCAACCGTCGCATCGAAAATGCGGCCGGCGGCGACCGGCCAGAACAGCGGCGAAAGCTTGCGGGCTTCGGCGGCGTCCAGCCGTAAGTCCTGATTGACGCTGATGCCGGTGAGCGGGGCGAGATCGAAAACACCGGAGATCGAATATCCGGCCGGCACCAGATCGGCGAGCGCCCTCGGATAGAGCGCGCGCCAGTCGGTCGCCACCAGAGCGGCGGCCAGATGACCGCCGGCCGAGTGGCCATAGACCGTCATGCGCCGACCGAATCGCTGCCAGAGAAATCCGCAGGCGCGACGCATCTGCGCGATGATTTCGGCGATGGTGACGTTCGGACACAGGTCGTAGCCGGCGACCGCGACAGAAACCCCTCGCCCATTGGGCCCACGCGCCATTTGACTGAACATCGAGGGATCGAGCGAACGCCACCAGCCGCCATGGATGAAAATCGCGAGCGGTGCATTTTCGCCCGCCGCCGAAAGGAACAGGTCGATGGTCTGGCGCGGCGTATCGCCATACGAAAGGCCCAGCTCGGCGCGGCCGTTCTTAAGGGCCTCGGCACGGTAAAGCTCGGCATCGCGCGTCCACCGGGCGAAAATCTCCTCATGCTCCGGGACCCGGGCCCGATTGTTATATTCAACTTCGTAGTCGATACCGGACACCGGCCGCTCCTCACCGTCTGCGCGATCAATCTGCGGCACGCCTGCCGCACTGGCAAGTTGCCGCGGAATTATTGCATCGATCTGCGGTCCCGATCTCTGCTAAGACACGTTTGCGAAACTTTTCCGCGCTGTTCAATAAGGCTCTGTTCCAGTTAAGGCTGCGGCATGAGAGTCGACGGTAAATCGATGCGCAGTATCTGGCTTGAGCCGGATGGCTGGTCGGTAGGCATCATCGACCAGACGGCGCTCCCGCACAGGCTCGTAACGGCGCGGCTGACGACGCTTGAGGGGGCGGCGCACGCAATACGCGCCATGCTGATCCGTGGGGCGCCCCTGATCGGCGCCATGGCGGCCTATGGAATTTGTCTGGCGCTGCGCGCCGATGCTTCCGACGAAGCGCTCGATCGCGCATCTTCGACATTGCTCGCTACGCGCCCGACCGCGATCAATCTCAAATGGGCGATCGACGAAATGGTCGCTTCCCTGCGCAACCGCCCGCGCGCCGAGCGCCGCGGGGCCGCTTATCGGCGCGCCGGGGAAATCTGCGACCAGGATGTCGCCATCAACACCGCCATCGGACAGCACGGGCTGCCGCTGATCGAGGCCGTCGCCCGGCGCAAGAAGAAGGGCGAGCGGGTCAATATTCTGACCCACTGCAATGCCGGATGGCTGGCGGCGGTCGACGTTGGCACAGCCACCGCGCCGATTTATCTTGCCCACGATGCCGGCATCGCACTTCACGTTTTTGCCGACGAGACCAGGCCGCGCAATCAAGGCGCCTCGCTGACCGCCTGGGAACTTGGCCGGCATGGCGTGCCGCACACCGTGATCGCCGACAATACCGGCGGCCATTTGATGCAGCACGGCATGGTCGATCTTGTCGTGGTCGGCACGGATCGCGTCACAGCCGCCGGCGATGTTTGCAACAAGATCGGCACTTATCTGAAGGCGCTTGCGGCGCGCGACAATAACGTGCCCTTTTACGTGGCGTCGCCTTCCCCGACCATCGACTTTTCAGTCGCCGACGGCGTCGCAGAAATTCCGATCGAGCAACGCGGCCCTGAGGAAGTGGCGACGATGAGCGGCTTGACCGCGCAAGGCCGAATCGAAACCGTTCGCATCGTCCCGGACGGCTCGCCGGTCGCTAACTACAGCTTCGATGTCACACCCGCCAGATTGGTGACTGGGCTGATCACCGAGCGCGGCGTCATCGCCGCTTCTCGCAGCGCCCTGGCAGGGGCTTTCCCAGAGCGCGCCGGCGCGGCAGAATAATTGGTTGGGGAATCGTTCGCTTGGGGTTTGTGGGGTGCGTAAGCTCGCGTGTCGGCCGCTGTCCAGTTTGCCTCTGCCAGGAATCTTCGTCATGCCCGCCACAACCGGTGGCACATTCACCATACCCCCGCCGCTCGCCGACGGCCGGCAGTCGCAGACTGCTTTGGCCATCGCGCGCGGAACCGCGCGCTATTTGCATGCGCTCGGCTATTGCGTGGTCAGCGAAATGCCGCTGCCCTCCGGCCGGCGCGCCGATCTTGTCGCACTCGGCGGCGACGGCGAAATCATCATCGTGGAAATAAAATCCTCCGTGGCCGATTTTCGCGCCGATCAAAAATGGATGGACTACTGGCTGCACTGCGATCGGCTGTTCTTCGCGACCATCGTCGACGTGCCTTGCGATATCTTTCCGCGAGACGCGGGATTGATCGTGGCAGACGCGTTCGGGGCCTCCATCGTGTGCGAGGCGCCGAAACACCGGCTGCCGGCGGCGACACGCAAAACCGTGATGCTGCGCTTCGCCCACGCGGCGGCGCTACGTTTGCAGGCCCTTGCCGATCCGCAAGGCCCCTATAGTGACGAAATTTGAGCCGGTGCGCCGTTTCGCGGCCGAAACCGCGGACGCACAATGAGGAAGCGGCGCTCGGATTTATTTGGTGGCGCGTTTATTTGGGAGCGCGTTTGGCAAGGATGCGCTGCAAGGTGCGCCGGTGCATGTTGAGGCGGCGCGCGGTTTCCGACACGTTACGGCCGCACAATTCGTAAATGCGCTGGATGTGCTCCCAGCGGACGCGGTCGGCCGACATTGGATTTTCCGGCGGCTCGGTCTTTCTATTGTCCAGCGTCAGCAGCGCCGCGGCGACGTCATCGGCATCGACCGGCTTGGCGAGATAGTCGACGGCGCCGAGTTTCACCGCGTTCACCGCGGTGGCGATATTGCCGTAGCCGGTGAGAATGATGGCGCGCGCTTCCGGCCGCCGCTTCTTCATGGCCGAAATCACATCGAGGCCGTTACCGTCGCCAAGCCGCATGTCGACCACGGCAAAGGCCGGCGCGGCTTTCTCCACCTGCAAGAGCCCATCCGCGACTGACTCCGCGGTCGTCACCACGAAACCGCGGCCTTCCATGGCGCGGGCCAGCCGCTGAAGGAACGACTTGTCATCCTCGACGATCAGAAGCGAACGCTCGGCCGGTAACGGGGGTGTCGTCGTGGAATTGGTCATCGCAATCCGCTCCGCGGGCCTATTGCCGCCGCATAAGGCACCAGCGCCCCCAAAGCCAAGCAATCCCCCAAGGCCAAGTAAATTCCAACGCCAACGCAACCAGTCCGACAAATTACATTTAAGAAGCGGCTGCGGCAGGCTCAAGTGGGGGCGCCGTCAGCGGCCGCTCGAAATCTTCCCGGTTCCAGACCATCATGATTGTGGCGCCATGAAGCGGTGGCGCCTGATTGGTGAGCGAAAGCTTGGCGCCCGAGCGTTCCAAAAGAGTTTTGGCGATGAAAAAGCCAAGGCCAAGGCCAAACAGGGCGGTCTCTTCGGTCCGCGAGGTCCGC
>Ga0306926_10005470_pt1 | contig 13512 bp, 16 predicted proteins | sample flu12Cox44000178_FD_203759 | JGI IMG/M metagenome (GOLD analysis project Ga0306926, IMG submission 203759) | Lab enrichment of tropical soil microbial communities from Luquillo Experimental Forest, Puerto Rico - flux8day.12C.oxic.44.000.178 (v2)... | ecosystem: Environmental > Terrestrial >... | reverse complement strand
ATACCACTTTGCCAGCAACTGCTGGCGCGCAGCCAACCGAGCCACAGACGGAACGTCATTCAGGCAGGTTATTTCGCTTCCTGCCCCACGCGTTTGCTCGTGACAAGGCACTCACGAAAGTATGGCATATCTCTTCCGCCTTGGAGTCCACATTCCGTTTTGGCATGTTTAGTCACCCAGGGCAGCCCGGAGGTCCGAATCGTCAGTCCAGATCAGCCTGTCGCCCATTGCACCGCCCGAGGAGCGACGAAGCGCAGTTTCCGGGAAACCCCACTTTTGGGCAAATTCGCTCCCATACAGCGACACTGGCTGGTGCCGGAATCGATGATGCCTACCGCACTACCGAATAGAGAAATGCCGACAAAGTTGCAGCCCCCCACAGGACGAACGGCCAAGACCAGAGCTTCGTTTTCTCCGCCGTATTGTTGCCGTCAGCCAGGAGGTCCGCGATTGACGGCTGCCTCTGTTTCCATCGAATAGCAACTGTTAGGACCAGACCTATACTCGAAACCAAGAACGCCGACGCTGACACTGGCGCATTTTGCCACCAACCTTGGATGGCCTCATGGTCGCCTACCGCAATAACAACCAGAGCGAGGCATCCGAAAGCTTTCGTCATTATCAGCCAAGGGTCTAGCCAGTCGTCTCCGTATCTGACACGGCTAATCGCCAGCGCGGTGACAGAACCGCCGACCCCCAGGACAAGTAAGATTTGAAGAGCGTCTGTGAGGTGCGTCACGGGTGCGTAGGAAGTTTGCTGAGCGACCCTAGATTAGCATGTCCCGCCGTTGGGGCTGACCAACGGCGATACCGGAAACTCTCCGGTGACGCCACTTTCCAGCCCGGATAAATTCAACCTCGAAATCAAGTAGGTAGTGGGCTACTTTGGAATGCTCAGCCAAAACCAGAGGGCGAGCGCGACCAAAACTCCGCCTGCCAGTCTTATGAAAAATGGTCTCGGACTCAATCGAGATCCGTAAAACCTTTCATAGAATCTAAGCACGCTGTTTGCAAACGAGAACTGCCACAGGCCGCATAGTACCAAGATGCCGAGGAGGATAAAGTCTCTCACAGCCATAAGAGGCTCTTTGTCTGCGCTCGCGACCTTTTATACTACTTCTTTAAGTAAGATTCCAAAGTAGACCCCCTACCATCAAGTAACGAGGCGTCGCACTTTGGCACCCCGGGCCGGATTCGCGTTCGAGTGGCCCGGCTTCGCCCCAAGGGAAGGCGTACATCACAAAACCAAGGGGATCGTTCGCGTATTCGCCAATGGCCTCGGCCGGCTTGTTACGCTCTGCTGTCGTCATCTGGTCTCGCGTCTATCGTTCGGCCAGCCTGCGCCGCCAGCACTCGCGCCCGCCCGCGCGCCATCGCTTGGACTAGGCCTTCCCCGGCGTTAACTGCCACGTCGTACCGTTCTCGATACTTTGCTGGCCGCAGCCCTTTCAGCCGGAAGATCAGGAGCGTGTCGGAGTACTCCCGCACCAGCTCGCGTTTGCCAGCGACCGTCACGGGCCTCTCTACGCCCTCATAAGCCCGGCGCACCGCCTCGTCCTCGAGCGATTGGGCCGCCTGGTCCTGAACGGCTTCGAAAGCCGCTTTGTATCCTGGGTCGGCCTTGAGCCAATCGTAATGCGTGCCGCGATCAATTCCGGTCATCCGAGCCGCCAGCGTGACTTGGCAGACGGTCCCGTAAGCTTTTAAGAATTCGCTTTTTTAGGTGTGGATTGCGTAGCGAGGTCCGTAGCACGTTTTGAGCAGAACGTAACACTCATACTCTAAATTATCACGAGGGCCAAGCGTGGGCAGGGGGCATCGTGCTCACGGAAATCCGCCACTTGCGCCAGAGTGGCCATACGATGCGAGGTATCCAGCCGCCCTGAACCGCAAGGCGCTGCGGACGCGCCGTGGCTCGGCCTGGCGGCTGGAGCACGTAGCCCGAATCATGAAACAGGCAACCAGCCCGCGCTGATCCAGAAAAGTTGGCCTGGCCAGGTAGCCGCGAAGCCCGCAAGAACCATCTAGGTGTGACGGATGGCGACTTGTTTTGCCGAGAAGGTGGCCAGATTGCGACCACGAGCTGAGCTACGCTAGTCCGCAATTATTGGCGTATCGGAGATTAGCGTGCATGCGTATCGGAGATTACGGTCGGCCCACAAATCATTCCTCGCCAAGCATGACGCTGTTAGTGGCACCACACGACCTCAAAAGCATCTACCGGAAGGACGACTAGATAAGACCGACAGCAAAGCGGACAATTGGCAAGTATGGCAACCATCTGGAGGGCTGGACGGGGAAAACCTTGCGTTCCGAGTCGGGACACACGTGCTTGGTTGCCGCCGTTGGCAAAGGTATTGCTCGACGAAATCGAGCGCGCGCGAGCGCTACTGGTGCGCTTAGAGATGTTCTTGACCAGACGGGCGGAGGAGCGAAGGATGGGCCAATGCGAGGAGTGTGAACGCCTTTGGAAGGTATACCAGAGGACGACGATTGAGGCGGTTCAACTCTACGGGGAGCTTAGGTCGATAACCGAAGACCAGGGTATCGAGAAGTTGAGCGGAGCGACAACCAAGGCTGAAGCTGCCGAGCGGCTACACGACGAGGCCCGCCAAAGACTGGAAGAGCATCTGGCGGCAACTGGGCATCGGTGAAAGTTTACTAAGCCACGCCGCCTTTAGCGTGAGATAGAGCGGCCTCCCGAGCCCACCGCCACATGTCTTCCTCGGTGTCAACGGCCGACTGCAAACGCTCCACCAGGGGCAGGGCATATTCCGCAGGGGGCAGAAGGAAGACCCCGAATGTTGTACCCTCCCGACTTGAAGCCAGATCTTGCTTGTACAGCAGATAGTGCTTGTCGCCCACGTCAAATTTCTTGGATACGCAGCTTTCGGGTGTTCCAGCCATGGCTACGCAATTCTAGCAGCCTGCCCAATGGCGTTTTGCGGCAGCGCCGGTGTTCGCCCCGTCGGCCGCATTTCCCCAGTTAGTAGCCCACAAAAACTCAACTTCAGAAACGGACGGGCTCCGGCATCGCTCGGCTCAGCGCCGTTCCTCTCTGGCGAACGATACGGGACAGTTAAGCAAAGGGGTCAAATTTCGCAGCCGTCTGGGCGTACTGCCCCAAATCCGGTCCCAGAAACATCTCACCGCTCCCGCTGGAACGTCGCCGTAGTCCATTGTCTTTAACACGAATGCGCCTTGGAACCAGGGTGTCGCGTCGTTTGGCAATAGGTTTGCCTTTTTAGGACCGCGTTCATAACTGCATCTCTTGCCGCACCCATCGAACCGTAGACGGGGCAGCCGGAAGACACGCTCGATTTGACAAGTCGCTTAGTCAGGCGGGCAACGGGAATTGAGAGGGGTCATAGCGTTTGTTCACCAACCTCTACTTCGCATCTGAACCATTCAGGGACCACAACTGGACCGACTTCTTTCATGGCCGGGTTCGGCGCGTTCCTTCGGCGGAACTGGAACGCTGGACCAAACGTCTAATGGCCGCATCTGTGGAATTTGACCTTGCATTGCTCGCAACGATTTACTTCACCCTGTCGGCAGAGTGCTATGCAGGTTTTCGAAAAGATTACCCAGAACTGCAACTCGACCGACGTGACTACCTTTTGAGCAAGCTGTTCCAGTTCCTGTTCGTACCCATAACCATGCGGCAGAATTACTCCGACTCCGATGGCAGTCTGCGGCGGGAATTGGAGACGTTCCTTGACATCAGTCGAGAACCTGCCGTCGCGGCGGCGGCCTTTGACTGGCGGGCGTTTTATGCCGATCTCCGGCACCGTACTAATGACCCTCACGCTGCGGTGGAGAGGCTGCCCTCGTATCTGTCTAGCGCAACGTAGGGCGAGATCCATCGCTTTCGTGACAGCCTGTCAACACGGCCTGCTGATCAAAACGAATTCCGGAACCACGCGCCCTCGAGACCGGTCAGTCTCGACGTCAAAACATTTGCCTGTCGCGGTGTTTTAATGCCATTCGCCTTTTGAATCGCCTCTCGAACATGGGCTGGCAGTAACAGCCAGCGTTTCGCTCTCTCTATGCGCGCGTCCTGGTTGATGCGGAAGGTCAGGCGCTCGTCCCGTAGAATGCCGTTTCTTGGCCCGCCAGACGGCTTACCGGGGTTAGCGAACGCGCAGCCAGATCAGTAGCCCACCGACCACGACGTAGACAATCTACCTCCGCCAATGCCTGGAGGGGTGAACAAAGCTGTCCGAATCATTTTCGAACTCATTTGCCGCGTGATCCAACAGGCGCTTCATCATTGGAATTGATTGCGGCCTCCCGAGTTTAGTTGTTCGCATCCGCGCTGCCTTTGCCCGATGCTTCCCTCAGCACAGGGTTGAAACGCCTTATCGCATCGACCACAGGCTCGCTTAAGTCAGGCTGAAAGACTTGGGGAGGTTGGCCAAGTTGGCCAAACGGTAAGGTCCTAGCGGGTAACCGTGTGGAAACCAGGAAGACAGAAACGTGACCAGCCACGAACTTGTGCCCGGTGGCGTCTTGCCAAGCCATCAAGTAGATTTGCCGTTCAGTAGCGGTTGCAGCGTTCCACCAGTAGCCATTGAGATGGGCTTCATTGTCAACCATCGTCAAGTATTCGCTAGGAATCGACGGACTAGAATACGTGTCAACCGTCTGAGCTGAGAGCACAATAGCCGCGAACGTCAGCAGAATCGTTTTCATCTAAGCTCACCTCGCGGTGACACCATATTACAATCTCCTGCCGACCCGAGGATTAGGCGTAGTTCTATCGCAATACTTCGCGCAAGACGCGCTCGTCCGGGCCGCGCACCGCGCAGCATCCGGCCAGCTTGCCGTCTACCATGACCGCCGGAAGGCTGCGGACGCCATGGTGTTTTGCCAGGGCCGCGACGCTTTCCTTGTGCATGTCATGAATAAGGACCACATGGTCCGAGCCTGCGATCTTCCGAACCATTTCGACAGTTTCCTTGCAGGTAGCGCAACCGGCGCTGAAAACCTCAATTATTTGTTTCATGTATCCGTTCTCCTGTATCGAAATCGATTTGAACACACTCAGAGCCGGCGGGAATCGCTCGGCGCGGCCAGCTATTCCAGATCGATGCCGCGATCAGTAGCCCGACTCCTGGATAGACCGGCTGCGTTACCTCAAAATAAAACTTGCCGGCCAAAATCATCGCCGCTGCGATCACGCCGAGCAAAAGAGGGCCGTATCCACGCCGCTGTGATGCGCGAAATCCGAGTGCTGCCGTCGTCAGCGCAAGAAAAATGAACGTCAGCGGTAGCAGATACTTCGTTGAAATCAAGAAGCCCAGGCCTAGCGCCGAGACGATGCCAGCATAGGCAGGCCAGCACATGGGACAAATCAGTTTCGGCAAAAGCGAGACGCCGATTCCGGGCAGCATGGCAACGCTTCGTTTCCACATCAGACCAAAACTCCCTTGGCGCCCATGGCGTCGAGAATCGGACAATCGCTCTAGCTACGGCCAATCCTCTCAATGGCAGGACTTTGCCTCCAAGCACCTCGAAGCCCTGATCCATAGCCTAGCTGCCCGCAGATACCAGATCGTCAGGAGAGACTTTATCGGGCTCGACGGCGTTGGCCCATCGACAATGAGGCGATTCGGATTCGGGTTGTTGACGATGGCAGAGTGTGGGGCGCTTGGCTGAGTCGAGGCAATCCAAACCAACGCAAGCAGTGGAAGGAGCAGCCGTCTCATATCGCCAAATGATACCCCGCTCGAGGCAATACACGGACGCCTGGAAATGTTCTAGCTGCCCGTCCTGTAAAATGCCGTTTGGTGGCCGCCGGAGCGGCCCGCGCTAGACACTCGTGAGAGTTTCCGCGCTCTGGGACGTGGGGGTTTCGAGCATTAGGCCGGCAGCAGACGAATCAGAGCGTGTGGTTGAGCGATGAGAGGCGGGGTTTGCTATCTCCGTGGAGTTGATAATGCTAAGGGGGCTCCACATTTTATGTTTGAGCTGTACACGGAGAAGGCGCGCAGGGTAATATTCTTTGCCAGGGCAGAAGCCAGCCAGTTCGGCAGCCCTTATATTGAGACGGAACATCTGCTTCTGGGTCTGCTCCGCGAAGATAAGGCGCTGGCCAATCGGTTCTTGCGTTCCGAGGCTGCCGTCGAATCAATCCGCAAGCAGATCGAAAACCACCAGAATATTCGCGAGAAGTTCTCCACCTCCGTGGACCTCCCTCTGAGCCACGAGTGCATGCGCGTGCTGGCCTACGGAGCCGAGGAAGCAAAACTTCTGAACCACAAGCACATCGGAACGGAGCATGTGCTTTTGGGCCTCCTCCGCGAAGAAAAATGCTTGGCAGCCGAAATTTTGTACGCGCGGGGTCTGCGGCTTTCCAGCATTCGCGAGCAACTGACGACTGTAGAAGTAGCGACTAAAGTGACTGGGTACCCGTGTAAGATTTGCGGGACGCTTAACTCCACAGATGTCTGCGGCTTCTCTGGGTTTGCCTGGCACGAGCACATTGCTGAGCTAGAAGCGGCGCTGAAGCAGGCGGAAGACATCCTGGCGTGTGAGCTAGAAGAGAGTTCTCTAGATGATGTGCGAAATCGTAAACGCATCGAGCATGCGCTCCTGGTGATTCGGAAGGTACTGCCTGGGAAGGGGGAGAAGTGACCATCAGCATGATTGTCCGAAGCGTATCAATCCTCGCGCTCCGCAATTCCTCCTGCGTATGGCAGGCCAGCCACATGTCGACCAAATCATGGAAGTCCGAGAATGTTCCCGCCGCCCGCCCCGTAGAATGCCATTTCTTGCGTCGCCAGCCGCTCTAGAATCGTTCGCCGAGGCTGGGGTGGTGGTTCCGAGCCTGCGATGCGTCCTGTGCAAACCCCGAATGGACAATAAATGGACAATTGCCGCACCGCAGGCACCAAATGGCACTCGTAAGCACCGCAGGTTCAACGAGAAATCAGCGGTTTAGGTGGTTCGCTATAATCGCAGTCTATGTCGTGGTTTTCGGTGCGGGTACCGGCTTCGAGCGCCAATCTGGGTCCGGGATTCGACACCCTGGGGCTCGCCTTAAGTGTGTACCTGACGTGCCGCTTCCGCCGCAGCGCCCCTCTGGCCATTCGCGTATCGGGCCGCCATGCCGAACGCATTTCCACCGGGCCGGACAACCTGATTTGGCAAACCGCGCTGGCAGTGGCGGAGAGCCACCGCCTGCCGATGCCGACTGTCGAACTCGAGATCCGCAACGACATTCCTCTCGGCCGTGGGATGGGTTCGAGCGCGGCGGCGTTGACTGCCGGTGTGGTGATGGCAGACCAGTTGCTTGGCCTGTCGTGGAAGCCGTTGCGCGTGCTTGACGAAGCGGCTCGTCTCGAAGGACATCCCGACAACGTGGCGGCCTGCACGCTCGGCTCGATCGTGGTGAGCGCCATCGACTCCGGAGGCGTGGCTCGCGCTGTGCGGATCGATCTGCCGCAGAAATTTTCCGTCGGCATAGTAGTGCCGGATTTCGATCTTCCTACGCCGCATTCTCGCTCCGTGCTCCCCGATTGCTATAGCGCCGCCGACGCCGTCTTCAATGTGCAGCGTGCGGCACTGCTCGTGGCCGCGCTGGCCACGGGTTCCACGACCGCCTTCCCCGCCGCGCTCGAAGACCGGTTTCACCAGCCCTATCGGACCGCGCTCGTGCCGGGCCTGGAGGAAATCCTGAAACTGCGCGCCCCGGGTCTGCTCGGCTGCGCACTAAGCGGTGCTGGGCCCTCGATCGTGGTCTTTTTCGAGCGCGGCTACGAGAGTGTCTGCGACCTGGTACGCCAGATCTTCCGCCTCCGCGGCCACCGATCCGAGCTCCTGGTAGCGAACATCGCCGACCACGGCTACGAACTCAGCGAGGAAGTCGCATAAGGCGCCGTCCCGAGCGTGGCCGAAAAGGGGCTTTCTTCGACAGGGGTTCGAGGAAATCGATTGCTTCCACAAAGTCATCGGTACAATTGACAAGATCAGGAAACGAGGCTTCGATCCCTCCCGAACGTCATTCCTTGACCCTCAACGGCAAGTCGATCGCGAGTATCGCGTCCCGGCGATTCTGACCTTGCGACGCTCCCTCCGAAGTAAAAGGCGTAACGCTCCCCTCTTAGGTCCGAGGCGAAGCGCGCGGGTTCTAGACTACTAGGTGTCGGCGGTGCCAGACCCTACGCCACGATCGCCGTGTGGTAATACGCCGGCTCGTTGCCAGCCCTCCACTTGATATTGCAGCCGAGGCTCGGCCGCTGTTCGCCGCTCACGGCGCGGCCAGCCAGCACGGCGTCCATCGCAGCCCGCAGGTCCGCGCCGGTTACCGGCTTTCCGTTGCTCGGCCGGCTGTCGTCCAGTTGCCCGCGATAGACCAGCCGCCGGCCGGCGTCGAAAAGGAAGAAATCCGGCGTGCACGCAGCGGCGTATTTCTTGGCCACCTCCTGGCTTTCGTCATAAAGCACCGGGAAGTGGAGCCCCCACTCGGAAACCATCTGCTTCAGACCGTCGGGCGAATCGTCGGCTGACACTGCCGGGTCGTTCGAGCTGATGCCGACGATCCCGATGTCCTTCGCTGCGTAATCGTCTGCCAAACGCGCCAGTTCCAATTTGACGTGCTTGACGAACGGGCAATGATGACAGAGGAACATGACCACGAGTGCTCTCTTGTTCTGAAACGAGCCTAGCGATAGGGCACGGCCGGTAACGACGTCGGGCAACACAAAATCCGGGGCCTGGGTGCCCAGTTCAAGCATTGTGGAAGCAGTAGCCGCCATGAAGAATCGATCCTCCCATTTTTTATTTGATCACAACCGCGTTGGGCGGCGTCGCAACGCCACCCTCCACGTGCAGCGGCGCCGACACCACCATAAACTCATACCGGCGATCCAGTGCGCAGTCTTCCGCCAGCGGCGCGAGCACAAATAATTCTCCGAGCGGTAGCCCCAGCAGCGGCAAAGCCCGGTAATGCAGTAACCCCTCGTTCCCGAATTCCATCGGGAGTGGTTCCACAGCGGGACAATCCGTTCCGATGGCGGCAACGCGGCTATCCCAAAGCCACGCGACCAACTCCCGGCTCGGCTCAATCCCGATCGACCTGATTTTGTCAAACGGCGCCATGGCTTGCTTTTCCTCGGCCGTGCACTGTTCATACGCCTCCATCCAGCCAGTGCGGACCAGCAGGATGGTGCCCGGCTTTAAGGTTGTGCCTTGCGCTTGTAACGCGCCGTGCAATTCGGCGAGCGAGTAACCATCTCTCTCGAAGGGATTCACCGGAAGCCCCTGCGCCTTTCGAAAGCCGCAGGCGTCGATAAGCACACCGCGCCCCACGAACCGGTCGGCCCAGTGGTGAGTGCCGAGCCGGGCATTCCGTCCGTCCCGGATCTGGTCGACCGTGACGCCGTTATAAAAGGCACGGTGCCGCGCATGGCCGACGTGCGCCAGCCCATCCCACTGGCTGCCCTCCTGAGTGTTGAAGTGGTCCAGCATGTCATCGTGCGCGAGCGGGCCGAGCGGAATCACCTTGTGAGCTACCGAGGCCCGCCCAAACAGCGGCGGCTTGGCGAATCCAATTCGGGCATCGAGCCGGAAGACTTTGCCCGACTGGACCAGCCGTGCCGCCTCCACCACGCCGGACGCCGTGAGGAAGTTCAAGCAGCCGAGCGCGTAATTTTCACCAAAAACTCCCCAGGAAGATTCCGGCGGCGCCCCATTCTGTATGGGAAGCTGGTCAAAGTTGGGAAGGTCGTTCAAGTTGATGTTCTTCATGCGAGAGGCCAGTATACAATGACCTCCATGGCCCACACTCGGAGACGCTTGCTGCAGGCGGCCGCGGCGGCCGGCCTCGCCCAACGCCTGCCGGCCCAGCCAAGCACCGCGCGATCGGTTCAGACGGCCGTGCTGAACATCGGCTACCTGGAAAACGGTCCTGTTCAGGGCTTTCCCCTCATCCTGCTGCATGGCTTCCCGGACGACGCGCACGCCTATGACGACGTGGCACCGCGGCTGGCCACGGCGGGATACCGTGCGCTCGTGCCCTACCTGCGAGGTTATGGCCCGACGCGGTTCCTCGATGCGGCTGCTCCGCGGATGGCGGAGCAGGCAGCTATCGGCCAGGACGTGATGGACTTCGCCCATGCGTTGAACCTGCCGCGGTTCGCCCTCGCCGGCTTCGACTGGGGCGGGCGTGCCGCCGCTATTGCCGCGGCGCTTCACCCGGACAGGGTGCGCGGGCTGATTCTGATGAACGGCTATCCGATCCAGAACACCGTCGGCCCGTTCCCGCCGGGGCCGCCCGAAGCAGAACAACACCTCTGGTATCAGTGGTATTTCAATATCGAGCGCGGGCGAGCGGGTCTCGCGGCCAACCGCCGCGCGCTGTGCCGCCTGCTTTGGCAGACGTGGTCGCCCACCTGGCGTTTCACCGATGAAACCTACAACCGCACCGCACCCGCCTTCGACAACCCGGATTTCGTCGACGTGGTGATTCACTCCTACCGCCACCGGCTTGGCAATGCATCAGGGGAAGCCCGCTTCCGAGCTGTCGAACTACAACTGGCCCAGCGCCCTAAGATCCAGGTCCCCACGACGCTGTTGTACGGCGGCGACGATCTGCTCGGCCGGGCGGGCCCCGAAGCCACCGCGGCGGAACGCACCTTGTTTCCGTCGCTCGTGGCGCGCCGCGTCATCTCCGGAGCGGGCCACTTCCTCCCGCGCGAGAAGCCGGATGCGGTGTCGTCGGCCATGCTGGAACTGCTGGCTGCCACGCGGTAGACCGATTGCGTCGCCGGAACTTCAGCGTCGCCCCGGCGTCTATTTTTCCAACAGGAGATTCCAATGCTCGGAACGTGGGTCCCTTCGGGAGTGCGGGCTTGGTTGGCGGGTCTGATCGGTGGCTGTATCCTCGCCGCCGCGCAAACCGTGACTGACGCTCCCGGTGTGACTGTGACTCTGAATGGCTCGACGGTTCTGCACCGCACGGGGGTTATTTATCCGCTTGCCTTGCGGCAAAAGGGCGTCCAGGGCACTGTGTTGGTGGAGGTCACCCTGGACGCCAAGGGGAACGTCAGTGATGCCCGCGTGCTCAGCGGGCCGGCCGAACTGCGGCGCACGTCGCTCGAATCGGTGCTGTCCTGGCATTTCACCGAAGACGCTGCGAACTCCAGCCGCCAGGTCGGCCTTCGATTCGAGTTGCCCGGTGAGGCGACGCGCGCCGAGCGTGGCTCAGATTTCAACCCGGCCTTAGTCGTTCTGCCGCCTGCGCCCGCGGGCCCGCTTGGCAGGCGGATTCAAATGATTGAAGTTCGGGGAATTTCCAACGATGCTCGGAACGCGTTGCTCGCGCGCTTGCCGGCCCGCGAAGGAGAGGTCCTTTCCCAGGAGTTGGCGGAGGCGACGGTGCAGGCAGTCAAAGATTTCGATGAACATTTGCGCGTGGGATTCGCCGGTGCGCCGAATGGCGAGAGCGCGATCGAGATCGCGCTTGCGGGCTATCGGTCCGACCCGTCTCCCAGCCTGCCATCGGTAGTGAATCGGATCCGAATCGGCAGCTCCCTGCTTCAGAGCAAACTGAAGTCGGCTCAGCCGCCCGGGTATCCGGCGCTTGCGCGGCAGGCGCGGGTTGAAGGAGTAGTGAAGCTGAATGCGGTCGTCGGGAAAGATGGAAGTGTTCAAAACCTCAGCGTAGTCAGCGGACATCCGCTGCTGATCCCAGCCGCGATCGAGGCCGTGAAGCGCTGGACGTATGAGCCGACGGCGATCAACGGATCGCCCACCGATGTCGAGTCGGAAGTCGACGTGAAGTTCGCCTTGCCGCCGCCATAGCGGCAGATAGGCTAGGGCTGAAAGGTGACGAGGACACCCGGGTGTCCGCTGCGAGTGGCGACGCATCGGTCAGTCTCCCGCGGCTCGGCACAATCACCAGATCCGAGCCCAGTACCTCAACGCCCCCGCTCGAAGAGCAGGTCAACGCCAACGGTCTTACCGACAGAGCGAAGCAAAGGCCGGGTTTACCGTCCCCACAATTCATTGGTCGCCAGTTGGGCGCCTTCCGCGAGGGCTTTCAACTTGGCCCAGGCGATCTGTGGGTGCACGCGCGCGCCCATGCCGCAGTCGGTGCCGGCAATGACGTTCTCGCGTCCTACCAGGCCCGCGAACCGAACGATCCGGTCGGCGACCAGCTCCGGATGCTCCACCACATTGCTGGCGTGACTGACCACGCCCGGAATCAGAATCTTACCGGCGGGCAGTTTGACGTCTTTCCAGATCTTCCACTCGTGTTCGTGGCGCGGGTTAGCCGCCTCCACTGAGTACGCCCCGGCTTGGACCTTCAGCATCAAATCGATCACGTGCTTGAGCGGCAGGTCGTGGGTGTGGGGCCCGTGCCAGCTTCCCCAGCAGATGTGATAGCGCACGCGGTCCTCAGGAAGACCGGTGAGCGCGTGGTTCAACGCGTCGATGGTCTCTCGGGCGATCTTCCGATATTCGTCGATCGTCGGCAGCGGCACGATCATATCGTAGGTGTCCGGCAGCGCCGGGTCATCGATCTGCAGGATAAACCCGGCGTCGACGATCGCCTTGTATTCATGCTGAATCGCCTCGGCCAGGGCAAACAGGTAGTCGCGTTCGCTCGGATAGTATTCGTTGTAGAAAAAGTGGTGCAGCCAGCCCGGCGCCAGCACGCACATGAAGGTCTCCTCGGCCTTTACGTTGGCTTCCGCCAGAGCGGCTTTGAAGAACTCTAGGTCGCGCTTGACCTCTTCGTGACCGATGTACTTCACTGGGCCGTTGCAGATCGCCCGCTCCGGCGGCGCCGGCATAAATTGCAGCTCTTTGTAGAACTCGGCGAACTCGATGCGCTCGTTGGTCTGGAGGGCCATATACGGCGCCTCGCCCGGTTTCAGCTTGCGCGAGCCAAGCCCGCTCAGGCGCCGTCCGTAGTAGACCACGCCGCCGAACCCGATCTTGCCCAGTTCGCCGTCGCTGATGACGTCGATCCCGGCGGCGGCCTGTTTTCGGGCGACATCGACGATGCCGCTTCGAATCAGCGGCATCAGCTTCTGGATATCGAGCGCGCGTCCGGAGACAATGTCGCGGGTAATTTCTGTCAGCTCTCTCGGCCCGTCCAACCGGCCTGCGTGCGTGGTCAGAATCCGGTTCGTACTGCGCTTCATGATCTAAATTCCGGTCTGATATCACCGCCTTTCAGGCGGTTAACTTGAAGTTGGTCTTGTCCTATACTTGAATTACGCGACTGACCGTCACAGTCAAGCTCTCGCCTGCCGACCCGGACGGATTGCGCCGTACCTTCGAGACTGCCAATGAGGCCTGCGATTGGGTTAGCGAGCAGGCGTGGCATCACCAGACCTTCCGACAGTTGGCGCTCCATAAGCTGGTCTACTACCAAGTCCGCCAGCGCTTTGGTTTGTCCGCTCAGATGGCCGTGCGGGGGATCGCCAAGGTGGTGGATGCCTACGCGCTCGATAAGCGCACCAAGCGGAAGTTCCGAACCGATGGGGCTTTCCCGTA
>Ga0306926_10005466_pt1 | contig 13516 bp, 9 predicted proteins | sample flu12Cox44000178_FD_203759 | JGI IMG/M metagenome (GOLD analysis project Ga0306926, IMG submission 203759) | Lab enrichment of tropical soil microbial communities from Luquillo Experimental Forest, Puerto Rico - flux8day.12C.oxic.44.000.178 (v2)... | ecosystem: Environmental > Terrestrial > Soil... | reverse complement strand
GCCTGACCGCCGGCCGCAGCTGGGGGCCGGCGCGTCGGGGGCTCGGATCGTCATGCGGTTCGCCTCATGACCAGCAGGAGATTCCAGGTGGCGACCTCACGGAGACCGGGTATCCGCACCAGGGGGCGGCACCACGGCGGGTAGTAACGCGGGCGCGCGTCCACGATCTCGATATCGGTTCGAGCCCGCAGCGCGCGCAGCACGGGCCCGACGTGCACCGGGAACAAGGACGCGCCTACCTTGTGCTTGGGCTTGTGATGATAGCGCTTGGCATACCTGCGTTCGGCGAATGCGGGGCCGAGATAGTGCCAGGGTGACATCTCGTGGCCGCCCCACGGCGAGTACCAGTTGGTGAAGGCGAGATAGATCAGCCCGTCCGGCCTGGTGACCCGGATCATCTCGCCGATCAGCCGCATGGGATCCGGGACGTGCTCCAGCACGTTAGAGGAGAACGCGACGTCCGCCGCGCCGTCGCGGACCGGGAGCCGCAGTCCGTCCGCGAGGACGGCGCCGCCGAGCATGGTCTTGCGGCTGGATAGCTCGGCCGGATCTGGTTCGAACAGGTAGCATCTCGCGCCGTGCGCCCGGAAGGCCGCGGTAAACCAGCCGCCCCCGCCGCCGACGTCCAGGACGGTCCGGCCGGAGAGTTCGCAGTACCCCGCGACCTGCGCCACGGTGTCATCGGCGATGACCGTGTAGTACCCCTCCGGATCGGCCTGCTCGGACCGGAACTGCCGCACCAGCCGTATCGATCGCCCTATTCCCTCGCGCCGCATGCGCCGCATGCTACTGTCCGTGGCCCGTGCCGGGGCCCGCCGGCGGGCGCCTGGCCGAGAACCCGGCTGAATGCGCGGTGGCTCCGTTGGACCCCCCGGCCCGGGCCGGCGCCATGTCGGCGGGCGGCCGCGCGTCGTCGTACGGGTTTTCGGGCAGTTCGCCGCCAAGCGCCGCGATGATCTTGAAACTCGGCAAGTCGTCCAGCGACGCCATGACCTCGTAGGTCCGCACGTGGCTGGTCCGCGCGATCCGCCAGCGGGCGTCGGCGCCGCGCTCGTAGCGTTCCTCGCAGAACCCCGTGCTCGCTATCACCATCCGGTGCCTGGTCGCCAGCACCGTTTCATGATGCGACCAGATGCCGGCCGCGGTATCGCCGTCGACGGTGATCTCCGGCTGGCTCGCCGTGTGCCCGGTCAGCATGGCCGGGCCGAGCCTGGCGCGGAAGAACGCGATGATCTCGGGCCGGCCGGTGATCTCCGCCAGCTTGCCGAACGCGCTCGTCCCGGTGTCGAGCGTTGCGTCCTCGGTGAGCGTGTCACCGAGCTCGTCCCACAGCTTCAGGTCAACACAGCGCAGGTAGCGGTGCTTCACCTGGCGGATCTCCTCAATATCGCGAAGTCGCTCGATCGCGCCCATGCACATCCCTTCGCCGCGCCGACGCGAACCGAAAGCTGACGTCAGCTTTAACTTTGTCCAGGATTGCCGGGTTCCAGCGTCCGTGACAATGGCGTGAAAACAAGCTTACCAACTTTGGTTATGGCGTTACCGTTTTCGGCAAGTATGACTCACGGATTGCGCGGACGCTAGGCGGAAACCAGGACGGAATGACTCCCCCCACAACGGCTGGCCGTCGCCGTTATATCTAAGTTAAGGCCAGCTTGAAGTTTGTCGCAATATATCGCGACACCCCGCCGTGGCCGTGTCCGCGCTTCGCTGCGGACCGGACGGCGCCGCCGCCCCGCCTGTTGGCGGCATCGGCGATGGGGGTCGGCCGTGCCGGTCATCCGACAGTCATACGACCTCCTCCATGCTGGACAATCAGCTGGTAGGGCGTATATTATATACCCTACTGGCGAGTATAACATTTCAACAGAAGTATCGGAGGACGGATCGCGCGGGCCGTGATCACGCTTGGCGCACCCCCGGACACCGAGGCGTTCGCCGCCGGTCCCCCGGCCGCCGATCCGGCTCCCAAACCCGGCCCGCGGGTCCCTTTCCGGCGTCCCGCCGGGACCGGCTCTTGCCTGGAAGTGGCCTTACCATCTTCGGGTACCCGTGTTACCATCCAGCGAGTATGACTCTCCAATAAGACGGTCTGGCCAGCCAATAAGGTCGGCGAATAGCGTACGGATCAACTTCTGACATCAGCAGCCATCCGTCCTTGGGAAAGCCCGTGCAGTGCAGAGAGCCCGCAGGGAGGAGCGCTATGACCCGCCCGATAGCCGCCATCGCGGTTGGCGGCAACTGACCGGCATGCCGAACATACGGTCGGCGGCTCAGCCGCCTGTCATCGAAATCATCATCCCCGCCCGCAACGAGGCTAACCGGCTGCCCGAGGGACTCACCGCGCTCTGCGAGAAGGCGGCGACCCTTCCGTTGCGCACGGCGATCCTCGTAGTGGACAGCGCGAGCACGGACTCGACCGCCGACGTCGTACGCCAGTGGCCGGCGGGTCCCGTTCCCGTCGGATTGCTGCGCTGCGACCGGCCGGGCAAGGGCGTCGCGGTACGGACAGGACTGCTGGCCACGCAAGCGCCGTTCGTGGGGTTCTGCGATGCCGACATGGCCACCGACTTGTCGGCGCTCGATGTGGCTGTCAGCTTTCTCGCGGCCGGGCATCCCCTGGTCATCGGATCGCGCGGGCTGAGGGGGTCGGTTGTCGAGACGAGGTCGAGCGCGCTGCGCGGCGTCGGCGCTACCCTGTTTCGCACTATGGCCAGCTGGATTCTCCCCGGAACCGCCGATACTCAGTGCGGGTTCAAGTTCTTCGCCGGCCCGCTGGCCCGGACGGCGGTCCGGTCCCTGCGGACGGCCGGGTTCGCCTTCGATGTGGAGCTGCTGGCGGCCTGCCTGCAACTGGGCGCGACGGTGACCGAGATTCCCGTCTACTGGCGGGACATCGCGGGCTCCACGTTCTCGGTGCGCCGCCATTCGGCCGCCGTGTTCCGCGATCTCGCGTCGATCTGGCTGCGGTCGCGGATTCTGGACAGCCGGCCCGCCGACGGGCCGGCCGACATGCTCGGCTTCGCGACTGGTTCCTGGGCGATCGCCCGCACCGGGGGCCGTGAAGATCTGCACCCGCTCGCCGCCGGAGTCGCGAACACATGACCACGCGGCGTCCAGAGGGGACGCACATCCCGCGCGACCCGCCGCCGGCGGCGGCAGACCTCAGTGGCGTGCGCGTTCTCATCGTCAACTGGCGCGACCCCTGGCATCGAGAGGCCGGCGGCGCCGAGCGCTACGCCTGGGAGATGGCGCGGGCACTGGCGGCGCGCGGTGCGGCGGTCCGCTTCCTGACCGCGCGCGGGCCCGGCCAGACCCGCGGCGAACGCCGCGATGGGATCGAGATCGTCAGGCGAGGCGGCCGGTTCACCGTGTATCCGCTCGCGCTCGGCTGGCTGCTCGCCCGCCGGCGATCAGCCGACATCGTGCTGGACTGCCAGAACGGCATCCCGTTCTTCACCCCGCTCGTGCTGCCCAGGCGCGTGCCGGTGCTCTGCGTTGTGCATCATGTCCATACCGCCCAGTTCACCGTGCATTTCCCGGCCTGGATGGCCTGGGTGGGCCGGCTGCTTGAAGGGCCGGTGTCCAGGCTGGCCTACCGGCGGCAGGCGTGCGTGGCGGTCTCGCCGTCGACGATCGCCGCGATGCGCGAGCGGCTGCGCTGGACCGGCGACATCTACCTGATCCCCAACGGGACCCCGGTTCCGGCGCCCGCGCCCGCCACGGCTGGCCGCCCGCCCCGGCTGGTCTGGATCGGGCGGCTGGTCGCGCACAAGCGAGCGGAGCTGCTCGTGCCCGTCGCCGCGCGCGGGTTCACGATCGATGTGATCGGCCGCGGGCCGGGCGCCGCCGCGCTGTCGGCGGCCATCGAGTCCGCGCCCGCCCTTGCCGGGGCGGTTGTCATGCACGGCTACCTGCCGGAAGAAGACAAGCACGCGATCGCCAGCCAGGCGCTGCTGCACCTGAACACCTCGCAGGGCGAGGGCTGGGGGCTGTGCGTGCTCGAAGCCGCCGCGCTCGGGGTGCCGACCGTGGCCTACGATGTCGAGGGACTGCGCGACGCGGTGCGCGACGGGCAGACCGGCTGGCTGGTCAGGGACGGAGAGGAGTTGGCCGACGTCGTCGACCGGGCGGTAAAGGAACTCGCGGACCCCGCCCGCCGCGACGAGGTCGCCGCCGCCTGCCGCGACTGGGCAGCGCTGCTGAGCTGGGAACACAGCACGGCCCGCATGGCACAGCTGGTGGCGGCCTGCGTGCGGCTGGGAACCTCCCGGGGAACCCGTGCCGGGGCCTGGCTCGTGTCCCGTGCCGACGGCGGCGACGTGGTGGCGGAGGGGCCGGTGCTCGATGTGCTGCTCGGATCCGGCGGCGTGATCGCCCGGCGCGCCACGCCGGCTGAGCGACTGCTCGGCGAGGTGGGCGGCGCCGCGGAGCCGCCGTGACCGCGACGAGCCAGCTCGGGAAACCGGGAACAGCGGCATTCACCAGGCGTTACGCGTCCTGGCGGCGGGGCGGGCCGTGGCTGGGGCTGCTGGCATGCCTTGCGCTCCTCGCCGCGCTCCCGTTCGCCACCGCGCCCGGTCACATCATCGCGGACACCAAGTTCGAGCTCGCGGTCAACCCGGCTGGCTTCCTGTCCGGCACGCTCTCCCTGTGGAACTCCCAGCAATTCGGTGTGCTGCTGAATCAGGCCGTCGGCTACCTGTTCCCGATGGGCCCGTTCTTCGAGCTGCTGCGGCACATCGGCGCCGCCGGGTGGATCGTCCAGCGGCTGTGGCTGTCAGCCCTGCTGATCACCGCGTTCGGCGGCGCGGTATGGCTCGCCGCGCGGATGGCCATCGGGACGCCGAGGACACGGCTGGCCGCGGGGCTGGCGTACGCGCTGTCGCCCGCGGCGCTGAGCATGCTCGGCCAGACCTCGGGCGAATTCCTGCCGATGGCGCTGATGCCATGGATCATCATCCCGCTCACCGATAGCGAGCCGTGGCTCGCCGGCGCGGCGGTCAGCCGGCGAGCCACCGTGGCGCGCCGGGCGCGGGCCGTCGCCCGGTCAGCCGTCGCCGTCGCGCTCTGCAGCGGCATGAACGCGGCCTCCACCGTCGCCGTCCTGGTCCCCTGCGTCATCTACATCCTGACCAGGCCCGGCGCCCGGACCAAGGTCCGCATGCTCGTCTGGTGGCTGCCCGCCGCGGCGCTTGTCACCAGCTCGTGGTCCATCCCGCTCGAGCTGCTGTCGAAGTACGGCGTCTCTATCGTGCCGTTCACCGAGAGCGCGCAGGTGACCTCCACGACGACGAGCCTGCTCAACATCCTGCGCGGCACCGAGAGCTGGATCGGCTACCAGGCCGTGAACGGGCAGCCGGCCCGGCCGCTGGCGTTCCTCATCGCCACCGGCGTGCTGCCAGCCGTGCTCGCGGGGCTGCTGGCCGCGCTCGGCGTGGCCGGGCTGGCGCACCACAAGCTCCCGGAACGGCGGTTCCTGCTGTGGTCGCTGCTCGGCGGCGTCGTGATCATCTCGCTCGGCTACGTGAGCAGCAGCCTGGGCAACCCGCTGGAAGGTCCGCTCCTGGGGCTGGTCAACGGCCCGGCATCGCCGTTCCGCAACCTGTGGAAGTTCGACCCGATGGTGCGGCTGCCGCTGGCGTTCGGGCTCGCCCACCTGCTGACCGTCCCGCGGATCACGCGGGCGCGGGCCGCGCTGAGCGCGGTGGCCGCGGTCGCCCTCGCCAGCCTGGCGGTGCCCGCCGCCGCCATGGGACTGGCGAGCCCGGGCTCATTCGGCCAGGTCCCCTCCTACTGGGTGGCCGCCGCGGACTGGCTGACCGCGCACGCCGGGAACCAGGCGGTGCTGGTCGAGCCGGGCTCGGCCTTCGGCGAGTACACCTGGGGCAGCCCGATGGACGACGTGCTCCAGGCGCTCACGAATGCCGACTTTGCCGAGCGGAACCTGGGAGTCATCGGCTCCGTGGGCAACGAACGGCTGCTGAACGCCATCGACCAGCAGCTCGCCGCCGGCGACGGCTCGGCCGGCCTGACCGCGGTGCTGGCGCGGATGGGCGTGAAGTACGTGCTGGTACGGAACGACCTGTCGCGTTCCGCGCTCGAGGGGACCTGGCCCGCCCGGATCCACGACGCGCTCGCCGCCTCCCCCGGCATAACGCTCGCGGCGCGGTTCGGCCCGGCGGCGGACTCTGCTGGCCTGCAGGGGACGACCCCCGCACCCCCGATAGGCCCTTCGGGCCTCGGTGCACCCGATGACGCCGTCGCCGGCTTCGACACGCGGTATCCCGCCGTGCAGATCTACCAGGTAGCCAGCGCCCAGGCAGCGGCCATCGTGCAGCCGGCCGCGGGCACGCTGCGCGTCTACGGAGCGCCGGAGGCGATGATCACGCTCGCCAACGAGGGCCTGCTCGGCGACAGGCCGGTGCTCATCAATGACGACGGCACCGGCGAGCCCGTGGCCGGCTCGGTCGTCACGGACTCGCTGCGGCGCCGCGCGGTCGACTTCGGTGAGCTCCGGGCGGGCTACTCGCCTACGCTCACCGCCGGCCAGCCGGCGGACACGTTCCTGTCCGCCGACGACTACACCGAGGCTGACTGGAGCAAGTACCTGACCGTCGCCCAGTACACCGGCATCAGTGACGTGATCGCGTCCTCGTCCGCCTCGGACATCACGGCCGCCCCCAGCCAGTGGGCCACCGGGACGCTCCCGTACGCGGCTTTCGACGGAAACCCGGACACGCTGTGGGAATCCGGAGCATTCAACGGCCCGTTCGGACAATGGATTCAGGTTTTCTTCACGAAGAATGCCCACTTCGGAGCCACCGGTGAAATCCGGGTGGCCTTCGCCGACAACCCGGCGATCGGGCCGCCGGTCACGAAGGTCACCGTGACCACCGCGGCGGGTCAGGTCACCGATCCGGTGCGGGTCAGCGGGAACCCCCAGCCCCTGCGAGTGCCGGCCGGCGCCTCCGGCTGGCTCCGCATCACGATCACCGGCCTCGGCGCGTCGCCTGGCGCCCCGCGGCTCGGCGCTCAGGTGGGCATCGCCAGCATCACCGTGCCCGGGGTGTCCGCCAGCAGGACGATCATCGCGCCATCGGTCACTGGCGGCGACCCGTCCGCTGTCGTGCTCGCCAAGGCCCAGCCGGACCAGTCCGGCTGCATGCTCACCTCCGTGCGCTGGGTGTGCTCTCCGCAGCTCAGCGACTCGACCGAGGAGCAGTACGGCTTCGACCACGCCTTCACCGAGCCAGCGCCAGCGCAGGCGGAACTGCGCGGGTCGGCGACTTTCACCAATGCGCCGCTGGCCGACAGTTACGCGCTCCCCGGCAGAAGCCAGCCGGCCGCGACGGCGTCGTCAACCTATACCGGTGATCCGCAGGACCAGCCGAAAAATGCCTTCGACGGCGACGCCGCGACCACCTGGATAGCCAGCCCGGCCGACCCGCATCCGAAGCTGACGATCAGGTGGGGGTATCCGCGCGTGATCAGCCGGGTCACGTTCAAGCGCCCGCCGGGCGCGTCGGGGCTGGCGCAGGTGCTGATCACCGGTTCCCAGGGCGAGCGCCGTGGCGCCATGGTCGGGGCGGACGGCGTCGCCAGCTTCGCGCCGATGAAGACGGCCGGCCTGAGCTTCACGTTCACCACCTATCAGGCGCCGCTGCAGATCAGCGACGTGCTGATCCCCGGAGTGCAGGCCATCCGCGCGCCTGCCACGCTGTTCCGGCTGCCGTGCGGCTTCGGGCCGCAGCTGGTCGTCGACGGACAGAGCGTGCCCACCGGAGTGACCGGCACCTTCGCCGATCTCCTGAACGGCCGCCCGATGCGGTTCACCGCCTGCACCTCGGTCCCGCTCGGCGCGGGGGTCAACCGGGTGACCGACGCGGCGACCGACATCTTCGACGTGCGGGATGTCGTGCTCCAGACCGCTGGCGTGAGCGCTGGTTCCCGGGGCGGCGCGGCGGCGGCCGCGACCGTCACGTCCTGGACGCCTTCGGTGCGCACCCTGCGCGTGACGGCGGCGGCACGCTCGTACCTGGAGGTGAACGAGAACTTCAACCCCGGGTGGCGGGCGGTTCTCGACGGCCGCCGGCTGCAGCCGGTCCGGCTCGACGGGTGGAAGCAGGCGTGGGTGCTCCCGGCCGGCACGGCGGGGGTGGTGACGCTCACTTACCAGCCGGAATCGCTCTACCGCGACGCCGTCATCGGTGGCCTCGCCGCGCTGGCCCTGGTCATCATCGTCGCGCTCGCGCTCGCGCTGGCGAGACGCCGGGGACGGCGGCCGCTGGCGTGGCCCGCCGATCCGGTCGTGCCCGGCCCGCGCCGGCGGTGGTTTGCCGCTGGCGTCATAGCCGCGTCCCTGGTGGCGGCAGGCGTCGTGCTCGGCGGTTATCCCGGTGCGATCCTGGTGCCGGCCGTGGCCGGGGCGCTGTACTTCCTGGCGGGTCCCCGGGTGCTCGGCGGGTTGTTCGCCGTCGCGCTGATCGTGGGAGCGATCGGCGAGCACTTGGTGTTCTCCGGGGCTACCGGGCCGTTCGTCACCGCCGCGGCGAACACGATCCCGCAGGTGATCTGCCTGATAGTCGTCGGCGGCCTCGCCGCCGCCCTGCTGTGTCCGGCGAGGGGGCGAGAGGAATGAAGCGCCGCGCGACCGGCCTGCTGCTCGCCGGGCTAGCCGCCGGGCTGGCGGCCTGCTGCGCCGCGAGCGCGGTCATCCTCGGCTGGCGCATCCCGGCGCGCCCCGTGAGCGAGCGTGAGACGGCGACCCTGACCGCGGCCCACGCCTCCTATTTCAGCCCGACCAGGCTGACCGAGATCACCGGCGCGGCCATCGAGGTCACCGACACGATCACCGCGGGCGCCACCCCTGGCTACCCGGCCATCGCCGTCTGGGACGTGCACAGATCCGTGTACGACACGACCAACCATCAGCAGCTCGAGCCGATGTCCCGCACGGTCGTCTTCGACCGCAAGACCGCCGAGCTGATCAACTGCTGCGGCGGGAACATCAACGGGAACGGGCTGATCCGGCAGGACGGGATAGCGGGGTACGCCTTCCCGGTCGGTACCGGCAAGCAGACCTACCACGTCTTCGACGCGGTACTGGACAAGCCGGAGCCGGTCGCGTATTCCGGCACGGACACAGTCGACGGCATCCTGACCTACCGGTTCGCGGAGGACGTCGCCGCGGCGAACGCTGGATTCTCCCCGTTGTCGTCGACGGATCCAGAGCTCTACACCATGCACCGCGTCTACTGGGTCGACCCGGAGACCGGCATGGTGCTCAAAGTGACCGAGAAGGAGGATCTCTACCTCGTCCACGCCGCCACAGGCTCAGTCGCCACGCACCTGTTCAGCGCGGACCTGCAGGCGACGCCCGGCACCGTCGGGCGGCTAGCGAGCCAGGACGCCCACGCCCGGGACGAGATCGCGCGGGTGGCCAGCGCCCGCCTGGTGCTGTTCCGTGTGGCGGGCGGGCTCGCGCTGGCCGCCGGGTGCCTGCTCGCCCTCGGGGCGGGGCGCACGTGGCTACGCCGACGCTCTCCTGGTGGTCAGTGAGTACCCGGGCACGCTGGACCATCCGCACCGCCGGCGCCGCGCTGGCGGTGCTGGGGATCACGATCGGCGCGCTGTGGCTGGCCGGCGTCTTCCAGCCTGGCCCGGGTTTCGCGGGCACAGCCGCCGCGCACCCGGATACGACGTGGGACGGCTTGTTCCAGGCGTACGGCAATTCGTCGGGAGCGTGGAGCGGCGGAGACGGCGCCCAGTCGCTGGCCTTGCCGGACGGCGGCACCGTGTGGTTCTTCGCCGACACCTTCCTGGGGACGATTGATCCCGGGGGGACACGCTCGCCGGTCACCACCGGTCTCGCGCACAACAGCGCCGTGCTGTACCGCGACGGCCGGCTGGGACCCACATACGCGGGCGCGCCCGGCCTGGGCGGCTACAACAGCATCGCGGACTACACCTGGGTCGCGCCGCCGCCGCCGTACCCCGCGGACCGCTATGAGCTGATCAACGGCGATCAGGTCATCGACCACGGCACGGTCTACAAGTTCTACCAGCTGGCGGACCGCCACATTCACCCCGGCGGCTTCCAGTACAAGCTGGTGGGCACGGTGATCGAGACGTTTTCCCTCGGCACCGCGACGTCCCCCGGCACCGCGACTTCCCTCGGCACCGCGACCGGCACGCTCACGCCGGCGGGCGGGACACCGATGGGAATCCAGGACTCCGCCCGGAGCAACCCGGTCATCTGGGGTGCCGCGACGCTGGTGTCGGGCGGCTACATCTACATCTACGGGGTCAAGCCGTACAACGGCCACACGGCGCCCTTCCCGCTGTACCTGGCGCGGGTCCCCGTGGGCGGCCTGGCGGCCGGCGACGCCTGGCAGTACTACGCCGGCGGGCCAGGATGCTCCCCGCCGGCGAGCGCGTGGGTAAGCGACCCGCGGTCGGCGACGGCCCTAATGACGGGAGTGTCCGCCGGGTTCAGCGTCACCGACGTCAACGGCACCTTCGTCCTGCTGACCGGCGATAACTCCACTGCCGTCACGGCCAACGACGCCGTCGCGTACTACGCGGGCTGCCCGACCGGATTCTCTTCGGGCAGCCCCCGGTACCACGTCTACCAGCCGCGCCTGTCCGACGGTTACCTCGCCTACGAATACCGGATCGTCCCCCAGTTCAGCGCTGGTAGCGACGTGCTCGTTAGCTATAGCCTGAACACCACCGTCGTGGGGGGAAACTTCGGCAACATCCTCACCTACCGCCCGCACTTCCTCGACGTCAAGCTTCCCGGCATAGGCGGCCGTTCCGGGGCCGTCACCGACCCGGCACCCTAGGAACCCATGGCCGCCAGCAACCTGCACGAGAAGGAATCCGCGGACGCGCCGCCGCGAGCGCGGGCTGGCGTGCGCTGGCGCAGGCTGCGGGCTGGCGGCCTGGTCATCGGCCTCGTCACCGGGCTCATCCTGGTGCTGGCGCTGAAACCTTCCGACGGTCGCTCGCCGGCCGCGCTGGACCCGGCGGGCACCGGGGCCAGTCTTCCCGCGAGCCTCCCGCCGAGCGCTCCCGCCGGTCTTCCGGCGAGCACCGGCCCGCGGACCGGCGTCGGGCCGGTCCCCGCCGCCCTGGACGCCGAGTGGGCCGGGTATTCGGACAGCTCGACCTGCGGCGACTGGGCCGGCGGCGACGGCATTTCCGCGGTGCGGCTGAGCGCCTCGCAGATCGCCTGGTTCTTCTCCGACAGCTACCTCGGCCCCGCCACGCCCGAATCAGGGTTCTCGCACTCCGCCGGGCTGGTGCACAATTCGGTGGTCATCCAGACCCTGAGCGGCCAGGGCAGCAGGTTCGTCACGCTGACCGGCGGCGGGGTGTGCAGTTCCTCGGTGCGGCCGGCCGCGGTGATCAGCCCGCCACTGGCGCCCGGCGGCCACTCCACACGGTACTGGGCCGAGGACGGCATCACGGTCGGCGATGCGATCATCAAGTTCTACAACAGCTACCGGCCCGGCAACGCCCCCTACATACCGACGGGGACCCTGATCGCCACGTATTCGGCCAGCGAGCTCGGCGCGGCCGGCGACGGCCCGTCCCCCGGCGGCGTCGTGACGCCGGAGCTGATTCCGCTGCCGTCCTACACCCCGCCAGGCAGCGACTCGCCGATCGTGTGGGGCGCGTCGGTCCTGCGCGCCGGGAACACGGTCTACGTCTACGGCACACAGATGCCGAACGCCCCGGTCCCCTTCCGGCAGCTGTACCTGGCCCGGGTCCCCCTGTCGCAGCTGACCCAGTTCGCCGCCTGGCAGTTCTACGCCGGCTCCGGCCGCTGGACCGCCAGCCAGCCAGCGGCCCAGCCCCTCCAGCCGGCGCAGAGCACGCTCAGCGTGTCGTCAGGCTTCAGCGTGGTCCGTGCCGGGCAGCGCTACTGGCTCATCCAGGCTGACCCGGTCGCCGGCAGCCAGGACATCGACGCGTACCCGGCCGCCTCGCTGTGGGGGCCGTTCGACCAAGCCGCCGGGATCGTGCTCTACCGCGACCCCGGCATCGGGCTGGACAGCGCGCACGACTACCGGCTCATGTACGAGGCTCGCGCCGAGCCCGCCGTCTCCACCAGCCACGAGCTGGTGATCAGCTACAACATCAACTCCATCGGCAACACCTCCGGCTGCGTACCGATGTCCTGGTTTACCAACACCGTGACGCTGCCCAGGTTCATCGCCGTACCGCTTACCCTGCTCAGCGGCGCGGGCGGCGGGCCGGATGTGGTGACGGCCGGGCCGCCCAGCTACCCGCAGATCGCGCAGCGTGCCCCGGCGCAGTGGTTCAACGAATGGAACTACCCGGCGGACGGCTGCCCTCAGGTGCCGGGCGTCACCCGCGTCAAGGCCAGGCCGCAAGCGGGCGCGGTGGCGCTGAGCTGGCCCGATGCCGGGCTCGGTGTCGCCTACCGCGTCTACCTGCGCTCGCCTGGCACGACCGGCTACACGCTGAGCACCACGGTGAGTTTCGTGCTGTCGACCACGACTCCGACTATCAGCGCGACCCTGTTCGGGCTGGCCCCCGGAGAGTACGTGGCCAGGGTGGTCCCGGTTAACCTCAGGCAGCAGACAGGGCACGCCGCCCAGGTGGCGTTCACCGTCCCCGGCGTCCCCGGCGTCCCCGGCGGGTGATGGTCAGACCGGCCCGGTGGCCGGGCACGCCCGGCGCAGCAATGCCGGGAGGTAGGCGGCGCCGGGACCATCGGAGCTGGCGGAGTCCGCGGGGTTGAAGGCGCCGCAGTTGTCCAGGGACATGCAGCCGCAGCCGATGCATCCGGCGAGCTGATCGCGAAGGGCCGCTAGCGCGGCGATCTGCTCGTCGAGGCGCTTGCGCAAGCCATCGGACAGGCCAGCCCAGTCGGCCTGGCCAGGTATCCCCTCACGCGGCAGCGCCAGGGCCGCGGAAATCTCGTCAAGGCTGAGCCCCATGTTGCGAGCGGCACGGATGAGCGCCAGGCGGCGCAGCGAGCTGCGCTGGAAGCGGCGCTGCCCGCCCGCTGTCCGGGCGGCGCTGAGCAGGCCGAGTTCGTCGTAGTAGCGGATCGCGGACTGGGTGAACCCGCTGCGCCGGGCCATCTCGCCGACCGTGAGCAGGTCGGTGGCGCGCGGCCCGGCGGCACGAACTTGAGTGGCCCCCATCGGATTCCCTTCGTCCTCGGGCTTGCTGTTGGACGGTTCAGCTGATGCTGACCTCATGGCCAGCGGGTCAGCAGTATTGCCGCGCGGGCGGCGACTCCAGCAGGGTTCAGGGTTTCCGTGCGGGCCTTCCAGCTCCGGTTCCCGGGGGTGTCGGCCCGACCCTTACAGGGAAAACTACACACATCCTAAGGTGGCAACAACTGGGCCGCCCAGTCAAAATTTGTAATTATTTACTAACATCGGCCGGGCCGGCGGCAGGTCAGGGCACCATGCCCAGTTGCCCGCGACCGCCCGCTCGGGTCTGCCCGCCGCTACCGCCCGCCCGGGTCTGC
>Ga0306926_10005460_pt1 | contig 13522 bp, 14 predicted proteins | sample flu12Cox44000178_FD_203759 | JGI IMG/M metagenome (GOLD analysis project Ga0306926, IMG submission 203759) | Lab enrichment of tropical soil microbial communities from Luquillo Experimental Forest, Puerto Rico - flux8day.12C.oxic.44.000.178 (v2)... | ecosystem: Environmental > Terrestrial >... | reverse complement strand
TGCTGCATCGCCATGGCAGTGCGCACACGGTGATTCATGCGGTGCAGCGCACCTACACGGATGGTATGAACGGCCAGACCGTCTTCACGTACCACGCGAAGCTCGACGGGCTCGAGCCGCATTCGTCGTACCGCTACTCGGTGACTGCGGACAATGACAGCCGGCGGCGGACACCCTTCACGGCGACATTTCGCACCGCGCCCCGTGGGCGGGTGCCGTTTCGCTGGACCAGTTACGGCGATCTCTCAACACCGGTCACGTCCTGGACGATGTCATCCCCGCAAAGCCATCACGCGGTGGATGCGGTCGAGCGTTTCCAACCGCTTTTCCATCTGCTCAACGGCGATCTGTGCTACGCGAACCTGAACCCGACTGCTCAGCCAGCGGTGTGGGCGGACTTCGGCAACAACGTGCAGCGTTCGGCCGCCAATCGCCCGTGGATGCCCTGCCCGGGCAACCACGAAATCGAGTTCGGCAACGGCGAGCACGGCATGAACTCCTATCTCACCCGCTACGCACTTCCGGACAACGGCACATCCTTCCCGGGCCGCTGGTACTCGTTCAGGGTCGGTTCGGCGCTGTTCATCTCGCTCGCCGCCGACGATGTGATCTACCAGGACAGCGGCGCTTTCAACCCTGGACCGGCGCCCCTGACTCCGGCGCCGAGCACGGCTCACGAACCGATCGCGCCCGGCACCTCGATCTATATCCGCGGCTACAGCGGCGGCGCGCAGACGCGCTGGCTGGAAGCGACCCTCGCCGCAGCGCAGGCCGACACGAGCATTGATTGGATCATCGTGCAGATGCACCAGGACGCCTTGAGCTCATCAAAGAACGGCAACGGCTCGGACCGCGGCATCCGCGAGACGTGGCTACCGCTCTTCGACCGCTACGGCGTCGACCTCGTGCTGTGCGGTCACGATCATGACTACGAGCGCAGCTGGCCGGTGCGCGGCTGCAACCATCACGTGGGGCGTGATGCCGCCAGCGGTACGACCGTAGACACCTGTCAGCCGCAGCCGGTGATGACGAGTGAGCCTGCAGACGGGCGATTCGATACTCGCCACGGCACCATCCATCTCATCCTCGGTGGGGGCGGCACGAGTGCACCGACCGATTTGTACGGGGTGAACCCGGTAAGCGGCACTCCGCAGGCCAAGGTCATCACCAAGGCCAACCGGCCGATCCCCGGAGCCGAGCCTGGAGTCTTCATCAAACACGGTGCCGATGCGCTCGAGGATGCCATCTGGTCTGCGCGCCGTAACACCGTCACAGGTTACGGTATCGGTGTCTTCGATCTCGAACCCGGAGAGGCGAACGGCCCAACCACGATCACGATGCGGTACTACCACGCTGTGGTGGCCGACCATGTCGGGACCTCAGACTACGAGCTCTTCGATACGGTCGTGCTCGCCAAGGCGCGACGCGACTCAACCAGTGCAGCCGGCTACGAGTGCGGAGGCGCTGTAGAGTTGCGGAGAATCTCAACGCCGCTGCTACCCGTTGTCGCTAGCGTGTGGCTGGAAAGAACCGGTCCTTGAAGCTCTGATAGCGGCGCTGCGAGAGCTCCAGGATTTCGCCAAATTCAGCTTCCTGGCGCAGTGGCTCCAACAGCGGATCGGTCGCCAGGTACGGGTAGGGGAAAAATCCGCCTTCGACGCTGCCCCGCAGAACCCGCAGCGCAGATGCCCGGTCACCCAAAACTGCGTAGCTCTGTGCGATCTTGTAAATACCCTCCGGGTCCCCCACTCCGCGCTGCGCAACGTCCCGCTCCAGATTGCGCAGGATCTCCAGTCCGTCAGCCTCACGATGAGCGATGGAATCGCTGAGAGTCCTGCCGATTCGCGTGTACAGGGAGGAATCGAGCTCGAAGGCGCGATCGAAGTCCCTGGCTGCTCGACTCCACTCATTCTGGTAGTACTCTCCGAGTCCACGATAGAACAACAGGAATGCGGACTCGTCGACCTCGGGCAAGCTGTCGAGGAACCTGGCGTATTCTCCTCGATACAGATAGGTGTTGAGGACCGAGCCGTTCGAATTTCTCACCAGCGGATCGAGGCGCAGCGCACGCTCACACTCCGCGACTGACTCGTCCAGCATTCCGGCAAACCGATAGGCGTATCCCAGCTCCCAATGAAGCGGCGCGTAGTTGGAATTATCTTTCAGCGCCTCCCGCAGCATGGGTACCGCTTCCTCGACCCTACCGGTGTCTATCAGCAGATTAGCGAGGAACATCCGGGCATCGAGCAGCGACGGCTGGAGCGTCAGCGCGCGCTCGTAAGCGGCTCGCGCTCGGCGATACTGTTCGCGTCCGCCAAGCTCGAACGCCGCATCCGAAGTATACGAAGCGCCCAGATACGCCCAGGCGAGAGCGTAGTTGGGGTCAATCTCGGTCGACTTCTCGAGCATCTTGATCGCCAGGGGGAACTTGTGCTGGCCGTGCAGATCGACGCCGCGGAGATAGTATTCATAGGCAAGCGGACTGACCGAGGTCTCCGGTTTGATCCGATCGAGCTCCGAGGGCGATAACTTCAATTGCAGTTTGCGGATGAGTTGATCGGCTACCGCGTCCTGGACCCTGAGGAGGTTGTCGTACTTCAGGTCGATCGTCCCGCGACCGAGAAGCTTCTCAGCCTTGGCGTCGATCAGCTGGTAGGTGATACGCAGATTGTCGCCATCGCGCAGGAATCCTCCGGTCAGCAGCGTGTCGACCTTGAGATCGGCGGCGACCGATTGGATGTCGATGACTTTGCCGCGGTACTTCTGCACTGCTGAGGACGGTCGTACGCTGAGCGAGCTGACGTAGTCGAGCTTGGTGATGAGGGCGTCCGCCAGCGAGTAGCCGAGAAAGTCGCTGTCAGCGTCCTGCCCCAGGTTCTGCAGCGGGAGAATCGCCAGACTCCGCGTTTGCGTCGGCGCCGTTGTCAGAAGTGGCGGTCGAAAATGCAAGTAAGCGGCCAGGCCCAGTGCGCTCGCAATCAGCACCAGCGCGAGCAGGAATATGCCTCTGTTGGCTGACGCTGGAGCTCGTGCGGGGCCTTGCCCTTCGGCGGCAGGCTGTGGCCCCGAGGGTACGGTCGATGACTCCGGCAATGGCCGGATTGGGGTTTGACCGGGCGCTGACCGATCGGTCTCGCGTGTGGGGGCGGTTGCGGCGTCACCCCCTCTCACGGGGGAGACAAATCGATAGCCCTTCTTGGGAACGGTCTCGATGTGCTGTGAACCGCTCTCCCGGTCCCCGAGCGCCTTTCTGATCATCGAGATCGTGACCGTCAGGTTCGCCTCCTCCACGACGCTCCCCGGCCAAACGGCTTGCATGATCTGGTCCTTGGAGAGGAGGCGACCGCCGTTCTCCACCAGCAATACCAGCAGCTCAAAGGCCTTTGGCGGCAACGGCAGGGCTCGCCCGTGTCTCGTCAGCAGCTGTTCCGAGGGTTCGAGGCGAAACTCGCCGAACTCGTAAAAACTTCCTGTTTTCAAGCTCATGGCGCAAGTCGGGACGCCGCTTGGAAATTATTTGGAATTCCTTTTGAGTCCCCTGAGGACTTCTCTTTCCTGCCTCGAGCACGGTGGCGCCCGCGATCGGCGCCCGGCCTTTGGATCATCGCGCAGCATCCGCCGCACGGGCCAGTGCCGACGTACAAAAACCATTGATCGATCCCGCAAAACAGGAGACTCAAAATGAAGGACTGGTTTGTTCCTGCAGTGGTCGCGACCGGCTTGCTGACGACGGCCTCGTCCGTTTCGGCTGACGTTCCAGAAATCGAGTTCCACCTTGTTCCGCAACCAAAATTCGCGAGCTGCCTGGGCGTGGAAGGTGGACCGTCGCCCTCCGCTGACGTGATCGTTGAGCGTGGCGAGCTGAGCGATATCCTCATTCTGCACGCTCACCATCTTAAGCCGAATCTGGGCTTTGACCTCTTCACCATCCAGAACTCAAACCTGCTGGCTTCCGGCGAGCCTGATCCTAACTTCAAAAACTTTGGCTTGGCCTGGTACCAGACCGATGTCCAGGCCGATGGGCGCGGAGAGGCGGAGGTCGCAATCAAGACCATCCTGCTGGATCAAATCTTTGGCTTTGATCCCGCCGCCGCACTGCAGCCTACTCATACCTTCCACGTGGGCTTCTGGTTCAACAACCCTCAAGATGCTTCGACCCCACCAAGCCGACGCCCTTCAACGGCGAACAGCACGCCGGTCCGAACGCGATGATCTCGTTGCCCAATGCGGTTACGGATCTCGGGCCGCTGTGCACTCGACCGATCAAAGAAAACGACGTCTTCATCTGCAAGGAGTGAGAGCGGTCTGGAGCCCCGCGGCCGCCCGTTGCGGGGTTCTCGCTGCTCCTTGAGTTTCGAGCCCTGAGGAATCCGCATGAGCTTCGGAGAAAACACGCATCCGCTCATGGTTGCAGGTATGGATGCGGTGCTCCGCACGGCGGCTGCGGATTCCGCCACTCGTATTCGTGTCGCCTGGCTCTGCGCAACGGTGTTGCTTCTGGAGGGCTACGACATTGTAGCCATCGGCTGTGCCGTCCCCGCACTGGGCGACGCATGGCGACGGCCGCCTGGAGCGTTTACCGCCGCGCTGGCGGCCGGCAATGTTGGAATTTTGCTGGGTTCCCTTACCGCAGGGATGTTGGGTGACCGACGCGGGCGCAAGCCCGTACTGATTGCCTGCGTCATCATTTTCGGCACCGCCTCACTGGCCACGGTCCTCGCCGCCTCGCCCCTACAGCTTGCGGCGTTGAGGCTATTTGACGGGCATCGGGCTCGGTGGCGGCATTCCGACGGCGATTGTGCTTGCTGCGGATTTCGCTCCGTTGTCTGCCCCTGGACCGCTCGTGATCGGGACTTTCTGCTTGGCCGCAGTCGTCGATCGCTTTGGTATCGAACGCGTACTGACTGCCAGCCTCGCGCTTGCCACGCTGACGCTGCTCGCGATCGGACAGCTCGACCCGCGGAACTGGCAGCTCATCGCGTTGCTGCTCGGCGCCGGGCTCGGAGGCAGCAGCCAAGGTGGTATCAGTGGCCTGTGCGGACTGATTTACCCCCTGCCTTGCGCGCGAGCGGTGCCGGCTCATGCTCGGGCGCGGATTCGCGGGCAGTCAGATATTCACGGTGGCGGCAATGTCAGCATGCGGCGCCGCGGTGCTGATGGGGATCCTCGCGTACCGACGCGGTGCTCGTGGCATCGTCGCGGGACTCAGCCCATGAACGATGAGGCTCAGGTACCGCCCCAAGCGTTTCCGGACTATCTGCTCGGCAGTACCGATGCCGAGCATGAACGTCTCATCCGACAGGCGGCACGACTCGCGCCCGCGACGGAGGCGTTTTTCCGCGAGGCGGGCATTGGTGCCGGACAGCGCGTACTCGATGTCGGCTCGGGAGTGGGAGACGTGGCGATGCTGTTGGCGCGCCTCGTCGGCTCAACTGGCGCAGTGGTCGGCGTCGAACGCGACGCGAAGTCGATCGCCCGCGCCACAGCGCGCGCCACAGAGGCGAGGCTCGTCAACATCACCTTCGTTGAAGGCGATATCGCTGACTGCCCGTTGAGTGGCGTGTTCGACGCCGTGGTCGGCCGCTACGTGCTGCAGTTTCTGCCGCATCCTGCCGGGGTACTGCGGCGTCTCTCGCAAAGCCTCCGCGGCGGCGGGATCGCCGCATTCCTCGAGTGCTCATTTGCGCCCTTCATGGCGCTCTCCGCACATCCGCCCCTCTGGTCGACCGCGGTGCGATTGATGCACGAGATCAGCACCTGTCACGGGGTACGCATGGAGATGGGACCGGAACTCTTGCGCACCTTCACCGACGCCGGCCTGCCGGCCCCGCACATGCGGCTCTACATGGAGCTCGGTCACGATCCGAATTTCACGCGCTGGCTCGCGGACGTGTTGCGGACGCTGCGACCGCAGTTCAGTAAGTTTCGGATCTCTGCCGACCCGCTGGGCGATCTCGATACGCTCGAGGACCGACTGCATGCCGAAGTCGCCTCCTCAAAGACGGTGGTGCCGTGGCTGTCGATGGTCGGAGCCTACGCGCGCCACCAGACGGCATCCAATACCTAACGACTCGACGCGCAGAAAGGAGACTCAAGATGAAGTACTGGTATGTTCCCGCCCTGGCCGCGACCACTCTCCTGGCGTCCGCCGAGTCAGTTTCGGCTGATTGGTCGGTTTCGGCTGAGGCCGCGGACCCCATACCCACGGCGACTCAATCGCTGAGTCATGCGGATCTTCTCAACTGGCTGGCAGACGGCGAACAGGGCCTTTGGGTTCAGGCGGGCAACTCCAGGTGGTTCTACGCCCGCTTCACGAACATCTGCCCCGGATTGCGATCTTCCAACTCGCTCGTCTTCGAGACTGGAGCCTCGAACAGGATCGATCGGACGAGCTCCGTCATCGTGTCGGGCCAGCAACGCTGCAGCGTCCAAAACGTCATGCCGAGCAGCGGACCGCCGAAGGATCGCAACGCCGGCGTGCTGCTGCAGCCTCAGACCCAATGAGTGATTGGGCCGCGCGCGTTTCTTCTACACCCCTGGCCGACGACGCTCCGGGTGCACAACCCACGCCAGCGCGTACAGCAGGGCGGCGGGTAGTCCGAAGAACACGACTCCAACAACCGCGCCGATGCCTTTCGGGTAGATCAGCTGCAGGGCAACGAAGACGATGCACACCGTGGCAGCTACGTGCCCGAGGCGCTGCAGGATTCTCGACAACGTACTCACGGCGTCATGGTCCTACTTCGGCCCGCGCCGTTCCGTGCGGTACTTCTTGCTCGGCCTGTAATCGTGCCGATAGGGCCTGTCTGCCCTGGGTTTGCCCCGGCAACTCCAGGTGCTACGTTTAGTCAAATCGAATCCGCCCAGCGAGCGGCCGGCTGCGCTGGCTTCGTCAGCGTTCGGCGGGAGCACCGCCGACTATGTCGTATCCTTTTCGTGCATCGATTTGATGGCGGCGTTCTGAAGCGTCTTGGCGATTCTCACTGCGAGCTGCACAACGCTCTCAATCGTCGCCTGTGGTGAGTCGGGTGCAACATGGCCGACGAGGCCCGAGGCTATCTGCGCGGCGACCAGGGTTCGCAGTTCGATGGACGACAATTGCATGGGCATTACCTCCTCGCCGCAGCGGCGTTTTCGTCTGTGCAAAGCTTGGCGTTAAGCGGCTCTCAAGCCTGTGCCTTCATTGTTGCGCCCCACGCGCCGGCGGCAAAGCCGTTTACGCCCGCGCGCCTTGGGCCGGTCCCACCAAGACGAGCAACACTGCCACCAGCATGCCGATCAGAGCCGCGCGACGCGGATCGGGCGGCCGCGGTTCCGGCGGCTGCGGCTCATTCCGCGCGTCCATCCCCTGAACGTGATCGACCGGAGATTTTCGTTCTATCGGATCGGCACCGATTTCACTGAGGCGTCGTGGATCGCTTTCGCAATCCTGACCGCAGTCTCCGCGATCTCAACGACCTCGTCATCGGAGGATTTCCGTCCAAGCGACAGCCCGGTAACGAGCCCGGAGGCTACTTGAGCGGCGAGCAAGCTGCGCATTTCAAGCTCGGAGTAATTTGCGGCCATTTTTTGTGTACCTGCATGAGGTGATCACGGCTTCTAGGCTACGGCGTAATGCCTCGCATAGCTACGCCGCCCTTTCCATCTGCCAGCGAACCTGCCTCACCGAGGGGACGACCGAGCTCATCGCGCACCAGGAGGTCGCGTGGTGACCGTACGGCGCCGGTTGCATTTGCCTACCGGACGACAACGACGAGCGCAACCCCTACCACGAGATACACGACCCCAATCACCGCAGCCGCCAGGAGCCGCTCGGTCACTCCGCGGGCACGCACACTCGGATGCCGTACGCCGGTCGCGCTGTCCTCTGCACTCATGAGCCCCGCCTTTCAAGGAAGATCCTTGATTCATAAGCGAGCAACACCTGGCGCTGAGAGTTATTCCCGGCGCTTCGTCGCCGGCCCTGGACCGGAGGGTGGTATTTCCCGAGCATCGGTGCCGCGGATTATGACGCGCAACCGATACGGATTGAGTCGGACATTTCGTCTCCGACGCGCGACAGTAACTTCAGACACCCGTTCCGGTATTAGACTAAGCGGCGTGTGTAGGGGGGGACGTGCGCCATGAGCGAAGCCATCGCATTTATTTCGATTTGCCCGCGGTGTCGGCGCGAACAACTGCAGACCGGATTCACACGCGTCGAGCTTGAAAGATTGTTCAACGGTGGCCATCCAATCGAGGCGCACTGCGTGCCATGCCAGGAATTCTGGCCCATCAGCTTGGAAAAAAGAATCGAGCTGGGCGAGATAGTGGCGGCAACTTGCAATGTACCGCGGGCCGTCCGCGACGGTCATTGTTGATTGAGTTGCGGGCGCGGTAAGGTAGCGAGGGTCAAAAGACCGTACTGAACGTCCCGTGTGGTCCCGGACCATTCGGCCGCAACTTGGCCGTGGGGCGAGTCGGGGGTGCGTGCCCAACCAAATGGCGCCGCACGCTGTACCAAAGCGGATGGCAACGGCGCATGCGGGTTGCACTGCCGCCAGGCGTGCTGAATCGGATCAATGTACGGCGCGTTACTCATCCTGCGACCTCCGTGTAAGTGCGCCTGCGGGGGGCAGCCACGCCTCGTTCACGCAGTGGCTGAGAACTCCTCGCGCCGTGCGGGAGGCGCCCAGGGATGCGGCCGGATCCCTCCACAAACCCAGCCGCATCCCCCAGCGCGCGAGCCGGCGAAGGCTATGCTTGAATCCCCTGCGCGACGGGCAGCGCGGAAGGTACGCGCCGGTGATGTCAGTCGGGTGATCGCTAGATGAATTCGAGCACGAGGCCGCAGGGCGTCAGGACCCGTGACTTCAGGATCGTTTACGCCCGCGCAAAATCGCTAGGCAACCGAGCACGAAAACCAGTCCGGTGGCTGCGAACTGCACGTCGATCTCTGGTGCACCCACAGGCTTGGTTGGCCCGAGGGTTCCATTACAGGTCACGGAAACCACCGTTGTAAGTCGAGCCGCATTTGAACAGCGTCGACGGGTTGGGGGTGATTCACGCCCCGCGCGTCGTGCACAGGAAGAGCTGCGCCGGCGGGAAGTTGCGTCGCTCGGAACTGCGCTGCACATCGCCGAAGGTGCGCTGCAGTGTAGGGAGGGCTCGGGCGGTGAACTGGTATACGAGAAACGCTCCGCCCGGCTCGAGCGCCGCGCGGCTCTTCACCACGATGTCGGTGCGCACCGGCTCCGGCATGCTGCCGAGTGGAATGCCGGAGATGATGTAGCGCGGCGCCGCGAGGCCGAGTCGCCGGAGTGCCGGCTGCACCTCTGCGGCCGAATCCTGCACGACGTGTAGCCGCGGATCGGGCAGAGTCCGTTGCAGAAAACGCACGAAGTCACGGTTCGTCTCGATGGCCACGAGGTGCGCATCGCCGCGCATGCGCCGCAGAATCTCGCCGGTGAACGTGCCGACACCCGGCCCGTATTCCACGATCACACGGGCACGGCCCCAGTCGACCGGCTCCAGCACCTGGTCTACGAGAAAGCGCGAGCTCGGGATGATCGAGCCGAGCATGTTCGGATGACGCAGAAAGTTGGTCGCAAAGAGCAGCGCTTCGCCGAGCGGCTTGAGCGGCGAGAGTGGCGATCGGGCATTTTCCGGCATGACGGGCCTCTCAGTCAGGGTAGCAGCGTATGTTCCTGGATCACTGTGGCGCTCCGGTCCACTGAGCGCTCAACTTCCACAGCGATTCCTGCAGCTCGACGTCGTTCGCGAGCGGCGCGGCATCACGAGGCAGGTGGTACTCGTCGAAGTAGCGGCCTGTGATGCCGGCGACACTCGGGTCGAGGGCGAGGTAGATGCTGGTGCGTGCGCCACGCTCGGCGTCAAACATGACGCGGGTGATCAGCGGCTTGACGAGCTGCAGCCAGCGCGGCAGCAGATTCGTAGCGACGACACCCGGATGCAGGCAGTTGACGCTCATGCCGGTGCCGGCCATGCGGCGCGCGAGGGCAAACGTATGCATGACATTAGCGAGCTTCGACTGTGCATACGCTGCGGTAGCCACGTAACGAACGTGCGCGTTTGTCACCGCCGCAAGATCCAAGCGGCCGCGATAGTGGATCCGGGAAGCGACCATGACGATCCGTGCCGCCTTGGCCATGTGACCCGACAGCAAGGCGGTGAGCAGGAATGGACCCAGGTGGTTGGTTGCGAACGTGAGCTCGAAGCCGTCGACCGAGGTGCGGTGGCGGGTGCTCACGATGCCGGCGTTGTTGACGAGGAGCCCGAGCGGCGGGTAGTCGCGGCGGACGCTCGCGGCGGCCTCCCGCACGGAGGCGAGCGAGGCAAGGTCGCAGGGGACCACCTCGACCGTGGCGCGAGGTGCGTGCCGTATGATCTCATCACGCACCTCACTTGCAGCCCTCACGTCGCGGGACAGCATGACGACGGTTTTCCCGGCGCGCGCGAGCTCACGGCTCGTCACGCGGCCGATGCCGTGGGTGGTGCCGGTGATGACGGCGAGTTCGCTCATGATTCCCTGCCCGCAATACTCAGCAGCGGGTGGCCCATGCGGATCACCCTTCCCGGGCCCAGTCCGGAAGCCAGCACGATGCCGGGCGGTGCGAAGGCGATCATGGTGGAGCCGTGCTGGAACCAGCCCATCTCTTCGCCCTTGCGCAGCTTGGCATCGCAGGGAATGGTGTTAGGTCCGCGGTACTTCAGATGCAGCAGCACGTCCGCACAGTGCAGGCGGATGCTCGCCACCAGGATGGCCGCGACCGGCACCAGCGTGATGAGGTGGTTCGATGCGCTCAGCCGGCAGCGAATGATCGCGCGTTCGTTCTTGCAGAAGAGACTCTCGACACGTCGGAGCGCAATCGGATTGACGTTCCAGGTGTCTCCGGAGACGTAGGTCACCCGCTCCACGCGACAGTCATAGGGTGCATGAAAGCGGTGATACATGCCGGAGGTGAGGCGCAGTGTCACGAAGGAGCCGTTGAGATACTGACTCACCAACTCCTCATCCCCGAGGAGATCCATGAGCGTGTACGGGAAACCCTTGGCTTGAAGTACCGACCCTTCCTTCACCCGACCCATTTCGCCCAGAATGCCATCGCACGGACTCACGAGGATGTCGGGATCGGGATCGGCGCAGCGCGCGCCCTCTTTCAGCTGTCGGGTAAAGAACTCCTGCAGACTGCGAAAGCGGGTTTTCTGCGCATCGCTGAGATCGAGCTCTGTGAAGAGACCCCAGATCGCAATACAAATACGGCAAAGCCAGGGCTGCTCGAGGCGGCTCAGCCACCCCATGAACAGGGTGAGCCAGCGACGGGGCAGCCGGTTGGTCAAGAGGAAATTCAGTCGCTCCTGCTGAGTGATCTGAGTGATCGTCGAACGGACTGTCATCGGGTTGTCACGAGACTGAAATAGTTTGCGGCCGGAGCGATCGGCCTCGCTCGCGGCCCGTGAGTATGAAAATCATGCTGTTGTGGTACATCGCCGGTGCCCTGGTTGCGCTGCTCGCACTGCGGAGTCTGCGACTGCGGCTGCTGCTTTCGCGTGCCAAGCACGCCTCGCTCGGCGGACACGCGCGTCTCGCGCGGCTCCTGGCGCGGCTCGTTCGCTACTACGAATACGACGAGACGCGGTTCTTCAACGCGGACGATGCGCCCGCGGAAGTGGCAGCGAGGCGGCGTGCGGGATTCACTCAACTCGCGCAGCTCTACGCACAGCGCTTCGCGAAGGGTACCGCTCTCACCCGCGAGGTGGCGTGCTCGGTGTCGGACCTGCAGTTTACGATGCGCTATCGGGTGCCCTTTCAGTTCAGCCGCATCGTCCGACAGTACCTGCCGGGTGGCACATTCCTCGAGTCCTCCTCCGGGGTCACCGTGGCCGATGTCGACGGCAACCGCCTCTTCGACGTGAGTGGCTCCTACGGAGTGAATCTCTTCGGCTACGACTTCTACAAGGAGTGCATCGACCGCGGTGCCGAGAAGGTGCGCGCGCTCGGACCGGTGCTCGGTGCCTATCATCCGTTGGTGGCCGACAATGTCCGGCGGCTGCGCGAGATATCGGGACTCGACGAAGTGTCGTTCCACATGTCGGGCACCGAGGCCGTGATGCAGGCCGTGCGCCTCGCGCGCTATCACACGCGCCGCCGTTACCTCGTGCGCTTCTGCGGTGCGTACCATGGCTGGTGGGGGGACGTGCAGCCCGGAGTGGGCAACCCGCTGCCCCCCGACGCCACCTACACGCTGAAGGACATGGATGCGGCATCGTTGCGGGTCCTGCGCGCGCGGCGGGATATCGCCTGCGTGCTCGTGAATCCCGTACAGGCGATGCACCCGAATGCGAACGCGCCGGCCGATTCGGGCCTGGTCGATAGCGGACGGAGTGCCCATTTCGACCGCACGGCTTACGCAGCGTGGCTCAAGGAGCTGCGCGCGGTGTGCTCCGCGCGGCGGATCGTTCTCATTTTCGATGAAGTGTTTGTGGGCTTTCGTCTCGCTCGCGGGGGTGCGCAGGAGTACTTCGGCGTGCGCGCCGACCTGGTGACCTACGGCAAGAGTCTCGGCGGAGGACTGCCGGTGGGAGTCGTCTGCGGACGGCGCGATCTCATGAAACGCTACGACGAAGAACACCCGGCCGACGTGTGCCTGGCGCGCGGCACATTCAATGCGCACCCCTACGTGATGGGCGCAATGGACGAGTTCCTCACGCGCCTGGAAAGCGCGCCGATCCGTGCCCTCTACCGCGACCTCGATGCGGTCTGGGAGCGCCGTGCAGCCGAGCTCAACGCGCGACTGCAGGCGGCGGAGCTCCCAGTTCAAGTGGCGAATCTCTCGTCCATCTGGACCTTCAACTACCTCGAGGCTTCGCGCTACAACTGGATGTTCCAGTATTACCTGCGCGCGCAGGGCCTGTCGCTCAGCTGGATTGGCACTGCGCGGCTCATCTTCAGCCTCAACTACAGTGACGCCGACTTCACCGCGGTCGCTGATCGTGTGGTTGCGGCAGCCGAGGCGATGCAGCGCGATGGCTGGTGGTGGCAGAATCCGGCGCTCACTAACAAAGCGATCCGTCGACGCGTCCTGCGTGAGCTGCTTCAGGCCTGGTGGGCGACATCCTCCATCGGATCGACCAGTTCCCCGCGCAGCAAGGCGAGTGGTGCCCGGCAGTAGAGTTTGACGTCGTGAAACGGGTCGGTGAGGATCTTCGTGAACCACACGACGCCCGTTAATACACTCTGCTGCAGGCACAGCTGCACCGTGCGAAAGAGCAAGGCGCCCAGGCCGAGGGCGAGCCAGACCTGACAGACGTGCCGTACGAAGTCGGCGTGGCCGTGCGTCGTCCGGAAGATGCCGAACAGCGTCGGATCGAGCCACAGAACCAGGGGTGACGCCCCCCAGATCGACAGCAGAACCACCTTGCGCCTGAGGTTGTAGCCGACCTTGATGTCTTCCTTGTGCGCGTGCGTGGCCTGGTTCACCTGGTCATAGTCCTTGGACTCAAAGACGAAATGGCCCAGCTG
>Ga0306926_10005459_pt1 | contig 13522 bp, 16 predicted proteins | sample flu12Cox44000178_FD_203759 | JGI IMG/M metagenome (GOLD analysis project Ga0306926, IMG submission 203759) | Lab enrichment of tropical soil microbial communities from Luquillo Experimental Forest, Puerto Rico - flux8day.12C.oxic.44.000.178 (v2)... | ecosystem: Environmental > Terrestrial >... | reverse complement strand
GTTAACCGAAGCTTTCGACGATGATATCGTTAAGGCGGAGGCTGCTGCGGCCTGCGCCATAGTTTGCGCCAAGGCAGAATGAAACGGGGACACGGTATTGGTGCTGGTCCGCGTTCCGACTACTGTGATTGCGTCAAGCTCGCCGATCGCTTGCGCGGCCGCCTGGGAAAGCGCGGCGGCGCCGGCGGTCACACCATCCATCTGGTGGTCCGATAGCACCAGAGGTTGGCCCGCATCGGCAGTGCTAGCAAGCACGAAAAGCGTCGCACCTGCGAGCGCGAAGCAGAACTTCATCTTCATTGCAGGTCTCCTTGAAGAGCTGTATTAGGGCGAACTGGAAATCCGTCCCGCGTGATTTAATGGCTCGTCGGTAAGACCGTGGCTGCCGGAAGAGCCACCGCGGTCGAGATCGATGCCGACTGCGCGTTTGACCGGACGGCGGTCATCGTTGTGTCGCCAAGCGTGATCTTCAAAATCTCTCGGACCGAAGTTAGAGTCCCCGAGGCGGCGGAGGTCACCGGGCCAAGAGAAGCGGCGTCCGCAAGCGAGGTTGCGGAGAACCCAGCGGTCACCGCGTCCATCTGCGCATTGGTCAACAACTGTCCTGCCGAAGCAACACCGGCCACGAACGGCAGAGCCGCAAGGCCGAAAAGCAACTTCTTCATGAAACCCCTCCTTGGTGGGAGAATTGACCCGAGACCCATCCCGGGCCTGTTATTGGCTTTTGGAAGCCAAGTGGACTCGAGAGCTGCCCGTATATGCAGCTTCACGAGGACAGGATTTTGTGAGTTCAAAATCCGAGCTCGACTGCCCCATACACAGAAGTGAAGCCGGTTTGGATCGTTAGTCCGAGTGCGGAGAGCGTCGTATTGTTGCTCATCGTAACCACGAGGTTGCCGCCGACCGTGCCGCCCGTAGTCACATTCGTACTTTGTGAGGGCGTCGGCGCGGTGGTATTGGCAAAATTTGTACCGTAGCTGACAGCGGTTCCGCTCGCCAACCCGGCTTGGGTTTCGGCGCCCGGCACGCGACCGGGCTCGCTGCCGACAATCGTGCTGGTGTTGGTCTGCGTGGAAGTCCACAGCGCCTGAGACGTGGCGGCTGACCCAGCAGCGACTGTGACGCCACCGCCGGTGATGCGATCGAGTTGGCCGTCAGTTAAAGCGATCGGCCCGCCTGCATCAGCGATGTTTGCCAGGCACAGCAATGCGCCGGTTACGACCACTGAACGTGTCAACGCTTTGATGGTAATCAGCACGGATCCCTCCTGGTCACGCAGCTCATAACCAACAACGCGAATTATGAAAAAGCATTTTAACTTTACGTGCAATAGCAAATTGGTCGTAACTACGACGGATGAGGTCGTCGACCGGTGTCATAAAGACGTAGCTTTTTCGGACCGCGATAGCTGAAGCCCCAATCGCGCTCGACGAGGGTCCCCGAAGTGCGCGTTCCGGTGGAACGTGATCACGGATTTCGCCACGAATGGTTCGGTCCCTTCGTATCCGTTGACCGGGGTTTTACCCTGGTTCACCGGTTCCAAGGCCAGTGAATACTGGATGTTGCCGCTTTCCCATTCCATGAGTTGCCAGTCCGTCCGGCGCTTACGCCTCTTCGCTCCTTCAATGGCTACGATGGGCCAGAAATCCGCCCTTTCTGTCTTCATAAGCACTGATGCCGGACAGTCTCACAGGAGCGGCAGGTAAACTTTTCCCGCACGGTCTGGGCTTTCCACTGCCGTGGCACCACCTCCAAGGCCTCAGTGATGTCCTCGCCGAGCTTGGCGAGTTTGCCGCCGCAGCAGGGGCAGGCGCTCGGCGCGGGAACGACCACGCGCTCGCGGCAGGTGAGCTGGAACGGCCCGCGCTCCGGCTTCTTACGGCGAAGCTACATACCGTGCTATCCGCAACGGCCTTCTCAGCGGTGCTGTCGTCCTCGGCCGCGTCCGCCTCCAGCGCCTCGAGTTGAAGTTCGAGTTGATCAAGCAGGTTGCGGCTGCGCTCGGAAGATTACCCGAACCGGTCGCGCTTCATCTTGGCGATCAGCAACTTGAAATGCGCCACCATCCCCTCGGTGCCGGAGACCCGTGCCTCGTAGACTCCGCGCCGAACCTTCGCATGACGAATCGCCTAATGCTTCAACGCGAGCTGGGGCCGGGGTCCACCCAATGGTTACAGTCAACGGAAAGCGTTCTCACAGCCCTGCGGGACTCGGAAAACCAACAAATCCGCCATTTTTCAGCAGCCCGCTCGGTCGGCGTAGATCGCGGATTGTTTCGTAACCTTATAACTTTTTGACCATTGCGTGCTAATACAAATATCCTTTAGGACTAATACCTATGCACCCGAACTGTGAACAGCGGTTCGGGCGAGGCAGGGCAGGCGTCTCAAGGGCAAATCATGCGCCATCGCTTGGGCAGCGAAGCAATGTTCTTGGCGATCGCAATCCTCGCCAGTTGGACAGCAGCCGTAGCGAACTCTCGCGGCGCCGATTATCGCGCCCAGCTGGAACGTCGCGCCGACCGACCCGCTGCCGATTGTGTACTACGATGCCAAAGCCGGCGAGCGCAGCCTCGACGTCATGCGCTGGGGTCTCCCCTATTGGGCCACGGACATCAAGATCGGCTTCTCGACCTTCAACGCCAGAGCCGAGGGGGTCGACACCACGCCGACCTTCCGCGAGGCGTTTCAGCGGCGCCGACGCCTGGTGCCGCTCGACAGTCTTTACAAATGGAAAAAGACCGCCGCGGGAAAACAACCTTACGCGATCGCGCTCGCCGACTGGCGGCTAATGGCGCTGGCGAGCTTGTGGGAAACCTGGTGCTCGCCGGCGGGCGAGCGCGTGCGCGGCTGCACGATCATCGCCACGACGCTGAGCGAATTGTGCGCTGGGCTTCACAACCGGATGCCGGTCTTCTTCGAGCCGGTCGTCTGGCTAGAAGCCGGCTATTGACTGGGACCGAGATGGATCAGATCACGGTCGGCTCAGCCGGTGCCATCAGCGGAGCTGAGGCTCACGCGCTTGGTTCCGTATCTCAGGCGACGGCTTCAACCAGTGCGCTGGTAGCCTCGGGCAGCCGCACAATCGCTGGTGCGCCCTTCCAGAATGCCGCCAGTTCGAACTACGTCAGCTCCCAGGTCACCGCCTCCGCCAGCAAAGGCCAGACCGCTGAAGCCAGTGGTTCGAGCGACGTTTTTGCGGACGGCAAAAATGGCGGGGTACAGATCGCTTCTAAAGCGACCGCTATCGGTGCCGGAGGCGGAACAAGCCACGCGCAAGTCGACATGCACTTCTCTGCGATTACCACGAATCGTGCGGATCTGGTTTTTGGCTCGGTCACTGCTATCGCCTGCTGCGCTCCCCTTGCCGAAGCTCAAATCGCAGTGACCGGCAGGGCCGGAGGACCGTATTCGAGGGAACTTCAGGGCGCACCACCGTCCGATACACCGGGCCAGACCCAACGCAGGGTTGATATTTTCGTCACATCTTCGGCATTGCCGACCGTTGATCCAGGGCGGATGCTGGGTTTACTTACTCCTCGTGGATCTCCACAGAATTGATAAGCTCTTCTACGGAATACGTGGCGGTTAAATCCGCGACCACCCCTCCCCGCGCTCCGGGGACCTGAACGTAGGCGACGGGAAGAACGGCTTTTCCAGCTCCGAACGTCAGGGCGGGCCGCCGACCTCAGCCACGGACATAACGCTAGACAAAGGACCAGCCCCGAGACGAAGACACGGAAGGCGGTACCCAATCCGGCGGATAAGAGCTTGATCAACCGTCGTCTCAGCGCCCCATCCCCGGCCCTGTGCAGCCAAACTCCAACCTAATCAAGAACCGGCCGATCTCCGCAATACGGCAAAGGGTAGCTGCTGCTTCGTCCATTGACTACGGACATAAGAGCTAGCGGCTATCCGACTGGCGAGACCCTGGCGCCGCACTTGTATCCGCGCGTAACCCTGCTCACGGTCGGACGTCAACGCTTTGATGGTAATCAGCATGGATCGCTCCTAGTCACGCAGCTCAAACCGAAAACGCGAATTATGAAGAATCATTGTAACTTTTCGTGCAATGGCAAATTGGTCGTAACTACGACGGATGAAGTCGTCGACCGGTGTCATAAAGACGTAGCTTCCGGCGCCAACAACCGCGACGGCGAATGGCCGAGCACGGACAGCGGTGACGGCCGAATTTCTCCTAAACTGTGGGTGATTTTTCGCGCGCTAGTTCGCGCTTCAGTGCGTAAATCGCTCGCTCGAACGTCTCGCCGAGCACCCACTTCTCACGATCCGTAATCGCGTAGAACGCTTCGACCGCTTCCGCCCGGGCTTTGATATTGAGCTGCACGTTGCGGCCCGTGCGATGCCGGCGCTGTTGGCGGCGTAACGGCTTCGCCGGCGTCGCGCAAGAGGAGGCGGAACCCGAGACGGACGCCAGTCGCTTGGTGCCGATGTCGCGATTCCATCGATTAAGGGTTCCTACAATCATGAAATCATGAACGTATGTTATGTAGCGCACTAGGATGTATAGAGTGTTGGATGCGCCCCATTGCTTAATTCATGAATTCATGCCAAGCAGGGTGGCGCGCATCGGGGGGTGCGATTCGGGGGATCTATGGCAGGCTCGACCTGGTACGACGTTATTGCACTGGCGACCTCTAAGGGAGGGGTTGGGAAATCCACCCTCGCCCGCGGCCTCGCTGCTTACTGGTTCGCACTCGGGCGTAAACCGGTCCTTATCGATGCCGACCCGACGGCCACCCTTTCCACGCGCTACAATCCGAACGGCAAGCTCGGCGCTGTACCGGTAATCGCCGAGCCCGAGGAGCTGGTGGTGCAGGTGATCGAAGATTTACGCGCCCGGCACACACCGGTGATTGTCGATACCGCCGGTTTTCGCAACCGCACCACCATCGCCGCCCTCGTGGCCGCCGATCTGGCGATCATTCCGCTCAAGCCGTCCGCCGAGGATCACGATAGCGCCGTGGCCACCTATCATCTCATCCGCGAGATCAACGAAACCGAAGAGCGCGACGGTCGCCCGATCCGTCCCGCCATGGTCCTTTCCATGACCATGCGCGGCACGGTGATTGCGCGCCATATCCGCAGCCAGCTCGAGGCGCGTGGGTACCCTCTGCTCCAGGCCGAGATGCCGCATCGCGTCGCCTATCCCGAAGCCGGTATCGAGGGTCTGAGCCCCAGCGTTACCGATCCCGATGGCGCGCGACATTGCCGCGATTGTTCATGAACTCATGAAATTAGGACCTCATGAATTCGTACAACCCGAAGAGCATGAAATCATGAGTATGGCGGTGAGCGCATGATCCGCACGAATGTGCTCCGCCCTTTGGAGACGGTTCAGGCGGTACCATCTGCGGGCGTGCGGGCTCTGGACATCGTTCTTAAACAGTAGAAACATAAAATCATGAATTCATGACGTCGTGAATTCATGGCAAAGGTGACGATCCCATGCCCAGCAAGAAACTAGCTTCGCTCATCCAGTCCGTTCCGGCGGCGACCGCGCGGCCTATCAGTCTTCCGGCGCCGGCCGCAACGCCCGAGCCGACGGAACGGCGCGCGCCGCGGATGCCGACTGTCAGGGACGAGCCCGAGGTGCCGCTTCAGGTCCTGATCCCGGCCCGTATCCGTGAAGAACTCGGCATTATGGTCGCGAAAGAACGGGTAAGTCTGCGCGCGCTGATCCTGCGCAGCGTCCGTAGCCTTGGCATCGAGGTGACGGAGCAGGAGATCCGGGGCAAGCGCGGGCGACGCCGGGCATGAATTCATGAAAACATGGATTCTTAAACACATGAATGAATTTAGCCGGGACTATTTTCCGCTCCTTCGAAAATCGGTCAGTTTCCTGCCGTCGCGGCAATTCCTTAACGCGGGTGCCGATTCGCGAGTCGCTTTCCCTGGATGGCGGAAATTTCGACTCGCGGTACGAACTTTCCGCATCCGAGACGATCCAGAAAATCCAAGGGATTCCTACCTCTCGCACCAGTGCTGGCCACAACTCCAATCGACACCACAAGATCTGGGCTGTAGTTTGTGTTGCTAGCAATGAGATTGCCGGAGGCTTTCATGCAACAGAACGCCAACCCCTTGAGCGAGAGATACCGCGCGTATCGCAGACGGCTCGTCGCCAAGCGCCGGCATCAGCTCATCGTCGATCTGCCGCGCGAAACGGTTGCTTTTATTGACGAGCTCAAGGAACGCCAGGGCCTGCGCAATCGCAGCCAGGTGTTGTTGCAACTGATCGAACAGAGGAGGGAAGTCGTCCAGCAGTAATGATTTAGAAACGCGAAAACCCACCTTGCCGGGTGGGTTTTCAAAACTTCGTAACGGGCCTTTAAGGCAACCGTTGGGCGATACGCAGCCCCAACCTAGCCGAAAGACGCCGTTCCTGTCAAACGGAAATTGCCGTTTCCGTTAACGGGGAAGGTTTGCCCGTCGCGATCCAACCACAAAGAGGGATCACGATGGCACAGGAAGATTGCGCCCAAGGGGCGCCACGGGGGGGGAGCTTTACCCGTGCACCGACCGGCTTCAGGCGGCTCACGCCTGGGCTGTTAAAGGCCGACCGCACGGCAGAGGGTTTCGCCGGGCTGCCGCAAGGGGTCACATCGCCGGGGCAACTGCTCGCCTCACTGAAGGCCGCGGCACCACGGCTCGGCATCGCGCCGCGCCTCGTTCACGCGGTTGACTGGCTATTCCGCTTCACCCAGCCGCAGGACTGGGAGCGGGGAGGGCGCCCGGTCGTATGGCCCTCGGCCTCAATGCAGCAGGAGGCGCTCGGCCTCTCGCCGACGCAGGTCAAGGAAATCAACCGGCGCCTCATCGAGCTCGGTCTGGTGACGATGAAAGACAGTCCGAACGGCAGGCGCTACGGGAAACGCGACCCGAAGGGCCGCATCGTCGAGGCCTACGGCTTCGATTTAGCGCCGATTGCCACGCGCCACGCCGAATTCCGGCGCCATGCGGAGGAGGAGAGGGCAGAACGCCTTGCCATGGGGCGCCTGCGCCGGCGGGCGACGATCGCAAGAAAGGCCATCATCCAGATCCTCGAGACGGGCGCCGAATATGCGATCGAAGGCGAGGAGTGGCAGACGCTCGCCCGCGAAACAGAGGCCCTGGCGCGCGCTGAAGGCCGTGGAAGGGGGCTCACATCGCCGTGACGGTGACGGCCCGTCGGAGGATTGCCGTCATGGCCGGCTGTACACGCCAGCGCAAAGGCCCGCAGGAGGCGCGCCCGGTCGCTTCCCGGACAATGCCCAAGGATTCCGCGCAACAGGAAAGTCTCGAGAGGTCGAAGTCGTCAATCTCTTCAAAGAAAAGAACGCTCGGCACGAGCGCGTCGCGGAGGTGGCGTGATGACCCAGGAACGTTTGAGCGTCTTCGGGGATACCGGCGATCTCGATCTCAGCACCTTCAAGCCGCAAAAATCCAAGAAGCTGAAACCCGCGCGGGAAAAGGTGAGGGCTGTTACCGAAGCCGCCAGTTTCCCAAGCCGCGAAGGCACGCCTCCTACCCCCGAGCAATTGCATGAGCCGCCCGTCTCCGAACCATTGAAGCGCAAGCCGCGTTACCACACCACCGGCCGCACCGCCCAGCTCAATTGCCGGGTCATGCCGGCAATACACAACAGGATCTATGAGATCGCAGATCAAAAAAACTGGCTTGTCGGGGAAACGATCGAACAGGCGGTCGCGGCGCTCGAGCGGCAACTCGAGAAAGAGGCAGGGCAGGGGACGCGCGCATCGTAATTCCTTCGCTGCCATCCCGATGACTTTCGTACCAGTGAATCGATCGTCACTGCCCTCACCGCGCCGGGTGTGATTCGCTCCCACACGATACTGTTCGAATCGCTTCGCTACGGAAGGCGGCCAACTATGAGGAATTTGGGCAGGCCGAACTGGCACACTCATTAAATTTTATGATATTAGAATCATTGACGAATTCAGTTTACTCTAGCCTCCCAAATGTGCCTGAATGTGAAGTCCCTGGGGAAAAATGAAACGCAAACCGGGAAATTTTCATTTAGCGGCTATCCTTAAAGCATGGATTTACAAGGCCCCGTACCGACGATCAAACTTCAACCCCGCGGCCGCGAGGCGATCAAGCCCAAGGAGCTGATCCAGGTCACGGGCCATCAGACGCTTTCCCTCTATGCCCGCCGCGCGATCACGGTCCTCTGGCACAACGCGCACCAGCAGGGGGTCGAGGAGGGCAGGGATTACACCATCGAGATCGACAACCTGAAGACCGACGGCCACAAGGGCTACGACGCCGTCGAGGACGCCATCGTCAGCCTGATGAAAACCATCCTGACCGTCAAACTCCCGAGCGGCAAGACACGGCGCGTGCAGTTTTTAGGCGGCAACGATCTCGACGACCCCGGGCGGTCGTCGGGCGTTCTCACCTACAGTTTCGACAAGAGGCTGATCGAGATCCTTCAGAATTCGACGGTGTGGGGCAAAATCAACGTTTCGGTGCTGAAAGCGTTCATGTCGAAATATTCCGTCAGCCTCTACGAGAACATCGCCCAGATGGTCAATCTCGACTGGAAACAGTCCCATACCTGGCCGCTCGCGGTGTTCCGCGAGCTGATGGGCGTCCAGGACGGCCAGTACAAGACCTTTGGCGAATTCAACAAGCACGTCCTCAAGCCCGCCGCCGTCGAAATCAATGCCCTCGCGCCCTTCTCGATCAACTTCCTGCCGGTCAAGGAGGGCAAGCGCGTCGTGCACATCCTGGTCCAGTGGATGCCCAAGGACCCCGCCGCGCTGCAGGCGGCCATGAAGGAGGTCGAAAGCACCAAGATCGGCAGGAAGTCGCGGATCACCGGCACGGTCGAGGATGTCCTGCCGGCGGTTCCGTCGATCGAACGGCTGATGCGGGCCGACCGCCTCGAACGGTCGAGAGCCCGCCGTCCGCAGGCTTCATAGTCCGGTGTTCAGCATGGCGCCGGTCGATTCTTTCAGCCTCTCGCTCCGCGGCCCGAGAGCCGACGGGGCAGAGCTTGCCCCGGCACCCTGTCGGCCGAAGCCTTGGCGAAGGGGGAAGGCCGGGGGCAGGGGGCGTTCCCCAAATCCTTCATATTTGCGGATGCGGGGCTGCGCGCGCGCACCAAATTTCTCATCTTTGGCCGCCGTGCCGGCTCCCCAAATTCCTCATAGTTAGGGCTCACGCGTCATGTTACCCCGGCAGAAAGGCGGATTTCCTAGGCTTTCACGATCACGCATTAGGGCAGGGGAGGGACCAAACCGTTTCCCCAATTCTCTCATATTTGTGCAAGAGCCCCCGCGAAGCGCCGCGGATTCCGCCAGTCATGCAACCGCTTTCAGGCGCATACACAAGGATCCGGCCTCCCCAAATCTCTCATAGTTGGCTCGTATCCCGTGGGCGGTACGGCCCGAGAATAGCTTCTCTCCGGCTGCCGCCGCGGTTCCGCCGCTTCCCCAAATTCTTCATAGTTACGCGTGCGCGCCAGCCTTCTGACGCTCTTTCAACGGCCCGGGTTCCTCATAGGTGGCTATAGAAGCGTTTTCATATGCCCGCCGCGGCGACGCAGATTTCCCCAAATATCTCATAATAGGCCCCAAATCCCTCACAATATTCCCCAAATCCTTCATAGTTGGCCGAGTCGTTTCCCCAAAGACCTCACCGGAGTCCCCAAATCCTTCATACTAACGAAAGCAAGTCTTTGATTTCACAAATCGATCCGGCGCTGAATCTTGAATCTTTTGAATCCTTGAATTAATCTGAATCGCTTTTCCGGATTTATGTCCTGTGGACAACTTCGATCCGGGCAGAGAACACCGTAGCGGCGCGGACAGAGCATCCCGCTCCACGCCTCGGTGCTGCGGAAAGATCGTAAAGAAAGAAGCTTGGCGAGGGGTGCCAGGCCAGACGGCACAGCCAGAAGGCAGCCAATTGCACGATACCACGTATCGCGTTCGCGCTCTCTATTCTGAATTCCGCTCTTTCTCCAGCCAATGCTCCTTTCCGGTACGAGCCCTACTTTGACCCTTCGTCCCCGCTTCACCTGAATTGCCGGTGGATATGTGGACGATCGGCTTTTAGGCCGAACGCCTGCGCTTCCTCCGTTTTCAGCTGCGCTAAAAGACGGGGAAAGGCGCGGCTTCGCCCACATACCCACCGGCAACCGCAACAACCAGGAAGATTTCAAAAATATTGATTGAAGGCGAGAGCAGGTCAGAGCCTGCCCCGGCGAAGGCCGGGGGGCCGCGGCGTCGCGGGGAGGCTTTGCGTCGAGCACCCCGCCTTTACACGAAAGCGTGCGGCACAGGACGGCGGTCCGGTGCAAAAGGCGGGGCCGGTATTTTTTGCGGTCGCCGCAAAAAATCTTCCGGTCCCGCCGCAGGCGGCGCTTTTGACCGGCCCGCCGCCGCGCCGCGTTTATCCTTCGCAGGGTCGGGACGGAGGGATAGGGTTTTCGGATCGAACAGTGGGATGGCTTTTAAGGGTTTGGCGGGGCGACGGCATCGAGCCGCTCGTTTTTTTCCTTCACGATTTGCTCCAGCAGGGCGTGCAGGCGCGGGTCCTCGAACGCAATGGCGAACAGGGTGAGGACAACGTGAGGGGGCGGGCTCATCCCGCTCTCCGTTTTCGGGATCACGACCTCCAGCCTGCCGCCGGCGCGGACCACGATTGCGCATCCTCCGGCGCGAGCGTAAAAAGCCGGCGCCGGACCGTTCTGCTGTCCATTCTGACCTCCTCTCAAAACCGGTTGTCCTTCCGCCAGATTCCGCCGCGCGGCAAAAAACCCCGGAAAGCGCGGGTCCCGGCCCGGAATGGGGCCAGGACCGGCGGAGCCTTCACAGCCGGCATCCGTACTGGCGCCACGAACGCACCCGGTCGATGTTTTCGAGCGAGGCGAGCGCGTTTCGGCGCTCGGCCGATCCCCGCGTCGTGCGCACCAGCGCGAGCCATACCGTATGAAACAGCGCCGAAAGTTCGGTGTCGCTGTACCTGTGCAGCTCGTGGGTTGTCATCAGTTTCATCGTCTTTTCCTCCTGGGTCCGGAGGCCCCGCGATTGAGGCCTTTCATGCCCCACGGACCGCAGGCGCGGCGGACAGGCGTTCAAGGGTTGAGCTGCCGAGGGGGATCACTCGGGATTTCGCCTTCGGAAATTTTGGGGACACGGCGGCGATCCCTTGCGCCCACCGGTCCGCAGCGCCTGCGACCGTGACGGGTCGAAAGGCCGCGCGGGGAGGAACGGGCAGGGGAAAAACGATGGTCGAGTGATGTTCAAGCCACGGGGATCGAGCGAACAGAGCGCTCTGCAGACGCCCGGTCCCGGTGACGAAGGAGACAGGCGCGGGCGGCGGAGGGCCGTGAGGACTGTTCCCCGAATCCCTCATAGTTGGCGCTTCGCAAACCCTTCAAAATCAAGGGATATTGGCAGCCGCCCAAACTCCTCATAGGACAGACCTGTTTATTACCCTGCCAACCGGCGAGTGGTTTGGCCCTCTGGAGCGCTGGCTACTCTCTATAGCGCCGATGAGCCCGAGGCGGCCACCGCTGATTTGCCAAGGACCGACCGCCCATTTCCTAGTGAACCAAGCCCACTCGAACACCGCCCGCCCGCTTCCTAGGGGATAGCCGCCCGTTTTCTAGTGAACCACCCGCCCACTTCCTAGGGGATAACCGCCCGTTTCCTAGGGATTTCACCTTCCAACCCCTTGATTACCGCGCAAAAACTCGCCCATGAAACTGAAATTAAGAGAAATTGAAATTTTCGGCTGTGGACAACTTCAGCCTGTCGATAACCACCAAAGCACTCCTCTTGGGGGCTTTGCCCCCACCGGCTCGCTCCGCTCGCCCCAGAGCGCTACGCGCTCTTCCCACCCGGTATCCCCCATCAAGGAATGCGCCTACGGCGCATACACTGCGCGCTGCCAAGCGGCGCGCACCACCAGCTCACCGGTCCGATCATCCACCCCAACCGTCCGAGCAAGCAGAAACTCCTCATTGCTCTCCAATGAGAGCACGTGGCAAGGACGGGGCACAACGGAGAGGTCCTCGCCCCGGAAAGGCCGATTGCGCCTCATAGGAAGGTCGTCTGATGCACCAATCCGAACCCCGCAGTGGGTTGGAGAGGGGGAAAACACACACGCTATACGGGCTCCGGTGTGTGGCCCCTAGAAATCACTTCCTTCTACATCCTTCTTGCTTGCGACACTGAGGACAGCCGGCCCGCCGGATTCCCCGCCGCGGCGACGGCAGCTTAGTGTCCGAAGCTTAATCGTATAGGTTGTATTATGAGCAACCTAATCTTCCGACCACAGTTGCACGGAAGCGATGTAAACCCAGACTTTGACGCTCGCGATCGAAGCCTCGAAATCCTTCGCCAGTCGACGGTTTCGATTGAGCCAAGCAAGGGTTCGTTCAACGACCCATCGGCGCGGCAGCAGCTGAAAGCCGATGGCGTCAACGGCGCGTTTGACGATTTCGACGGTCCAGTCACCGAATTTGGCGAGGGCATCACGCAGACTGGGGCCGGTCTGCCTACGGGACCGTCAGCCCTCTGGACAGAGAAAGATGACCGGACCTTCAGCTTGGCTTTGGCCATTTTCGACCCGCGGCCCCGCCGCGTGTCTGAGCCTCACTCGTAGGTAACGCCCCCCATCATGCCGCTGTCGATGGCAGCGCGGTAGATGGCAATGGCGAAACGCGGGTCCTGGGCAACTTGCTCTGGGTTGCCGCGCCGCCAAGCGAGCGTGTCGAAAATGACCTCCTCGATCATGTCGCGGTCGACTGGCACGACGGTGCCGCAGGTCATCGCGAAGCCTTCAGGCTTTGAGAGGCCCCCGGCGAAGGCCATGCCCTCCGACGCGCTCTCCTCCAGTCGCTCATCGATTAGCCATTCCTCCGCCTCGCGCAGCACGTCGGTGACGATCAGCCCGGCCGTTTTGTGACGCTGCTCGATGCGCCAGATCGAGAAGCGGGCGTCACGCATGGCCTCGAGCATGCGTGATTCGTCCGAGCCGGGCACCAGCCGTGCCGCTCGGGCGTAGCGGTCCAAGGGCCGCGACCGGCTGTCCTTGGCGGTGTAGAGGGCGAGGTCAAAGGCAAGGATCATGCGCCGCTCGAACAAGAATGTCGCGCAGCTCGTTTCGTCTGGAAAGGTCGCTTGGAACTCAGTTAGCGATCGCGCCCGTGCCACCCAAGGCCCCCGCCGCCGTCGTATATAACGGCGCGCGACGCCACCATACCACATGGGACAACGGATAAGCCTCTTTGGGTGATCCTCATTACATTTTTCCATTACATTTTCGGCCCTGTCATCCGACCGTGAGCCAACAGGAGGGGCTTCCATTACATTTTCCATTACATTCGGGTGATCCTCGTTACATTTTACAGTCCTGTCATCTGACAGTGAGCCCACATTTGTAATGTTTGTAACGGCCATTACAGGCTCGGCGTGACTCTTCGTGACATACCGCTTTAGCCCGAGCGGGTTCTTGGCGATTGTCTCGGCATCGATCTCAATGAT